>JAEHJW020005230.1_pt1 | contig 25910 bp, 42 predicted proteins | sample 9271431 | NCBI WGS metagenome assembly JAEHJW02 | reverse complement strand
GCCAGCCGCGATCCGCCTTTGCATATTTCGCCAATTCGCCGATCGAGCCGTTGCGATGGTCCTGTTCGATCAGCCATTGGCCGAAGGGTGGTTTCTTGCCGGTGTCGAACTGGGTCGGGTCTGCATGTTCCATCTGTTCCTCCTTTGGCGAGTCGTTCGCCATGGGAATGAGAACATAAAGAGAACGAATGAGTCAATTTGGAACAGGTGCCGGGGTGGCCGGGAACGGCACAGTTTCATTTCATGGTCGTGTTTGTAAGATCGCCGCGAATCGTGGAGTGACCGACAATGCGCTACATTCTGATCCTTCCCCTGTGCGCGCTTGCCGCCTGTTCGAGCGCCGGTGCGCGGGAGGAGGAAAAGTATCAGATAGTAGATCGCGATACCGCCCGGTTCCCAGGTAAGCAGCGTGACCAGGAACTATGTACCCAAGGCCAGGCTGTTGCGAAAGCCTACCTAGATGAACGCAACGAAGCAAAATATAAGGATTGGAAACTGCGTGCCGACATAGCGTGCCTTAACGCGTCCACGTAATCTAAAGCCTCTGCAAAAATTTCCCATAAATGCGACAGATCGGCACGAACTGGTCATCGCTAACTTCGTCAGGATAGATAACGTCGCCTTCGTCCTTGTCCCGCCGTTGTAGTGCATAGCGGGCAACCTTCAGGCCTAAGTCACGTCGCCAAATGACAACATGGCCATCCTGCAATTCTCCGGGCGTCACCTCGCGAACGAACACTAGCTCGCCTTCGCTTAAGTCACGATCGCCGTTGCGGCTTTCATAGTCCGAAAGCAATCTAACAAGGTAGAGGTCAAACGCTGTACCGAGTGTTCGGTATAGCCAGTCTTTGCGGAACGGTGTCCACGATTGTGCATCCCCTTTCCCCGTATCGGTCACATTACGCAAATCGAACAGAGGAACTTGTTCCCAGTCCGCATCTTCGACGGACATCAGGTCGCCGCCGGTCTTCGTGCCCTCGCCTGATATGAGCCAACGCGCGTTGACGCGCAAAACATCGGACAGCGCGAACAATTTATCGGACCCGCAAAGCCGTTCGCCATTCCAATAGCCAGACATGCTTTGCTTTTTAATGCCTGCCAAACGGGCGATTTCTGCCTGATCTTTATCGATTTCAGCAGCGCGGGCGCGCAGGCGCGCACCAAAAGCTGCAGGAGCTTGACTGTCCGAATTATCGGACTTATGGTCCATCTTATTGGACCCAACGACCGAGGCTTTAGACATGCTCGTTCAATCCCCTCATGCAAAGGAGGACTACAAGTCGATGCTGCGTAAGCGTCATGGTAGCGTCCGCGCCTTCGCGGCCAAGAAAGGCGTAAAATACCAAGCAGTCGTGGACTGGCTACGCGGGCGGCCAAACGGCCCCGTTGCCAAGCTCGTTTCGGCTGAGATGCGCCGCGCAAAGCGGGATGGGTTGATAGCTGGCGAGTCCATAAAGTTGGACCATAATTCCGAAATCTCGGATTCGCACTGTATAAATGTGGAGGCCCGTTAAACATGGCCACCGCATCTAAGAAGGTCGCGGAAACGGCCGGCATCGTCATCGAGGTATTGCCTGCTGATATTCGGGTTCCGGAGCGGCTGGGCGCACTTCACCCAGACAAGGGCGCAGCGATCGGGAAGCTGATGCTTCGCGACGGTCAGCATGAGCCAATCAAGATCAAGCGCAATGGGCCGCGTGCAGAGTATAAATGGGACTTGGTTGCCGGTGAGCATCGCCACTATGGCGCGACGGTAGAAGGGCTTATCCTCAAAGCGCTGGAAGTCGAGGGTGACGAAGTCACGCTCCGCCAGATCGAGGCGTCCGAGAATATCGAGCGTGCCTCACGGAGTCCGCTGGAACGCGCCAGCTTTGTTCGCGCCATCGCCGACGCGGCCGAAGCGCGGCTGAAGGATCAGCATGGTGATCTGTCGCCGCAAGAAATCGGTATTCGGAAGCGCTGGGAAGAGCTGCGCACTAAGGCGCCCGGTGTGGAGCGCGACGAAACGCTTAATGATGCAGAGGCCGAGCATAGTGGGGTAAACTTTACCCGACTATACGGTTGGCGTGCAGAGACGGCCGCAGCGATCGGCATGTCAGTCGAAAGCGTCAAGAAAGACCTTGCCCTTCACCGCGCTCTGATCGCGCCTTTCCCCGACCGTTGGCGTGACCTCGCCACGCATCCGACCGTTGGCGACAATGCGTCGGCGCTGCGCGAGATCGCGTCCTATGCGGTCGATGCGCGGCGGGAGATCATCGAAGGTCTTTTGGAAGCCCCTGAAATGACCCTCCAACAGGCTTTGGACGGGCTGGGCCTGACCCAGCCGAAGGCGGCGGCCGCGACCGGCGCGACCAAGTTCATGAACAATGCGGGCAGCAACATTTCCCGGCTGACGGAGTCGCAGCAACGCCAGTTCATTCCGGTGCTTTTGCAGGCGCTCAAGCCGAAAGCATTGGCCGAACTGGTGAGCCAGATCGAAGCGCTTCGCGCGCAAGGCGGTGCGGCATGAACCGGGACCGTCGCAAAGAGATTGCGGGCGTCATTGACGAATTGCAGCGTCTTGCCGCCCAGATCGAAACGCAGGCCGACATCGTGGCGGACATTCTGTCCGACGAAGAGGCCTATCGCGATGCGATCCCCGAAAGCATGCAGGACGGCCCCCGCTTCGAAGCGGCTGAAGCCGCCGCCAATGCGCTGAGCGACGCACAGGCCGATCTGTGCAGCTTCGACATCGAAAGCATCATCGAACGACTGAAGGAGGCGCAGGCATGAACCGCGAACTGCTGTTGAGCGTGTCGGAGGCCGTGCTGTCGAGGCTGGACGCCGGGGAATCCCCGCGCAAGATCGTGGATGCTCTGGTCAGGCATTATGGTGCGACCTGCGCATGGCAGGATGCTCACTGGACTTTGTGCATGATGCGCGTGTCGGTCGATGGATCGGCGGTGAACAGCGCGCTTTTACGGGCATGGTGCGCCCGCGCCGATGAACTGGCGGCTGTGCGGCCTGTGATGTTCGACAATATGGATGCTGCGAAAGCGTCGTTGCGCAAACGGCGCTTCAAGCGAGATGATTTGGCGAGCCTCCTGCCGCGCATCGGCCTCGTCCCCAACGCCACGCCCGGCCTGGACGATTGCAACGATCCGCATGTCATGGATTTTGACGGCTATTCGCTTGTGACCGTCTGGGGCCGGTTCTCCTTCGAAATCTTTCTGGGGGTGCGTCCATGAGTGTCTGGAGCATGGATATTCTGCGCAAGCGGGATGGCACACTCACCATCTATGTCTTCACTGGGCCTAGCAGTCCTGTCGAAAGCGAAGAGATCAGCAGCACGGCGCGTCGTCACGTTGTTCCGGCGATCCACAAGTTGGCGCGCCGCCTTGGTCGGCCTGACGAAATCCACACCGATCATGCTCGGGTCTGGAGCGGCCTTCCTGCTGTTGTTGGTGCATTCCATCGCATCTGCTCGCCTAGTGTGCAGTCGCGTCTCTCCCTGCTGGAACGACGTTTCCGCGCGGAGGTCCGGGCATGAAGCGCGATACCCCGCTGCCGCCGACCCAGTGCGCGGCCGAAGGATGCCGCTGCACGATCACGCGCGGATGGTTTTGCTACGAGCATTGGACCGCGATCCCGCCGAAGATGCGCGCCGCCGTGCTGGCCGCGTTCAATGCGTCCCGCAAGGCCTATTGCCGCGCGCCGCGTGACGAACAGGAGCGGCTGAACAAGGCCTATGCCACGGCTTTTGAGGCCTGCCAGAACCATCTGCGCCGGATCACGCGGAGCATGAACCCCGTCGCCTATGACGCGCGCGACTATGCCGACAAACTGATCAACGGCGGCGCGCCCACCAAGTTTCGCTATGTCAATGGGAGGATGCTGTGACCCGTACCCAAACGGCTCTGGACATGCAGGCGCAGGGCGCCAGCAACCGGGAGATTGCGCAGGCGTTGAACGTCAGCGTCAGCACGGCCGCTGCGCTGCTGGCCAGCGGGCATCGCGCCAAGAAGCGCGGAGGGACCGGCGCGCCGGTGAACGCGGGCAGCGGTCGCGGCAAATATGAGATCAGCACCAACCAGTTGGAAACGGCTGTCATGGACCTGTGGGATGCGGGCCAGAGCAAGGAAGCGATTGCCGACGCGCTGGATATTCGCGTCGAGAGCGTCGGCAAGATTTTGGGCTATATGCGTGAGGGCAACACCGAACGCGCATTCGGGCCGGAAGCTGCGGCGCGGTGTTCCGCCGACCTGTTGGCCGCGATCCGTCGCGCGCATCCCGATCGGTGCAGCGCATGACGCCCGCCGTCCGCCCGGATCGTCACCCGCAGGACTGGTATGTCGAACAGACATGGACTGTCCGCGCGCTGATGCAGATGGTCGCGTTCGACGCCGACCCGCATCATGTCGTTTGGGACCCATGCTGTGGGCTGGGCACGATCCCCTGCGCCTTTGCCGATGCCGGTTTCGTCGCGGTCGGGACGGACCTGGTCAACCGCTGGATGGCGAGCGCGCCGGTGCATCTGTTCCAGGGCGAGCATGATTTTCTGGGCGATCAGCGCCACACGCTGGAATATTGGTCGTCGCTGAGCATTGTCGCCAATATCCCTTACGGTTGTTCGACGGGAATCGCAGAGCGTTTCGTGCGCCGTGCCCTGACGCTGGCGACCGGCAAGGTCTGCATTCTCGTCCCGCTGCGCTGGCGCGCATGCGAGGGCCGCTATGATTTCTTCCAGCAGTTTCCGCCGAACCTGAAGCTGGAGTTTTGCGACCGCCCATCGATGCCGCCCGGCGACACGCTGAGCGCGATCGATGCCAAGGGCAAACTGACCGCGTGGAAGCGCGGGACCATCGACTATATGTGGCTGGTCTGGGACATGGCGGACCCCGCCACCGACACGATCACCCGCATCATTCCCCCGCGTACCGCCGCGCAGAAGATCGTGGATCGCCAGTTCGATCTGCGGCGCGTCGGCGCGATTCCCCAGATGGAGGAGGCTGCATGACTGAGCATCAGGCTATCATGATCCATGCCCTTGAAAAGGCTCTGGTCGATGCGCGAAGCGGTCGGCTGAGCGCATTTGCATTCATGGGCGTCGGCCGTGGCGAACATGCCATCGCCTATGCCTTTGACGATGCAAAGCCAGACGAACAGTTGTTCCTGTTGGGAGCCATCGACAAGGCAGAAAGCCAAATTCGCGCGGATGCGGCTCGCGAGGTGCGGGCTGCAACGCGCTACGACTATGACATCAGCGACGACGGCGTCATGGCGGCGACTGACGCCTGGCAACGCGACGATGATGCCACCTGGCTGAGATTGCTGGCCTGTCATTCGGTCAATGTCAGCATGGCTGTGATCGCCGGCTGGAGCGACGACCAAGTGAAGGCCGCTGATATTTGGGCGTGGACCAGCGCTTTGTCCGCCTCCGACCATGATGACATTCAGGTGCCACCGCGCCCAGATTTTCTTGGCGAACACCTCGATACGAAGGCCGCTCTATGACCGGCCCCGTAACAGACGGCGATCGGTTCCACCGCGCCCGTGTCGAGTTCGTCGAGGCGATGGCCGCTGGCTGCACGATCGTGGAACTGCGCGCCCGCAAGGTCGCCCTTCGCCATCGTGCGCGGGGCGAAGTCGCCAGCCATACCGCCGACCTGATGACCGATCAGCCCGCCCAGCGCGATTTTCGTGACTGGAACGCGCCGCACATGATGAGGGACTGACCATGACCCGACACAACATCAAGGCCGCGCCGCCGCTCACGTCGGCCTATGCGACCAATATCATCCGCTGGCTGGACGCCCAGAACAGCGAGGATTCGCCGCTGACCGATCTGGAAAGCGCGGAGGTTTTCGACCTGGGCGACATGCGTGTCGTGTGGATCGGTGACGGTCGTATCGCACATGAAAATGGTGGGACCGTTGGCTAGGACGCGCGCCACGCATCCTGACCAGTTGCCGTTCGACTGGAGCGTGCCGAAACCGGCCACGCTGCCTGCCGCCTTGGCGGGGGTTGATGCGCGCACGGCAAGGGCGGTGTCGGAAATATTGAAGCATGACGTACGGGACCGTGTCGTCATCGCTGCGGAAATGAGTGTCCTGCTGGATTACGATGTCAGCAAGGCGATGCTGGATGCCTATGCCAGCCCCGCCCGCGACGAACATAATATCAGCTTTGGCCGCATGAAGGCGCTGATCGCTGTCTCGAACCGTGTCGATATTTTTGACCGGGAAGTGCGCGACATCGGCCTGTCGGTACTGGACGGCGACGACATTTACGCCGCGCAGGCCAGCCATATTCGCAGCGAAATCGCCGAACTTACTCAGCAGCTCAAGATCATTGAGCGCTTGAACCCATCCATCACGAGGAACCGCCGAAAATGATCGAATTGGGGGGTGGAAAGACTTGGTTCACGTCACTGGAACTGGAGAAACTTGCATTGCCGGGCCTGCCGAAAAACAAGCGGAAAATCAACGAGCGGGCGGCCGATGAAAATTGGGCGCTTCAGGTCGATGACGATGGTCAGCCGCGTGCGCGAAAGGCTTCTGGCCGGGGTGGCGGCCTTGAATATCATATCTCGCTGCTGCCCGATGCGTCGCGCGCTGAACTGGTCCGTCGCGGTCTGGCTTGGGTGCCAGCCAATGACGAAGACGCGGTGAAGATCGCGCGCCAGGCGCATGGCTGGGCCTGGTACGAAATGCAGAGCGACAAGGTGAAGGCCGACGCACAGGCGCGCGCGAAAGTCCTCGACATGTTCGAAGGGCTGATCAGCACCGGCATGAACCGCACCGCTGCCGCCAGCGCCACGCATCAGGCGATGAAGGTCAGCGTCGCGACCGTCTATAATTATCTGGAACTGGTGAAGGGCGTGGCCCGTGCCGACTATCTTCCGGCGCTGGCACCGCGTCGGAAAGGCGGCGGCAAGGAAGCCGAGGTCGATGACGGAGCCTTCCAGTATCTCAAGTCCGAATATCTGCGTCCCGAACGGCCGACCTTCAGCAGCTGCTATTTCCAGACCCAGAAATTCTACGCCGGGCCGCGCGGCCTGACGCTGCCTTCGGAAAAGACGCTGCTGCGCAAGCTCCAGCGTGAAGTGGACCCCCGTGTCATCGTCGCAATGAGGAAAGGAATGGACGCCGTGCGTAATATGGTCCCCCCCCAGCAGCGCAGCAAAGCGCATATGTTTGCCATGGATATGGTCAATATCGACGGCCATAAATTCGATGTCTTCGTCAATTTCGGCAAGGATGCGTCGGGCAAGGACATCATCGCCCGTCCGATGATGGTCGCCATCCAGGACGTTTACAGTTCGATGATGCTGGCCTGGCGGATCGGCGACACGGAAAGCGCGCTGCTGACCCGGCTGGCCTTTGCCGACCTGTTCAAGAATTACGGGATTCCCAACCGCTGCCTGATGGACAATGGCCGCGCCTTCGCTTCGAAATGGGTGACGGGCGGCGTGCGCAATCGCTTCCGCTTCACCATTCGCGAAGATGATCCGCGCGGCCTCCTCCCGGCGCTGGGGATCGGCGTCCAGTTCGCGCAGCCCTATAGCGGCCAGTCCAAGCCGATCGAACGGTCGTTCCGCACGCTGGCCGATTTCGTGGCGAAAGATATTCGTTGTTCCGGCGCGTACACCGGCAACCATATCGACAATAAGCCGGAAAATTACGGGACCAAGGCCGTGCCGCTCGCTGTGTTCGTCCAGGTCGTCGCCGACGGCATCGCCGCCTATAATGAGCGGGAAGGCCGTCGTACTGAAACGGCCAATGGCGCCAGTTTCCAGGCAACGTTTCAGGCAAGCTATGAAGTGTCGCCGATCGGCAAGGCCAGCCCAGAGCATCTGCGCCTTGCGCTGCTGACGGGCGAGAAGCTCAAGGCGCACCGGAAGGACGGGTCAGTCAAGATCGTGGGCAATCGCTACTGGTCGCGGGAATTGAGCCGCCATGCCGGGCAGTTGCTGACCATCCGGTTCGATCCCGACGATCTGTCGCTGCCCGTCCATGTTTATAGCATGGCAGGCGACTATATCTGTTCAGCCGACCGGATCGGGGCATCGCAGTTCGACAAGGTCGAGGATGCCCAGCGCCAGAAAAAGACCCTGGGCGACATGCGCAAGACGGTTCGCCGCCTGCGCGACCAGCAGGATTTGCTGAACGCCCAGCAGGTTGAAGGCCAGCGTCGATACACAGAGCAGGCCGAACCCGACATGGTCGCCAATGTGATCCGGCCCGCGCGCTTCCATGGCAATGCGGCTGTCAAAATCGCTTCGAACGCCCTTCCAGCGCCCATTCACAACCAGCCGCAGGAAGATTTCATCGCGGCCATGGGCCGTCTTCGCCCGGTCGAGTGAGAATTAAGGGCCGCGCCGGTGAGTTCCTACGCCCGTTCGGCGCGGCCCGTGCCATCAAGCACAAGGATGCGAGTATCATGAACAACGTCAACGACATAGAGACGACCCACGACTTCATCGACGATCAGCGTAAATGGCTGATTTCGTACAAGACGGAAACCGGCTTTAGCTGGAGCCGCCTGGAAGGGCCGATCAACCGGCCCGGATCGACCCTGTCCGCCTTTTGCGGCGGCAATTACAACAACTCCCCTTATAGAGGCGGCAACGACAAGATCGCGCTGGAGGTCTATCGCTATCGCCAGACGCTGATGGCGCAGGCGCAGTTGCAGATCGAAGCGCCCGACGAACCGAAATTTTTTGACACGCGCGCGGCCCGCACGGTGATGGGTGGCCTCACCTGGGCGCATGGCGGCCGGATCGTGGTTTGCATCGGGACGCCGGGCGTCGGCAAGACGAAGGCGCTGGTCGAATATGGCGAGCGCGCCAGCAACGCTTTCTACATTCGGTGCCGCAAGTCGATGAAGACGATCACGGCTTTGTGCAAAACGGTGCTGATTGCGTTGGGCAACAAGTCGGCGCGGGGTTCGTCCGACGATCTGTCGCGCTGGGTCGTCACCGAACTGAAGCACAAGAAAGCCGTGCTGATTTTCGACGATGCCCAGCATCTGGTGATCGACCAACTGGAGGAAATTCGCGGCTGGTATGATGAAATCAGCGTCGGCGTGATGCTGGTCGGCAATGAGCATGTGACGAGCCAGATGGAAGGGTCGTCGCGATCGGCCCCTTACCTCGCGCAACTTTACAGCCGTGTCGCGCAGACCATCGTCATCCCGCGTGCCTATCCCGAAGATGCCGAAGCGCTGGCCGCTGCTTGGGACATTCATGAGGATAGCGCCGTCGCCCTGATCAAGGAAATCGCGTCGCGTCCCGGTGGCCTGCGCGAATGTTCCAAGACGCTGGTTAACGCGGTGACGATCGCGCGGTCGCAGGCGGTGGACGTGACCCGCAAGCATATCGCCGAAGCCTTCGCCCAGCGCGCCAGCAAGGCGGTGATGGCATGATCGGCGCGAGCGACATCGCCGTTCGCGCGGCGCTGAACCTGATGGTCGGTCGGATCGCGGCCAGCGCGCCGCGTCCGTTCGTCGGTGGTCGGGTGCGCGTCGGTGACATCGTTGATGATGTCGCCTGGCACACAGGGCTGAAGCGCGCCGACATCATCGGCCCAGGCCGTGACCAGCGTCATTTTCGGGCGCGGGCGGCGGTGTGCTGGCTGGCGCTGGACCTGAAGGTCGCCAGCCTGACCCAGATCGGCGCGGTGCTGGGCGGCCGCGACCATAGCACCATCCTGTCCGCCCGCCGCCGCGCCGATGACATGCGGGCGCGCGATCCCGCTTTCCTCATGCTCACTGAGCGTCTGCGCGAGCGGTATCGCGGCCTGAAGGAGAATTGATCATGGATCAGATCGAAGAATTGATCGAAGGCCTGAAGGAGGTTCAGGCGGTTCTGGACGAGGATTCCCCTCATTTCGAAACGGTCGAAGCGGCGATCGTGCTGCTGTCGGGCGAACTGCCTTGTTCGGTGAAGCTGCCGCCTGCGACGACGATCGTCGCTGGTTGCAGCATCAACACGCTGTTTGCTGCGTTGCGTTTCCCCGATCGGCCCCGGCATTTCCAGGAACAGCCAGTGCGGAGGACATGGTGATGGCTCCCCCCGCCACCGCCCGCGTGTTGCGCGCCGACGACAAGGCCCGCAATATCCTGATCGCCAAGGTACATGTCGCCAAGAAGCAACTGGGGCTGGACGATGACGTGTATCGCGGCGTGCTGTTGCGTGTCGCCGGTCACGACAGCGCGAAGAAATGCACGGTCCCCCAGCTGCGTCTGGTCGTGCAGGATTTCGAGCGTCGCGGGTTCAGCGCCGTGGCGAAAAAGCCCGGCATGGCGAAGCGCGCGGACCATCCGCTGGCGAAGAAGGCCCGCGTCATGTGGATCAGCCTGTCGCATCTGTGCGCGGTGCGCGAAGAGCCGCAGGCCGCGATCAAGGCGGACAAGGGGCTGGAAGCCTTCGCCAAGCGCCAGCTGGGTTGCATGAAATTCCAGTGGGCCGACCAGACGCAGGGCGACAAGCTGGTAGAAGCGCTGAAGAAATGGGCGCAACGTCATGGCTGGGATCAGGTGCAGGCCGGTGTCCCCAAGGCGCATTACGTCCATGCGCTAAAAGTCGGGCTGTGCGACGCGATCCTGTTCAAGCTGAAGCGGGCCGGTATCGCGGCCGAGGGCTGGTCGCTGAAGGACGCGGCGTTTCGGCTGTGCGGCATCGAGGGCGAAGGCCTGCGCTTCACCACCAGCGAATATGAGCTGATCGCCGCGTCGCTGGGCCGCAAGCTGCGCGAGCATGGCGGCCAGGGCGCGTTCAACGAGGTGACAGGATGAGCCGCCGCGTTCAGGCCGTGCGCGGCCACCACATGCATGCCGCCTGGGAATCGCAGCCGCTGGTTCAATCGACCGCGCGCCCGGCCCGTCGCGGCTGTGCGCCGGTGTCTGTGGTCGCGGCGGCGTTCCTGATTGGCCTGCTCATGGGGCTGATGTTCTGATGAGCGAGAAGCTGACCGCTGAATTGATGACGCTGTTGGGCGAAGACGCTTTCGTCGCGCTGACGCAGAACTTCGGCGGTCGTCGGCTCTATGTCCCCAAGTCGATCGCGCCTGATCATGACTTATGGCGCGCCCTGGGCGAACCGGCAGCGCGGCGGCTGATTGCCCGCTACATGCCCGCTGTGCTGCGTATCCCTCTGGCGCGAGACATTCGTGCGCGCTATTACCGCGCCCACGGCCGCAGCCATGGCCAGATCGCATCCATGCTGGGCCTCACCGAAACGGCTATAGACAAGCTGTTCGCCCGGATGGATAACCCGCCGATCAAAGGGTCGGCTGCACAGCTTTCCCTCTTTTCTCAGGACTAGGCGTTGATGCCCGCAGCGGCGGGCATGTTCTGAGGCGGTTCCAAACCGCATTGCTGTCGCCATGGCACAGCAAAATCTCCCCCCAATCGAAATGGTTCCCCATGGCTGAAGGCATGGGAAAATCGATCGCAGGCGCTGCCGCCGCCGCCGCGCTGGTGACTGCGCCGGTCACGCTGGTCGTCAACGACCAGGCGGCCGAGGTCGCGGGCGGCCTGATCGAGAAATGGGAGGGGACCAGGACCGTCCCCTATAAGGACATGATCGGCAAGTGGACCGTCTGCACCGGCGAAACGCGGGTGACGATGAAGCGCTATACGCTGGCCGAATGCCGCACTTTCCTGCACACCGCCATCCGCTCCGATTTCGGCAAGGGCGTGCTGGCCTGCACGCCGCAGATCGCGGCCACGGTCTATCAGTTGGGCGCGGCTATCAGCGTTGCTTATAATATCGGCATCGCCGGTTACTGCACTTCAACTATGGCGCGCCAGTTCAATGCAGGCGACTGGTACTCCGCATGCGATGCCTTCGCGCTCTGGAACAAGGCAGGCAAGGTCGTCGTCACTGGTCTGGTCAACCGCCGCAATGACGAAATGCGCGCCTGTTTCACTCTGTTGCCGCCTGAGCGCACACTGACCGTCAAGGTGGCGAAATGAGGGGCGTCTATCGATATGCGGGCCTGATGGCTGTTGCAGCGATGGCGATGCCTGCGATTGCCATGGCCGCCGCCAGCCCAGTTGTCATGGTCGAGGCCGTTGAACCTACGTCCAATGCTGCGCGCAAGCGTGCGCGCCGTGCCGCTCTGGTCGTGTCCGGTTACAACCTGAAGCGGAGCAAAGGCGGGCCGGGGCGGCGTCGGGCCAAGCCCAATCGGCTGCATATCAGCCGCCGCGTGCGTCGTCGTATTCGTCGCAGCCGGAGGGGCGCATGAGTTGGGCGATCACCCTTTTGTCGCGCGCCGTTGGCTGGGTCGCTGATCGGCCGGGCCGCATGCTGGTTGTCGCACTGGTGCTGCTGTTCCTGTGGCTGTGCTTCGCAGTCGATCAGGCTCGCGATCTGGCCGAGGATCGCCGCGTCCAGGCGGCGACATGGCAGGCGAAGTTTGTCGAACAGCGTGAGGAAATGCGCAAGTTCGAAGGGCTGGTGCGCGAAGCACGGATCGAAGCGGCGCGGCTGGATCGCGAGAATGACGCACGGGTGCAGGCCGAATGGGCGGCCAAATTTTCAGAGGTGAAGCATGATTATCAGGTCGATCTGGCCAGCGCTCGCGCTCGCCTGTCTGAGTGGTTGCGCGACGACGCAAGAGCGGGTGGAGCCAGCGCCGTCCGTGGTGGCGGAACGGCGCAACTGTCCGCAGTTTCCCCCATGCCCGCCCGATCTGTGCGGGCCGGTGACGGTCCCGCCCTGGATGCGGCCGACCTCGACGCCATAACCGTCAACAGCGTCCGCCTGATCGGTCTGATCGAAGCGTGGGACCGGGCTGCGTCGATCAACGTCAATCGGCCCTGAAAGGCCTTTCAACATGTTTTCAAGTCCAGACGATCCGGGGGAAATTGTGAGTAACGGTGCTGGCCTGCTTGGCCTGTTGGGGATGCTGGTCAGCATCGCGAATATCGTCTGGACGTGGCACACGCGCAGTCAGAGCGCAGCGGCCGACCGGGTGACGAAGATCGAAACCCGGCTGGACGTGATCGAAGACAAACAGATCACCGTGGAAGAGCAGATGAAGCATCTGCCCACGAAAGAAGACATTGCCGGCCTGCGCATCCAACTGGCCGACACGCTGGGCCTGATCGGCCGTCAGGGTGCGGAAATCACCAGCATGTCGCACGCGGTCAATCGGATCGACAATTATCTGATGCGAGAAAAAGCATGAACTGGCCCGAACAGAATGCGCAGGATGGCCGGCTGGTCATCCTCAAGGAACTGGCTGTCCAGGTGGACGGTCGCCTGAATGAAGTGTCGCTTCAGCGGGTGCTGAAGGCCTTTGCCATTACCCGGTCGCGCGACTGGGTGCGGACGCAACTTCGCGCCCTGTCCGAATTGGGGGCGGTGCGCGTCACCGAGGCCGGGACAGTCATGATCGCGCAGATCACGACGCTGGGTCGTAACCATGTGGAGCGCACCGAGATTGTCGAAGGCGTGACGCGGCCGGGCGACGATGCGTAGTGCGGCCCAGCGCGGGAAGCTGCGCCGGGTCCAGCTTGTCCCTGCCAACGTGATGCCGCTCCTTCGCGAGGCAGGCGTTATCAGTCGCGAGCATGACGCCGAAACCGTCATGGGATGGCTGTCGCCATCGGGTGAGCCGCGTCGGATCGTGGCGCGATTCCCCGATGGGTGGCGCGCCGATCTGCGCATCCGCGTCGATGGCAGCTTTACCCTCACGCAATCGCTGAAAATTCGGGTGGAAGGATCGCCAGTATGAGCGAGGAACAGGCCCGTCGCGAAGGACGCGGTCGGCTGTCGTCGATCGACATGCTGCCGGAAGCGGCGGACGATGATCTGGCCTGGGCGATCGAGCAGCTGCGTGGTTCGTCCATGCAGCAGACGGCGATCGTCACCGAGTTCAACAAGCGGCTGGCCGACCGGGGGATCGCGGGCGTCAGCAAATCGGCGTTCAGCCGGTGGGCGGTGCGCAAGGCGATCCAGTTCCGCAAGCTGGATGAGGTTCGTCACATTACGGCGGAGATTGTGGGCGATCTTGGCGCTGACGGCGCTGACCAGGTGACGGTCGCTGTTGCCGAAATGCTCAAGGTAGCGATTTACGAGCAGCTTGAGAAAGGCACGGCGGACAGCAAGGGCGTGATGGAAATGGCGCGTGCGCTTTCCAGCGTCGTTTCCGCCCAAAAGACTTCGACCGAACATCGCCGCCAGCTGGAACAGCGTGTTGCAGCGCAGATGGAGCATGCGGCTGAGAAGGTCGAGAAGGTCGCCACTGAGGCCGGGCTGAGCGCTGAGCGCGCAGCGCAGATGCGGCGCGAAGTGCTGGGGCTGCGGATATGAACCGCCCATGGCGGGCCGGGCCGCTATCGTACACCGAATCGCGAGACTTGGACGGGACGAGAGTGCTGGTCCGTCATCTGCGATTGAAGCTGTGGCGCTTCAGCGTGGAGCTGTCGCTTCAGACGCAAGCCTCCGTCGATTTTGCGCGAAGTTGGAAGGTCTATGACGCGCTGCGCATAAAGGCGATTGCGGCGTGGGGTGATCCCGATGACGTGGCGCTGTCGATGGATGATCATTTTGCTGATGGCGGCGATCTTGAAGGGGCAATCGCCCTGTTGCAACGCATTGCCGACGGCGTCGAAAAGAACCCTTGGGCCGATACGGAGGCGGGCCAATGATCCCGCCCCAGAAAGGTAAATCCAAGTTTGCGGCTGGCGTCGCGATGGCCGCCGCACTGGCGGGCGCGACCGTGCAGCCGATCCCCGTCATGGCGAAGACCGCGCCGGTCGCACCGGTCCTGTCGCGCGATCCGGCCCAGCTGCCGCCAGAACTCCCGCGCGGCTTCGAACTGCCCGACGACCATGATCCGTTGGCCGATGGCATCCTGATGGACCATCAGAAGGAATGGCTGGAAGATCAGTCGGACCTGAAGCTGGGGGAGAAGGGCCGTCGTACCGGCATCACCTATGCCGAAGCGCTGGACGATACGATCATCGCCGCGTCGGCCCGGTCGGCCGGTGGCGACAATGTCTTCTACATCGGGGACACGAAGGACAAGGGCCGCGAGTTCATCGGCTATGTCGCCCATTTCGCGAAGATCGTCGCGAAAGAGCTGGTCGATGTCGAAGAGTTCCTGTTCGAAGACCAACTGGAGGATGGCACCTCCAAATTCATCAGCGCTTACCGTGTCCGCTTCGCGTCGGGTTTCCGCGTGGAGGCGTTGTCGTCCAGGCCGGAAAATATTCGTGGCCTTCAGGGGATCGTCGTCATCGACGAAGCCGCGTTCCACAAGGATGTGCGCGCGGTACTGGACGCGGTCAACGCGCTGCTGATCTGGGGTGGCAAAATACGGATCATCAGCACCCATAATGGCGTGCTGAACCCGTTCAACGAACTGATCCAGGAAGCGAAAGCGGGGAAGGTTTCCTACAGCCTGCATTTCATCCCCTTTCAAAAGGCGGTGGATAATGGGCTGTTCAAGCGCGTCTGCCTGACGCGCGGGAAGGAATGGACGCAAAAAGCGCAGGACGAATGGGAAGCCAAAATTCGTGGCTCCTATGGTGTTCGCACCGCGCAGATGCGGCAGGAACTGGATGCGATCCCGTCGGACGCTTCCGGGTCGGCCCTGTCGCGGGTGATGATCGAACAGTGTTCGGACCGCTCCATCCCGGTCCTGCGCTGGGCGCTCCCCGACGCTTTCAAGAATGCGCCCGCTGATGAGCGCAAGCGGATCATGGAAACATGGCTGCGCGAAAAGCTGCGGCCGCACCTGGACAAGCTGGACGGCGATCGTCGTCACGATTTTGGCCAGGACTTTGCGCGCAGCGGCGACGGGTCGGTCATCATCGTGAATGAACTGGGGCAGGATCTGGTTCGGCGCGGCAAGCTGGTGATCGAACTGCGCAACGTCCCTTATGAAACGCAACGCGATGTCGTCTTTTATCTGGGCGATGCATTGCCGCGTTTCGGCCATGCGGCTTTCGACGCCACCGGCAACGGTGCCTATCTGGCCGAGGTCGCCGCGCAGAAGTGGGGCAAGCGGGTCAGCGAAGTGAAGCTGAACGCGGGTTGGTATGGCGCGAACAGCCCGGCCTATGTCGAGGCGTTCGCGGATGAGACGATCGTCGTCGCGGGTGATGACGACATATTGCGCGATCACCAGGCGCTGCAATATGTCGATGGCATCATCCGCGTGCCAGAGAATTTCCGGTACAAGGGCGGCGACGGTTTCGACCGTCACGGTGACGCCGGGATCGCTGGCATCCTCGCCTGGTACGCATCGCGCCAGAACGCGCATGAATATGGCTATCAGCCGGTGCGGGTTTCGCGAGCGTCCATCTATGGCGAGGAAGCCGATGATCTGGACGACGAAGAAGCGCCGCGTGGGTGGTGGAAGCCGCCTTTGGGATCGCGTTTGCGTCAAACGATGGCTGATGCGCTCACAGGCCTCAGGAGCGTTGCGCAAGGCTCAACGACCCGATGGCGGGGCCATTGCGTTAAAAACGCTCTGAGCGGCCTTTTAACCCCTTTAAAATCGATTTTCGTTTGTCAGGAGCAATGGGCATGACCGTGTTGGTCGATCATCGGGGCCAGCCCCTCCGCAAAGAGGTTCTGCGGCAGGAGGTCGCGGCGGCCACGATCGGCGGGGTTCGCTCGCCCTTTGCCGGTTATCCGGCCGATGGGCTGAACCCCATTCGGCTCGCCCGGATCATGCGTGCGGCCGACATGGGCGACCCGCTCGCCTATTTCGAACTGGCCGAGCAGATCGAAGAACGCGACATGCATTATGCGGGCGTGCTGGGGACACGCAAGCGATCGGTGGCGCAGCTGGAAATCACCGTGGACGCGGCCAGCGACAGCGCCAAGGATGTCGAGATAGCGGACATGGTGCGCCGCTGGATCGACCGTGACGAACTGGCGGACGAAATGTTCGATATTCTCGACGCGGTGGGCAAGGGCATCAGCTTTACCGAAATTATGTGGGACACGAGCATGGGGCAGTGGCAACCGCTGCGCCTGGAATGGCGGGACCAGCGCTGGTTCACCTTTGACCGGCACGATGGGCGGACGCCTTTGCTACGCGGTGGTGAGGACGGCAATTCCCAGGACTGTCCGCTGCCGCCCTTCAAATTCATCCAGCATCAGGTCAAGGCCAAGTCCGGCCTGCCGATCCGTTCGGGCATTGCGCGCCTCGCATCCTGGTCGTGGATGTTCAAGGCGTTCACCCAACGCGACTGGGCGATCTTTACCCAGACCTATGGCCAGCCGGTGCGCGTCGGTAAATTTCAATCGGGCGCAAGCGATGCGGACAAGGCGACACTGTTCCGCGCTGTCGCCAATATCGCGGGCGACTGCGCGGCGATTATTCCTGACGGAATGTCGATCGACTTTATCGAAAGCGAGAATGTCGGCAGCGGCAGCGACCTGTATGAACGTCGATCCGACTGGCTGGATCGCCAGACCAGCAAAGCGGTGCTGGGCCAGACCGGAACGACCGATGGGAAATCGGGCGGGCTGGGCGATGGCGGTAACAAGGTCCATGACGGCGTTCGCGAAGATATTGAGACGGCCGATTGCAAGGGCGGCGCGGCGACGCTTAATCGCGATCTGATCCGGCCGTGGGTCGATCTGGAATATGGGCCGCAACAGGCCTATCCGCGCCTGCGCATCGGTCGGCCCAAGCAGGAAGATGTTGATGGCCTGGTCGACAACGTCGTCAAGCTGGTCCCGCTGGGGCTGGAAGTGCAGATGAGCGAGGTCCGCGACAAGCTGGGCCTGTCCGATCCCGACAAGGGCGCGAAGCTGTTGCGTGCGAATGAGGCAGCGCCGTCCGCCATCTCGCTCCCCAGTTCGCGCCTGATCCAGTCGTTGCAGGCGGCGCAACAACCGGCCGCCGTCTTTCCGGCCATAGCGATCGGTGACAGGCTCAATCAGGACACGGCCCCGGATATGGCCGATTTGATTGAGCAGATCGAAGCGATGCTGGAGGCGGCCAATGATGCCGCCGAATTTCGTGACATGCTGATGTCGGCCTATGGTGATTTGCCGATCGGGCGGCTTGCCGCGAAGATCGGCGATGGCCTGGTTGCGGCGCATGCGGCCGGTCGGTTCGACATCGAGGAGTAGCAGCATGGGTAACGTCTCGTTGGCATGCTGTTTTCTGGCATGTGCCTGCGTTGGTTGGTCGGTCGGCTTGCTGATCGCGATGTGGAAATGTGGTGACATCTGATGGCTGGACAGCCCAGCGCACTCTCCGGCACCCTGCGTCGGCCCTTCACCGAACAGGTGGCTTTCTTTCGCGGCAAGCTGGGCAATCTGGTCCCGACGCAATTCTGGGACGATCTGGAGCGAGAGCAGCATGACACCGGGTTCATGGTGGCGGGGGCGCAAAAGGCCGACCTGCTGAGCGATCTGGCGGCGGCTGTCGATCGCACGATTGCGGAGGGCAAAAGCCTGGATGCCTTCCGCAAGGACTTCCGCGCGATCGTGCAGCGTCATGGCTGGCATGGCTGGACCGGCGAAGGGACGAAGGGCGGCGAAGCGTGGCGCACCCGCACCATTTACAAGACCAACGCATCGACCAGCTATTCCGCTGGCCGGTACGCGCAGCTGGTCGAGCGCGACTATCCGTTATGGGTCTATTTCCACGGCGGGTCGAAAGAGCCGCGCCAGCAGCATCTGGATTTCGACGGCATCTGTCTGCCACCGGATCATCCGTTCTGGAAAATCTTTTATCCGCCCAGTGATTGGGGATGCAGTTGCTACGTCATCGGTGCGCGGAGCGAACGGGCAGCGCGTCGGTTGGGCGGCGACCCGGACAAAAAGTTGCCGGAAGGCTGGGATCGCATCAATCCCCGCACCGGCACGCCGTTCGGTGTGGGCCGCAACTGGGACTATGCGCCAGGCGCAAGTGTCGCGCCGATCGTTCAGGCTTCCGCCGAAAAGGTGCGTCACTGGGATTATCGGATCGCCAAGGGCTTCATGGAAGGCGTGCCGGAAGCAATGCAGGATGCGCTGGCCGCCAGCTATCGGTCGCTGCCATCCGTCGCGGACGATGCCCGCCGCTATGCCAATCGCATCTTGAACGAGACAGCCGGCCAGATCGAGGCGATCCGCACCATGGGGCTGGTTGGTCCGTCGCAGGCGAGCCGCATTACAGCCGTGTGGGAAGGTGCGCCCCTTCGCGATATTTCGCTGTACGATTTTTCGATCGCGCGCACCGATGTCCTTCATGTGCTGCGCAACCATGGGATCGCGGGCCGCGAATTGTCGCGCGGCCAGCAGCCAGTGACGGGCGATCATTATGGCTATCTGCCCAGCATCATTGCCGCACCCGACGAAGTTACGGCGCTGGGCCTGTCCAATGCCAGCGAACCGCTGATCCGGTTCGTCAAGGTCATCAACGGACAGCGGTTCACCGCGATTTTCGCGGTGCGCAACAAGCAGCGCACCCTGGCGCTCAAGACATTTTTCATTGGGGTGAAGAAGTGAGACGCGCCCTCGCGCCAACGTCCGAAACGTTCAGGGCTATGGACCCAACGCCACGATGCTCGCGTCTCTGAGGCCGATATAGCAATGATCAAGGTCGAGTTCAAATATCAGGCATTGAGCCAGGCGCTGGGCGAAGTGGGCCGTCGCCTGGGCGATATGACACCGATCCATGAAGATATTGGCGAGTATGTGGTCCGCGTTACGAAGGAGCGGTTCAAACAAGGGATCGACCCGGACGGCCATGCCTGGACGCCGAAAAAGCAGGAAACGATCGACCGCTATAAGGCCAACAAGGACGGCGACCGGCCCGACCCGCTGATCGGGCCGTCGAAGCGGCTGTCCAGCGAGATCGCGCAGTATGCGGATGCGGCCGGGGTCGAGATTGGTTCAGCGCTGGAATATTCGGCGGTCATGCAGGACGGTGCGAAGCGGGGCGCGTTTGGTAATGGGCCGGGCAAGGTGCAATATCCGTGGGGCGACATTCCGGCGCGCGTCTGGCTGGGCCTGTCGGATGAGGATGAGGCGAATATCATCGACATTGCCGACGAACATCTGGAACAGGCGTTCAACCTGACGGGTTTCAACGGCTGATCGGTCGCCGTTGATTTCCCGCGCGGCGTCGGCCATGGTGCAGCCGCGCCGATAAGGCTGAATTTTCCCACATTTCTATGCTCTTGCCCGCCGCTGCGGGCATGCCTCATGCCTTCCGTCGCAGGCACAACGGCTTCATGACGAAGCCCGCCGCCTCTTCCATCGCTCTGTGTTCGGCCATCACCATGGCCGCCAGCGATGCGCCGCCCGAATGGCTGCACCTGCTTCCGGCTGGTGATATTTTCACCAATGACGGACGCGGTCCCTATCGTGCCAGTGACATGGTGTCGCTGATGGCGGCGTCGCTGAAGGAAGGCGACAAGTTCGTCCTGGACGAAAATCATTCGACCGATCTGGCCGCGCCGCGTGGCGAAGAGGCTCCGGCCCGCGCATGGATCGTCGAACTGCAACAGCGTGAAGATGGCCTGTGGGGCCGTCCCGAATGGCTTCCGGCCGCGCTCGAACGACGCATCTGGCGCGAATATCGCGGCGTGTCGCCCGCGATCCTCCACCGCAGGGACGGCACGATCGACGCGGTGCTGCGCGCCTCCCTCACCAACAAACCCAATTTCCGGGGCATGGTCGCCCTTCATCAGGAGAATGTCATGGATTTTCGCGCATGGCTGATCGAGGCTTTGGGCCTCGCCAGCGACGCCGATGACGCTGCCATCATGGCGGCGATCAAGGCGAAGTTCGAAGGCAAGAAGGACGAAAGCGAAACTGCGCTTCAGTCCGCGCTGGACCCGATCGCGAAGGCGGCGGGGCTGGCAACCGGCAGCGATGCTGCCGCAATCCTGCTGGGTGTCCAGCAGCTGGCCAACACAGGCGGCCGCGATGAAATCATTACCGCGCTTCAGTCCGAACTGGCGGGCGTCACGAACCAACTCAACGATCTGCGCGATGACGGCAAACGGACCGCCGCCACCGCCTTCGTGGATGCGGCGATCAAGGAGAAGCGTGTGGGCGTCAAGCCGATGCGCGACCGCTTCATCAGCATGCACATGGCCGATCCGACCGGCACCGCCGAACTGATCAACGCCATGCCGGTGCTGACGCCGTCCGGCACTACGGACATTCCGCCCGCCGAACGGAAGGCCGGCGAACTGACTGCCGCCGACACCAGCGTCATCGCGCTCATGGGCATCGACCCCGAGGCATATAAGAAAACGCTCGCGGCTGCGGGCCAGCAGGAGACACGCTGATGGTTGCGCTCACCGGCGACCGCAATACGCCGCTCCGCTCCGGCGACATCGAGGAGCATCCCGTCAAGGCCGCGACCCGCATCTTTGCCGGTGCGCTCGTCTGCCTCGACGCCAATGGCTATCTGGCTCCCGGCAGCACCGCCGTCGGCCTGATCGCGCGCGGCCGGGCCGAAGCCCGCGCCGACAACAGTGCCGGCATTGCCGGTGCCATCAACGGCCGGGTCAAGAAAGGCACGTTCCGTTGGGCCAACAGCGCGGCGGCCGACGCCATCACCCGCGCTGAAATCGGCGACCCTGCCTACATCGTGGACGATCAGACGGTCGCCAAGACGAACGGCGGTTCCACCCGATCGCTGGCCGGCACCATCCGCGACGTGGACGCCCAGGGCGTCTGGGTCGAAACCCTTTAAGGAGCCTTTGAAGCCATGATCATCAACGCCGAAAATCTGGCGGCCGTTCGCACCGGTTTCAACACCGCTTATAATAGCGGTCTGGGCAGCGCCGTATCCAGCTATGGCCGCGTCACCACGACCGTGCCGTCTTCCACCAAGAAACAAAGCTATGGCTGGTTGGGCAAGTTTCCCAAGGTCCGCGAATGGATCGGCGGCCGCGTGGTCCATAATATGAGCCAGGGCGATTACACGATCAAAGAAAAGCCCTGGGAAATGACCATTTCTGTCGATCGTGACGATCTGGAAACCGACAATATCGGCATCTACGCGCCGATGTTCCAGGAAATGGGGCAGTCGGCGGGCGAAGCCTGGGACGAACTGTGCTGGGCCATGCTGAAGGCTGGTTTTGCCAACCTTTGCTATGACGGGCAGTTCTACTTCGACACCGATCATCCGGTGCTGGATGAAACCGGCCAGATGATCAGCGTCGCGAACACGGATGGCGGCACCGGACCGGCCTGGTTCCTGCTGGACGTGCGTCGGCCGCTCAAGCCGATCATCCTTCAGAAGCGCAAGGACTTCAAATTCGTCGCCAAGGACAAGGAGACGGACGACAACGTCTTCGACAACAACGAATTCGTCTATGGCTATGACGCGCGTGCCAATGCCGGCTACGGCTTCTGGCAGATTGCCTGGGGTTCCAAGCAGCAGCTGGACGAGGATCATTATGAGACGGCCCGCGCAGCGCTGACCGGCATGAAGGGCGACTATGGCAAGCCTTTGGGCATCTTGCCCAATCTGCTGGTCGTGCCGCCCAGCCTGGAAGGCGCGGGCAAGCGCCTGGTCCAGTCGCGGGTCGTCGATGGCGTGGAAACGAACATCTGGGCGGGCACCGCCGAGTTGCTCGTTTGCCCGTGGCTCGCCTGACCATGGCGCGCGAACCGAAAAAGGCGGCGGGCGCAGCCCCGTCGCCAACGCCCGCCCCGGCTCCGGTCGAAACGCTCGACGCTCATGCTGCGGCTTTGCTCGAAGCATCGCGCGCCAACTATGCAACGGATGACTTCGCGGTCGATGCGGCCATCGTCCAGGCAAAGACTGATGTTGTCGTACCCGTCGCGGTGTCGATCGACGCGCTTCTGGGCGTGATCGGCGACAGCGCCGACCGTGCCGGGCAGATCGGCGTTCGCATCGTCGGCCCGATGCAGGGCCGTCGCCGTGCCGGTCGCCATTTCGGGCCGGAGGCACAGGTCATTCCCGCCATTTTGCTGGCCGAGGATGAATTGCGCGCGATCGACGGCGATCCGATGCTGACATGGTCGATCGTCCAGATCGGCGTGCCTGAAGCGGAAGACGAGGCCGAGCAGGGCGCATGACCTACGCGACGCAGGCGATGCTGATGAAGCGTTTCGGTGAGCGGACTTTGATCTGGCTCACCGATCGCGCGGATGAACCGACCGGCGTGATGGACGCGGACCTGATCGCCCAGGAACTGGGCAATACGGACGCGGTCATCAATGGCTATGTCGGGAACCGGTATCGCCTGCCGCTGGAGCCGGTCCCTGAACTGGTGATCGACCTTGCCCTGGTCATCGCGATCTACAAGCTGCACGTCCAGTCGCCCGAAAAGAAGATCATGGACGATTACGACCGGGCGATGGGTACGCTGGTCGATATTGCCAAGGGGACGGTGAAGCTGGAGGCGGCCGGGATCGAACCGGCGTCGTCGGGGGCGAGCGGCGTGCAGTTTATCGACCGCGAACGGCCGCTTTCGCCCGAAAGCATGCGGGGCTTTATCTGATGTTCGATGCGGTGAAGGATCGGATCGCCGATGTCGAAGGCATCGCGGGCCGCATCCAGCCCGCCGCGAACCTGAGTGAATTGATGGCCCGTGGTCTGGCCCCGCAAGGTGGCGACGCGGCCTTCATCCTGCCGCTGGGGATTCGTGGTGGCGCGGTCAAGGCAATGGCCGGCCGGTTCATCCAGGACATCGCCGAAACGCTGGGGATCGTGCTGATGATCCGGGCTGTGGGCGATGCGAGCGGCGCGCGATCGACCGAACGGCTGGTCCCGATCCGCGATGCGGTGATCCGCCGCATCGTCGGCTGGTCGCCTCCGTCCAACTGGCTGGAGGGCGAGACAGTCGGCCAATTTTCCCTGTCGCGCGGCCAGCTGCTGACGCTGACGGCCGGGCTGCTGACCTACCAACTGGAGTTCGCCCTGGGCGACCAATTGAGGATTTGACGATGGCAACCAAGAAGACTTCCGACGTGACGCAGGGCGAGGATCAGACCGGCGCTGATACGCAGGCGAACCTTGCCGCCGTATCGACCGATGCCAGTGCAAACATTGCACCACTATCCGATCCGGCCGCCGAAGCGCCGCCGCCTGCGATTCCCGCACCGATTTTCGCCACCGACGATGAAGGCCGTGACCGGCCAATGTCGGGCGGCAGCTTCATCCGCCAGGCGGATGGCACCCTGATCCGTAACGAGGACGCTTAACCGATGGCCGATCCGATCCGCTGGAACAGCAAGATCATCCTGATCAAGGCTGAACCGCTCAACAATTATGGCGTCGATCCCGTGCCGACCGGCGCGGCGAACGCGATGCTGCTGACCAATGTCCAGTTGCAGCCGATGGAAGGTCAGGAGGTCAGCCGCAATCTGGAGCGCCCCTTCATGGGGGCGCAGGAAAGCCTGCCCGTGGGCCTGTACTGCGTGCTGACCGGCGATTTCGAACTGGTTGGCAGCGGCACGGCCGGCACGGCTCCGGCCTGGTCGCCGCTGATCCGTGCCTGCGGCGCGGCCGAGGTCATCACCGCCGGGACCAGCGTCGAATATTCGCCGATTTCCGACAATCTGGAAAGCGTGGCCGCCTATTTCATGATCGGCGTCAATCGCTATGTCCTGCTGGGCGGACGGGCGACCGGGATCATCACCATCAACGCGGCGGGGATTCCTGTCTTTCGCGTGACGCTGACGGGCCTGTTCACCATTCCGGCCGTGGCGGTGCGACCGACCGTGGACCTATCCAAATGGCAGAAACCGCAGGCCGCGAGCAAGGCGACAACCCCGGTCTACAAGATCGACGGCATCGACTTTGTCGGCCGCGATTTTAGTCTGACGCTGGGCAATGACGTGCAGCCGCGCATGTTGTTCAACCAGGAACGCATCGTCATCGTGGATCGGGCCGAGAGCCTGAGCCTGACGGTCGAAGCGGTGACGATGGCGACCTACAACCCGGTGTCGCGGGCCGGATCGCCCACGGCGGACGCGCCGCGCGTCCCGATCGAAGTCACCCACGGCACAATCGCGGGCAAGATCACCAACATCAAGGCCAACACCTGCGTCCAGGGTCGATTTGCCGGGCCGCAGCAAAATCAGGGAATTGAAGAATGGCCGCTCGCTTTCACGCCGCTGCCAACCGCTGGCAATGACCAGTGGAAGATCACGCTCACCTGATAACCCGCCGAGAGAGGCGATGAACCGTCGCTGGTGTCCGGGCCGGCGACTGGGGAGCCACAGGACTGGCGGGCCGCGACAAACCCGCCGTCACCATCCATAAGAAAGGCTCCCCAACATGTTCGTTTATGATCCGCGACCCACATTCACCCACAAGGTCAAGGTCAAGGTGCCGGTCAACGGCGGTTTTGAAGATCAGGATTTCAAGGCGACCTTCGCGGTCATGCCGACCGATGAAGTCGCAACTTACGATCTGAGCCAGGGCGAAGGGTCGAGCGATTTCCTGAAGAAGATTGTCGTCGGCATGGATGACCTGATCGGCAAGGATGAACAGCCGATCCCTTACAACGACGCGGTGCGCGATGCGCTGATCGGTCAGCTCTATGTGCGTAAGGCACTGGTCCGCACCTATTTCGAAGCAGTGTCGGGCGCGCAGACGGGAAACTGAAAGCCGCCGCTCGCCTGTGGGCGGGCGGCGGCACAACCGACCTTAGCGAAGCGGCCGCCGATGCAGAGGCATTCGGACTCCCCGATGAACTGATCGCCGATCTTGTCGCAAAAAAGGAGCCGGGATTCCCGGTCTGGCCGCAGAATATGCAAATCGTCCACGCCTTCCTCGCTGTGTCCAACCAGTGGCAGTTGCTGCCGCTGGGAACGGGCCGCGTCTATTGGCAGGGGCTGGACTATGCGCGGGTTCGCGCGGGCCTGAAACAGGCGAAGATCAAGCTGGACCCGGCGCAATGGTCATGGCTGCGCGTCATGGAAAGCGCTGCCGCGTCCGTCCTGAACGGCTACCGGGGCTGATCGC
>JAEHJW020005161.1_pt1 | contig 25915 bp, 48 predicted proteins | sample 9271431 | NCBI WGS metagenome assembly JAEHJW02 | reverse complement strand
TTCTTTTTGATATTCGATAACTATATCATTTTCTTTTGATGTCAATGCTGTATAATTGCTTTCGTCATTTACTTTTATGATTTCTTCGAACGTGATATTTGATAATAATCCTGATTTATTATCTTTTTTGATAAAAGTACTGTATTTATTATTTTCTGTAACACAACTAATATAACTATATTCATCTGAAAAAGTATCTGTAATATAGTTGTATAATTTATAGTTGAAATTATGTCCGTCCATTTTATACATTAAATAAACAATATCATTAATATGGTAATTTAAAACTGAAATATTTTTATCAAATGTTTTTATAATTTTTCTAGTCTTTAAATTATATATATGAGATATATCATTCATATCTTGATATGATATATAATTAGGATTCAAATATCTAGATTCCTGTATTCTTTCACCTAAAATATTTTTACCTTTTTCATCTACAAGTTCATATTCGTTAACATTAGTTTCACACAAAAAATAGTCCATTTTATATTCCTCCTTTATTCTTTTAGATACGTTATATAAGAATATTTTAAGTCTGCAATTATTTTACCATCCCTATTAATTAATCCACAAATAGTCTTATATCTATCTTTAATTTTAGATACCTCAAAAATATCTTTACTTATATCTTTGTTTTTTGAAGACTGTTCTACCTCAGAAATATATTCATAGTTTTCAGATATCTTATTAATAATTTTAAAATTCTTGTCTATTATTTCAACGATAAATATTTTCTTGCTTTTTATATCTTCAACTATAAATTTATTTTTACCAATATATTTTATGTATGAATATAAATATTTATTTATCATCATTAAACCGTCGATGTCAAAAACTACAAAGTTTTTATTGTCTTCTATTATAATGTAATCATCTTTTACATCCACAGCTATATGTTTATGATCTGAAGTATATATTTTTTTAACTGTATTTAAGGATTTAATACTATATACGATTCTATAATTATCAAATTTTTCTTCGATAACATCATATTCAGGATGTTCTATAGAACTAATTATTATGTATCTATATTTATCGTATTGAGCATTTGCTTGCAAAACTTCTTCAAATGTATCATTTGATAATAATCCAATGTTTCCAGTTAAGTCAAGAAATATACTATATTTATCTTCATCTCTAAATTCCAGTTCAACATATTCTTTAGAAAATATATTTTTAACATAATCGTATAATTTGTTTGTAACATAAAAATCACTTTCACGTTTCTTTATTTTAAAAATATTTTTACAATAATAACTAACTGTAACTTTTTTATCAAATGTCATAAGAGTTTTTTTAGTTTTTAAATTATAAATGTGACGATTATAGTCCTCACTTATATAAAATATATAATCTGATGATAAATATGATACACTCAATACTTTACTACCTATAACATTTTCTCCTTGTTCGTTTATAATGTCATATGTTTTATCATTCTTGTAGCTCGCAACGAAATATATCGTGTTTTCGTTCATGGTTTCGTTCACCTTTTTTTATGTTTTTATTTCTTCATCTTTAATTAGAATATTTTGTATATATACTGAGTCTAGTCTTTCAAAATATCCTTTATAAATATATGTTGGAATTTTGCATTTATTACCATTTTCTTTAGTATAAAAAAGATCAGGTCCACTATCTCTAAAACTCCAACTGCGATTTTTTTTATAATCATCTTCTATAATTTTTTGTACTTCTTCTGCTTTTTCCCATGTTTCAAAGCAATCTATATACTCTATATTTCCAGTAGTTATACTATCTGAACTACCATTTGTATATAAAATATATAAAAGATTCACTTCTTTATTAAGAAATTTATCATCAACTTCTAAATCATAAAATTTAGATTCATTAACCTTAACAGCGCCAGTAATATTATGATCAATCCATGACCTATAGTCACCAGATCCTTCAGAAGTATCATAAGTATAATGTTTGTCTAAAATTTTTATTTTCATTTTTAACCTCGTGCATTTGTATAATTATCCTCGAATATTTTAATAGTCATTTCATTTAGAAAATCAAAATCTGAATAATCATTTAGTTTTGATTTTTCAAAAGATATTCTAAATTCATTTTCTGTATACTCACCAACTTTTAAAATTTCATTTAAAGAATAATTTCCTAATTTTATTTCTTTAATTGTATTTGCATATTTTAAAGGAAATACTAATTTTCCCGTTTCTAATAATTCTATTCCTTCAAATAGAAGTCTCAAATAGTGACTTGCAAATTTTGTATCATAACCATATTTAAGAACCAATTCTTCTCGATTGCTGACTTTGCTCAATCTGTCATTTATTTGTTTATAACAAGCATATAATGTGTACGATTTTAAAAAATGTGTATCTGCAAATTCTATGTTGCTAGATGCTATTTTCACATCATCAATTAATTTTCTTTCTATTAATATAGATATTAATTCATTTTTATAAGATTCATTTTCTGAAATTAATTCATTATATCTGTTTATAAATTTTTTATATAAGTTATAATTATCTAGTTTGATAATCATTTTATATCTTTGTGCCTTAGCATATTCTCTAAATCTTTCATATATAAAAATCTTAGATAAAAATTTATCAGAATTACTTCTTATTGTTTCATATTCTTCTGTGCATTCTATTATGTTTTCATTATTTAAGAAAACCATTTCTAAAATATTTGGATTACATTTAGATGCTAAATTAACAAATTTTTTAAGTTCAAAATATTTAACATCTATTGCATCTTTTGTATTTTTGTTATTTTCATCTTTATCAATTATAGTTCCTTTTTCGGATTCTTCAATTAATCTAGATAAACCATAAATGTATTTTTTATTAGGTAAGAATATGCCTCTATAATCTATATCTGAACCAAGTATGCTAGTTCCATATAACTGTGATCCAGATTCAGAATTTAAAATTATTTTTTCAATCAAATCTGTTGGTTCTTTCATATTCGTCATAATCATACATCCTTTTTAAAGATTCTATGTTAGTATTAATCCAAAAATAATTTACTAAATAATTATTTAATACTGATTTTAATGCATCATTTATTTCATATTTTGTTATTATTTCACGTTGTAATGATTCGTCTAATTCTAATTTTAATATAGCATTTATTACTTTATCTTTTGTTATTAATTCATGCAATGCTTTATCAAAACTAATTGGATTAAACCCAGATTTATAAAAATTTTTTATTTCATTCATTTCATCAGTTAAATCTGAACATAATCCTCTTTGTTTACTTATAAAAGCTGTAGCTTGACTAAAAGCTTTTTTATTTATTAATACAAATATGATTAATTTTTTGTAAAATGATATTTCATGCATTTTAATTCTCCTTTATATTTCTTTCATATTCATCATAATTATATATTTTTTTTAAAGGTTCAATATTATCTTTTATAATCCAAAAGTTATCTGCTAAAACTCTACCAAATGCACTTTCTTCTAATGTTAATTTATTTTTTATTATTTTATCTTTTACCAACTCATTTAATGCTATATCAAAATCATCTGGATCGAATTCAATGTTAAATAAATCTGGTTTTATTTTTTCCATCTCATCCCATAAAGTTGATCTATCAAACATTTCAGGTTTATTTATAAAAGCAGTAGATTTACTAAAAGCCTTTTTATTTATTATAACAAATAAAATTAACTTTTTATATAATGATATTTCATACATATTTAATCCTCTTTTTTGAAATTATTTTACTTAGGATAAAAACAATATACATTTTGGAATAATGAAATAATTCTTTTTATTTCATCAGATTTATCTTCTACTTTACCTTTCATCCATAGAGGATTATAATTCATTATTGCGAATGTTTGAGATAAATCATAATCTTTAAAATCATCATTTGTTAAGTCAACAGCACTTTTAACCCAATGTTCAGTATTTTCAAAAGTAAATCTAAAAATTCCTTCTTTTAAATTTTTAAAATCTTTACATATTCCTACAGGACATAAATCTATACCTATATATTTTTTATGATCTTTAAAATAATAGGCTTGAGTCGCATAAGCACAACCTATATCCACAACAACCCAATGTTTTGGAATTGTTATGGATAAGGCTTTATACATTATATCATCACATGTCATACATTCTGGTGCTACTTCTATCTTAGCACAATCATCAATTAAAGCAAGTTTTATCTGCTCTGGATAATTTTTTTGTATTTCATCAAACAAATTATTTGATAATAAAGAATTTAATTTCTTTGTATTTTTATTTAAAATACCCAAAATAGTTTTTATTTTCATAATTTCTTATATATGACAATCTAATGATACTATTAAATCATCATCATTAATAGTATCCCATATTTTATAAAATTCAGTATCCCATTCATCTTTATTTTTTTCATCTGTGACCATTGCAAACCATCCCATTTTGCCTCTTTCTATCCATTCACCATCTTTTATTATAGCAAACGAAATAATTTCTGAACTTAATTTTATATCTTTTTTATATGCAAAATTAACATTATTATTATTTTTTGTTATAAGATTATTATCCCATCTACCACCTATACCATACCAGTCCCATTTACTATTTGGATTATATGAAGAATATTCTTTCCAAATACCATCTACTAATCTATATTTATTACTATTCCAATCTTCACCATGTATTTTATATATTTCATCAAAATCTTTTATAGTTTTTGAATTATCAATTGATCCATCTGCAATAAGATAATTTATAAATCTCATTTTATCTTCGTCAGTTAAATCTTTAACAAAATATTCTTCTACTTGCACATTTTCATCAAATTTAGACATGACATCAGCAATATACTCATCACATCTATCTTCTTCTTTTTTTGGAACCACTATATATGTTAAAAAATGACTCATTTTTTTATCTCCTTTAATTTATAATATTAAATTTATTTAATTTCTTTTTTGACTAAATCTTTTACTCTATTAAGTTCTTCTGTAGTATGTACTGTTCCACCTTCATTTAAATCTACATACCATTGCAAAACTTCTCTATAAGTTTGTAAATTATTAACATCTGTAATAAAATCAAAGTCTATTGGAATACTATCTTCAAAATCATATACAGTATATTTATCAAAAATCTTTATTTCTCCTTTCATATAACGAATAGCTGCTGTTATCCTTTGTAATCCGTCAACACAAACAAAATCATTATATGCATTATCTGGATAAATTTTTGCAGACATCCAATCTGGTTTATTAAAATAAATATTTCTACCAGAATGACGTCCACCTTTTAATCTATATTCTATATATTTAATTTGTTGTTCTTCTGTCCAAACATTTCCTCTTTGAAATTCTGGGTCTAATTGAAGACCCATTTTTATATATCCATCAAGCCATCCTTCATTCTTTTCATTAGACAACATATGTGATATTGGATTATTTACAACATAATAACCATATCTTGTATATTGTGGTATATCTCTATATTTCACTTTATCCTCCAATTAATTATTACACTAAAAATTTTTTTATATCAAATGCATTGTTATAGTATTTAGGTTTAAATATAGCTGTTATATCTTTAGTTATTTTAAAATACATAGACCCATCTGAATCTATGGATTGAAGATTTTCTAAAGAAATTGATATATCATTATTATTTCTTGAAGATTTAGGACTAGGCATTAAAAATAATTCATCTTCATTATTATCATCTTCATTATTATCATGTTTATCTATATTATTATTTTCATTTACTCTAATCCACAATTTATTATATTTGTCACTTGATAATGGATTGCCTTTAAAACTAGTAGGTGTACAATAATCAATAACTTGATTATTTTTTATATAAGTAATATTATATTCCAAATCATTATTATAAGATCTATCAGGTTTAATGTTCATTATTGCTAATGCATCTTCTAAACTTTCATTATAAAAATTTAATTCTCTAACTAATTCTACCAACATATCATAACTAAAATCTTGTATAATATTTGGCAACTTAATTATTTGATCTTTAAGTTTAATATTAGTAAGATTATCATTACAATATTCTTCTATGACATTTTCAGATAATTTATAATATCTTAAAAGATATCTTATTCTTCCAGGTCTATTAAAAAATGTTGGTATAATATGATATTCATTATTTGCTGTAAATAAAAATAATTTTTTAGTGTTTATAGTCCCATCTAAAATAGTTAATAATTGAGATTGCTCTTTATTATCATGACTATCATATGTTTTTTCAAATTCATCAAAAATAATAATAGCTTCATCTTCAATATCTAAAAGAGATGTAATGAAACCTTCACCTTTAAATGCAGACGATATAATTATCGTCGGGATATTATTTGATAAACCTCTATCTGATAAAACCTTTGTTAATAAAGTTTTACCAGAACCTTGATTGCCCACTAATAATACACCAATACTTTTATTTACTGCTTTAAAAGTATTCCATATTCTATCAGATGTTTTGTTAATATCACCATATAATTTTCTTGGTAATAAAAAACTTTCTATTTGCTCATAATAATATGTATTACTTTTATTATCAAAATTTAATTGATAAACAGCTGGTGGTAATTTATGTATAATTGATGTTGCATTTATAGAAAAATATTTATTACCTTCTATGAAGAAATTTTTGTTCAATTTTAATCTCCTTTAATTTTAAATGTTGCTTATATATTATTTTTCTATTCCAGTAGTGCTACTACTCTTGCATTTTCGTCAACTTCGTCTCTGAAATAAACACCTTCATTTAAAACAAGATAACCAGCTAATTTTATTTTTACATTCTCTGTAAATAAATCTTGTTGTCCTCTTTTTTCTAATACACATTTAAACATATTAATTGTATCTAATTCCGCTCCATGTGGTGGTGGTGAACAATCTTTCCAACAAATACTTGCAACATATTCAAATTCGCCTTTTATATCATTATCATTATTGACACTTATTGTAACATTACACATATCTAAATCACTTGGAATATCAAATTTAATTTCGTAAATCATTATTATCACCTTTTATGTTATCTTTTCATATATTTATAGTATGTAAAATATATGAAAATGGTATTTCAATTAAATATCCAAATAATGTTAAAGTAATTAAAAATACAATAAATAAAAATAAAATACCTATAGTATTTAAAATTTCATTAACAAAGAATTTAAGAAAAAACTCAATCATTTGTATCTCCTTTATTTCTGTATAAACTTTTTACATTTATGAGAGTGAGGGCTCCCAATATTTTTTCCATTTTGAAGTCCGCAATAGTTATAACCCACTATATATTTACAATTCTCACAACACATTTTAATTTGATCTTTACTCATATTATTAAAAAAATCTTCCATAATGTTCATTATAAACTCCTTTTAATTAGTAATTTATTTAATCCTTTTCTTGTTTTACACGAATGACATTTTAAGCAAGGTGTTAAATCAGAATTAGGATTTTGACAAGAACTAGTATGATAAAATATTTTTCTAGTAAATTCATTAACATTATAAAAATTTTCTATTACGTCAATTTTAGTATACCATTCTAATGGGAATGTTAATTTTGGTATTATATCTATTTGATCACTAGAAGAAATTAATTTAAATGCATTGTCAAATATATTATTATATAAAATTTTTCCATTTGACCGAAATTCATTTTCTAAAATTCCTAAATTTACTGTTTTATATGTATTCTTTAAATTAAATAAAGATGCAAATAACCAAATAATAATTTGAGTAAAATTATTATAATCACCTTTAAATTCTATAGTATTATTTATTTCTTTTAAATTCAATTCAATATTATATCTATTTTCAAGAAAATATTTTATATTGTCTCTAGATTTTTTTTCTAATTCATTTTTTTTATCTTCTATATTTACAGTAGTTACAGAAATTAAATCTGGATTAATTCCTTCGTCCAACATTTGGAGTAATATAGCAGTAGAATCAATACCACCAGACCATAATAGTAAATGTTCATGTTCAGAAAATATTTTACTCAATATTAATTCTCCTTTTTATCTAGTGGTTTTATTGAAAATAAGTTTTTTACAATTAAATTAGGTATATAATTATTAGAGTATATATTTTTAGTTTTTACAACAAGTTCATTTATTATTTCATTTTGAACATCTTTTGATGAATTATTATATAGTTCACTAAGTTCTTTTATATTTTTATTATACAATTTTTCAAGTTTATTCATTTTGATCTCCTTTGTTATTTAAGATCTAGAAGATGCGAAGGTGATGGAATATCTTTAATTAAGTTTGCTATTTCCATTTTATCAGAAAGTAGTAATTTATTTTTATTTAAAGCTATAACATTATTGATATTTTGCATGTCGTTTGTTATTCTTTTATTCAAATCTTCTATAGTAATTTTTAATTGCAACATTGTTAATTTATTTCCATAATCTGGATCAGTTAACTTAGGCATATCTTCTTTTTTATATAATTTTTTAGACATTTTATATTTACTCCTTTTTTACTTCAAAATATTATTTTTAATTACATCTTTGACACTTATATCGTAATTATCTTTCCAATCTAATATTCTTTTATTATTGGTTTTCCAACCATTTTTTGCTTGTATATGTGCAATACTCCAACCAAATTCATCTTTTAAAACTAAAATATTAGGATTTTCTGTTGTCCAATTTTTTCTGAAACCAGGATATGAAAATTGTATTTTATTAAGTAAATCTATATCATCATTTATTTCTTGCATATTAAATTTTTTTATAAATTCAACTCGGTCAATTCCTGGAATGCATGTAAAAAAGTCATTCATTATTGTTTGAATTATAGCAACTGATAAACCATCTTTATTAGTTAACTTTAAAATATCTTCATCATCAAAAGTATAACCTTTAACAGCTTCAAAATGTGCTATTGTATTTCCAGTAGATGAATTTGATAATTTTAAAATTTTATTATCATTTACAGGAGTTTCAGTATAAAGATATTTTAAAAATTTAACTGTTAAACCATCTTTAGTTGTTAAATTAAGTATATCTTCATCATTTACATTAAAATAATTTCTCTTTGCTAAAATATGAGCTATGGTCCAATTAGTATCTTTATTAATTACATATTTATATGTTTCTTTATTTTCTGGAACCCACATACTATTACTTATAAAATAATCAGCTACTGATAAATTTTCTTTATTAGTCAAAGATAATATATCATAATCTTCTACATGTAAATTACTTTTAAGTATAACATAATTGGGTTTATAATATTTAGGCATAGCTAAATAATGTGCTATTGTATTTCCAGTATCATTGATTTCTCCGTTATCACCTATACCTTTTTTAAGCAATTCTTTATTATTTGTAGTCCACCCATTTGATATCATTAAAGATATAAGTTTTGAACCAAATTCGTTATAAACCATAAAAAGAATTTCAGGATCTTCTATATCCAATGTATTAATTGTTGTATCAAAATAATCTCTGTCTACTAAATAAGAAGCTACTGTTTTACCATATTTATTCTTTAATGATAAAATATCTTTATCATAAGTTATCCATTGATTATTATTTTTAGCTAAATAATGAGCTATTGTATTTTTTTCATTACCATTAAAACAATGATCATCAACAACTAGTTTTAATAATTCTTTATTACTAGGTATCCATTTATCTACAATTTGATGTTGTGCTACTGTAAGATCATGAGTTACATTTTCTTGAACAAGTTCTTTTGGATCTTCAGTAAATATACCACTATTAATTATTTCAGAATAACTTCTAACTTTTTCTATTTTCTTTTTAGATTTTTTGAACCACATAATTTTCTCCTTAATTAAATAAAGATTGCTTATATTGCATTTCTCCATGTATGCACAATATTGCTGTTATCTTCCATGTTTATAACTTTACTATATCCACGCATGTTTATAACTTTACTATTCTCTTCCATATGTTCAATGACACAATTGTCCCATGTATTTATAACTTTGCTATATTCACGCATAATTTCAACTTTACAGTTTCCACGTACGTCATAAATAACACTACCATCCCACATATTTTCAACAATACTATCATTCCACATATCATAAATACTACTATCATTCCACATATCTCCAATAACACTATGATTCCGAGAATTTATAATACGGCTGCAATTTCGCATTTCTCCGATAACACTATAATCTCGAGTATTTTCAATTGTGCTATTATCTCGCATATGTTCAACTTTGCTTTTGCCACACATATCCTTAATTCTACTATTATCACGCATATTCTTAATTACAACATTTCTTACTGCCATTATATATGTATCTTTTAATTCATCTATTGTAACGCCTTCAAGAATATAGGTTTCAAGATATATTTTCAATGCTTCATATGCTTTGTTTTCATGAGTTTTACGCCACCAAGTTGGTTTTGTTTCATCATCAAATTTTAATTTCCACTTTTTTAAATCTTTTTCAAATATATCTTCAGATAATATTTTTATGCATGCAAACTGCAGTTTATTTTTTTCTCGAATAACAGTACTAAGTCCATTATGTTGAACTAATTTATCATGATTTATTTCTACTTTCCATGATACTTCACCATTGCTTTTTACTATACAATTAAAAAAGTTATTCATGTTGCAACTCCTTTTAGTTTAGCTAATAGCTTCATTGAATGCTTGATCCGGATTCTTATTAATATCAAATTTAGATTCCATTTCATGCAATACTCCTGAATCGTCTTGTATATAAGAGCATCTATCATGTATTATATTCATATTTAAATAATGTCTTAAAACATTTTCTGCCCAACTATACATGAATCCAGTTGTTTGCATTATACAATCATAATCATTTTCTACATCAAAACCTTTTTCATAAAATTGTCTATCCTTAAGATCTAATTCAAAAAAATTATTGTTTTGTTTATAAATTTTATATAATGCCTGAGCACATCTCCATGCAGCACTTGAATATGTATCTGGAGTAATTTTAGAATTTTCTAAATCTTCTAGTGTAATTTGATTTGGTTTAACATTGTTCCAATCAATTTGTTTCATTTTTATCTCCTAATTATTTTCCAATTAATTTATAATTTTTTGCATTACTCATGTAAATTTCTTCTTTATAATGATTAATTGCTATACTATTATGTTTCATATTTTTTATTATACTATTATGTCTCATATTTTCAACTATACTGTTATCAAACATATTTTTAATAACACTATTATGTTCCATAATTTTAACTGAACTAATATAATTCATATTTTCTATTATACTATTATGAGCCATTAAATAAACACTACTCCTTTCTTCCATATTAATAATATTACTATTATTATGCATGATTTCGACATGACTTTGTTCACGCATATTTATAATTTTAACATTATCTTTTATAATTTTAATTCTACTGTTATTCCACATATTATCTATGATACTATTATTCTGCATATATAATATATAAGAATTATTCCACATATTCTTGACTCTTCCGTTATCTTTTACATTTTTAATAATAACAAAATTATTAATATGTTCAATTTCACTATCATCTTGCATATTTTCAATTACACTATCACCTGTTATGAATTGTATTTTACTACTACCAAGAATATTTTCGATTTTAACATTTCTTGCAGCAATTATATATCTATCTTTTAATTCATTTATTTCACCACCATCAATAATATACATCATAATACATGTGTCTAATGTTAACCATGCTTCAGTCTCATGTTTCTTACTCCACCAAGTTGGTTTAATATTATCATCGATTTTTAATTTCCATTTTTTTAAATCTTTTTCAAATATATCAGGTGATGATATATTTACTTTTACATATTCTAAATTATCATCAGTTATATTTACATCATTTTTATATGTTACACCTCCATCTTTATCCAATATTACATGTCCATCTTTTTTTACATAATAAGTAAAAGTTCCGTTTATATTCATTTCATCTCCCTTGGTTTGATTGTATAAAATTTTACAAATTTTTCATTGTTTGGATCTAACAAATAATCTGTTACTCCTTTCTTAATTATATAATTAATATCTAATTTTTGAACCTTAAAAAATTTTGTTCCACTAGTTGGAATTATAAATCTTCCATTAGAAGTATTAACTTTATAATCTTTATCTGATTTACTAAATTTTACACCAAAAAATTCATCTGCAAATTTTTCACTAGATTTTTTACTATATCTTTTTCTATTTTTATAATATTTAGTTGAAATTTTTATTTGTTTAATTCTTTTGTGTCTTATCATAGTTAAATCTTTTAAATCTTTTTTTAGTAGTTTTAATTTATCTATATCTATTTCTATTTTAGCAATTTGGGATAAGACTGAACTAATACTTTCATCTATAATATCTAAACTCGCCATATTATCTTCCATTTTTTACTCCTTATTATTTATTTTTTAACAAATACCAATTCATAAAAATTTACAAATTTTTTATTCGAAGGATTTAAGAGGTAATATAATAGTCCTTTTTTAACTATATAATTAATATCTAATTTTTTAACCTTAAAATATTTTTTTGTACTGTATGTAATAGTAAAATTACCATTAGAAGTATTAACATTAAAATCTTCATCTGTATTACTAATTTTGACATTTAAAACATTGTCTACAATTTTGCTATTTAATTTTTTATTTTTATTTTTATTTAAAATTTTTAATTGCTTAATTCTCTTATGTCTTTCTATAGATAGATTAATTAAACTTTTTTTTAATAATTTTAAATTTGCATTTTCTAATTCTATTCTAGCAATTTCAGTCAACACTTTATTAATTTCATCATCAATAACATTTAAAATTGTATCTTTCATTTTTTATCTCCTTATTAGTATACATTATATATTGAATGTTGATAAATAATCTTCGTACAAATCTTCATATAATATTTTAATTTTTTTTAAAATTTCTGAAACATCATATGATTTATTATCTATATCAATTTTTCCATAATAAGAATCTAAATATTTATCAAAATTATCAATTAAGTTTTTATCAATCATTTTATTATTCCTTTTTTTTTAATTAATGGCGGAGAGAGTAGGATTTGAACCCACGGACACTTTCGCATCAATTGCTTTCAAAGCAATCACCATAAACCAGACTCGGACATCTCTCCGTTTAAAAACTATTTACTAAAAATATTATTCACACAATTATGCCACATTTCAGGATCATTAGATAACTTAGTGAACGATTTAATCATTGTTTCACGTATTCGTCTTCTTGCATATTCAATTTCTTTATCTGTAAAACCTTCATTTTTAAGTTGTTGTAAAAACAATTCTGTTTTATCAATAGATTTTTTAGTATTATCTTTAAATGCTTTATCAAATTTAAATAATTTTTTTCTAGCCGTTACACTAAATATTTTTGTTTGTTCAACAATATTGATATTTTTTTATTCATTTGTTTTAATTAAACTCCAATTTGTAGCGTTTAAATCTTCTTTATCTAAAAAATTAAGTTTATGTATATCATCTGTTATAATTCTACATCTTAATTGACCAATCTCATCTATAAATACGGTTACAAGTTCACCAGATCTTTTTACTCTTTGTGCTTCTCCACCGTTTAAAATGTGTTTTAATACTTCATGAAATTCAACAATATACTCTTCCCATCTATTATCAGCATCAATTTTAATGGAGAAATTCTTACCATCCTCGTCTACAATATTACCATATTCGTCTAATTTAATATATCTACGTTTACACCATTCTCGTTCTCTTATTTTCTTACCTTGTAGTAATAATTCCATTGCAATTTTAGTACTCATTTTTTATCTCCTGGATTTTTAAATTTACTATATTCCTCAGAATATATATCCTTTAAATTTTTTAAGTCAGTTATTATTTCTTTAATTATTTTTTCATAATTAGTTGTACTATTTTCTAATTCAGAAATAATAACATTGAATTCTTTATTTTTAAATATCTCTGCTTTTTCATCATTGTCGAAATCTTCAAATATTACTTTACGATATAAATAATTTAATTTCTCAACTGGACCACCTTGAGAAAAATAGAAATTATCTTTATGTAATATTTCTATTGCATTTGAAATAATTTCTTCTAGCTTTTTTGCTATCTGCCGTGCAAAATTTTCTTTATTTATTTCCATTACTTTTTAATCTCCTTCGGTATTTAATATTTTCAACATATCATTTTTTAATTCTTGACATCTTTCACATCTTTTATTAAATTTAATACTTTCTAATTCTATTAGAAATGTTTCAATATATGCTTTTTTATATTCATTAAATTGTGATTTATAAAAAGAAGGATCAACTTTTTCTAGAATTTGACTTGGTTGATATACATAATCTACTAATAACTTATAAGATTCATATTTTTCATCTAATTGATCATTAAATTTAAATTTAGCATTATCAAAAAATTCTTGTATTTTTTGAAATAAATCTTCTAACTTATTTATATTTTGATTATCCATGTTTTCAGTTTCCTCTTAAGAATTAATTTTATTAATTTTCTCCATTAATGATAACTCTTTTAACTTTAATTCTTTATATTCTTTTTGTAATTTTTCAAAATCTTTATAAGAAGAAAATTTTGCAGTTTTAATTGTCTCTAAAGGATGTATAGATATTTCTAATCGTACACACCTTAATTCTTCTTTTAGCTGTTCTATACTTATATCTTCTGGTATATCAAAATGCATATATTTTGGTTGATATATAGGAATATTAGGTATGGGTTTTTGTTTTTGATATAACGTTGGTTTATATAAGTGACCTATTACAAATCCAATAATAAATAATAAAATGCAAATAATAATTATTGTTAACATTTTAGAACTCCTTTAATTTTTTTAATCCGTTTAAACACTCTTCCCGATAATTTGTATTTATGCAAAATCTCAAACCACGAAGATATATTTCTACATTTGTTTTATCTGGTAAAGCTAATACATCTTTAACTTTTATTCTGAATGTAATTTCTAAGCTATCTTTTGGTACTAATTTCATAATATTAGAACTAATATTATCTGATAATTTTTTAAACAATACTTCTTTATCGTTAATTTTGCATTTGATATAAATTTTATCATACAAATACTCAAGTTGAGATACTTCTTCTGAACTAAGTGTATAAAAATTAAGATAGAAATTATTTTTATAAGTTGCTCTAGGTTTTGATGGATATTTACTTAATCTGGTATTAATTTGAAATAAACTCACTTTATACCATGGTTCAAATTCATTACAACATAAATATGCAAATTTATAAAATATAAAATCATCATCACTTTTACCTCTACATTTATCGTGAGATAATGTTATAACATCCCAACCAGATTGGAAATAAGGTGCCCAGCGTGTAAATGAAAATACAGTTGCATATTTATCAAATTTTTCTTTAGTAATCATTTTAACTCCTTTTTAAAAGATATACCACGGATAACTATTTCGTCTATATCTTTTTTTATTTCTCCAATACATAAAACTTCTTCGTCAAATAATTCTTCTTTAGCTGATTTTAATATATCACACATTCTTGAGTAATTATAATTTGAATTTAATGAGCCTATACTTGCACCGTCTAATTTCATTAAAAACTTTCCCAAATCAAATTTCATTGTTTTAATCTCCTATGTTATCTATTGTTTTTTTCGAAGGATATATAAAATCCTTCTTATTTTTATCATAAGTTATGACAAAATATTTATTTGTTGATTCCTTACCTAATACAGAAGTCAAATCAAAATATACATCTATTTGATTTTTATCAATTAATTTTGACAATTCAAATACTTCTTTTATTAAAATAGATGGATAATTAAATAAATGAGAATATCCGAAAGATATTATACTCACTTCATCATTAATTTTTTTAATAAAAAAACCATCATTAAACGTGTTTTTAAATTTAATTGTTTTCATGACAACCTCATAATTTCATATTTTTTGCATCCAGCGCAGTAAGTCATAACTAAATCATCTTTTTTAAAATTTTTATTAGGAAACATAAATTTTGAACCAGTAACTATTATTTCTTCTGGATAGAAAAAATTTTTTCTAACTTTTCTATATACAAACCTCTTAAATAAGTTATATCTAGTATAACTATCTATTTCTATCATACAGTTAAATTTTTTCATTTTTTATATCCATTTTATATTCTTTGATTAATTTTTCATACCATGAATCTATATCTTTTATTTTTATTATCTTTTTGCTTAACTCTTCGTAAAAATCTCTAAAGTTAGAAACTGACATTTTATTTACATATTCATATATTAATCCATTTGTACCTAATGACGATGATAAATAAAAATCTTCTGGTATGTTTTTAAAAACTAAATACAAATTTTTTTCTTTCATATTCCTATTCACTCCTATTTTCATCTCATTATCATTTAATAATTTTTCTGTTAAATCCCAATTAGAAATTTTTTCTTTTTGCATTTTTCAAACACTCCTTTATTTACTTTTATGATAATTTTATCCAATTATTGCAATCAGTAAAACTCATCGGAAGTTTAACCCTCCCACTTCCAAAGGCACCTTTAAATTTTGTTTAAACTGATTATAATTTATAACTCTCACCATTACGATATTTAGATGTATTCATATCTTTTTTTACTTCATCATACATTTCACTCCATGATGATTTTTTTACTGACCATATGCTTAAAAACATTTCATCTGAGACTTCATAATTATGAATATTTCCATAAAAATCTTTACTTTTAGCAATACCGGAATGTCTATCTTTAAACTTATTAATAAAGATTTCATCACTTTTAGATTGTTGAAATACATTTACATTCATTTTCAATTCTCCTATATTTAATATGATTTTTATATAGCATAATTTCCATTTTTATCTTTTAAAACAAACCAATTTTTACGAACATCAACTACTATGTAGACAAGCTACATAGTTTGTTTCTAGATTATTATAACATCCAAAAACGATTGGCTGGTTGATATCAGCCTGCTTATCAGACTTTTTCAAAGTAGATAAGAAGACATTTCTAATATTTTTAGCTGCATTAATATCAGCATGTTCTATGTGATTGCATACAGAACATTTGAAATGGGAATGATTTCGATAATTCGATAAAACATTTCCACATATAGAACATGTTTGACTTGTATATGCAGGATTTACTTTATAAACATGTTTTCCAATAGCTTCTGCTTTATATTCTGTATAATTAATTAATTGTCCAAAAGACCAATTAGATATCATTCTATTTAATTTTCTAGAATGATATTTATATTTTCTAATAGTCTTTAAGTCTTCAAAAACAAAGACTTTGTAATCAGAGTTAACTAATTGTTTACTTAGAATATGATTGTAATTACTACTGAACCGTGCTTCTTTTCCACTAAGTTTTTTAAGATGTCTTTTAGCTGAAGAAGTACCTTTTGATTGTAATTTCAATCTTAAGTATTGGAATTTGCGTTTATTCTTTTTGATAATATTAGAGTTAATTTTTTTACCATCCGATAAAGTAATAATATTGTGTAATCCTAAATCAATACCTACTACATCTTTATTTTCAAAATTGATCAAATTAGGTTTATCCGTTTTAAATATTAAATTAATTGAAAATTTTTTAGATCTTTTGTTATATGTAATTATAGCACTAGCAAATTTCCAATTATTTCTAATTTCTGTAAAATATTCTGGTATTGATACTTCAGTTTTGATTCTTTTATTTATACAAGAAAATGTTAGTGAATTATTTTTATTTAAAGTTATAGTACAAGCATCTAATCTAATTGAATAAGATTTTTTTATAGGTTTATGTTTAAATTTATCTCTTTTAACATTTTCTAAAGCATTATCTCTAGTTGATTGAATATATTGAACTGGTAATTGTGGATATTTATCTTTTATGATATAATACAAAGATTCATGTGCTTTTTGTTTACTAATACTTTTATTTTCAAAAGCCCAATTAACATGAATGTTATAAATATCTTTTACAATATCCATAGTTTGCAATAAATCACATTTTCTTTCATTTGGAACTTTAAGAGGTATTTTAATCGTTTTTAATATATATTTTTTATTCATTTTAATAATGCGTTTCCTCCATGTAGACGAGCTACATGGTATCCACGCATTATCATAATCAAATTTTCTAAATTTATTAAAAATATTTAATAATGACATATCATTACCTCTTTATTTTACGTATATTTTTAAACATTACACTCAAATTAGTTGAGTTATCTAATTTATATATATTTTCTAAATCATAAGATGATAAACTATATTGATTTTTAACAAAATCAATATACATAGAAAATTTTCCATCATCACCCATAAAATATTTTTTCCATACGTTATGATTTACAATTTGTTTTAAATTTAATTGTTTAACTGCTAAATTATCAAAAGCTAAAATTAAATCTTTAGTTTTAATTAGATTTGAAATTGTACTTTTAAATCTATCTATATTAAATTTAACAGCATGATTTAACAAATAATATGATTCTCCTTTACCTTTCTTTTTATATCCCAATATTAATATTTTATTAATATTGTTAGTAACCATATAATTTATTTCATCATGTGTATTTATACCTAAAATTGTATGTATAACTATTTTATCTTTTAATAATTTGGGTAAATTATTAATATAATTAATAAAATTGTCATCATACCCATTATATATAGATACTCCAATTCCACATACTTTATTAAATAATTCTTTTTTTGTTTCAAATATTGTATAATTAGAATTTTCAATATCTCTTTGATTTATTGTAATAGATGGAAAATTATTTATTTTTAATTTATCAATAAGTGTTTCTATATCTGGATAATCTAAAACACAACCTCCACCAATAGCAATTTCTATTCCTCTAGTATTTTCAAATAGTGGTAAGATGTTATTAATATCAGCATGTTTACCTTTTACAGAAGATGATTCAGCACACCATTCACAATTATTCTTACAATAATTAGTAATTTTGATATCTATTGATTCAGGAAATATTGGCTTATATTTAAAACCTTTTAATAAATCAAATCTAACCTTAGTTCCAGATTTTTTATCTATACCATAATTATAATTACCATTGTTATATATGTTCATTCTATCGTTCCTTTGTTTAAAGATTTACCAAAATTAGTTATAGAATGTCCATATTTACCAAAAATATTGTCTATACCTTTGGTTCTAGTGAATGGATTTTTAAGTACTTCTCCTTTATTATCTATAATAATATCCATTTGTTTTTCACTATCATCATTATCATTACCACCAACTATTATTATTTTGGGATTAAAAACTATATCCCATAAATTATTTAATATAATAAAGATATCTTTACTATATTTTATAGACACATTATCTGATATTGTACTTTGATGATCTACGTAATGTATTTCTCTATTATCATTTTTAAAGTCTATAGGTATCATTATATTGTATTCTAATTTTTCAAATAATCGATCTCTAAATAAATTCCAAATAAATTTTTGAGATTTTTTATATTGATTTTTGTTTTTATCATAATTGTCGGAAATTTTAAACCAATTTGTATCTAATATTTGAGATATTACATAATCTAGTTTATTTAACTCAGAAGTCAAAATAAAAGTTTCCCAACCATATCCTTCTTCTAAAGCAAATTTATCATAAAAATCTATATTATGGTCTTCATTGTAATCAACTTCTTCTAATAGTTTTTGTAATGGTTCATTTGAATTTTTTTCTTCAGTTAAAACTATTTTGTGAGTAGAACTTGAATTAGTTTCAAATATATTAAATCTAAATTTCATTTTTGTCTCCTTTTTTAATTCTTATTAAAATCATATACTTGAACTTCTTTTTGATTACCATTACTAAATATTCTATATTTATAACTATACGCATAACTATGATGGTTTACATCTATAATTGCCATACAAATATATTTATGATTTTTTTGAGTTAAAAATTCACTTTTACTATAATTTATATCTGGAAAAGCAAATTTAATTACTTTTTTTAAATTTGAATAATTTTTTGCCCATTTAATTTTATTAAATATTGGAAGAAAAATTACTGCACCACGTTCTCTATATGCATATGTAATATTTGAAGAATAATCTATTGCATTTGAGTAATAGTATATATCGGCATAAACTAATTTTCTTACAGGAAATGCTTGACAATTATTATTATCATATCTTACTAAATTTGAAAAATGGTGATATTTTCCTAAATTAAATATAATTAAAATTACTACTAAAGCAAATACTATAATTATAGTATTTATTACAATTTTCTTTTTATTCATTTTTATCTCCTTTGTTTAATAAACATTAACCCATTTTGTAATTTTACCAAGAGCTTCATCATAATTTGAACTATTCATTACATCTTTAGAAAACTCATTTATCAAATCATTTCCAACTCTATTTTGTCTTAAAGCACTAGAAACTCTACCCATCAGAGCAAAAATATTTCCATCAGTTCCTACTAATTTAACTTTTATTACTGGAAATTTAATTCCAGTTTCATTAGGTTTTAAAGGTTTTTCATCTTCTTTTTTTAGATTATCTTCAGAATTTTTAATCTGTTCATCTGTAACTTTCATGATTTCATCATAATGTCTTAACATTGTATTTAAGATATTATTTGGATCATTTATATCTGGTACTATATCGTTATAATATTCTGAACTTAATTCAGTGCCTCTTTTTTCCATAGGAGAATCTTCATGATCATATCTTTCATATTCATAGTCTCCAACATTTTCATCTATAGTATCTAATTCAAATTGAGTTTGTTCTTTAAGTAATCTAAATACTTCCCTTACCCATAATCTTAATTTTTTTGTTTCTGGTAAAATAACATAAGCCTTTTTTACAAAGTTATAAATATCTTTAAATGAATTTTCAACATATCCATTATCATTCCACTGTTCTATACCACCATTATTAATTTGATAATTCATATTTCCTAACATTGTTGCAATAACTATATCATATCTATTAGTATTTTTAAAATAATTAACTATATCAATATAATCATTTTTTTTGTTATCGTTTTCTGGTTTTTGAAATTCCTCATAAAATATATCCATTCTAGATTGAATTTCATCTTTTATTTCTGTATTAGTATTAATGGTTGCTGGCATTTTAATTTCTCCTTTCTTATATTGTAAATTATATTAAAATAATTAAGAAAACATATGTTCCTTATTGGTTAATCTCTAAGATATAATTTGATATATATCTTTTATAAAACAATAAGGAACATATTATTGCATTAGTTTTTAGTTATTATTATAAATATTATCACAATTTTTATATATACTCTGTTCCATTAAACCTGGTAAACTTAAAATTACAAATGGAACTTTCAAATTTCTAACTAATAATTCAAAATTCGTTTTAGTATGTATTGTCGATAATAAAAATGGAATACCTTTATTTGTAAAATGTAATTGCATTTTATAATAATATACTTTTTTTACTTGACTATCTATTATAACCATTAAATATGTTTTATTTTGTTTATTTAATCTTTGAACATAAATGGATCTATAATTAACATATGATGTTCTAACTCCATTCTTTAAAAAATATTGATTACCATAACCTATCCATAAACCAGAATAACCATATTGTCCTGCATAAGATATAGATGGTATCACTAGTAAAAAAATTATAATGATAAATGATAAAATTTTTTTCATTTTTTAATTCTCCTTTTAAATGTTTTTGAATTAAGTATTGTCTACATCATTCCAATCTTTTGATACTAGATCTTCTTCAAAACTATCCACAACAATCCAATCTTTAGCTAAAGTATCTTCTGCAAAGGTTTCTGTATTAGTAAATGAAATATTATCTGAATTTTGTTCATGTAATACTAGTTTACCATTATCTATAAATATATATTTATCTTTCCAGGAATCTATGTTTCTTTTTATTACTTTACGATTTATATCAACATAACATTCTTTAATAGCCCATTCTATTGTAGAAACTTCATACGGTTTATTGATTTTAGATATTAAATAATCATTAAATTTTGAAATTTCTTTATTTAATTTGATTACTTTATCACTAGTATTTAAAGTATCTTTAAATAAATCTTTATAATCTAATGCTATACTCTTATTTAATCTAACTAAATATTCATATAAAGCATTTAAAATATCTAACATTATAACCATAATAGCTAAAAATATTATTGGTAATGTATAAGTATTAAATCCTATCACAAATAATACAATAAATATTGCAATTACAATATTAACACCGTAATATTCTTTATAAATATCAATCAATTTCTTCATTTTTATATCTCCTTTTCGTTAAAATATTCATAAACACATGATTCTAATTCTTCTTGTGAAATATATTCTAAACTAAGATATCTATTCAATATACCTATAACTATTTCTTCGACTATTTCTTGAATTCTATTTTCATCATATTTTCTATTTAGTTTTTCAGATATTGTTTCAAGTCCATCTTTTATTTCATTTATGACTTCATCAGCAATTTCTATTTTAATATTCATTTTTTATATCTCCTTTTAAATTATTTAATTTCAGGAAAATATTCAAGTATATATGATTTCAAATCATCGTCTGAAATATATTCTAGATTAAGATATTCATTCAGCATATCTGTAATTATTTCATCAGTTATTTTTTTTACACAATTCTCATCATATTTTCTATTTAATTTTTCAGATATTGATTTAAGTCCATCTTTTATTTCATGTAAAAATTCATTAGAAATTTTTACATTAACTTTCATCTCATTTAAAATTTCGTCAGAAATTTCTACATTAATTTTCATTTTGTTTTCCTTTTAAGTTATCGTTTTCAATTCAATATTATCTAAATGAACAGAATCTTTTACTGAAGATTTATCGCAGTACTCCTTTAAAATCTTAAGATAATTATTATTATAATCCTCATCAATCAAACATTTAATTTCAGAATCAATTATTGATTTGTCGACATCATTGGATTTGTTATAGCAATTAAATATACTTGCAATTTTATCAGTATTATCACTATATAAACATGATAATATTTCATAAAATTGATTATTATTTAAATTAGATATATTAGAAAATGACATATCATTTGATAAATTATATTTTTTCAATACTTGCCTTCTATTTGTAACAATATTAATTTTCTCCAATTGCTTTGACAACAAATTAAAATCTTTTTCTGAACACCAGTTTTGTCGAAGTAATACATTCCTTAATACTGATAAAAATTCTAAACTAATATCTGGTAAAGTTTCTAATTTTAATTCGTTGAATGTTTTATCAAAATAATTATTATATAAATAATATTTATGAGAGGTTTCAAAATCCAAATTTATGTATCGCACTTTATCAATGTAATTTTTAAATTGTGATTTATATCCATAAGTGTCTTTATAATCTTCAGATTCTTTTATCTCATATTGTATAAAGTTTAAATGTATCTTTTGAAACATAGTTAACACTTTATCTAGATAAGCATTTCTGATATTTTTTATTTTCTCTAAAAATATGTTAAATAAATAATTATATGATGGTGTTGATTCATACTGAATACTTTCGATCCACATACAATCTCTTATATTTTGTATAAATAAATTTAGTTTTCTTTCATCAAATTTTGAAGCAAGTTCACTTACATAATAATCTGAAAATGTTGTATCTATGTAATGTAGCCTCTTTTTGAAATTAAATATGAACATTTAGTTCACCTCAGTTTGTTATATTACAAAATATTATATTCTGATTATGTTTTCTTTTTTCTTTTATAAATAAAATAAATTAATGTTATCAAAATTATTAAAATCCAAAATGTTTTTGAAAATATTATTGATATAATTATATCTATAAATATAATTAATGTAATTAATATTGCTAGTAATAATAATATAAATAAAAATATCTTCATTTTTTAATCTCCATATTTATGCAAAATATGATTGATAATTCAATTCAGATGTATCATGAGTTATCATATTTTCAGAATTAGAATCATTTAATATTTCTAGTTTTAACTGTTCGACTTTTTCATTTATATTTATATAATCTAATTCTTCAAACTGTTTAGAAACTCTAGCATTATCATCATATAATTCCGGTTCCATTAATATTTCGGATCTAGATCTTTCTCTTTGGGATTTTTCTTTTAATTCCTCTATTATATTTTTAGAACTCTCACTATTATTTAATGAACTAATATTATTAACTAAATTATATACTCTATGATTTACACCAATAATTGCGGCATCAACTTTAATTTCAGTTTCAGTTAATTCTACACGCCTTAATTGATCTTTCATATCCATAGCAATTTGTTTTAAATATTTAGCTTTTTCAATATATGATTGTATCAATTTATCCTTTAAGGTTTCTTGCGTTAAAGCAGCAGCAGCTAATTCTGTCTTTTCTTTTTTAACCGCAAGTTTAGCTTTTTCGCGCCATTCTAATTTTTTAGAATGTTCTTCATTAAGTTTAGATTCCATTACTTTTAATTCAGTCAAAACTTCAGTTAAAGAATTAATAATTCCTTGTTTATCTTGTTTTAATTTTTCTACAGCTTCATTTGCTATTTCACCAGGATCTGTAAAATGATTAGTTATATTTCTGATTTTAGATTTAACTGTGAGTTTAATTTGTGTTAATAACTTCATAAAATTTCTCCTTTTAATAAGAATTTAAAATGGTCGGAATGACAGGATTCGAACCTGCGACCCCATGCTCCCAAAGCACGTGCGCTACCAACTGCGCTACATTCCGACATAAATTATAATTTATTCAAAAAATATTTAATAAATAACTAAACGAGCCTAGCTTCCCGAGTTTGATTATTTATTTGAGTTTTATATTATTTACTAGTTGTTTATTACAGATGATACATCTGCAAGAATTATATTTTTTTGAAATGTTTTAAAAATATTTAGTAAATAATTAATGAGAAGATGGTTAGTCTGTCCACAACCATCTTCGAATTTAATTATTCTTTGAGTTTGAATAATCATTTAATGTTTATAATAGATGATAACATCTATCAAAATTATATTTCTTATTTCAATTTTTAAATTTTAGAAAATATGTGCACGAACATATACAATTTGCAATATCACCATGGTAATAATCAAACTCTCCACCTGGTTTTAAATTATTAATATTTTCTTGATTGCATTTATGTAATTCTTCATTCATTTCATAAAATTCACATTTTTCACATTCTTCTACTTGAATTAAAAGCATTTTAATTTCTCCTATTTATTGGATTTTAGAAAAAAATTGGCATTTACATTCACAATTTGCAATATCACCATAGTAATAATTAAATATCCCACCTGGTTCTAAATTATTTATGGTTTCTTGATTGCATTTATATATATCACTACTTTTTATTTCAAAAAATTCACATTTTTCACATTCTTCTACTTGAATTAAAAGCATTTTTAATTTTTCCTTATTTAATTATTAGTTTGTAAACTTAAAGGGAATGGACTAGTTACTATGTTAGGTTCAGAGTAAACTGGAACATCTTTTTTTGTTTTAGGATTAACACATATAACCCAAGTTCCTGAACTTTGCTGAGAATGATACAATCCATCAGGATCTGCTAAAGGCAATCTATGTGCACGACCTCCAGTATATTGTAAATAATCTGGATTAGTATACTGTGTAGAATATGGTATTCCATATCCTATTGAATTACATAATAAATGCAAATGTCCATATCTATCTTTTAAATATGTATATGTTGGTGTAGGTTTGTCTTCATCTTCATATATCATTTTATATTCTCTCATTTGCTGAAAGTTTGTAATAGCTGGGAAACCTACTTCATATCCTGCTCTTGATGCAACACTTTTCTGTTCTCTACTTAATCTGCTATTTGAATGCCAGTTAAATTTACAACCTGATAATGTTAACGTCGTAGTTAATATCAACATTAATGTTAATA
>JAEHJW020007088.1_pt1 | contig 25926 bp, 36 predicted proteins | sample 9271431 | NCBI WGS metagenome assembly JAEHJW02 | reverse complement strand
TATCTAACCACATAGTATAGCCTGAGTCCGAATACCACAACTTCCACCCATCGGGTGCATTCCAGTTTTGATAAAACGAAGTCGTGCCCAAGAAACCGTCGTTACTAATTCGGAAATATGGTCTTATCCCTCCAAGCCATAGAGTGCCGCTGTAAAAAGTCCCTGCACTCATTAAACCACTCACACTTCCATTCCCGCTAATATTTAATGAACTTCCGGTAACATTATTTTGTGCCGAAATGGAAATGTAGAAACAAAAAAATATGAAAATAAATTTCTTCATTTTATTTTTCGTACCAATATCCCTGATAATATACAAATGTGATAGTTTGTCCCGGTGTTACCGTTACATCAACGCCGGTTTTGGTTAAAATATTTCCTCCGGGAGCATTGTGTTTAATAACCATATTATTACCCGAAGAAATAGGGTTGATTATCGTTAAATCAAATCCATCCGATCCGTTTGATATAGAAATAAGTCCAGATATACCCGTTGCCGGAGGTGTAATCACCATAAGATTTCTTGCCGGAGACAAAGCAAAGGTGGTTATATCCGTTGCTGGTGAATATGTCTGGGGGGTTGATACACGGCTATATGTTGTCAACGTTCCCGTAAAACTCTTATTCCCGCTAACCGTTTGTGTAGAACTTAAATCCATAAAATTAGATGTAGTAGGGAATGTAGAATATACCCAATTTCTTGAGGCTATCGTATCAATCGAAACTCCATTATCTGTTATCGCTCCGTTAAAAGTATTTGAACCAGTCCATGTATTGTTATTTCCCGTAAGTGCTGCAATTGCTCTTTGATCGGTGTAATATAAATTACTTCCTTCTGCTATGTTGGATGTCGTAAGTTTTCCCGCCAAAGCAGTTGAAAAACTGGATACATAAATATTTTTTGTAATCAATGTTCCCGATGAATCATTAACTACTAGTAATAAATCACTATTCCCCAACACGGATGTATTTGGAAGTTGCGAAATCTTTATTCCTTGCCCAAAGATTGAAATTGTAAATAATATGATTATTGAAATCAGTTTCCTCATTTTATCCTCCCGTAATGGCTTTCCCATCCTCTGTTAAAATATCAAGTCCCGATTCTGTTTGTAGATATTTTTGCATATCTACAAATTGAATGCTTCTCATTTTAATTAATAAAATATCATAATCCCTTTTTATACCATCTAAATAAGCAGGTGTCATTTCGTAGATAATAAAATCCACCGGCGTTCCATATTTATCCTGCATTAAATTCTTGTCTCTGAATCTACTTAGTTGAACCGTAGAATATAAATACGGCATCAGTTCATCATATTTTGAAGAAGGTGTTGTATATTTGCTTAAATATTCCGTCCCTTCAAAATGCCAGTAATATCCCAATAATTCCAAATTCATTCTATGGGTAATTACGCTCGGTCTCATAAGATTAATATATTCCGGCTCATCTTTTGTTATTACAAAGTGATCCAAATTAACGGTAGTCCCGTTACATATAAACTGTGGTGCACTGCTTCCGAATATATTACTCATAACTAATTAAATGGATTTGGATAAACTATATCGCCGCCAAAATCTTCTTGCACTATCTCGCTTGTTAAATCATTTAAGTCAATCATATTTTGATTGACTGATTTTTCACTTGTCTCAATTGGTATTTTCATAGTGGTTTTAGTGTAACCACCGTAATCACGCCTAATTTTATATCTCAGATTTGATTGATAAAAATTAAATCTATTGTCACTCGTTCCCGGTATATTTATATCTGTTACCAAAGGTGCAATTAAACATGGAATTAACATTCCCATATTTCCGTAATTTAAATCCGCCGAAACAACACTTCCCATATTATAATCCGAACTTGTTTTTCTCCAAAAAAGAAGTAAGTTGTTTAGATTCTGATAATTGGTAGCGTTTCTCATTAAATAAACATCTGGATAGAGATTTCTTCCACCATCTAAATTTCTTAATGTAGTGAATGTGTTATTTCTTGGAATTTTATAATAAAAAATCGAGAAATTATTATTCAATGGAGAATGGATCGTATTTGTATCATAATAATATTGTCTTAAAAATCTTCTTAACTTTGTCGAATCGCCGAAGTCCTGTAATTCATAATATTTTGGATTTTCATTTACATTTTGTGTATAACAATTTAAACTCCCTACCGCACCATATATATTTTCGATTACTACATCATCTTCTATGTTGCTGAATTTATTATTATCGGGAATTGAATCATATAAAGAATTATCTTTGATTAACTTATATTTTTTAATATCGGTATCTATAATATTAACTCCGAGTATCGATACCACTTCATTGAAGAAACTCAAAAACGAAGGCTGACTCTGTACATATTGAAAATGATTATACTGATTATAAACATTGTCCTGTGTTAGATTAATATGGGCTGTGGCTACATTCTGATTTATGCAATAAAACATCCCCTCATCTACGCATAAGTATTTCAATGCCGTATTAGAATAGGGTTCTGTAAATAAAACATTCTCAACTCCCGAAACATCCAAAGAAAATCCCGCAACTTGAAACATACATTGAAGTATCCACAATAGTTGAATGTTGGCGAGATTATCGGAATCTTTTCTATTGAATTGATAGGGGTCGGAGGTCTTATTTATATATGGAAATAAGGTATCATAATCAATGTAATAAGTATCTAATTCAGACAAATGATTTAGAATAGTGATTCTATATAATCTCTCATCATAATTCGGAGATTTAGTAGAGACATATCCGGTAAAAACTATTTTATCATTTACCGTAATTCTAAAATCGGTATTAACCGGAGGAGTAAAATTATTTGTCCAATTCAAATCTAAGTTCATACTATTGGACATAACAGTGTAATCCCTATTCCTGTTTATATAAGGAATCTTATCAATTGAAATGACATAATTCGAAACGTCAATCCATGTACCGTTATTTAGAAATTCTACCCTATTTGCCATTTACGTAGTCCGATAAATTAGCACCATTTAATGCCATTCTATTTTGAACGCCAACATATTTTTCAATTACCTTAGTTGACGGATCAGATGTCTGAACTATTATCTGTGTCCCATTGTTTCTATTCATCATATTCATATTCAATGCTTGAATAGAGTTGTTAACGGTAGCAAATCCCTTTTCCATAACAGGTGAGGAACCCACGCTTGGTGTACTTACGGTTGGTGAACCCACCATGTTGCCAACGGGAACCGCCATGCTTGCACCACCAGTAGCGGGACCGAGAACTGCCTTTGCTAATCCAATCATAGCATATTGGGCTAATATTTTAGCGGCGGTTTCTATGATTGTATCAAGTATTCCAGCCCAAATATTTTTTATTGCCGTTGCTAAATTTTCTTGTCCTTCTATAACATGCGTTACATTGGTGGCGAAAGAATTTTCTACCGATTGCATAGAATTTGCAACTATTGTCCCCACCGCACCATATTGCTTTTTAATTTTATCCAGTAATAATTGTTCTTCTTCATCTTGGCTTAATCCGGGTTGTGTTATTTTGGGTACTCCACCGACTTTGCTCATCGTAGGATTAAATAAAGATACTCCCTCAATATTCGTTATCGGAGTTCCCGCTTTTCGTAATTTATCCTCTAATTCTTTTCTCTCTTTAAGAAGTTTATTAAGAAATTCTGATGTCTTTGATTCTTTTTCTAATTTATCTATATAGTCAATTGCGTTCTGTATTTTAATCTTATCATTCGTATCTGTTAAGTCATAGTATTCCTGAGTAAGAGTTATTGCGTTTAGGGTTTTATTTAACTCATCATCATGTGCTTTTGCTCTATCGCTTTGAAGTTTCGCAAATTCTTCATTGTACCATTTGTCTACTTCTGATTTGTCTTTTACTGTTTTTAGATATTCGTCTCTTTGTTTCTTTAGATTATTAAGTGCATTCTGATAAGCGTTATTATCATTCAAGGATAATGATTTATAAAAATTGTCAACTTCTTTTTGTAAGTCCCTTACTTCTTTAGTACCCTTACTGCTGAGTTCCTGTGCAACAGCAAGTATTCTGGCTTGTACTTTGGCATAGTCTGATGTAAGTAGTGTCTTTTTCTTTAAGTTCTCTAATTCGTCTTTTTCATTCTTTAACGCATCAATGTATTGTTTCTTGGTAGCCTCGCCTAAAAGATAATTTGTTTTTATCAAATCTGTCTGAGTTTTCAGACCTTCCATTTCATCACTTACGGCAGTAGATAATAATGGTTGTACATTTGGAGCGGTACTCGGCTTACCATTTGTATAAGTATGTGCTAAATTATTTAATGAGGGATTAGTGGCTATCTTCTTCAGGGTATCAAAACCAGTTTGAAGATTATTTACATACATCTTGATGCCCCTATTGGCAATATCCCAAATATCAGCTAACTTAGCACCTGTTTCTATGGTACTCATAGCCCCAAGATAATTCCCACTTGTGACTTCAAAAGCCGCCTTAGTATAGGTATATAGAACCTGTAACGTTTTCGCTAAGGTTGCACCAACTGTTCCAAGTGCAATACCTACGCTATTCAAATTTGTTTCAACCAATGCAATTGAAGTTGCCAAAACTCTTACTATGCCACCCAACGTAGAAGATGCTGCCCCAAATTTTTCCGCCCCATCAATATCTTTTTCAAATATATTTAATAATGGCTCCATTGCCGGAATTAATTCGTCGCCAACTGCAACTTTTAAGTTTTCAATTTTAGTCTGAAACTGAGCAAATTTATCCGCCGCAGTCTCAGAGACATCACCCATTTCTTTTAATCTTCTATCAATGATGTTTCCTATTGCTTCTTCAAAATTTCCGCCAGTTTTCTTTACTTCTGTTTGAATATCTTGCAATTTTATTTGTAGGTTATCAAGTCGTCTGGTTGACTTCATACCTATTCCCATTACAAAACTATCAACTAAATAATTTACATCCTGTCCAGTCTGCCTTGCCTGCTTACCCGCAAATTCCAATCCTTTAGCTAATAAATCGCCGCTAATTCCAAAACTCGCTGCCTTCGTAGCCGTTTCCATCAACTTTAAATCCGAAACAGCACCCCTTGTCGCTTGTCTTAATTTATCTAATAAATTTGGTTGGTTTAATTGGTCAAATTTTCTTCTCACACCCTCAATCGCTGCCGCCGCTTGCACTGAATCTTTTAGAAATGCCGCTGTTTTATAAATTACAAAATATCCAGCAAGTCTTATAAATAAACTATTCCAGATTCTTTCAATCTTGCCGACTTCATTAACACTAACCTTAGATACCTCTTTTGTCGCCACACCAACATTATTTAAGGCTCGTTCTACGGATTTTATTTGAGATTGTGTCTCTACTAATGAGCCTTGACTAACATTCAGTTTGAGTTTCTCCGCAAATTCAGCCCTTAATTTTACCAATAATGCCTGCAACTCAATAATTTTCATTTTGGCAAGAGAATCATCAAAATCAATTTTAGCCTTCCTTGCCATTGCTTCATCATTAACTTCCCTTAGTGCATTTTTTACGGATGCAATTTTGGCTTTGGTTAATTCAATTGAGGCGGAATCGGCATTGATTGAAATTTTGTGTGCAAGCTCCTCTTCAAGCGATTTATAAAGTGCTTTCACTTCTTCAATCTTCATTACCGCAATGGAATTATTAAATTCCATCATATTAGCTTTATTCAACGCGGTTAAATTCGTACCGCTTAGAATTTTTTCAACTGCTGCAATTTGTGCCTTTATTGCGGCTATTGATTTTGCATCAAGATTAAGCGAAAGACCCTTCGCCAGTTCCAATTTTAATTCTTTGTATAATGTCTCGATTTCATCAAATTGCATCTTTGCAAGTTTATCGCTAAACTTTAACTCTATTGGCTTATCATTCACCTCAACACCCAATTCTCTAAGTTGGGTTTTTAGTGTCTCTACCTTTGCAATAGCGGCATCATACCCCAACTGCATCCGCATAGTGGGATTGTTATAGGCGAAGTCGGCAATCCCCATTTTTTTGCCAACAGAATCCATAGTTCTTTTAACATTGGCAAGTTCTTGCTCGGCTTTCGTAAGCTGTATGCGAAGTTGCTCAACGCTTTGACCCACCAAGTCAAAAGATTTTGAGGCAGATTGCATATTTTGTTCAATCCGCTTTCCCGCCTTCTCGGAATCCGACTGAACTTCCTTTAGTGCTTGCGTTAATTTAGATTTATCGGCAAAGATTTCTACAAATATTGAACCTATTTTCTGTGAGAATCCCATTACAGTAAATCCGGTCTTAATTTTTTAACTTGTTCTAACATTTCTTTTTGCTTGTCTTCTTCGGTTTGTAAATCAATCTTTCCGTTTATCTTAAAGTTTGTAAGGTTAAATGCCTGTTCGATTAATCCTCTGTAGTCGGAAATCAATAGTGATTCGACTTCATTAGGTTTATAATTAAAGAAATGACTAATTATTGCTCTTGCAACGATTCTTGAGATTGCACTTCCATTACTTTTTTTTTAATGTCAATCCCCTCAAGTTCAAAAATCTTTTGGTATAGGTCTAAGAGTTTACTTTGTGGAAGTTTTTCAAGCAAGTATTTTGTTTTGTATTTTTTATACTTGTGTTTCTCAAAGAATCTATACCAACTAAGATTTCTCATGGTCGCCCGTAGCGAAGACTCAATAACGGTAGCCATTACAACTAAATTATATGTGGGTGTGTTTGACTTATGCTTTTCATGGTATTCGCTTAAATCAAGCACATCCCTTGCCGTTCTTTCGGATAAGATCAGTTTGTCCCTACCTATTTCAACTTCCATTAAGGATTAGCCTCTGTCAATGCGCCTGTTCCCTGTACTGTAAAACTTACTTTCACAGCGTTGGTTCCATTGACTTCAAGAGTTGTACCTTCATCGGTTATGATTCCACTCCCACTCATTGTAACGCCGGTAGCTACGGTAAATACAAAAGCTATGCTCGAATGAAATGTGGGTTTTGCTACTCCACTTTTTAAGAATCCCTCAAAGGTTGCTGTCCAACTTGTAAATCCAGAAGCAATGAAATCTTCCCAAGTAGTAGAACCGGAATCGGTTACATTTGCTACCGCACCCTTTTTGGTTACACTCCATTTATCAATGTTCCAGTCTGTTACGCCGTAAGATACCTTACCGCCTGTTCCCGAAAATGTTGCCATTTATTTATCTCCTCTTATGAATTAGTATCAGTATAACTTCCAGTTCCCTGGAATGAAAATGTTATTTTAACCGCATTGGTTCCACTTACCTCTAATGTGGTTCCTTCATCAGTGATGATTCCCGTTCCGGTTAAATAATCTGTATCAGTTTCGTAGAATCCAAATGCAATAGCTGAATGAAATGTCGGTTTCTTTACCCCCGATTTCAAAAATCCCTCAAATGTTCCCGTAATCCCCACAAAGCCGGAGGGTATATGATCCTCCCATTGGTTTGAAGATGAATCGGTAACATTCGCTGTAGCACCCTTCTTTGTGTAAGAGAATTTATCCACGTCTATAACAAGACTAACGGTTCCACCGCTTCCATAAATCGTAAATGCCGAACTGTTAATGTCCACAGTAATTGATATGTTTGCTACTACATTAGTAACGGTTCCATGTAGATTATTAATCTCGGTCATTCCGACTACACCCCTAACAATTACACGGCTTCCCACCGTAAATTGCGAAGTATCGGCAATGGAAATTACTGCCGATGAAGCTTCCGAAATTCCTGTTATGTTTACGGGTGTTCCCCATAAAACCTCTCCTAATACCCCGCTTATTGCACTCATATTTTCTCCAATAAAATTTGATACTCAATTGCCCATCCCCAAACTCTATCTTCATTCATCTTGGGAATAGGATGTGAAAAATTTCTAATTGTTTTTATATTCCCGTAACCGTCAACCGTTAAAACTGCATCATCCATTAAAGTAGTAAGTTGATCGACTAAAAAATCCATTAAATCACTGCCCGCTTTGGAATTTACTTCCGTGTCCTCATCTGTATAAATGTTAAACTGAATATTTATACTCTCAAAGTATCCGTGTGAATCTCTATCGTTAGTATTATTAATCCAGTGATAAATTATATTCGGATATACTACCTTAGTCGTATTCTGCGGATATTCATTTCCATACATTCCGCCGGTTAAATAGTTCATAAAAAATGGACTACTGCTGACATAAGAATAAATTCCGGTTTTTAATTCGTCAACCATTTATCTCTCGGTTAAATATCGCACCTATCTTAACAGTATTATCTAATAATGCTCGTCTTAAAATTGGGTTTGGTTCCGTTCCCGGATGTGAAACTTTTGCCGCGAAATAAGTAGTTCCGCCGCTTACCCATTTTAATATCTTAGCCACTTTAGCCGTTATATCATGTGCTATTGTTCCTAATTCTAAAAACCACATCACCGGATATGAAGAACCGATCCAAACTTTATTTTCACCATCCGGGATTGCCACAGCATCTTCTTGTATTGCCGGTGTATCTACCGTGCTTTGTGTTTTAATTGTTGCCCAGCTTATTGAACCTTTTGTTCTGCCTGGTTTGTTCATCGCCTTTGTAATGGTTGACCAATAACCATGAATATTATCGTCTTCATACTTTCCTACCGGACAATTCGTTTTGGCTGAATTAGAAATAAGTTGACCGCACTCCTCTAATCTCTCTTCCATATAGCTTTTTAGAGGAACTTCTATTTGCCGTATATTCCACTCTGCCGTCATTTTACGCTTACAATACTTATTTCATAATGGTCAATTTCTTTGAAGATGTTTTTTTTCTCGTCTATATCTTTAATCTCGAAAATTTCACTGCCGTCTTGGATTCTATCTGATTCATCTAATTGAGAACAATCAGTATAAATAATATCTTTTATAAAAACAGTCATCTTATCTGCCGAGTTTTGTTCAGTTCCCGATCTTGCTTGTCTCTCCGCATTAAATGATAAGTAAGTAATTCCCAATCCTTCGTAGTTATTAAAATTCGTGCTATCAACAGGAATTGAAAAATTATCTCCGTCTATCACTGTAATCAGATAAGTATTTCCATTTAATTCAGTCATTCCGGCAATGTTCTGGAAATAGACCAAACTTCCATCCAAATATTGATGTCCGGGATTATTGATAACCGTTGTCACCCCTTTAGTAATATTACTAATTGATGCACCCCATGTCACCCTGTTATTCCCTTTTACATCAGTAGTCATATAAGGTCTTAATCTCAAAAATCCCGGACTATAAAAATGACTTATCATTTCCGCCAATCGTTAAATAATGAAAGAACATCTGCTTCCTTCTGATATGCCCCGCTCCAGTCTCCCGCACGTTCATTTAACATCACATGATGATTTCTAACTGATAACCAGTCAATATAAATCATCGTAGGTATTTTAATCGCTTGCGGAAATTTGATTGCTTGAATTATCGTAGGAGTCTTACCGTAACCAGAATCAAATGCGTTGCTATCTGTGCTTGGAACGTATGGACTTTCATTTACCAAAGTTTCATTAGTGGTTAATACAGCAGCCGTCAATGTATTAATGGTATAGGTTCCGTCGTTATAAACCGAGTTCTTAATTCTAATTTCAAGCCCAGCTATAAAGTTGTTATTAACAAATTCTGAATTAGAATCGGTAATGGTTTTTTGACTTGCATCGAATGTAAATGTATCGCCATAACTTCTAATCATTGGCATATCAAATGTATTATGGCAATACCTTACGACTTTATCCTGTACAATCGGGATGAGTGTGGTAATTAAAGCATCTTTGCTTGTATCGGTTATTTGAAGCAAGCTTTTAACGTCGGCAAGGGTAATAATCGGCATCTTAGCCTCACTTATTACTTAATACCGAAATAACACTTGTGGTATCTGTTGTTTTCTTGTCCTTTAGGAATTTGTAATATTTCCAACCAGTAAACTTATCCACCAATGGTAATGCCAACGCTTTGGACGAATCAATGTTGTATAATAACACTCCACCCGTATCCGATAAGGCGTAGTAATGTGAGTTATCATTGCTTACTTGAAACTCTACCGTCTTCGTTAAACCCTCAGGAATAAGCATCCCCTTTAAATAAAATCCCTTATCTAAGGATAATACTTGGCTTATTGAATCAGCATAAAAATAAGTAGTCTGATATGTGGTAATTGGCTTTTGCTGCGCAAAGACAAATCCCGTTAGAAGTAGAAAAAATAAATATTTTTTCATTGTAAAAATCTCATCCGTTTCTTTTTAGGCTTGTCAATGTCCTCTTCTTCAAATTCATTTACCGGTTCGGGAATTTTCTTTCTCTGTTCCTCAAAAATTTTTTCCCTCTCTAATTTCGCTGATTGTTCTTTCTCGAAATTTTCTTTTTCTCTCCGGGCTTGTTCTAAACGACTTTCTTCCTCAAGTTTTTTCCTCTCGGTTTCTTCCTGCGTCTGTCGCTCTAATTCAAGCTTCTTATCGGCTTTCTGTTTTAAGAACTTCTCACGTCTCTGATTTTTCTTTAACAGTGCTTCGTCATCCCGTTTTTTCTGATCTTCGAATCTCGCCAATAAATCATTAAATCTAATATCGGTCATCGTCTCTAAATCATCCGGTATCTCGTAGGAAAAATCTTTTAATTTTTCTATACGGTAATCAAGAGATTGCTCGGATTTATTATTGTACTGTTTCTTCAAAACCCTCTTTTTATTAAGGCAACTCTTTTCGTGAATCGGTAATTGTTTATTTCTTCCCCGCCATGAACAATACGGACATTTTACAAGCATAATTTTCCTTAAAAGTTTGGGCGGTTTCCCGCCCCGTTAATTAGTAAGGTAAAGCAATTGCTCTAACAAAGCCAGTAGTTCCGGTATCAAATGTTATGTTTAAGTATCCATCGGAATCCTTAAACCGTGTGCTTGATACTGTTAAATAAACTACGTCGTCTTGTCCTACTGCAAAGGTATAGTCGCCCTGTCCAGCCGAAAGAAAACTTCCCGCCTTAAGAGTGATGTTTTTACTGCCTGCATAGGTATTGTTAATAACCAAAAGTAATTTTCCTTCAATTGGATAGCTTACTTGCATGGTTTTGGTTGCGTCGATTGCTGTTCCGCCGCTTATAACTAAGTCAGCCGAAACGGTATCTTTTACAAGTGCATTAGCCGTTAATGATGTTACTGCCATTTTATTTTCCTTTTCAAATTTTTAGTTTAAACCTGTACTGTCTGCTACCACAGCACCGTTAGTATATATTCTTAGTTTCCATTTCTTACCGGCTGAATCTTTTAAGATTACCGATGTAGTGGAATCCGTTGCGGTCAATGAACCACCCAATGTAGCGGGTTGAATTTTGGAAACGCTCAGCACGTTTCCATTTAATCCATTCGCCACAAGTGAATCGTTTATTACCGTTGAGATTTTACCCTTCAATACCTGATTGTAGGTTGCTATTACAGAGTTCTGTCTGTAACTCTGTGCATAAGAACTCATACCAAACAATACCAGTAATGAAAGTATAATTAATATTTTTTTCATTTTCTTACCTCTTATGCTTCTGCTGTCTTTGTAGCATAGATTGTGCAGGTCATATCCGGTCTCATCATCTTTCCACCGAATAAATAAAGACCCTTTACTGCATCTTCAAATCTATTTTGCGGTCTGAATGCCTCCATCTGATTGATAGAGTCGGCAAATGAGAATGATTGTCCCCTTACTCCAGCGATTATTCTTGTCTCAGTCCAGGTTGGTGCGCCAACACTTGCACTGTTGTTTTCGGATAAGAGAATGTCAAATCCCATAATGTGGTCTACTAAACCATTTGTGAAGATTGCATTGTTATCCTGTTTGGTCGAAAGACCGGCAAGGATTAATTTATTATGAAACCATTCCGGGCAAATTATGAATCTACCATTTAACGGAACTCGCGCCATTTTCTCTTTTACATCTAAGAGTACGTCTTCTACGTTCAAAGAATTAACGTTCCAGGGATTTGTCCCGGTTGAATAAGAAGTTAAACCAGCCTGTGCGTAAAGTCCGCCAAAATAACTATCAACAGTATCCCTAAATCCGTAAGCCGCCAACTTAGTGGTTTCGGCAAGTACAGAAGCCTTCTGCTGAATTGCTTCAACATCATTTGCCTTGAAACCGAAATAATAAGACTGATCAATTACGAGTTCATTAGCTGCATCATTGATGTCTTCGATTGTAATGTCAACATCTTTTGAGTAAGCGTTAATTGTAGGCTGTGCTATTTGCATAACCTTTACTTTGTCGCCAAGATTCTGAATTTGACCCTGATAATCCCTGTTAGCTACCGATGCAAACACGTGTGCTTTTAAAAGCTGTGTTTGTAGATTTGCAGACCATACGGTCTTTATAAAATTTTGTACTGCCATTGTAATTCCTCTTTAATTTTGTTTTGGCTTACTTCCAGTGAGCCATTGATTTGTTAATTTTTTCGATGTTCGCCGTGACTTGTTCTTGTGACATTCCCGTTACCTGCTCTCTTGTAAAGAACTCGTTATCTGAAATATCTCCGTGTTGATGCTTTTGTCCAGCTATTACTTCTTGCCCAAAGAATCCCGCAAAGGCTTTGTTTTCCTTCATCGGTTTAAGCATGTCATCAAAACCCTTAATCTTCCCATCTTCTCCGACTTCGATTTTATCTAAGCCTACCGATGTTCTGATTTTTAATGCTAAGGTTTCTCTTGCGTCTGGATCACTAACTCCGGCATTCAAAAGATTTTCTTTTACTGCAAAAGATTTCTTATATTCAACTTCCTTATTCGCAAGGTTTGTTTTTTCTTGCTCAAAGGCATCTTTCTGATCTTTGTTCGACTTTTGCAATTCCTCAATTGTCTTCTGTAAGCCTTCGTGTCCTTCGGCTGCTTTCTTTAGGTCTTTGAGTTGCTTGTCTCTCTCGGTTATAGCATCGTCACGATTCTTAATCTGACCTTCCAAATCCGCATTCTTTGTCTTTAGGCTTTCGGTCATTTCATTCACTCTGAATTTGGGGAAAGGCTCCGTTTCCGGTTTTTCCTTATTCCAGATGTAAATTTGACTTTGACCAATCTTAGCCTCTATTTCGGGCGTATATAAATCACCCAACAAATCTTTCAACGAACTCATACATATTTCCTTTTATTTCTGATACATTTTCTTACGCTGTATGTCAGCTCATTCAGTCTCTCTTTTTATCCTGTAGAGATACCAGAGAACATTTATAAAACTCTTATTTTTTTCTATGTTTTCTACCTTTGGCACTTAGTTTGGCAAACTTCTTCTTCCCATATTTTTTACGACCTATATATGCCGCAAGCGCGGGAGAACCGACTTTCTTTGCCAACGCCTTAAATCTTTTTCCACTTCCTAATTTTGCTTTACGTGCCATTTTCTACCCCAAGTATTTAATTTTTAGTTGCGGTTGCCGGATTTGAACCGAACCCAAAGATTATGAGCCTTTTGTGCTGCCGGATTACACCACCCCGCCAATATTTGGGAGTTATTTCTAACTCCCCTCATCCCTAACCCTGACTGTCTAAAACTAATTTATTAGCCATAGATTCTATTTCTTCATCTGAAATTTTGTTGTGTTCGGTTCTATGGCACACATAACAAAGCGCAATTAAATCTTTATCATATTCGTGATAAATTCTCTTATAAGTTTTATGATGAATTTCTGTCGCTTCCATAGCACCACATTTTTCACAAATACCATGAGAACGTTTCATTATGCGGTTTCGCCTTAATCTCCATTCGGGAGATTCCAAATATTCCACATAAGAATTAAATTTTTTTTTACGTTTCTTAAACTTTTGTCGGAAACGTTTATTATCTGCTTTTATGTAATATCTGTCTTTGCTATTCAATATTTCGTTTTAGGCATAAAAAAAGGCGAGTCAATACAGAATATTTCATCTGTACTAACTCGCCTCAGTTATTCTGTCAGCGAATTATTATTCGTTAAATATTTGAAATTTTAATCTCCGCTTGTTGCGGTCAATTAAAATTATTTACAATCAATCTTAGTTTTAATATCCTGTGTAGTGCTGGATTTAATCAAAATGTTATCTTGGAAAATTAACCTCGTTTCACCATATCCGTTTTTCGGTATCAGGTTAAAATACTTTAATGCTAAGACCAGAATGTCTATCGGTTCGTATTTTCCATTTAATTCAATAGGTTTTCTATCTTCCAAAAGTCACTCCTAATATAATCAAAAAAATCCGATTTTCCAAATTTTGGTATTGCTATTTAAAATTATTTTCCGTATTATCTTCAATTATGCGAAAATACATATCACAATGACAATTCGCATCGTCTTCCGGGTCGCCAAACATTCCAGGAGCCTCTGTTTTCTTACCGCCTATATGAAATACTCCATTGGCATCTGCCGCTCTGCCATCTGCCGCTAAGTGTGTCGGTCTTGGATGTGGTTCTGGATTGTGTCTCCAATACTTTTGTACCTTAACGCCTTTTACTTTGGCTTTGTCAACCATATAAAGCATGGATTCATTATAAACTTTGTGATTACTATATAAACTTAATCCCTTTGCTCTCGAAGCCGCAATGTCGAAATCTTTTTTAATATTAGCGATTATATCGGTATATGAGTTACCATGTATCGTCCCGTCTATTACTTCGTTTCTTGTATTCATGCTTAATGCGTTTTCGATTTCGGATTTAATATCTACCAAGAGCTTACCGTTATATTGTTTTATATATTCATTCCAAAGATTGTTCCCAAGTAATATCCCCCTATCTGTAGAAGATAGTTCGCTCACTTCAAGCCCGGTATTGTTTATAAATGCGTCTCTGGCTTCATCTATCATTGTCGTTAATCCAGATGCAATATAATTAATAACCCTTGTCTGCATAGTTGCAAGGATTAAGGCAATTGCAGCATAGATTTTCTTGAGTTTATCCTTATTGATTTGGTAATTAGTCGGATAAGTGCCGTATTTCTCAAATATACCCGCTATTTCGGTTTTAACCTTTTCTCTACCGTCTCGGTATTCGGTTAAAATCTTATTCTCTATCGGGGAATATATTATATCAAAGCTATTCTTTGGCATCTTTTAATAATCTCTTAAATTTTCCATATTGCATTTTTACTTGTAAATTTTCACCGTTTACTCTCACAATTGTATATTCGTAGTCTGCATCGGGAAAATAATAAAGTATCTTATCAACACTTAGATTTCCGCTTACTTCATATTCCTCATCCGAGTCGTCTTTTAGTGCTACAATTATCGGCACTTCAATCCACATCTTTTATCTTACAGTTTTCTTTTACATATTCCTGGCAGTAATTCCAATATTCATCCGAAATAGTAACTACAAATTTACCCCCCGTTGCTTCTACCCTTGCAGAATTGGGATAATCTTTGTTAATTTCGTGACTTAAATTTATGCAGTAGTTTATGTCTGTTGGGTATGTTAATTCCATTTATATTCCTATGTTATTTGTGTCTGAAAAATCAATATCAAAATCGAATTTCATGTGTTTCTTAATTTTCCTATATAGTAAATAAGAAATTGCAATCGCGGAGATTAGTAAAATTTTTTTCATCTTTTACCTTTCGTTTTTATTCTTCTAAAAGTCCAACCCTTTTCTATTATTTCCTCTACGTTGTTGTCTTCATTAAACTATTCATTCATCGCATCCTCAAGAGTATATGACATCAAGTCTATTTTATCAGGAACATAATCAAACACCCCGCCATTAATCATGTTTATTTTAGCTTTCCTTATTGCAACTCGTTTTAAGAATGAAGATGTTATGGTTTTAGATGTCATACCCATTATATCTTTCTTCGCCGTTGCTCTTAGGGAATGGCAAAAATAATAAAGCAACCAAAAGCAATCTTCCCTTAATTATGTTCATCTTCGCCTCTTAATTTTCTTAATCTCATTTTATTATTTGCTTTCAAAAGACAAATACACGGAATTAATTGCTGAGCCTTTTCGTTCCACCCCGTATATCCTCTACCGTAACATTTCTTACATTCACAGCCGTTTACCTCAACTGCTTTGTCGTACATTTCCTTAAATGCCTTAATCCACACTTCTTTAGTCGGTTTTTCTTCCATATTATCCTTGATTAGATTGTTTGGGTTGATTTTTTAATATCTGTGCCGGTAACGGTGCTGTTCCTACTGGTTGTAAACTATTAGGGTCGGGCGGAACTTGATCTAAATTTACAACCCCGCTTTGCATATCCTCTGTTTTTTCTCTCGCTATCCTGTTTTGTTCTTCCTCTGCATCATTGATAAAAGGTAAGTTTTCAAGATAGGTCTGATTTGAAATATAGGGTTTCGCCTGCGTAAGCATTTGTACCTGTTCAAGCGAATTTGTTATCATGGATTTATTAAACGTGAATACTATTCCCTTTGAATCGTATTTTTTCTTTTCCTTCATGTTTATGTATTTGGTTATAAACCAGAAAAAATCATTCAGAGATAATTTCATTTGGTTAATTAAAAGATTTGCAGATTGATCCAAGCTTTCATATAAAAACTTCAAAGCCACTCCCGATGTCGCCACCCTGGTGTTGTCATTTGCTACGTCTATTCCGGCTCCAAAGAAAAATACTTCCTTCCTCTTGTTGTCTAAGAGTTTATTCTTTGCATCTACCGGAATTTCCACTTTTAATGAAGTCACCGCACCATCTACCTCTACCGGTATTACGTGTTTTTCTTTTAAATTCCTCATAAAGATTGCAGCTTCACTCAATCCTTGATGTCTTTCGTCTTCTAATGCTTGATACCCCTTTACAACATAAATCATCTCGGCAAAGTCTTGAAGTGCATCCGCCCAATCAGAACTTATGAAATCATAAGTGTCTATAATGTCTTTTATCGGTTCCAGGTCTGTGGTTCTATCAGGATTGTTTTTTAATACCACAAAGGGAACTCTGCCCCAATTTAATTGTTCCACCGTACCCGGTGTGCTTGTGTTAAATTTATAAAAATGCCCCGCCGGATTGATATTGTAAAGTGTATCCAAAATATAGGTTCTGTCTTCCTGCTGTTCCCAATAGGTAACGTCCTTTTCGGTCCAGTATTCCACTTTATATAGATTTTTTAATTGCCCATCGTTACCCACAAATTCATAAGTATAGTATCTTACCACTCCTACTAATTTATCTTGATATTGCGTATCATAAATTAAAATACATTCCTCTGCGGGAATAATTGTGTATTGTAAATTCCCTTCTGTGTCAATGTAGAAATGTATAATTCCAACACCGGCTTTGCCGGCATACGAAACCCATTCTATCATCTTATTATTAAATCTATCCCCAAGTTGTTCTAAAAGTAAATCCTGAAATTCCTGTGCTTCGTCAATTGCCTTTTGTTCTTCGGGAGTGGGATTATTTGAATCCTCTACATCGGGTTCGGCTGTTGTTATCCCTATTGGTTTTGCACAGATATAACTTGTCTTTTGATTATTTAAATATCTGAAAAATGGATGCACAATTTTATGATTCGCTGCCGAAACATTCTCAGTCTTTACGCCGTCAACATAATAATATTTTCTTTTGTCAAGAATCTTATGTTTACAATTATAATAATTAATCCCCTCCCTCATTCTTTCCTTTTGCCAGGTATATAAATCACTGTCGATTAACGATCCCAATCTATCACTGTTAATCTTTTGTGAATCAGACATTATCTGTCTGTTAATGAGGTATTGATAGGTATAATATGGCATTTTATTCTCCTTTTATTTCCAAAATCTTATTGTACTTCTTGTTTGCGCCTTCTCTGCAACTCCAGTTATGGCATCTTGAGCATCGTCATGTTTGTTCTTTCCTTCCCTTAGAAAAGTATTCATGGATTTATAAAATTGCGGGAATCTGTCTTTCCAATTGGATGGAAAATAAATATGTTCCTGCACAAATGCAGAAGCGGTAAATATTCTCGCAAGCTTATTTGCAGATTGATGAAACCACCTTATTCTTGGTGTTCGTGATTTATATTTTTCCCAAATTAATTTTTCTACTGCTCTTGCAAACCCCTTCCCGCCATTATTCGATTCCACTAAAGCATCACTCACTTTGCCGTCAATGAAAAACTTAGCCGTCATCAACTCTGTTTTTTCCATTGGTTCATTGGTATATAAAATATCCAGTATATATGCTTCGCCTTTATATAATCCATAGTTGATTGAACATAAAAAATCAGTTCCTTCGTCTGCCGTATCCGTATAATTCAAAATCTCTCTTATTAAACTTTTACCATATTTATCCTTGGGCAATTCATCATAAATTTTGAATGATTGATAGAGTTTTCCCCTTATATTTACAGTTTCTTGATTGTAGTTTGCATTAAGTATCTGAAAATCCATTTTCCTTTGAAGGTCTAAGTATCTTTGTTTACTTAAAACTTTTTCACATAACATTTGATCGGTTGTTTCATTATATGCTTTTAATTTTATTACATACCAGTTCTTTGCATCTTCCGAGTTTAATATTCTCCCGCAAATATCACCTTCCGCCCACCGGGTCATTATAATAACTTCCAACGGTTCCTGTCCGTCCTCGGCATCTCCTCTCGATAAAAAAGTTCCGGTGTACCAATTCCAAATTTTTTCAAGCCTTTCTTCGTTAAAGGCTTCCTCCGCTAATTTAATCGGGTCATCAATAATTAATATCGAACCGCCTTTTCCGGTAATACTTCCGCCAATTCCAGCAGCTAAAAAATTAAAATGCTGCCCCTCTAATGCCCACTTATAATATGAACTCGAACCCTTCTTTAATTTTACATCTTCAAAAAAATCACTAAATACATATCCCTCGTCGGTATTATTTTCTTCTATAATACCGTCCTTTACAAATTTTGCAAAGTCACCCGCCGTATCATCGTTGTATGAACACTCTATAATTCTTTCGTTATGATTCTTACCTAAAACCCATTGACACCACTCTACAATACTTCTGCTTTTACCATGCCGGGGCGGTAAATTTATCATTAACTTTTTACAAGTCATCCACGTAGGATTAGGAGTTGGGACAATCATCCATTTGTCTTCTTCTCTTTCCCGCTGGATTCTTCCCTCATAAAATGCCTGTAAGTCATCTGCAAGGTTTCTCAAATAAACCTTATCGTCGGTAAAGAATCCGGGAGCCTTCAACTGTAGGTAAGTCCAAAAATGAGCAACGCCTTGTTCGGCTTTTTCTTGTCTTAATAAGAGTTCAAGTTCTATCTGATCGTCAATGCTAATCATTTGCTACTAATTTTAATTCCGGTTTAAGTTTCTTGCTTAGTTCTTTAATTCTTTTCTTGCGCTCATCTTTGTTCATACTTTTAATTTTTTCCTCCAGTGGACTTTCTTGTTTGGTAACTTCCTGCCGATATGTAAATTCACCCTCTGTAGAATTATTAAGTAAATACATAATGAAGGTTACGTTTTGATTGGATTTAGTACTCAATCCCATTTTTAATGCCCTGCTGATTACTATATCTCTTACAAGTTGCCTACAGAAAGCGAAGTAACTATTACGTTTCACAAACTCATTAACTCTCTGTCTAATTACATGCGATTCCGCCGCAAAATCTGAAATATGCACGGAGTCAGGATGGTCAAGAAAAAAATCCACCATTTCATCACCAATAGCCTCAATGTCGCTTTCTTGATAATTTTTGCCAAATAGTTCGCCCCATTTCCTAACATATACCTCTTTTGGTTCCGCTATCGTTACTCCATCCGGTATTTTCTTTCTTCTTCCCATAACTCTTTTTTTAATTTTTCATAAAAATTTTTATATCGCTTCTTTGAAAAGACCTAAATGTTCGTTAATTCTGTCATTTGCTATCTTGCAGTATTCTTCGCTTCCCTCAATTCCGATTGCGTCACGGTTAAGAGATAAAGCTGTTAGCAATGTTGTTCCACTTCCCGCAAACGGGTCTAATACTATTCCGCCTTCGGGACAACCGGCAATTATTGGCTTCGTTATCAGTTCATTGTTAAATGTTGCATAATGTTTAACCGAACTTGGTTTTGTTGGAATATCCCAAAAGTCTGATACATCGCCGGGATTCTTGCCCTTTGGATTATTACCGCCAGTTGCTATATTCCACTTTTCAGAATATCCCAAATCCATCATTTTCTTACCCTTAGTCCTTTTGGGACACTCAAACAGATGCGTATCTCTCACCCCATCCAAATTAAAATAATATTTTTGATTCTTAACAAAGAAGAAAATAAATTCATGTTTCTTGCTAAATCTGTCCGTTACGCTTTCCGGCATTCCGTTTCGCTTAGCCCAAATAATATCATTCCTTAAAATCCAATTTCTATCAATCATCCCTATTGCAAAGCGGTGAGGAATCATCATCAAACATTTTGATGGCATTCCTTGATTGCCTTTTAATAATTCTGTACCCAGTTCTACATTTTTAACATCTTCTGAGTATTCATAATTTTTATATGACTTACCTCTGTTTTGTCCGCCTTGTGTGGAATAAGTATCACCAAGATTAACCCATAAAGTACCATCATCTTTCAGCACTCTATAACATTCATCAAATATCTGCCATAAGTGGTTAAGGTAAAGTTGATAAGTTGGTTCTAATCCCAATTGCCCCTTCCATGCATCGCACTTTGAACAAAAGCCAGTTTTATAATCATTATATTTACGAATATGAACAGTCCCACTATTGCTTTCAATTGCAGTTTCTTGGGAACCAGTTATATTATTCCGGTTCTCGTGCATTAAATTTGTTTTATGTAATTCAAATTCATGTTCGCAATTCTCGTTTCCATCCCAAATATAATCTGGTATTCCGGCATACCTCCTTAACTGATAGTAGGGCGGTGATGTAATTATACAATCAACACTTTCGTTAACTAAGGTTTTTAAGATTTCTAAGGAATTACCGTGTATAACTTTATTCATGCGGTTTTAACAAGCGTTAAATTATTCTCTTTAGATTTCCGTTCGACACGCATTGCATATTGTTTATATTCAATCTTCTTTTCCTTCTTATCCAAGTCAATTTCCCTCAAATCATTCTTGGTTGCCTTGTAAAAATTAATTAGTTTCATAATATTCTTTCGTGAACCTTTAATCATTCTTTCGGGATTGATGAAATACCTATCGTGTGCAAGCCTAATACAGAAATTGTCTTTAATTAGCCTGCTGATTTCCTTTGTATATAATCTTTCTGAAATTCCCAATTCTTCGATTGCCCTATATTTCTTAACTTCTACTATGTTTGTTGATGTTGAATATTTTATTAAATAATCTTTAACCGTCTTCTGAATCGGGAAATAAACTGCAAATATTGTCTTATCCTTATGTTTCCCCTTGGGATGATAGGGTAACATTTCGCCGGTTTCTGTATCTAAAATTGCATATTTTTCTATCTTCATTTAACACCCTTTTGTAATTTCGAAAAGGAACGATTTGGTAATGAAAAGGAACGATTCGTTCCCTTAAAAGGAATGAATTGTTCCTTTTAACTTTTTGATTTTTGTTCCTATATTTATTTATTTAACCATAACTTAGGTAGTCTTTTCGTCGCCCGAATTTTCGACACTTCTGTTACTACTGTAAAGTATCTTTTTTGATTTCCCGAATATCCCACGAAATAAATACTACACCAATAACAAACATGATAACATCAATTATAACCCAATCCAGGTTCCATTTTATCAAGTCCATTATGGCATTTATCATTGCTATTACCGTAAAAATTATTGTTAATATTAAACTTTTCACTCCACATTCCCCCGATTACAATATCTGTATATCGCATCCGCTATCCTCTTCTGATCCGCCTTCTCTTTCTTACAGATATTCAAAGCCTCAATCTCGTTCTGCTCATCCTCATCCTTTTCAAATGCCTTGCGTAAAAACTTATCTGGATTGTCTGAACCCGAATTGATGAACTCCCGCGTGTCTATTTTCTTCGATAATCGAAGTGCTTCATTTAGATTGGTCGACATAATCATAATCTTATTTTGAGAAATTGTATGTACTAAATTAATACATTCCAAAGCCAATGTCAAGTAAAATGTATCATATTGATAAATTATTTTCTCATTTTAAGATTATTACATTATTTTATCTCTTTTTTCAATTTTTTACCAAATTTTTTATTTTTTTTATTTTTTTATTTTTTCTCAAAATTTATCACACTCAAAAACCATAACTAATTGTTTTTTAAGAATATCCGCCTTTTTATAAATTTCAAATTTCAGAGAAAGAAGATTCTTGGATTGACATCACGATTTTTGAGGTACTACCCTCCCCGGTCGTGACATTTAACATAGCAGTGACTCTAATCATTTATTTATCAATCATTTGTGACCTAAATCGTATGACAAAAAGCAGTTTACATAATATACATTATAGGACAGACTTTTTTGTCCGATTTAAGATTTTGTGCAAATTTGAAGGATTTTACGAGAATGAGTTACCGGCTGTTTTTGACGTTAATTAGGCGTACGACCTGGTTTGACTTACTTTTTTAGGTTTGCAGCACTCCCCAATTTACTTTTGACAATTTGACAATTCCTTATATTAGTTGCTTAAAGCAATCATTCAATGTTGAACTTTTTTATTGTCGGACTTTATCTGTACTCTTTTGTATAGATTCCCCATCCATCACAGTTAATTATATCGCGATCCCCCAAGTTCACACATCACACTTCACGACAAATATGTCGTCTCATAAAGAGATTGGTTAATATTCCACACTCGTTTACTTTTGTACATTCCCCGCAAGTCTATATACTATATACATTTGCGGTGATTTTTGCTCATTTAGTGTCTCACAATGGGCAAATGCACATTTAAGATATTGCGTTTTTATTCAAATTTAGCAGTTTATTATATTGGCATGTAACTTGTATATTATATTGTGTAACAAAATACTGATTGATTGGTTAAGCCTCTGTGACGCACGCTTAACGATGGCTATGGGTTCAAACTTGCAGATTTTTGCGCACGCCCCTAAAAGCTCGTTGTGCCGGTGATGCCGGTCGAGCGATTAAGGAAACACGCAAACATGAAACAAGGAAGTCCGGGAACCGAGAAAGGACATTGGAAGCGGTTTAAATTATCCGCAACTAAGCGCAAATAATCATTAATTAATTAGGTGTGATATGAAACAAACAAAAATAAAACTTCTCTGTGTTGATGATTGGTTTATCTATTTCTCAATAGATCAACTAGTCTGGCAAATATCTTTTGAGGGCGATTTTTCGATAAACGAAAAAAACGCACTAAATTATATAAAAAATCATTTTACAAAAATGACAAAAGTGATAGACTGGGATACCGATTTGCAAATGAAGGAATCGGATTTTAGATAAAAAAAACTTTATACATTGTGAACATAATTGAAAGGCAAAAAAAAATGAAAGCACAAACTTTTGACGTTACATACACAACACGCAAGGGAACCGAAAAGCATTTACTTGTTAAGGCAACAAGCGAAAAAGCGGCATTAAAGCAGGCAGCTTATTTATGCTACACCGGGAAAGATTTTCGCAATGCTATATTAACAGATCAAAAATATTCAACTCCGCGCGAAAATGGTTTTCAAGGAAGTGAAAGAAGCAATAAATAATTTTCTCACCGCTCCGCCGGTTTAAATTATCCGGGCAGCGGGCAAAGTTCTAAACATAATTTTTCTTTAACAAAATTTAAGAGGCATGAAATGTTTACAATTCAACTTTATGATAATGGTAGCGGCAATCAAATCGGCTCAACACACGCAACGGTCAATTCAGCAAGGACGGAAGCTAAAGAAATCATTTCTTCGATAGCGAACGAAAAAACATCAATTGGTGTGTTCACTTATACCTCGCAAGCGCGCATTGAGTTGTGCGATGTAAATGGCGATACGCTCGAAACCTTTTACGCAAAGGATTTCCGCAATGAAGAATAACATCATCATTCAAAAGGAAACTAAGCCGGTTTAGTCCGGCGCAAATTAAACGTATTTATAAACATTTCAAAAGGTTGCACAATGACTCAAATATTAGAACTCGACGAAAACTTAAAACTTGTTCCGGTTCAGAACTCGGAACTTGAAAAAAATCAAATAGTTTGGCTAAATGGTTATAATCAAAGTGAATATTTCCACGACCGGTTAGCAATTTTTGAGATCGAAAAATCTAACTATGGTAAATATTACCGTACCGTAAACATTGACAAACCTGCGGCGATTAGAAGACTCGAATCGTACGGAATAGAACCGGCTGCAAATATTCGCGGGATCGGCATCTATTATAATCCTGGTGAATTTGCCACAGATGAAGAAATTAAGCACGGTTTAGAAATGGTAGAAGTTTTTGAGCAGGAACAAAAAGAACTTGAAATAAAAAGATCAGAAGAAAAGAAAAGGATTAAAACCGAAACCCTAAATAAATTTTCTCATCTCAAAAAAACATCAAATGAGGAAAGCTCAAGAATTACAGCAACAAAAAACATAAGGCAAGAACTCAAAGAAAAATTTCCAGGCATTAAATTTTCTGTTAAGTCTTCAACCTTTGCCGGCGGTGATGATATAAATATCAACTGGACAGACGGCGCAACAGTAGAAGAAATTGAAACAATAACCAATAAATATCAGGAAGGGCATTTTGACGGCATGAATGATTGTTACGATTATTCAGACGATCCGTTCACTAAGTTATTCGGCGGTGCAAAATACGTTTCTGCTAACAGAACTTTAACCACAGAAAGATATATTGAGACCGCTAAAAAATTAGGCTATGATATTACAATCAATGAGCGTTTTGAGTTTACCGGCTGCACTTATGAAGAAAAGGAAATGATTCAAAGAGAAACCTGGAAAACTTCTTATTATCAATTACCGGAAACAAAAGAAGAAACCAAAAAAGAAACTAAACAAGAACCGGCGGAAACTTTAGAGAACGGCATTTCAATAAAGCAGAACTTAGAGAAGAACGGAATAGAAATTTTCTTTCCCTCTAAGCCTTCGCAATCTGTTTTAACTCTCTTAAAGTCTAACGGCTGGAGATGGTCGAACTTCAATAAACTTTGGTATAATCGAAATAATGAAACAAATTTAGAATTTGCAAAGGGTTTACAAAATGTTTAATGCTGAATTTTACCCTACGCCGAAAAGTATTATTAGAACAATGGTCGAGCCTTACCGGGATAGGATTACTAATTTAACAATATTAGAACCTTCCGCCGGTAAGGGTGACATTTTAGACTTTATAAAAGAGAATTATTTTTCTTCTAATTACTATAAAGCAGCATTTAAACCTTATTGCCTGGAAGCCAACAAAGATTTACAATATATTTTAAATGAAAAAGGTTATAAAGTTATTGGTGAGGATTTTCTTAACTATCAAAGCGATTATTATTTTGATTTGATTGTAATGAATCCGCCGTTTTCAAACGGTGATGAGCATTTACTGCATGCTTGGGAAATTCTCAAAGCTGGTGAGATTTGCTGCTTGTTGAATGCCGAAACCTTAAACAATCCTTTCAGCGAAAAAAGAAAATTACTTGCAAAAATTATTGAGGATTTCGGGAGCGTCGATTTTCTTGGCTCAGCATTTCAGAAGGCGGAGCAGTCAACCAGTGCCGAAATTGCGCTTGTAAGACTTACCAAAAAATCAAACGAAAGCGAATTAAATTTTAATTTTGAAAATACAACATCTGAAAATAATTTTAATTTAGATGAAGATATTTTAAATAATCAACTTGCAGCGCTCGACATCATCGGGAATATGGTGATCCAATATTCAAATCTAAAAAAACACTATGTAAATTTTCTTAAAGAAAAAGCTGCAATGAAATTTTATTCGTCTGGTTTATTTACAGAACATTTTGACGTGAAGAAAAGTTTAAATCAAGAAGGAAGCCATCAACAAAAATATAACGGTTTTTGTGATGATACTAAAAAAGAAATTTGGCACAACGTTATTGATAAAACCGGAATGCAGCGTTATATGACTAATAACGTGAGGCAAAA
>JAEHJW020006918.1_pt1 | contig 25929 bp, 36 predicted proteins | sample 9271431 | NCBI WGS metagenome assembly JAEHJW02 | reverse complement strand
ATGGAATGGGCGCGGGAAATGGCCAGGCGCCTTTCGCTGGCCGTCAATGGGGAGAAAGACCGCATCATTGCCGAGTACCAGCATTTAAGCGGGAAGAGCGCGGCCACGCTATACCGGATCGCCGGCAAATACGGGTTCGACAGCGGCCGCAAGCGCAGGTCGGATGCCGGCAACTGCACCTTGAACGACCACCAACTGCAATTTGTGTCCACGCTGATCCAGACCACGGCGCGGGAAGTAAAAGGCTGTATCCTGCCGGTTTCCGAAGCCCTGGCCATTGCCGAAGATAACGGCGTGATCGAGCGCGGGCGCATTTCGGACGGCCGCCTAACAGCACTGCTGCGGGAACGGGAAATGAACGGCGCGGCCCTGGATGCTCCCACACCGTGCATCCGCATGGCCAGCCTGCACCCGAACCATGTGCATGTATTCGACGCCTCGATCTGCATCCAGTATTACCTGAAAGGCCGCAAGGGCCTGGGGTTCATGGATGAGCGCGACTTCAATGAGAAGAAGCCGAAGAACTTCGACAAAATCAAAGAGCGCATCTTCCGGCTGATTCTGGCCGATCATTTCAGCCATTACCTCTTCGTCAAATACTACCAAACCAGCGGCGAAAATGCGCGCATGACCTTTGATTTCTTATCCTCGGCCTGGCGCGGATCAGATCTGGAAAAAGCACCCTTTCACGGTGTTCCATTGTTTTTGTTGATGGATGCCGGATCGGCCAACATCGCCAAGGGCATCATGGAGTTCCTGCGGTGGCTGGGGATCGAGATCCCAGCCAATATGCCACACAACCCGCGCCGGCAGGGATCGGCCGAGTGTGCCCAGAACATCGTGGAGACCCACTTCGAGGCACGCTTGCACCTGGAGCCGGCCTCCACCATCGATGAGCTCAACGAATGGGTATCCGACTGGCTGGTGCACTGGAACGGCACCCGCACCCACCGCCGCCATGGCATGACCCGCACCGCCTGCTGGCTGACCATCCGCCAGGATCAAATCCGTGACCTGCCGTGCGATGAGATCCTGCGCGACCTGTACGCCGAGCCGGAAGTGACGCGCACCGTCAACCCGGATTACACCATCACCTTCCGCAACGAGACCTACCGATTGAAGCATATCGACGGCATCGGCCCGCGCAAGCAAGTCCGGGTGATCCTGCGGCCCTATCACTCTCCCCAGGTGGGAGTGGTGTTCGGCGACACGGAATATCTGATTGACCCCATCGGAAAATTGCCCGGCGGGTTCCAGGAAAGTGCGGCCGTTATTGGCCGGGAGTACAAGGCCCAGCCGGAGACAGCGGCCCAGAAAACACGCAAGGTCAACGACAATATGGCGTTCGGCGATGAGAAGAAAAAGCACGATCTGCCCTTTGGCGGAACGCTGCAAGTGTTCGGCAACCAGGCCGACAAAGTGGCGGTGGTGCCCATGCCGCGGCGAGGCACACCCATGGAGGTATCGCGGGAAGTTCGGGCAGTGGCCATACCCATTATGGATCTGTTGAAGCGGCTGCGCAATGCGGGAATCACGGTGACGCGGGAGTTGAACAGCGAATTGCGCCAGGCCTATGGCGACAGCATCGATATCGGAATAGCCGAAGAAGTATTCAAAAAGATCTGCGACGGTGAAAACTGGCGCAGCGCCGAACCCATTGCCAACGCCATATAACACAAACTTTTCAGCGAGGAGGAGGTATGCCCAACAAAAACAAAGCATGGGATATTCCGTTCAACCCAATGCGCATCAAGGAAGTAATCAACGATTGCCGCATCAGCCAAGTCGAACTGGCAGAGGAGTTGGGGTGCAGTAAAACAACGATATGTCTGGCTATTAATCGCGGATACATCCCATCCAAAATTTCAGGTTTCCGCGAGGCACTTGAAAGGTCCATCAGCGCGCGGCCACAGGTGGCGGCCTGGATGCAAAAACGAGGGATCACCATGAACGACCTGTTCGCGCCCCTCGGCCGCGACATGCGCCAGGCAAAAGCCCAAAAAAGAAAATCTACACCGGCCATAACGACCGGCGATCCTAACATCATCACTATCAATTGGGAGGTGGAAATGATCAGTCAAGAGGCCCTGAAGCACTTCAAGTGCTTCCGCAATCCGTTCATCGATGACATCCAGAAAGATGCCGATATCTACATGAGCGATGAGCACCGCTACATCGAGGCGGCCATGCTGGACGCGGCCCGGCATGGCGGATTCCTGGCGGTGGTCGGAGAAGTCGGCTCCGGCAAGAGCGTCATGCGCCGCAAAGTGGTGGAGACCCTCAAACGCGACGGCGACACACTGGTGATCTACCCGCAAATGATTGACAAGACGCGCCTGACCGCCGCAGCCATTTGTGATGCCATCATCCAGGACATCAGCTCCGAGAAATGCCGATCGAAACTGGAAGACAAGACGCGCCAGGTGCAGCGCCTGTTAATGGACCGCGCCAAAAGCGGTTATCGTGCCGTACTAATAATAGAAGAGGCCCATGATCTCAACGTGCGCACCCTGAAGTATTTAAAACGTTTCTATGAGCTGGAAGACGGCTACCGCAAGCTTCTGGGCATCGTGTTGATTGGCCAGAGCGAACTCAAACACATGTTCAACGAGGGCCAGAATGTCGACATGCGCGAAGTGATTCGCCGAGTGCAAGTGGCCGAGATCCGGGGGCTCAATGGCAACCTGAAGGAATATCTGGCCGTCAAATTCAAACGGGTTGGAAAACCGGTGGGGGAAGTATTTACCGAAGATGCATTCGACGCACTCTCCCAGCGCCTGACCTCCACCAGTCGCGACGGCAAAGGCAGGGTCAGCCACGCCTACCCGCTTTTAGTTAACAACTACGTGGCGCGCGCCATGAACATGGCCCACGAGATGGGCGAGCCGCTGATCTCCGCCGACGTGGTGATGGCGCTATAGGGGGTGGGGCATGCCGGAGTTGACCTTATGCGCGAAGTATTTGGCTTCAAACGCAAACATTAACCGGGGGAGGTAAGCATGATTTCCATAGCATACGACGATCAGAAAGAGGTCAATCAACTGCGCATCGACCTGGCCCAGGCGGCCGTAGACCTGGCGGAAGTGCGCGCCAACGACACAGCCGGCCGGGCCGCCAAGGAGAAGGTGAGCGAAGGGCTGCGCGCCCTGGGCCGCCGCATGGACCGCCTCGGGCTGAAGCACTCCTGCGCGCTGCGCTGCGATAACCAGCGGTGCTCCCATGGCTGATATCCACACGATCCGAGAGTGGGTGGGGCTGCTGGATCTCAAGGCCGACGAGCTGGGCCGCTGCCCCACGGCCCAGACGGCCCGCGACATGCTCATGGTGTGCGGTTGCGTGGAGGCGGCGGTCACCGCCTACCTGATTAAAAAAACAGTGGAGGAAAAACATGTCCAGAAGCAAACCTAATAGCATCAAGCCAATTAACGATCTGTGCCAAGCCAACGACGCTTTGGCGCTGATTGCGGCGGGCAAACGGACAGTGGCCGCCATCGAGGCCGAGATGAATGCGGCCATCGACCGCCTGAAGGCCGAGGCGGAAGCCCAGGCCGCGCCGTTGCAGGCACAAATCAAGGCCATCGAGGGCGGCCTGCAAGCCTTTGCCGAGTACAACCGCGCCCTGTTCAAGGAGAAGCGCTCCCGCGAGCTGGATCACGGCGCCATCGGCTTTCGTAAATCAAAAGAACTCAAGCCGGCGCCGAAGCACACCTGGCAGATGGTGCTGGGCCGCCTCAAGGAGTTGGCCTTTATGCCGGCCATCCGCATCAAAGAAGAAGTGAACAAGGAAGAGTTGGCGACCTGGCCCGATGAACGCCTTGAGCTCGTGGGCGTGCGCCGGGTGGAGAAAGATCTCTTCTGGTACGAAATCAGCCAGGAGAAGATTGCTGAAAAAGCGGCCTGAGCGAAATCCCGCCTCGGCGGGATCGCCGCCCGGTGGCGCGGGCGGCCTGATGAGCAGCTAAAAAAAGGCTGAAGACTGAAGGCTGAAGACTGAAGCAATTTCTTATAACCGAGCAACTGACTAGCGAGGTCGCCATGTTGAAACAAGTGATGAAAACAGATGCGCAACACGAGCGCGAGCGCTGCGCGGCCGCGCGCCACAGCGCCGAGTGCCGCTGCGGCCATCCCAAAATGCCGGGCGCCGCTTTTTGCATGAGCTGCACCCTGGCTCTGCCGGAAGCATTGCGGCGGGGCACGTACCGCAAGATCGGCGACGGGTTTGAATCGGCCTTTCGCGAGGCGTGCTATCACCTACGGGAGTTGGGCGTGGAAGGCTGAAGGAAATGAGATCGAGCAGAAGAGCGTGGACAAAAAAAGAAGTAGCGATCATTCGGCGGCTTTATGCCGATAAGCCCACCAGAGAGCTGGCCGGCTTGCTGGGCCGCTCGGCCCGATCGATTTACGCTCAGGCTTACCTGCTGGGGCTCAATAAAAATGAGAAGTATATCCGCACATGCCGCCTGCAACCCGGACACGCCAAGGGCAGAGCCACCCAATTTAAGCAGGGCCATCTACCCCACAACAAGGGTAAGAAGGGCTGGCAGGCTGGCGGCGATTCCGTAAAAAGCCAATTCAAAAAGGGTCAAAACCCGCATAATTGGGCGCCGGTAGGCAGCACCCGGATCAGCAAGGGCGGTATCATTCAACGGAAGATTTCAGACACCGGATATCCTCCACGCGACTGGCGGAGCGAACACAGTATTTTATGGGAACAGCACCACGGGCCGATCCCGAAACAACATATCATAGTCTTCCGCAACGGCAATGTTAACGATATCCGCATCGAAAACCTGGAAATGATCTCCAGGGCTGAAAACATGCGCCGCAACACCATTCACAATTTGCCGGAAGCACTGGCGGACACCTGCCGCGCCATTGGCGTTCTCAATCGCCGCATCCGGGAAAGGAGCAGCCATGAAAAATAAAATCGAAGATCTGCGCAACCATCTTTTTGCGACCATCGAGGCCCTGCTGGACGAAGAAAACCCCATGGATGTTGTTAGAGCCAAGGCCATCAGCAACGCGGCCCAGGCGATCATCAATTCAGCAAAAGTCGAAGTCGATTTCCTGAAAGTGACCGGCGGCATGGAAGGCTCCGGATTCATCCCATGTGAGCCGAGAAAACCACTGCCTCCGGGCAAGATCGACGTAAAGATGAAGGACTAAAAGCCAAGGAACAGAACAATGATTCCCTCTACTAAAAGCCAGCGCCAGCTCATCGGCATCGCCTGCACCCAGCTCGGCATCGACAAGCCCTTGAAGGAAAAGATGCTGGTGGAACGCTTCGGCAAAACCAGCACCACAGAAATCTCCAGACTGCAGGCGGATGAGTTTTTGAAAGAGTTGAAGTCCAAGGGCTTCAAGACCAGGTATGTGCCGCGCGGCAACCCGCGCGGCCAGCGCATCCCGCGCGCGGCCGGCAACGTCACCGCCATGGTCAGCCCCAAGGAGCTGGAGAAGATCGCGGCGGTGGCGGCCCTGATATCCTGGCGCCTGGAAAACGGACTGGCGCTATGGATGAAAAAGCGCCTGGGCATAGAGAAGATCAAAACCAGCGGTGACGCTTACCGCGTCATTGAGGGGCTGAAAAAGATGTTCGAAAACGGCATGAAAAAAGCACATGGGCCGGAGTGGTGGGTGCGGATCTGGAACGATCCGGGCATTGAGACCTACGTGCGGGAGCATTGCCCGGCGCGATATGCGGCGATGATGATGGCCGCGCGCTACGAGGCTGGAATGATCAGTCCAATACAGCATCAAACATTTTTGGCGAGCGGGAGGCGGTGAATGCAAAATCCATGTCGATGCTGCCCCATTCATAAGCGGCGGGAAGATAAGAAGGATAGCGACACATGCAGACGCTGTAAAAAGCGCCAGGAGTACGTAGCCGCCATCGGCGGCATGTTTACCAGCGTGCCGGATGGGATGTGCGACTTCAGGCGATTCGTTAAAGGAGAAAAGTATGCCGGAAACCACCACTAATAATCAATACAGAGCGGAAATCGCCTGGGCCGTCTGGAACCCGCGCACCGGCATATACTACTACACCGTGAACGACCACCGCTCGGGCGCGATCCTGGCGCACGTCGAACATCAGCTCCGGCTCTGGAAAACGTGCTATCTGCGCGGAGACCGGGCCGTTAAGGTGCGGCTGCAGGTGCTCCACGATAGGAGTGAGGACAATGGCCAAACTCGGTAGACAGAAGACAGAAGATGTGATCGGCCGGGCCGTGCAGGCCGTGCGCTTTGTGCAGACCCACCGCTGCTGGACCATCGAGGACCTGTCTAAGGAGCTGGGCGTGCACAAGCAGAGCGGCCGCCGATATCTGGCGGCGCTCAGCCTGCATCTGCCCATCATGGAAGTAAAACCGGCGCGCTACGGCCAATGCGGCCGGGTGGCGGCGCTCTATGCGCTGGCCAAGGAGGCGTAGATGATCAATGCCGTGATCGATTGGCTTCTGGAGTGCTTTGGCGATGAAATCCGCACCATCCACGAGCTGAAGACATGGCCCGCGAACTTCGAGCCCCTGCTCGCCAAAACCAAGCGGGCCGAGGTGCGGCGCAATGACCGCGACTTTCAGACGGGTGACTGGCTGCTGCTGCGCGAGTGGGACCCGGCCACACAAACGTATACCGGCCGACAGGCGTTTAGGGAGATCACCCATATTCAGCCGGGCGGGGCGTTCGGGTTGCCGGAGGATTTGTGCGTGCTGTCGGTGGCATAGCGCCAGCCGTGGCATAAGTGTTTTTGTGGATTACGACGCTTAATTCTATTGTTATCTGCTATGAGGCGCCAAATGGCATATTTTTCAAACAGTACAGAAGGGGCAATTCTCGACGAACAGTGTGATGAATGCCTGCATGCAGATCCAGATGAAGCATGCCCACTGGCATTTGCCCAAATGAATTTCAATTATGCCCAATGTGGTAATGAGCTTGCGGAGAAAATCCTTAACTCCTTGGTAAATAAAGACGGTAAATGTCTGATGAAAGTCGCTATAGACAAATACGTGAAACATTTCATTGAAAAAGACGACGTTGGCTGTGACCACGAATGGTCACATGCCGGCAGGATAACTGTTGATGACGCCGAGATCTGTATAAACTGTAAAGCTGTTAGAGGTGGAGGTAGATAATGGAGAAATGCAGGGAATGCGGCAAGAGTTCCGGTGAAATATATATTTGCCCTGACTGTAGCAAGGTCATCTGCGAAAATTGCGCAATACAGACAGACGGTGAAATGTGCTGCGAAGCCTGCGCGGACGAAAGATTCATCGGCAACAGTTAATCGCCGCCAAGCTGCGCGGTCAACAAGGCAACTATGACTGGCCCCCCTGAAATCAATCTCGACGATCTGCCCCACGATCTCCGGAAGATCGCTGAGCTTATCGGCATCGACGCTTTGTTCCGGCTTTCGGCGGCCCTGGGCGGCGACAGCCTGCACATCCCGCATCCCGAGCGGCTTTCCGTGACCGTGCGCAACCGGGATATCCGGGCCGCGTTTAACGGCCGCAACTACCGCGAGCTGGCCATCCGGCACGGCCTGACGGTGCGCTGGATCAGGGCCATCGTGGCCGGCAAGCGCGGGCCGGAAGCGCCGGAGACGGAGAAAATTGTTTACAAACAGATGCAACTGTTTTAACCCACCTGCTATCCTGCCTGATTTTCCAATTCAAAAGTGAAGTAAAATTCTGAAGTACTTCAATGGCAAATTCACGCCAGTCACGGCATAGTGGCCTCACCTCTTGACGGGTTGGAATATGCGCGATGGGGTGCCGGCGGCCCATCGGCGCAAACCGATCAAAATAAAGTTCAAAGTTTAAAGTAGTAAAGTTTAAAGCAAAGGATTCAGCCATGAAACCGGACGCCATTGTACTTCATCACAGCGCCACCGCGGACGGAAAAACAGTGAGCTGGAACGCCATCCGGCGCTTTCACACCAGTTACAAACTGGAAGGGGTAGCCATCGCTCAGGACCAGGTGTACGCCCTGGCCCATCAGGGCGCGCCGGTGGAGCGGCCCTGGAGCGACATCGGCTATCACTTCGGCATCGAGCTGATCGGCGACCACTATGAGATCCTGGCCGGCCGCATGATGTTCGAATCAGGCGCGCACTGCACCCAGTCGCGCATGAACCAGCGCGCCCTCGGGATTTGCTTTGTGGGCAACTTTGACAGCGCCCCGCCGCCGGATGCGCAGTGGCAAATGGGCCTGAAATTGGTGCGCAGTCTGATGGAGATTTTCGGCGTCACCCTGGGCAATGTCTACGGCCACCGGGAGCTGGGCGCCCCTAAAAGCTGTCCGGGTTGGATGTTTGATTTACATCGGTTCCGCGCGGAGTTGCCGCACACACAGGAGAACTCATAAACAGGCCGAATGCGGGAGGAATCAATGAGCGCTAACACTAACACCGTCAAAAACTGGATCGGCGGATTTCTATCCATCACCGCGATGATCGGATTTTTATCACTGGCCGGGTTTGTCGCCATACGCGAAATTCCGGTCAGCAACAAGGACTTTTTCAACATGTGCCTGGTAGCCATCATCGGATTTTGCGGCACAGCCTTTGGATATTATCTCGGCTCTTCAACGTCGAGCGCCCGCAAAACCGAATTGAGCGCCATGGCCGCGGCCCAGCCTCCGGCGCCCCAGGAGAAAAATGATTCCCAGGCGGGTTGGACCGCCATGCCCATTATGGCGCTGCTGCTGGCGCTGTTCCTGGTTCCGGCCGCGGGCCTGTATGGATGCGCCCAGCAGCAGAGCGCGGTGCAACAGATCAGTGCTCGGACCAGTGACCCGGACACCATCAACTTTGCCGCCTTTGCCGATGCCCAGGAGTCCTATATTTCGGCCCAGGAGCTCTATCTGCCCTATCAAGCGGCTCTTAAGCGGAGCCGCCCGGAGTTGAACGCTGAAATCATTGCCCTCTTTCGCAAAGCGGATGAGATTTTGAGAGACTGGGAGCAGCACGGCAGTCTTCCCATGGGCGACAAAGAAGCATTCCGGGCCTATTTGCGTGAGATCAGCCTAAAAGCGGCCATGGCGGCCGAAAAGAAATAGGAGAAGAAAGATGAGCAGCATCGTTGAAACGGCCATCGGCCTGAACCTGATCGCCGATATCATTGACCGGGTGCAGCAAAAGACCGGCACCGCCATCACCCCCGAGAACATCGCGGCCTACGTGGCCGAGCGCAAACAGCGGCGGGCGGAGCTCAACGCCCAATTGGGCGTGGCCGGCGGGGAGCAGGCGGGTGGATGAGTGCGAGCTGGCCGAGGAAGAAAACGCGGCGCATCGGAGGGCATGGAAGTTGAACCGGAAGCGGGCTTTCGAAGGATTTTCGCTGAGTGAGTGCATGCAGTGCGGGCAGGAGATCCCCCCCCGGTCGCCGCGCAGCCCTGGCGGCGGACGGACTACCTTGTGAATTGTGTATCAACTGCAAAACGAAACGTGAGAAAGGACGCTAATGGAAGCCATTTCCATGCCGCTGGCCACGCTGATCATCCAGATCCTAGGACTGCCGGGATTAGTATTCATCATTTGGCATTTCGACAACAAACGCGACCAGCGCAAGGAAGAGATGCGACACAAGGAGCTGGCGGAGCGCGAGAAAGCCATCGCCACCACGCTGAGCCAATATCGCGAAGACGTGGCCGCCATTCGCAGGCTGTATGAGAACAATGCGCGCCTGGTGGAAGACTATGAGCGCACCTGCAACCGTCTGGAACGAATCTATAGCGAAACCATGAGCGTCATTTCGCTGAACACCCAGACCCAAACACGCCTGGTGGACAGCATCAATGCTAACGACTACTGCCCAGCCGTGCGCCAGATGCGAGGTTAACAATGAACCAGGAGCGCGCCGCCATGCGCGGCAGACTGGCCGAGAAGAAAGAGCAGGTCGCCAAACTCAAGCTGCGCATCGAAGGCAATGCCCGCCTACTGCGCGAGGGGCTGAACCCGGCCCTGGTGCCGGTGGAGGAGATGGAAGTGCCGCTGCTGGCCGAGCAGTTCGACGAACTGACCATGGCATGGGGTGAGCTGCAAGCGACCCGCAGCGAGATTGCCCGCCTGGAAAGGGAACTCGCTTAAATGGCGAACAAAGGCGACAAATCCAAGCTCTATGACGTGGCGTTGCGCATGTACATCGACGGCGAGAGCCTGACCGGCATCGAGGCGGCCCTGGGGGTCAGCCGCCAAACGCTTTCCCAATGGAAAGCCGACACCAAGGCTCCAAGTGAAGAATACGACGAATGGGACCGGGCGCGCCAGGTCAAGCGCTCCACGGTGCAGCGGCTGCGGGCGCTGTTTGAGCGCGAAATGCAGGCCCTGGAAGAGTCGCCGGCCGGCAGCCTCAACAACGCCAACCTGGACGGCATCACCAAGCTGGGAACCCTGGTGCAGCGCTGGGAGCAGGCCGACGCGGCCCAGGCGCTGAAGCAAGGGGCGCAGCGCGCGGCGCTCTTCCTGGATTTCGTCAAGGACATGATCCAGTTCGGCACCAAGCATGACGCGGCTTTAGTTTCCATCATCGAAGAAAACTTTGACGACATTATCGCATGGGGGCAGGAGAAGTACGGAGTCTAAATGGCAATGGCAACGACCATAAAGCAAAAACGCTGGGACCGGGAGGTGGAGAGCATCCGCCAGATGATCCAGGCCTCGGCGCGGCCGTTTGCCGACGACAAAAAGGCCCAGAAGCAGCGCAAAGAAAAAGGCGCGGCGGACATGGATTTTTTCTGCCGGACCTACTTTCCGCACTACTTCAGCAAGCCCTCCAGCGCCTTGCACAAGTATTTCGCCGAACGCTATCCGGCCATGATCGAGTGGAGCATCGCCACCGGCCAGGGCGACAAAGAAGCTGATGCGGCCCCGCGCGGCAACGCCAAGAGCACCTGGACCACCTTCGGCCTGGTGCTATGGGTGATCTGCTACCGAAGGCGGCACTATCCCATGATTGTTTCCGAAACCGGACCCCAGGCCCAGTCTTTTCTCAGCTTCATCAAGGCCGAGCTGGAAAGCAATGAGCGCCTGGCCCAGGATTTTCCTGAGCTGGCCGGCGAGGGGCCGGTATGGCGCGCCGATTGGATCATCACGCGCAACGGCATCAAGGTGCACGCGGCGGGCGCGGGCCAAAAGCTGCGCGGTTTCCGCCACGGCTCCAAGCGGCCCGATCTCGTGATCTGCGACGATCTGGAAAACGACGAGAGCGTGGAGTCGCCCGATCAGCGCAAGAAGCTGGAAGCTTGGTTTTTCAAGGCACTGATGAAGATCGGCAACAAGGCCACGGTCTACATCGTGATCGGCACGATCCTGCACGCCGAAAGCCTGCTGCAAAAGCTTCTGGAAAAGCCGGGCTGGAAGGGCCGCAAATTCAAGGCGGTTATGCGCTGGGCCGATGCGCGTAATTTGTGGGACTCCTGGGAACGGATCTTCGCCGATGTTTCAGCGGGCAAGGAGCAGGCCGAAAAAGCCGCCGACGATTATTTCGAGGCGCACAAGACACAGATGCTGCGCGGCGCCGAAGTGCTGTGGCCCGAGGAAGAAGATTACTACTACCTCATGAAAATGCGGGTGACAGACGGGCCGGCCTATTTCGACAGCGAAAAGCAGAATGAGCCGCTTAATCCCGAGGATCAAGTATTTCAGGAGGAGTGGTTCGTGGACTGGGACGATGAGGAAGTTGATTTCGCGGGGGTTGCACATGCCGGGGCCTGCGATCCATCCCTGGGCAAGAAGAACAAGCGCAACGACCCATCGGCCATCCTGGGCGGACGCATGAAGAACAAGATTTTGTATCTGGATATCGCCGACATCGAAAAGCGCCAGCCCGACGGCATCATGGCCGCCATCCTGGCCTACCACGAGCGCGATCCCTTCAATAAGTTTCGCATGGAAACCGTGCAGTTCCAGGAGTTCTTCGCGCGCAGTCTGGAGACCAAGGCCCACGACGAGAACCTGACGCTCAACATCGATGAGCATGTGCCCAACACGGACAAGGATCTGCGCATCATCCGGCTGCAACCCTGGATCAAGAACGGCTGGATCAGGTTCCGGGCCGAGCACCGCGAGGTGAAGCGGCAACTGCTTTACTACCGGCCCAAGGGCCGCGGCGGGCATGACGACGGCCCGGACTGCCTGGAGATGCTGCTGGGCCTGTGCGAGGAAGGGCTGCATGGCGCGGCCGTGGCCCCGCCCAAGGATGATCAGAGGGCCGACGATTACCGCGCCCCGCGCGGCGGACGTCTGTTCGGCCGATTGTTGCAGGGGCTGAATCGGAGGGCGGCATGAACAAGGCTGAAGGTGGAAGGCTGAAGGCTGAAGCCGAAAGGAATGGGTTCATATGAATTTACGCGCGGCCCTTGTGCAAAAGTTGTTCGGCGACGAGATAGAACGCCAGGTGGCTGAGCGCCTGCCGGCCGCGGTGGGGCTGCAATTGGATCAGATCGGCTGGCGGCGCCTGACCGGAGCGCCCACACGCGAGCTGGCCATGATGGATCAGGCCCGCGCCATTGAAGTGGCCTATTGGCTATGGAAGACCAATCCGCTGGCCAAATGGATCGTCGAAGTGGTCGTGGCCCATGTGGCGGCCAAAGGCATGCCGATCACCTGCCGCAATAATGAGGTGAAGAAGATCGTCGAGGATTTTTGGTACGACCCGGTCAACCGCATGGATCTGAACTGGGAGAGGTTCATTCGCGAAATGGGCATCTACGGCGAATTATGCTGGCCCGTGGCCGTGGCCGAGCAAACCGGACGGGTGCGCATGGGATATATCGATCCGGCCTATATCCAGGAAGTATTTTGCGACCCCCACAATGTGCGCATCAAGATCGGCGTAACCATAGGCGGGACCAACGCCGATCTGCAGCGGCGCCTGGCCATCGTGATCGACGATGAGAACGAGGATTTCCTCTCCGAGGACGGACGCGCGCTGCGCCGGACCTTCACAGACGGTGAATGCTTCCTCTTCACCGTCAACGCCCTGACCAATGAAATGCGCGGCACCAGCGACCTATTCACCGTGGCCGATCATTTGGACAACTATGAGCAATTCCTTTTCGACTCCGGCGATAAGCACAGGCGCTTCAACAGCTTTTTCTACGATATCACCGTGACCGGCGCCGATGAGAAGAAGTTGGCGTCCGAACGCGCCGACTATGAGCCGCCGCGCACCGGCGGGGCCTTTATCCACAATGAAAAAGTGACGGCCCAGGCGGTCAATCCGGATTTCAAGGCCGATGACAGCCAGACCGCGGCGAGGCTGCACCGCAACCATATCCTGGGATCCGTGGGCCTGCCCGAGCATTGGTTCGGCGGCGGCGGGGACGTCAATCGGGCCACGGCCGGAGAAATGGACGCTCCAGCGCGCAAAATCATCACCAACCGCCAGGAAACGGTGAAGAACATGCTGGAGGTGATGGTCGATTATGTCATCGCCAAGGCCGTGGCGGCGCGTTACCTGACCGGCGTGCCTGAAGACGAGCTTTACGATTACGAGGTGCAGACGCCGGACATATCGGAAAAAGATGTGGCCAAACTCTCCACCATGCTGCAGCAGGTATCGGCCTCCCTGGCCGTGGCCGAAACCCAGGAATGGATCAGCAAGGAAGAGGCGCGCAAGGCGTTTGCCTATTTTTTGGGCTTCGTCGGCTATGAGTACAACCCCGAGGCGGTAGAGATTGCTCCGGGGTATGAGGATTATAAAAAGGCCGAAGGTAGGAGGCCGAAGGCTGAGGGGAACAAGCCACTCCCGGAGAAGAATTAATGACCACCGTCACCGCCACCATCAAAGAATTTTTGAAGGCCAAGGATGCCAGGCAGGTTTCCGGCGAGCAGTATTTGCGCGGCCTGATGGGTGAGGTGCGCGGCCAGGTGGTGGAAGAATTGTCCGGTCTGCGGTCCGATACCTATACGGCCCGGATGCTCAAGGCCAACCTCTCTAGCATCGAACGTTACGTGGGCGCCTTCGAAAGCAGAGCCGGACGGGAGATGAACACGCTCCTGGATGCGGCCTGGAACGGCGGCGCGGACCTGGTGCCGGCGGCCATGCGGGCCGGTGGATTGTTTGCAGCCTTCGGACATATTCCGGGACCGCTGCTGGCCACGCTCAAGGAATTCGCTTTTCACAAGATCGCGGGCCTTTCTACCGACGCCTTCACCAAGATCCGCGGTGAGCTCTCCCTGGGCATCCTGGGGCAAAAGACGCCCCACCAGGTGATCCAGTCCATCGCCGGGTCGCTGGAAAGCCCCGGCGTGTTCAAATCGCTGGAGGCGCGCGCCGAGACCATCGCCAAGGTGGAGATGGGCCGGGCCTATTCGTCGGCCACGGTGGAGAGCCTGAACCAGGCGGTCCAGAGCGTACCGCAGATGCAAAAGGAGTGGTGGCATGCCGGCCACCCCAAGACGCCGCGCATCAACCATGTGCGCTTGAACGGCCAGCGCCAGCCGGTGGACAAGCCCTTCCACTATGGCGGCCTGATCATTGAATACCCGCGCGCGCCCAGCTCGCCGCCCCAGGAGACGATCAACTGCGGCTGCGAGGTGGTGCCCTGGCACCCCGATTGGAAGCAGGCCGCGCCGGCCCAAAAACGCCTGGCCGCGTCATGGGGTGCATATGGCCATTAAACCGCCTGTGAGGCGATTTAAGAAGGGGGTCCAAAAATACATCCAATGGTCGTGTTTTCAAAAACCCCGGCCCCGTAAACAGCGTTAAACCGTTTATAAACCGAATTTGGCAGGTGCCAGATTCAAACAAGGAGAGACACTATGGCAGTAAAACAAAAAGATTCCCAAGGCGACGTCCAGGAACAACCCTCTGAGTTCGATCCCAAGTGGCTCAAGGGCCTGACCCTGCGCGCCGCCGAAGCCGAGAAGTTCAAGGATGAATCCGGCCGCGAACAGATCAGACACAAGCCCACCGAACGGCCGCTGACCCAAGACGACCTGCTGGACTGGAAGATCTCCGGCAAGGAAGTGATCCTGGTGACCAAGGACGGCCGCAAGCACCATGTGGCGGCATAGGAGGGCCTCGATGGGCAAGCAGCTTGATAAAAAGTCCCAGGCCGCGGCCGAAATACTGCCGGGTATAGGCCGGCTGCTGTCAGCGGCGGGCGATCCCAACGATGCCGACTATGGCTACCGGTGGCGCGTGCAGGTGGTGGAATACGGCCTGGGCGCCGACGGACGCATTAATTGGCCCAAGGCCCCTCTGGCGGCAGCTCTGGCCCTGTATGACGGCGCGCGTGTGTTTGCCTTAGACGATCAACAGCATCAGCCCAAGCCCAAACCGTTCGGCAAGAGCGTGCGCGAGATCGTGGGCTGGCTTAAAAATCCCCAGGAAACCGGCAACGGCATCGAGGCCGATCTCTTCATCCTCAAATCGGCCAAGTGGCTGCGCGACGCCCTCATGGATAGCCACGAACGCGGCAATCCGGGCCTGCTGGGGCTTTCCCACGATGTGACGGCCACTACCCGCACCGTCACGGTGGCCGGCAAAAAAGTAAAAGAACCGGTGACCATCACCGCAGTGGAAGTAGATGTGGTCTACGACCCCACCAATAACGGCCGATTCCTGCGCATGGTAGCAGCGGCCCAAAACACGGAGGACAACATGAACCTGAAGGAAAAGCTGCTGGCCGCGCTGCAAAAAGCCCGGCCGGACCAATTCGCCAAGATTGATCAGGAAACCGTCACCGAAGATGAGCTGATCCAGATGCTGGCCGCGGCCGTGGTCAAGGACGCGGGCGCAACCGGGGATGCCGAAAAACTCACCGCTGCCGTGGTGGAGGGCTTAAAAAAAGTAATTGCCACCGGCGAAAGCGACGAGCTCAAGCAGGTCAAGCTGCTGGCCGCAAACCTGATGCTGGACCGCGAGCTTTCCGCCAGCAAGCTGCCCGAGTTCAGCCAGGTCAAACTGCGCAAACAGTTTGCCGGGCGGGAGTTTGCGGCTGAAGCTCTGCAAGCGGCCATCAAAGAAGAAAAGGAGACCATCGACCACTACTCCGGATCGGGCGCCGTGCACGATGCCGGCGGCGCGCGCGTGGTGCGCGACAGCGGCGAAAAGCTCCAGGCGGCCTGCGACCGCGTGTTCGGCGTGCCGGTCGCCGACCAGTTTAAGGACATCACTGCGTTCAAGAGCTTGCGCGCGGCCTATGTGGAGTTGACGGGCGACACCGAAGTGCGTGGCTACCTTGATCCGGCCCAGACCCAGCGCCTGCAAGCCGCCTATGGCAGCGCGACGTTTGCCTATGTGCTGGGCAACACCCTGTATCGCCGCATGGTGGCCGATTACCGCGAGCTCCCCGATTACGGCGTCTCGCGTCTGGTCGGCTCCAATATCCGCAAGGCCGTGGATTTCCGCACCATGGAGTCGGTGCGCATCGGCTATTACGGCGACCTGCCCGATGTCACGCCGGAAACCGTCGACTTCCCGGATCTGGGAGAAGTCAGCGACGAAGAGGTGAGCTACGCCCTGAACCAGAAGGGCGGCATCATCACCATCACCCGCAAGATGATCATCAATGATGACATGCGCGTGGTGCAAAAAATCATCAGCCGCCTGCCGCGCGCGGCGCGCCGCACCCTGGCCAAACGCTGCTGGAACAAGTTCATCGCCAATGCCACTTATAAGGGCGACAATACGGCTATCTTCCACGCCAACCACGGCAACCTGGGCAGCACGGCCTACGGCATCGCCTCGGCCCTGGCCGCCAAGACCGCCATGGCCGCCCAGGCCGAGCCGGGCAGCGCCGAGCGGCTCATGCTGCAACCCGTGACGGTGGCGTTTCCCTCGGCGCTGTTCGGCATCGTTAAAAACGTCAACGACTTCAATCCCCAGGCCGTGACCGTGGATAACGGCAACTCCATGTATGGGTTCTTCAAGCCCGAGGGCCTGGTCGAGTGCCCCTTCATGACCGACGCCAATGACTGGATGATGTTCGCTGATCCCAACGAGGTGGAGATCCTGGAGCTCGCGTTCCTCAACGGCCAGCAGGAGCCGGAGATGTTCGTGGCCGATCAGCCCGCCAACGGCCAGATGTTCGTAGCCGACAAGGTGCAGTACAAAATTCGGCACGAATATGAGTGCGAAGTGCCCGATTACCGCGGCGCCTACAAGGCGGTGGTGGCATAGGAAGAATTTGAGATTTGAAATTTGAGATTTGAAATGCCCCGCCCATGGGGGGGCTAAGGAGAAGAAAATGAAAACACGATTTAAGGCGATTCCAATAATGCTCATCGCGGCGCTGCTCATGGCGCCGGTCATGGCCACGGCCAATACCACCAACCCCAGCCCGGCCAGCCCCGGCTTCATGGTGCTGCCGATCGTATTCGACCGCACGGTGGCCACGGCTTCGGCGCCTGTGATCTTCCGGATCAAGATGCCGTTTGCCGCGCGGGTGATTTCAGTCACCGCCTCGGCCGAGACCATTGACCTGACCAGCGGTGATGAGACCTACACGGTGGATGTGCTGGAGGCGGGAACATCGATCCTATCCTCGGCCATATCGATTGCGGCCCAGGCAACGGTTTATCAAGGAACGGTGTCGGATGCGGCCCTGGCCGATGAAGCGGTTGTCACCGGGGTGCTGACGGCGGCCGGAACCACGCCGAGCATCTCCACCGTGACGGTGCTGCTGGTACTCAAACGACTATAGATATCCAACGCGAGGCGGATGGCCGCCGAAGTGTATGGCCGGTCCGGGATTGGCGTCCCGGACCGGCGCGAAAGAAGAAATAGGGTTAGGTGCATTGAATGGCTCTGATTGACCTGGTGCAAGCCAAAGTAAAAGACGACAGCGGCCGGCTGACCGAGGCCGAGGACTATATCTCGGCCGTGAACGCGTCCCTGGAGCGCTATTCCCTGCACCGGCCCTCCGAGCTCATCCTCGACGTTCAAGGAGCGGGCATTCACGACGTAAACCTGCCGGACCAGTGGGTGGACGGGTTTTCACAAGTATTAAAAGTAGAATTTCCCATCGGAGAAATACCGGAAGCCCTGATCGCGGACGACGCGTGGCGCATCTACCGCGCGCCCGATGGTCCGGTTCTGCGATTAATCGATGAGACGCCGCTTGCAACCGCAAGCCTGCGTTTGACCATCACCGTGCCGCGCCAGGAGGCGAGTATTCAGCCAGGCGATCTGGAAGCAGTAGCCAATCTGGCCGCATCATTTTGCTGCGACACCCTGGCCAATCTCTTTGCCAGCACCAGCGATCCGACCATTGCGGCCGATGTGGTCAACTATAGAAGCAAAAGCACGGAGTATGCCCGCCGGGCTAAAGAGCTGCGGCGGCTTTACCAGGAGCATATGGGCATTAATGAGGACGGGTCGGCGCAGGCCGCCATGACCCTGGCCCCTGCGCCCGCGGGCTGCGCGGGCCTGACGCACTGGAGGCGTTGATGCGGATTACGGCCCAAATGATCATGCGCGGCTTGCTGCTGACCGGACGGCCCTCGGAGGCGGTGCGCAAGAACCAACTGGCCGCCATGCATGAAGCCGTGCAGTACACGGCCCGGCGCGTCAAGCAGCGCGTGCCCCAGGGAGTCATGGGCGCCCAGGGCGGCTTGCTGGGAAGCATTCAGCCCGAGGTGTGCCAGCGGCTGCGCGGCGTCACCGGCATTGTAGGAACGCCGCTATCTTACGGTCTGGTGGTGGAAAAGGGCCGCACGCCGGGCAAAGGGCGACCGCCCGCAGGCGTGTTGCTGCGCTGGATAGAAGTAAAGATGGGCGTCTCGGCCGAGGAGGCCAAAGCGATTGAATATCCTGTGCGCTGGAAGATCGCCAAGAAGGGCACCAAAGGCGCGTTCATGTTCGAAAAGACTCTAGAAGAAGATTGGCCCGCCATTCAAACCATATTTGACCGCTACGGGGTCAAAATCAGCAGGGAGCTGGCCCAATGAGCGACGCAACGATCCGGGCGGCGATAAAGGCGCGATTGGATGAGCTGGGCGCGCCCATTGGCCGGGTGCACGATTACGAGCGCTGGAACGTCAATGCGGGCAACTTTCTGGCTCTATTCCAGGACCAGAGCACCAAGAAGATCTTCGGCTGGGAGATCAGCCGCACAGGCTTCAAGACCGAGCGCGCCGCCATGAACAAGCTCCGGCTGATCCACCGCTACACCATCCGGGGTTACTATGGCTTGGAAGATGCCGTCGGCACCGAAAAAAGCGTCAACGCGCTGGCCGATGCCATCGCCGCCGATCTGGCCCAAACCCGCCTGACCGGCACGGAGCGCGACCTGATGCCTGAAGCGAATATCAGCACGCGCATGTTCGGCCAGGTGCTGTGCCATGTGGTGGAGATCGTGCTGCCCGAAGTCGTCGAGATCATCTCGCCGGCCGAAACACCGGCGCCCGATCTGACCGGCATCGACATCGAGTACTACCTGACGCCGTCCCAGGATACGGCCACGGACGCCGAAGACCGGATCGAACTGCGCTGGAGCGATCACATGGTTTACGACGATGCGGGCGAAGCGTTGATGGATGAAGAGGGCGGACGGATCAAAGCCCAGGGATAAACCCCATCAGTCAAGGAGATTTACGATGCGAACGCAGTTGAAAGTCATGGCCCCCGAGGGGCGGATCTGCCCCATGGAGGGCGGCAAACGGATCGGAATCATCGGCGACCGGACGCCCGTGGGCGTGCCGGACACTGCCTATTACCGCCGCCTGCTGGCCGAGGGCAGTCTGATCCGGCCCGCCAAAACCAAACCGCTGGATGATCCGGACATGGCATCCAGAAAGAGAAAGGAGTAGCACATGGGTGATCCCATTACCTGTACGGAGCTGCAAACCTCAAGCCGCAAGCCGGGCACCTATATCGAGTTGTGCACCAAAAATGCGGTGCGCGGGCTGCCGGGCAATCCCCAGCATCTGTTGATCATTGCCCAAAAGACCAGCGCGGGAAGCTTGGCGGCGCTCACGCCGGCTCAAGTGTATTCTTCGGACGAGGCCGCTGCCCAGGCCGGCCGAGGATCGGCGGCCCACGCCATGGTCAGGGCGGCCATTGCCGCCAACCGTTACGCGGATCTGACATTGTGCCTGCTCGATGATATGGCGGCCGGGGCCGCGACCGTCAAAACCATCACCATCACCGGTCCGGCCACGGGTCCGGGCGAAGTGCGCCTGTTCATCGGCGCTCAGCGCATCGCCATTGCCATTGCCAATGGAGATGCCCAGAACAGCATCGCCACTGCCCTGAACGCCGAGATCGCCAAGTACGCCGATCTGCTCTACACCACGGCCGCGGCCGCCAATGTGATCACCGCCACCTGCCGCCATAAGGGCACCGTGGGCAACCAAGTGGATTTCACCTATGAGGTCACGGCGCCGGGTGTTGCGGTGGCCGTGGCCGTTACCACGCCCGGAGCCACTGATCCGGATATTCAGGATGCGCTGGATGCGGTCATGGGCGAGACCTACGAGCTGATCACTACCCATCTCAATGACGCCGCCGGCGCCCAGGCGTTGCGCGACCATTTGGACACGGTGAGCAACGGCATGGAGATGCGCGCCGGGCGCGGCGTGCTCGGCTATGACGGCCTGCTGGCCGATGCCGTCACTCTGGCCGACGCCGTCAACGGCGGCCGCGTGGCCTTGTGCTACCTGCGCGGCACGCGCTCGCCGGCCTACGAGATCGCGGCCGGCTGCGCCGCCGCCGAGGGCGCGCCGGAGTTTGAAGATCCGGCCGTGCCGCGCCGGGAGATGGTTGTAAAGGGGTTGCACGCCCCGGCCATCGCCGCCCGGCTCAGCGACGCCGAGCTGCATACCCTGCTCTATTCGGGCGTTGCGCCCATGGTAGTGGGGCCGGGCGAAACGGTGCAGATCAAGCGGTTTGTCTCCACCTACACGGTCAACGCGGAGGCGGTGGCGGACCCGGCCCTGCTGGATTTCAACACCCTGGCCATTCTGGACTACGGCCGCAAGGCTATCCGGCAGCGGCTCTCCAGCGTGTTCGGCCGCAGCAAGGCCACGGCGCGCACGCGGGCCAATGTGCGCAGCGAAATCTACGCCACGGCGCTGAAGCTGGACGAGGCCGAAATCTGGGAAAACGTGGAAGCCAACAAGGACGGCATTGTAGTGATCGTCGATCCCAATGAGCCCACGCGCTTTCGCTTCAGATGCCCGGCCGACGTGGTCAACGGCCTGATGCAGATCTTCGGCGTGATCGACATGATTCTTTAGGGATAAAGGCTGAAGGCTGAAGGTGGAAGACTGAAGGTAGAAGAGTGAAAGGAATAATTTTATGAGCGAGTATGTCAACCGCTGTATTCTGGCCATCAACGGGCAGAATATCGAGGATTTTAAGACCTTCACCGAAAACGAGCGCGAATTGGCGCGCCAGGTGAAGTTGATGAACAAAAGCGGCAGTTGCGGCGTAACCCAACGCCCCGGCTGCAAGGTGGATTATGTGGTGCCCATGGAGGCGCCGGAATTTGACTTTGACAGCGTCAAGGACGGCACCCTGACCGTGGAATACGAAAACGGCAAACGCAAGATCTTCACCGGCGTGCGCACGCTGAAAATCGGCGAGGAGAAGATCGACGGCGATAACGACGTGGTCCGCGCCATCGAGTTCATGGCGGAAAAACGGCGGGTGGAATAGGAGTCGCGCAAATGCTGGAAGAATATGGAACACTACCCTTGGGTATCATCCACGACGGCGCAGTGCGCCGCCGCTATTGTTTGCGGCCCCCGCGCGTCAGGGATGCCATGGCCGTGCGCCGCTCCGAAGACTATGTGCGCTGCCGGGATGATGATGAACTAATGGGCCTTGCGCTCTTGGCCCGGCGGCTGCGAATTGACGGGCTGCCGGACCAAGCCATGACACTGGCCATGATGGAAGATCTTTTCGACGAGGACATAGCCGAAATCATGGCGGCCGAAAGGAGGTTGGGCGAGCAGCTCGCCCGATTTCGTCGAGAAGGCGCGCAAACAACGCATTCTGGCCCTGCTCCACTTAAAGATCCCGTGGGAGATTGCCCAGAAGATGGAAGAGACGGAAGCCCTGGAGTGGCTGGAGGCGTGGACGGAAATCAGCGCGCCGCGCCGGGACGGGCAGAAGACTTACCGGGTGCGCCGTAGAGGATGAAATTCACGGCTCTATCAATCAGCCGGTAAAAACCAAAAATGACGGCCGGAAAAAGGACCGCTCCGGCAAGGTAATACATAATCATGAGCCTTTCCTCCGTTGCCATCCAATTTACCATCATCGACCTGCTCAGTAAAGGGGTCGATCACATTCGGGACCGCATGGCGGCCCTGGCCAAGGGCAACAAGGATGTTCAAAACTCATTTGACCGCATGACCCGCGCCGCCAAATACGCGGCCGTGGCCGGCGTCGCCACCCGTGAACTATACCGGGGGCTCAAGCCGGCTATCGGGGCGGCCGGAGACCTGCAGGCGGAAATGCTGGGCACGCGGGCCGAACTGGCCGGTAGCGTTAAAAGTGCCCAAGAGCTGGAAGCGGGCCTGAAAAAAATCAAAAGCACGGCCTTTGAAGTCCAAGCCTGGACCCCTTTCGACCAAACCCAGATCACGGCCCTGGAAAAACAATTGATCAAGTCGGGCGCCACGGTTGAACAAGTGACCGGCAAGGCGGGGGCCGCGGCGGCCGCGGCGGCATTGGGCACCTATGAAAATCTGGACCCGGTGCAGATGGGCAAAAACCTCATCGGCATTGCCACCCCATTTAAAATCCAGTCCGACCAATTCATGAAGCTGGCCGATGAGGTCTCACGCGCCTCATCAGCTTCCGTGGTGGGCGCGGCCGAGATCGCCGAAACCGCCAAGTACGCGGCCCCGGCCATGGCGCAACTGGGCCGCTCCACCCACGAAATGTTGGTGCTATCGGCCATGCTGGCCCAGCGCGGAGTTGACGCCTCCATGGCCGGAACCGGCTTGCGCCAATTCTTCAATGCGGCGGCCAAACATAAAATTTTCCGCGACGCCGCCGGCGGCATGAAGTCGCTGGCTGAGATCACCCAAATCCTTAACGAACGCCTGGGCAAGCTCGGCGAGGCGGAAAAGCTGGAAGTGCTCACCAAAATCTTTGACATGCGCGGCGCGCCCGTGGCCATGGCATTAATGGACGCCGGGGCCGCCAGCTTCGGGCAAATCGAGACGAACATGCGCAATGCATTGCCCCTGTCCGAAAAGCTCAACATCCAGATGCAGGGCCTCAATAAGCAATGGGAGAGCCTCAGAGGCACCTCGCGCTCCACCTTGGCCATGCTCTACCAGCCGGCTCTGGCGCCGCTCACAGCGCTGGTCGTCAAGATGAATGACTTCGTCTACGCTATCGGCGAAGCCACCCAAAACAGCGATGCTCTGAGCAAGGCGGTCTCCGGCCTCTCCCTGGGCGGTGTCACGGCCGGCGCCTTAGCAACCATAGGCCTGGGAGCGGGCGCGCTTTACTATGGCCGCCAAGCGCTCAAAGGCGTAGGCGGCATCAAGGGTTTGCTATCCAACATCAGCGCGACCGCGACCGGCGTTGCCGCCGGCAAGGCCGTCGAGGCCGCCACGGGCGTGCGGCCGGTATTCGTGACCAACTGGCCGGCCAACTTTTCCGGTTCCGGAATGGATGCCGCGACATTCGCTGAAAAATATGGCTGGACATTAGGCATGCTCGGCCGGGCGGGCGTTGCCGGGGCCGCGGTCTATGGGTTCAATTGGAGCATGGAGCAGGCCGGTCTGCACAATTCCACCCTTCAATCGATTCCCGAAAATTATAACCGCTTCGCCGACGCTTGGGGCCACATGATGGAAGTAATGCGCGGCGAACGCGATTGGAACACCGGTCAATTAAAGCGCCCCATCACGATCAACAATCAGATCAGCATCGATCAGGGCGGACGCGCAACAACTCAGACGGATAACATGAACACCACGGTCAATACGGCCATTAACCGGGGATGGATGGCGCCATGAGCGATCGCTATGCAGCCGAAATAGACGGCTTTGCCCTGGATTGCGAGACGCTGGAGGACGGCTTTGAAAAGGCCGTGGCCCAGCGCGAATATCCCTACCGCGACGGCGCCGAGCTGGAAGACATGGGCGAACGCGCCCGCACCATCCGTATCCGCTGTTATTGGATCGAGGCGCGCTATGGGAACCATTACAACTTCCTGGAGCATCTTAAGAGCCGGGAGTTGCTCGAGCTGTCCCATCCCAAATACGGCCTGATCCATGGAATTATCCAGTCGGTTATGGTGCGCCATGACGACCGCGCCGAGACCGCCGAGGTGGACCTCACCTTCATCCAAGACCTGCTGAGCCAGGAAGAACCCATCATCAATCTGGATGTGATGGCTGAGACGGAAGAATTCTTTGCTTCCGGTCAGAAGGAATTGATGAATTCTTTTTCCGACCAGGCGCGCCTGGCGCTGGGTTCGCAAGCCGGCACCGTGCTCTCCAAGCAATTGCAATCGGGGCTTGGCATCGCCGATCAATTCACCCAGCTCAGCATGCCGGCGCGGGCCTGGCTCAAGAAGCTGGATACTTTCGTGGGCCGGCTGCAGGCGACGGCCGCCGATATCGCTAATCCGGCCAACTCGTTGTTGGCCATGATCGATTATGGCGTCAGTCTGCCGGGCCGGGTGATCGGCCCCATTGCCCAAACCCTGGAGCGCTACGCCCTGCTTTACTACTCCGTCAAATCCGCGCCCCAGCGATTTTTGCGCAATATGCAAAATGCCCTGGACGAGCTTTCCGATATCGCTGAATCCATTCTTGGAACTTCAAGGGCCGCGGGCATCGTCAGATCAGCGGGCGCCCAGCGCATGGCCTTGGAGGCGGCCGCGATCTACGCCGATGACGAGCAGTCGCGTGCGGCTATCCGCCGCGCCGAGACCGGGCGGGCCTTCGACATTTCCGGCCAATACCTCAACCCCGAGCCGGCGCCGGCCTTGCTGACGGTGCGCGATCTGGAGGAGAGCCTGGCCATGGTGCGCGCGGCCTTGCAGGCGGGGATCGACCTCGACCGCTCCCAGGATAGCCTGAAGAACATGGCGCGCGTGCTGTTGGAGCATGTCATGATCACCAAGCTCGAACGGGATCGCCTGGTGCGCATCGTGCTGGACAACACCATGCCGCTGCACCTGGCCTGTCGCATGCGCGGTCTTCCCTACGCCTGCGCCGAACGCATCCTGGCGGTAAATAATATCGCCCATCCCAACTTCGTCAGCGGAGAGATCGATGTCTATGTCCGATAAAATCGCCTTGACGGTGGCCGGCCGGCGCCTGGAGAAATTCTTCGGCTATCGCGTCGAGGCGGATCTCTACTGCGCGGACAAATACTTCCGCCTGGATCTCGCCGATCCGGGGTTCGCAATCAGTGAAGGCATGCGCTGCGAGCTGCACGTCAATGACCAGATCGCCCTGACCGGCCTCATCGACCGCATTACCGACGCGGATGATAAGAGCGGCACCACCATGACCATCGAGGGCCGCGATCTGATGGGCCTGCTGGTCGACAGCCATGTGGAGACCTACCCGGATTTCGAAAACATACCGCTGAGGGAATTGGCCGAGCAGCTATTGGCTACCGTGCCGTTCATCAACCAAAAAGCCATCGTCTATCAAGCCGGTCTATCCGGAGCATCCGCCAGTGGAACCTCGCCCGGCGCGGCCGGCGCCCTGGCCTCCCTGGGCGTCGGGCAGAAGCATGGCCATGCCGAGCCGGGCCAGACAGTTTTTGAAGTGCTGCGGCGCGCGGCTATGAGCCGGGGCGCCATATTCTTCTCGTTGCCCGACGGCACCTTTGTCTTCGGCCGGCCCAAGGCCTCCGGAACCCCGGCCTATTCAATCGTGCACCGCGCTGATGGCAGGGGCAACAATGCATTCCGCTCCGCCCGCGTGCGCGACCTTTCGCGCCGCTACAGCAAGATTGCGGTGGTTGGCCAGCAGCAGGGCAATGATCAAAT
>JAEHJW020005705.1_pt1 | contig 25969 bp, 47 predicted proteins | sample 9271431 | NCBI WGS metagenome assembly JAEHJW02 | reverse complement strand
GCACCCGGTCTAGCAAGGGGTCAGCCCCGAGCGATCTCCCGCCACCCACGCCGCCTGCGTCGCCATCAGCCATGCCTCCACCCCCTCTCGATCCGGCTCCTCCGGCAGCGGCGAACCCGCCAGCGCCGCCAAGCTCGCGCGATCCAACGCCTCGGCCTCCGCCACCACGTCATGCCACGGCCGCTCGCCCCGCCGCACCGCCAGCAACTCGGCCGCGTCGGGGCGCCGCACGTTCACCTGGCCGGTGGTCACCAACTCATGCCCCATGCGCGCCAGCCGCAACAAATGCATAGCGTTCTTGGGGTCATAACCAAAGCGCTCCACGGCGGCCTGCCGCGTGCCATGGTCCGTGTTGTGCGACCGCGCCCGCTTGAACTGCCCGAAGGCATACCCGCTGAACGCTGCGTAGGCCTGACGGCTCATGAAGTGCGGCGCCAAGGCCCGCAACGCCTGGCCGGCCCGCGTCTGGTGCTGGACCGCCGCGTCATCGGCCCACAGTATTTCCAACACGTTGGGGTTGCACTTCAGCGCCAGTCGGCAGAACTTCGCCAACGCGTGCACGGTCAGATCTTCGGCCGCACCGCGCCCATCCTTCGTTTGGCTCCCGTTGTCGGCCGGCGCAAACCCCACCAGCCAAGACACGGGCGGCAGGGCCACGGCGCGCACGTCCACGTCACTCTCGGGCGTGGCCGTGCCGTAGGCGTGACTCCCGCCCACGACACGCAGGATCTGATACGCCGTCGCCCAATCGCGGTCGCTCATGGCAACACGCCTCCCGTCTTCGGACTCAGCAGGCCCCCCGGGTACACCCACGCCAGCCACGCCGGGGGCAACCAGCCGTAGAGCGTGTGGGCCACGTAGCCCAGCACGAGCGCGAACACCACCAGCACGAACAGGAACGCGGCGGCTTGGACGAAGTAGCCCGCGTCGGTGAGCCATCGCTTCACGGCGCCCCTCCCTCGTCATCAGGGTCCGGGGCCGGGTCGGGGAACTCCTCGTCGATGAGGGGGACGAGCTCCCCCACGGTCGTCGTCGACGGGTACCGGCCCAGCCAGTGGACCAGGAACTGGCGGATGGCGGCATGGTCCACGCGTGCGCACCCCTCCTCCTCGGTCAACGGCTCCGCTTCCAGGCCGTAAAAATTGACGGCCTGGCCATCCGAGTAGATATAAAACGGCGTCCGTCCGTAGCTCATGGGCGTTGCACCTCCTTGCCTATCCCGGCCTGCAGCCACGCGAACCACGCGGTCATCAGGGCCTGCGCCGGGGTGTCGCCCGTCGCGATATGCTTAGGCCCCCAGGGTTTCGGGGGCCAGGCGGCGGCCCACGTGTGGTTGTTTCCGGACCAGTACACCTCCATCGTCGGCGCTTCGGCGCCCACCGCCGCGAGCCATCGGCCCCAGGCCGCCCAGAACAGGTCGGGGTCGTCCAGGTCCTTGGGCGCGCCCCGGCCAATCACCCACGCGGGGTCGGGGTGCGTCTCGAGTGCGCACCGGCGCTCGTACCGCGCGTACAGCTGCTCGTCCGTGTCACCGGCCGTCCACGGCCACACGCGCTGCAGGGCGTCATCGACACACTCAGGGCACGGCTCGCCCACCCCCGCCAGCGGGCCGGATTCGTAGTCAGCGTTTTCGTGACCCGCGGCACAGTGGGTAGACGGCCAGTACAGCCAGTCGCCCAAAGCAGGCGTCAGCATCGTGGTCAGGCGTAGGGCGTCCTCACTCGGCATCGCGCACCTCCCCCGCGAGTCTCAGCGCCTCGGCCGCCACGAGGGCGCCCGACTCCGAGGGGCACGACACGTCCAAGACGGCCTGCAGGGCGGCCCGTAGCCGCCGTACCTCGTCGATGAGCGCGGGGAGGGCCGTCGTCGCCGTCTCTGCCAACGCCATCGCCGCCTCTTGACTGACCTCGGTAATGCCAGCCGCCGCCAGCGCCGCCTCGTCCACCAACGGCGGCCATCCGTCTACGTCGGCCGGCTCCGTCGGCGGTGGCGTGGTGTACCACGAGGGAAACACCCCCTCATTAAATATCCACCCGACGTGCCACGGCCCGGGCGGCAGCTTGGACGCCGTCGCTACCCAGAGCGCCATCTCCGCGTCAGTCATTGCCATCGCGCACCGTCCTTTCTTCCGCACTCAGACCGGCCTCGCCTGCGCCCGCCGTTCGCGGGCCGCCTCCCACGCGTCCAGGGCCGTCGCGACCATCGCCGCGTAGCGGTCCTCGCCCCACCAACGGCGCCGCCGCAACGTGGCCGCGTCCGTCGCCTCGGGCCACCACTCTCCTTCCAGGCCGCGGCAAGAACAGTGAGCGGCATCCACAATCCACAGGCGATCCCCGACCGCGCCGATCACCACCGCAAAGCCCTCGTAGGAATCTGTCCGATACCACGCCACCAGCACCCGCCCGCGAATGGCGCGCGGCGCAATACCAAAGTCCCTCGCGATGTCCGCCCGGGACGCCCAATCGCCGCCGTAAATCGGCCTACTCGCCATCGCGAACATCCTCTCCATCGCGCACATCCATCCCCTTCAGCACTCGGCACGCCATAGCGGCCATATGATTCACGGCATCGTCGTACCCCTCATCATAGGCCGCCCTCACGGGCGTGGGGTCCGACTCGCCCAGCAACAAGGTGCCGACCTCCACCGCCCAATCGGCCAATGCCGCCCGCAGGCGGGCTACCTCAGACACCAGCCCCGGCAACCGCATGCGGGCGTACCACGCTAGGCGCACCAGGTCCGGCCAGTCCACGCCGGGAGCCTCGGCGGGCGACTCAGGGCGCCAACGCCACTCCGTCTCATCGTTATCGCCCCCGTCGTCCACGGGGCACGGGTCCCACTCGGGCGGCACGCGAACATTCTCCGGCACGGACCCGGCGCTTGGATCGTCGGGATCCGGAGGGACCAGCACACAAAACAAGCCCCACTCGCCATCACTGGCGGCCCACCACGGCGGGGGCGGAGTGGTCTCGATCCACCGCGCCAAGGCTTCGTCGGTTAGCGGATCGCACTCCTCACTCGCCATCGCGCACCTCCCTTGCCAGCAGGGCGTCCCAGGCCGTGGCCAGCGCGGCGGCGGCCGAGGGGCCGTATACTTGAGCTACCCACCCCATGACGGTGGCGCCCCATCTCCCCGGCGTCGTGCTGCCGCCGTAGCCGAACAGCACTAGATGCCGACGATCCTCGCGGCACTCGGCGGCCTCCCACCGCTCCCACCGCCGCCACAGGATGGCCGGGTCGTCCCAGTCCACGGGGCGTCGCTCCACCACCAGAGCTTGTCCGCAACGCCAGCACCGATAGTCCATGTCCACGATGCTGGAATAGGGGGCTTCGACCTTGCCGTGTTCCGGGCACCTGTAGGAGCCCTCGATCTCCCATACCGCCTCACCCAGCGCCGCTTCGAGCGCCGCACTCAGCCGCGCGTGCAGGGTCGCGCGGTCGTCGCTTGCCTCAGTTGCCATCGGTGTTCGCCTCCTCGCGGTCGTGCTGCCAGAGGTCCCATACCGCGACGGGATCCACGTCATCGCGCCACTTAGCGGCGGCGTACCAGGCCGCCATCGCCCGCGCCTCGCGCTCGGCGATCCCACAGGGGGTCAAAAACCGCTCCTCCCGCTGCCAATCCCCCAGCGCGAGGACCGCGTAGCCATAGCTCCCCTGACCGTCGGTGCCCACCAGGTTCACGACCACTACTGCGTCAGTCGCATTCGGCTTCATCAGAACCCTCCTTCGTCGTGCCGCCGTGGGCCGTCACCCACGCCCGCAAAGCCGCTACACTCGCCGTCGGCGTCGTCACCGTCACCGTCGTCGTCGCGGGCGGCATGTACAGGCAGTCCAAGCACCGCCAGTCCGTCGCCGTATACGCGAGGCGCCGGTTGTGCTCGCACGTGACCGGATCGATCGTCGCGCTCATTGACAGCCCTCCTCCGGTTCCGTCCAGTCCGCCACCGTGGCCCACCGGCCCTCCTGCCAGCCCACCGCGCGCACCGGCGCCCAGCACTCGCGCCAGAAGTCGGCATAGCGCGCGGCAGGATACCTCGTGCGAATCCGCGTCCACGCCGCCGCCCGCAAGACGCCTTCGTCCCACTGCTCGCCCGGCGCCGCGTGCAGAAACGCCGCGGCCATCGCGCGCCGCACCACGTTGTACGCGGCCCGCGCATCGTGGCGTGTCATCACCACCTCGCGCAGGATGAGCCCATTGCCCGCCAGCACGACGGCCAGCGCCAATCCCCACACGACCGTCATGGCGTCTCCTCCTCGGGGGGTGTCCGCGCCTCCCAGTCCTCCGTCGCCAGGTGCGCCCGCACCCAATGCGTGAGCGCCATGCCGTCCTCTGTCCGCGTCACGTCCTGCTGCCGGGCGTCAATGACCGTCAACACCACCCAGCCCGCGCGCGTGGATTTTACGGCAAACAACCACGGGCCGACTTGATACACCCACAAGTGCGGCACGTGCCCGATGAAGTACGCACGGGCAAACGCGCCTTCGGCCGTCCAGCCGGTCTCGGCCAAGCCGCCGCGCTCGCACCACCGCTCAATGGCGTGCTGGGACACGGTGGCCTGATGCGGCCACGCCGGGCGCGTCACGCGACGCCGCTTCAACGGGCGGGTCATGATGCCGCCTGCCGGTCCAGCCACTCGCGCGCCAGCGTGCGCCACGCCCCCGAGGCGCGCAGGCCGCGCAACAACGCCTCCACACCGCCCACGGGCATCGGCACGGTGGCCAGGAGCGCCAGGAACAGGCGCCGGTCCTCGGGCGTATCCTGCGCGGGCGGGGTGGCCCGCACGGTCCGCATGCGCACCGGCCGCCACGTCAGCGCGTCGACGGCCACCCCGCGGGCGCGCAGGGCGGAGCGACGGCCCATGATGGCGTCGGGCGTGCGGTCCAGTCGCGACGCCAGATCGTCCAGCGTCTCCCCCGCCGCCGGGTGCGCCACGGCCATATCGTCTGCCGCCGTCCACCGCCGCCAGGTCATGGCCGCACCCCCCACACGCCCCGATGCTGCGGCGCGCCCCCTAAGCGCACGACCCCCCAGCGATCCAACCACGCGGTGAACGCCTGCCGATGCACACCGGCCAGCGCCGCCGCGGTATCCAGCGACCGCCCCGCGACGAGCCCCAGCAGGTACGCCCGGACGTCGGTCGCGCCCGCTTCCGCCGCCGCCTGCGCTAGCTTGGGGGGCACGGCGTGGTAGCACGTGCGTGAGCAGTACCGGGCGCGCGCACGGGCGGCGTTGCGGCCCGCCGTGGCCAACGGGATGCCGCAGGCGCGGCAGATGCGCGTCACGACGCCCCCTCCGTGGGGTCCACAAGACGCGTCGGCCCCGGATCCCAACGCAGCTGCACTTTGCCCAAGCTGCCCTCCCGGTGCTTGAGGACGTACACCCAGCGATCGCTGTCGGGATCTTCCCGGTCGACGCGATCCAACGCCCAGACACTATCCGCGCTCTTTTCGATGCCGCTGGACCACCCGAGATTGCTCAGCGTGGGTTGCTGCTGCGTGTCCGCCTGCCGGTTGAGTTGGTCAACCGCGATCATGGCCACGTGGTACCGCACGGCCGCGGCCTTCATCTCGGCGGTCAATTGCCCCAGTTCGACGGTCACATGCTCCCGCGCCCGTCGGTCCAGCGGGATCAGCTCCAAGTGATCGATGACCACGAGCTCGATCCCGTGTTGGTGGGCCAGTTGGCCGATCCGCGTCGCCACGGCCGGCCACGTCGGCCGCTCGCCACCACGCCACCACCACATGGGCCAGTCGCGCATGGCGTCCAATGCGCGCCCCACGATCTCGGGGTGCGGGTCGCGCCCCTGCAACAGGCGGTAACGATCCCGACCCGTTCTTTGCGTCGCGAGTTGGATGACCAAGCGATCCGGGCTGACCTCGTACGACACATACAGGGTCGGGTGACCCGTCTGGGCCGCGTGGCCCGCGATTTGCACGGCCATGGTGCTTTTGCCCACGCTGGTGCGGGCCGCCAGCACCAGCAAATCACCCCGGCGGATGCCGCCGCCAATCGCGTCCAGCGACCGCCACGGCGTGTAAATCGGCCGAGCGCGCGGGTCCATGGCCCGTTGCAACGCCTCGTGGGCGTCCGCCACGACCGGTGGCTGGGGGTTCACGGGCAAGAGTCGCGCCACTTGCTCGGCGTCGGCCACGGTGGCCAGCCACGCCTGCAGGTCCGTCAACGCCGTGTGCCCGTCCTCGGCGGCCTCCAGCCGCGTCAGGGCGTGTTCCAGCGCCACCCGGAGTCGCCGCTGCAGGGCGTGGTCGCGCACCAGGTCCGCGTAGTGGCCAATGTGGGCCGCCGTCGGCACGCCCGCGACGAGGTCCATCAGCCACGGCAGGCCGCCCAGGGCCTCCAGATGGCCACCGGTGCGCATTTCCTGCGCCACGCTGATCACGTCTACGGGCGCCTCGGACTCGACCAGGCGCACAATGACGCCGAATACCTCGCGCGCCGCCGTGTCGGCCAGATCATCGGCCGCGAGGATTGCCACGCCCGGGTCCTGCAATCGGTCCGGGTCCACCAGCAGGGCGCCAATCAGCGCCCATTCGGCCTCACGCTCAGTCGTCGTCGCCATGACCGGTCACCTCCTCGGGGGGATTTAGCAGGTCCGCGTACCGGCTCGTCTTGGCGGTCGGCAGCCGCATGACGGCGGCGGGGGAGGCGCGGGGCCGCCCCCCAGGGCTGGCGGCCTCCGGGCGCACAGCGTCCGCCACCGCGTCGGTGAAGTACTGGGCGCGGACGGCCTTGCCCGGCGCCAGGCCGCTCAAGATGCCGCCCAGGATCTGCTTGTAAATCTCCACGTCCCAGCCGACCATTTGCAGTTGCGTGACCACCGCTTTCGGCTCGTCACGCGTCAATTCATGACCCAGACGCTCGTGGAGCCACTCGCTCGCCTGGTGGAACTCTGGGCGGTGAAGCGCCGCGCGCAACTCGGGGGTGATCCCGACGGGCGCCAGCGGATCACGCCGTGCACCCAGGCCGAGGATGGCGGGCTCAGGGATCGGTCCCGGCGGCTCAGCGTCTTGCGCGCGCGCGCTAAGTTGAGCAGTTACTCCGGATACGGGTACGGATACGGGTACAGATTGCGCCATCCGTTGCTGCAACGGTTGCGCATACGGTTCAGGCAACGGTTGGTCGCCCGCTTGCGCAGACGGTTCGGGCATCTGATGGAGCGTTGATCGTTCCAACACTTCGGTCGTTCCGGCGGGTGGTTCCCCCATCAGGTCGGATATGTCGGTGGCGAGCGGCGGGGCGTATTCCTCGGCCAGCGCCCTCAGCCGTCCCAGTAGTGGCGTTGCCGGCAACTCCTGAAGCTGGCGTACGGCCGCCTTGCGCTGATTGGGGTTCTCGGGCGCGTCGTATGCTAGCGCCTGCGTGATTAGCACTACGCGGGCGTCCTCGTCGTACTCGCAAAAGCCCTCCGTGCACAGGGGCTCGAAGGCTGCCGCGAACTGCTCGGACCCCCAACGCAAATCTTCCTGCGCATATGCGCGCGGCAACCGATAGCACCCCGCGATATTGCGGTGCGCACAGGTCAGCAGATAGAGTGCCAGTCGCTCCGTGTCCGCACTCCATTGATGACGGCGCGAGTGCTCCCAGATACGGGGCGAGACCCGATAATACCTTGACTCGTTCCGACGCCCCATGAACCGTTGCCTCCATGTGCCCCTAGTCCGATCGGGGGGCGTGCGTTATTCGATGGATGGCGTTGCTTGGGAGCCAATCCACCCCAAGGCGCGCCACTGCGTCACCAGGTTTTCCAGGTCGTCGCGCGAGACCCAGATCCAGAATTGCTCCTCGTCGGAGTCGGGGGGCCGGTTATCCCGTAGCACAAACGAATGAAACTCCACGGTTCCGTCGGGCATCCCGGTGAGTTCCAGGACGCTATTGTCGTCCCGGAGGACCAGCGTGTTCCGCAAGTCAACCATGGCGTGTCCCTCCTCTTTCACTCTCCGCTTCCGTCGCGTCGGGCCACCAGCCCTCCGCGCCACACGCGCGGCAGCTCCACGCCCAGCCGTTGCGTTCGACGTACAGGCGCACCACCGGGTGGCTACACACGGCCGACGCCCTCCGGGGGCCACGCGCGCCCCGCCTCGCCGTAGTGCGCCACGCGGCGCGCTTGGGCGCACGCCGCTTCGGCCACCGCCAGCGCCGCCTGGTCGTCCGCGGTGGCGCCTTTCCGCGCCGCCTGCCGACGCGCCTTCGCCAAGCGCTGGATCGCCCGCGCATACCGCTGGGTGGGGGCGAGCGGCCGCCTCATGACGACCGCTCCCGCGATACCACCGACCACACCCGCGGCCAGCCCACCAGCCGGTAGCCATGCCCGGCGATCTGGTGTGTCAAGGCCACGCGCTGGCGCACAAGCCGCCCACACAATGGGCACAGCCACAGGCGCACGGGGTGCACCTCGCTGCCGGGGGCAACGCTCATGCCGCACCCCCGTTCGCACGCGACTGCCGTCGCCGCGCCACCAGGGCGTTCAACCGCGCCTCGGCCGCGGTCAGTTCCAGCGCCGCCGCATCGCGCAGGTCGGGGTCAGCCCAGTCGAACGCGTCGCGCGCCGCTTCCCAAGCCGCCAAGGCTTCGTCGACCGCCGTCGGCACTCCATTCCCCCGCTTCACTCCGCCACCTCCTCGTCTTCGTCGCAGTACGGACACCCCTGCTCCCCGGCCCGGATCGCGGCGGCGCAGTCGATGCACACCGCCGCGTCACAACAGCCCGGGGAGCGCGTCGCGATACCGCCGCACCCCATGCAGCGGTCGTAGTCGTGAGGGTCCATCAGTGCCACCCCCCGCCGGCCAGCCACGCCAGCACCACGATCACGGGCAGGATCCACGCCTGCCGCACGGCGCGGTCGGCCAGTGAGCCCGGTCGGTAGCGGACGGAACGCCGGGGACGGGGAGGCGCGATCATCCGCGCCTCCTCCAAACCATCGGCGTATCCGGCCCACCACGCACCCGAGCGGTCCAGGTCGGATCGCAACGTGAGGTCCACCATGGGGTCCTCCTGAGCGGCGGCATAGCCCGCCAGGTACTCGGTTGCGGGGCGCCCCGTCACGCGGGCCATTAGAACGGCACCTCGTCAGTCGAGTTGGCTGGGGCCGTGCCCTCGGCGTCCGTCAAGGGGCGGTCCAGCAAGCGCTCCAACGCGGCCTGCGCAGCCTGCGCGTCGGCCACGGTCCACTCCGCACGCGGGCGGGGCGTGGCGGCCGCTACGGCCTCCGCGATGGCGTCATTGGCGAAGCCGGCCTCGCGCGCCGCCGTGTAGCTGGCGCCCACGGCCCGTAACGCCGCGTTGAGGGCGCCCTTGGGCTCGGGCTTTTTCTCGGCCCGACTCGCGGAACCGGCATGGGTGTCCACCACGCCGCCGTCCTGGTCCACGGTCAGCCCGTCGTCGCCGAGCACGCCATTGGCCTGCAGATCCTCCAGGTCCTGCGTGAACAGTCCGCTGGACCGGGTGGCGCTCAGCACCGCGTCCACCAGCGCGCGTTTCTTGGCCATCTTGAGGTAGGTGTTGACCTGGGAGAACGGATCATCGTTGACGACCCGGTACTGTAGGCCGTACTTGGTCGCGCGACTCTGCAACTCGTCGCGCTGATCACGCGGGACCCGATTCTCCTTGACCCAGAGGTACCGATAGCGCGACTCATAGGAGTTGCACTCCCCGAGCCCCTCCGCGATCACCAGCGTGGTCCGCATGGATCGGAGGGTCGCCTTGACCGTGTAGGCGAAGCGACCGTGCTCCCAGTCCTCGGCCGCCTGCTCCACGTGAAACTCGCGTGTGAAGCCATACACATCACACAGCTTTTCCGCGCCCGGCTTCAGGAGCGTGGGCTTCTTGGTGCCGGGGATGACTCCGTAGTCCTCCCCGGGGACGAGGTACTGCTTGACGAACGCCTGCAACTCACGCATGCGGCCCGCTATTTCGCCGGGCTGCACCTCGAACCGTGGCGCCAGGGAAATCGCCATCTCTTCTTCCGGTACGGCGGCCATCCTAATCCCCTCCCTTGTCGTCCGTGGCCGCGTCGGCCAGCGTGACGGTGTGCGTGTAAGCCACTTCGCGGAGTCGCAACCCCGGAAGCGTTTCGCCCGTCGCTTGGATGCGCGCCAGGGCCGCGCGCCGATCCACGTGTTCTTCCGCGGGCTTCACCCGAATGGCGTCGGTCCAGCCCGCCTCCTTGATGGCGGTCAGCGCGGCGCCCTCATCCGGGCAATCCAGCGCGTCCGGCAGTCTCCGCCGCTGGATGCGCGCGCCCGGCAGTTTCAGCGTGGCCGGCGTGCGCGGATCCTCGGCCAGCTGGCGCGCGTGGAAGCGCACCAACTCGCCCTCGAAATACGCCTGACTGGCGGCCAACGCCGCCGTCTGGCCCGCGCGCCATTCAGCGACCCGCGCGATCTCGGCGTCGGCAGCGTCATTGATGGCCCGCGCTTGGTCGGCCAGGTAGCGGAGCCGACGGACGGCCCAAATGGCGTCCGCCAGCGTTTCCGCATGCCACGGCCCTTGCGGCGCCGTCGCGCCCGTGATATCCTGCCGGTGATCTGTTTCCTCTGGGGCCGCCTCTGCGTTCGCGCGCGGGGCGGCCATTTCTTGCGCCGTCATGCGCCCACCACCTTCTGCTGGCGCTGGAACTCCCACCGCACGTCGATGGGGCTGAGCCCGTGGGCGCGCCACTCGGCATCCAGGCGGTCGTACTCGCCCCGGATCCAGGCGACGCACGCGGCGGCCCCCTCGCCGGTGGCAAACGGCGCGGTCAGCACGTCCACCGCGTCGCCTTGGAGTTCCACGACCACGTACGATCGGCCGTAGCCCGGCACGGTGAGCGTGGCCACGCGCAAATCGCGGGGCGCGGCCTCGGCGACCGCCTGCGCGTGGACGGCGGCCAGCCACTCGTCGGCGCTCTCCCCCTGATCGTGGGGCGGATAGCCGGTGGTGGTCTCGGCCAGGCAGTCCTGGCCGCGCCAGATCCCGGTCGTCACCCACGCCGCCAGCGCCTGCGTGCCGGGCTGCTCGTGCCGCGATGCCGTGGTCACGACGCGCCGACCGTCGGCCAGCGGCGTGACCCGTTCCCAATCCGTCATTGGGCGATCCCCCTCTCTGTGCGATGCCGAGCCACCCACGCCTGCAGGTCCGCCTTCAACAGCCGCATGGAGCGCGTGCCCAACAGCACGGCGGGCAGTTCGCCCGCGCGGACGTGCTCGTACACCGTGGACACGTCCACCGCCAGGAGCGCCGCCGCTTCGCTGGGCCGTAACACGTCGGGCGCCGCGTCCCACTGGGTGGGGCCGTCGCGCTTAGCCGACATCGGTCAGCACCTCGCGCTTGGCCGCCGCCAGGACCGCCGGATCGCGGTACAGGGCGCTGGCCGCGCGCAGCAGGCTGTAGTCCACGGCCATCCCGCGCTCATAGCGCGCCAGCACGGACGGGTCCGCGTGTAGCCGGCCGGCCGCCGCTTGCAGCGTCATGCCGGCTTCTTGTCGGGCGCGCCGCATGAGCGGGCCGCACCCAACGCACTTGATTCGTGCCACCACAATCCCTCCTCTGTGGTACTCCTTGCCACCCCGCGCCGCGTGGCGCGTGTTAAGATCCGTGCGAGGACCCCGCCGCCGACTTGACGGGGGGCAACGGGGCATCCTCGGACGGGATGTAGTCGGCGAGCAGGGCGGCGTCGGAAACGCCGAGCGCCTGGGCCACCCGGTGCAACATGCGAAACGAGGGATTGTGACGCCCATTCTCCAGATCGGAGATGTGCGGTCCTGAGCATCCCGCGCGCTTCGCAAGTTCCATCTGGGACCACCCTCGGGCCATGCGCAGGGTTTTCATCGTCGTCACCGGCTCACCTCCGTTCATCAAGACGGCGTCTAACGTCTCGATGCCTCTCTAGTTTATTTGCTAGAGCGGGTCTAGTCAAGCGCCCGGGAGGAAAAAGTTTTGGCGGGCGAGCACGGCGATTTAGGGCGACGCATTGCGGCGTTGCGGCGGGCGCGTACCCGGCGGCCAGCAGCGCGCGCTCGGCCCGGGCCTCGATGGCGGTGGTGGTGGCCAGGGTCACGGGGCCGCAGGTGGGGCACAACTCCACCTGCGCCATCGGGCTCGGGCGCTGGAACTCGGTGACGATGCCCCCGCACCGGATGCATTTGAGCGGGGTCTCGTGGGGGTACACCTTGTCGCCGTACTGCATTGCGTTTCCTCCTTCGGGGGTCCCTGGGGCGGCCCATGAGCGCCGGCCCTTGCGGGCCACCCGGCTTGCACGGGTCACCGCTTGCGCGGCGGGCTTAGCGGGCTAGTTGGCGGAGCGGTACGTGTCCGCCAGTTGCCGAGCCTCCTGGCGTGCGCGGCCGAGGGCCGACCGCGGGCCGTTGTGCGCGCGGTACCCGGTGCCCACCCGAATCACCTGGACGCCGCGGGCCATCAGGCGCTCGGTGTGTGGTGTCGCGGCCGTGACCGTCTCGGCCAATGCGGCCGGGACGATGACCACCCGGACCTCAGTGTCGGGACCCGCGAAGCCGGAACGGCCGACCGGGGCGTGGATGCTGCGCTCGACGATTAGGACGGTGGCGGCGGCGGTAGTCGTAGTCATTGGAAGTTCCCCCTCGTTGGCCCGCCTGGGGCGCAGGTCCATGGGCTCATTTTACTAGCGCGGCGCTAGTACGTCAAGCCCTTTCCGAAGAAAACCCCCCGAAATATTCGGGGGGCTGGCGCGGGAGGCGTGCCGGATCGCGGGCGGCCGTTGGGCCGGGTTCACGGCCGGCGCGCCCGCTGGGCCTCGTCGGCGTCCAGCGCGTCCAGCCACTCGCGCACCAGGTTCTCCACCATGTGCGTCATGGGGTGCCCGCGGCGGTCGGCTTCCGCGCGCAGGCGCGCCCAGTCCGTCTCCGGCAGGTAGACGAAGACCGGGCGCGTCCCTTTTCGGTGTTTCATCGCTCCGCCGCCGCGAAGGCCCCCGGGGCCACCGCGCGGTAGGCGGCCAAGGCGGCGGCGTAGTCGGCCTCGGTGGGGGCGTCCCACGCGCCGTCCACCATGGAGGCGGTGCCCTCGGCCAGCGGGCGGGCCACGCCCTCCGCGATGTCCTCATCGGTGCTGCCCGCCGCGTAGAGGCTCCACCCGCCGTCGCCCATGTCGGACCGGACCAGAATCATCCGCATAGCGGCGGCGGTCACGTCCTCCACCGCCAGCTCGCCGTCGGCCACCGGGGCCACCGCGCAGGCGGCGGCGTAGTCCGCGTAGCCCGCGTCGCGGGCCATGGCGTCGAGCGCCTCGGCGGCGCTGGCGGCGGCGTAGGTGCCGAGCTCGGCACCCGACCGGGTGTTGGTGATGGCGAAGATTTTGGTCACGATAATTGCCTCCCTCTCTGGCCGTCCCGTATCTCGGGCTCAGCCTCTGGGTCCATTGTACTAGCGCGGCGCTAGGACTGCAAGCGAAAATGGCCCCCGCCGACAATATTTTTCGCGCCGCGTGGCGCGTCCGTGGGCAAAGAAAAAAGCCCCCCGCCGTAGCGAGGGGCATAATCGGCTCCCCATGCACTCCCCCGGCGCCGCGCGCGCTTGTCCGTGTGGACCCAGCGCCCCGCGCTCCCCACGGGCTCTACGACGCGGGCTGGGGCGCCGCCGCCGTGGTCTTGTTCGGCGCCGTCGCGACGGCCGCCTCGATCACCGTGGAGAGGTAGCCGGGCAGATCACTGATGGCCGTCGTCAGCGCCTGATGCGCCGCCGTGGGCAACTGCGCTTCGAGGGCGCTCAGGGCCGCCGTCTTCGCCGCCGCCGCGGTCGTGGCGTTCCACTGGCCGGAAGCCTTGAGATGGTTGACCGTGGCGGCGTTGACCGCGATTACCACGTCCTGTGCGATGTGGTCCGCCGTGCCAATCGCCCAGTCCAGCGCGTCGCGCACCTGCGTGTTTTTGATGCCCGCCACGGCATGCAAGGCGTACTGCGCGCCCTTGCCGAGCAGACCCGTGGCCGCCGCCGCCGCCAGCGGCAGCAGGACTTCGGCGGCTTGGATGCCGATCTGTCCAAGGTTCATCGGGGGTGCCTCCTAGTTGTTCAACTGCGCGGCCGCGCTGGAGAGCGCCGCCACGTGCGTGGACAGCGTGGCCACGTCCGCCGAGACCGCCGCCGTGGCCGCGATGACCGCATTCGCCGCGAGCGGAATCGGGTACGTGGCCACGGCCGTCTGCCGGCCCCAGAAAAAGGTCAGGACGAGCTTGGTCGCGCCCGGGGGCGCCCAGCGCCACTGCCAGTAGCCGCCGTCGCTGGTGAAACTGGGCACGCTCGGCGGCGCGGCATTGTTGGCGGATTGCGCCCAGCCCGTGTAGCCCGTGCTGGCGTCCGGCGGGGTGAAGCTCCACGCGACGCCGCCGGGGCGCGTCGTCCACACCACGCCCGGCGCGGCCGGAGGCGTGACTGACGGCAGGGCGCTCACATCCCAGTGATCGCCGTCCACGTGGCCGGTGATGCCGGGGATCGTCAGCGCGTCGGTGTACTGGTGCGCAATGTGCGCGTTAGGCACGTTGCCGCCGTACGCCGCGCCCCAGAAGCGGGCGACGGAGGCCAACGGGGCCAGGTATGCCTGCCAGAAGCTTACGTCCGAGTAGACGATAGGGGTATACCGGCCGCCCAGCGCGGTCTTCAGCGCGTCGATCCATGCGCCCGCCCACTCCTGCAGTTGCGCGGGCGTGAGGCCGTTGGCCACCTCCAAGTCCAGCACGGGCGAGAGGTCCTGCGTAGCGCGCCAGCCGCCCGCTTTGTCCAGCACGGCGAGGAAAAACGCCGCCTGCGCTTGGGCGTTTTGGGCGATAGTCGGCGACGCGCCGGGCACCGCGAAATGGTAGACGCCGCGCACCAAGCCCGTCTTAGCCAGCGCGGGCCAGTTCGTGGCCCACTGGTGATCGATGTACGTAGCGCCGTAGGTGGCGCGCGCCACGGCCACCGTGAGCGGCAGCGTGGTCTGGCTGGCCACCGTCGGCCAGTCGATGACGCCTTGGAACTCGGACACGTCGATGCCGTTGACTTCCGCGGTCACGCCCGCACCCCCTTGTCATGCGCGGCGCGCAACGCCGCCACGTCGGCCGCCGGGATGTCCCAATCCGCCGCAATCGTCGCATCCGCCTCGCCGGCCGCGATGCGCTCCGCAACCACCCACCACGCGACGCCGCCCCGCACTAAGCGCGGCGCGCCCCACGAATGGTCGGGGTCGATGGTCATCGGCACGGGCGCGCGCGGCAGCGGGATGGGCGCCGTATCCGGCACGCCGAGCGCGGCGGCGACGGCCGCAAACGTCCAGCGCGTCAGGTCGGCGGGGCGTTGTTCGCGCCACCACTTGCGGCCATGGCCAAACCAGCGCGCGACCTCTGACGTGGTGTAAATCGGCACATGGCGGCGGTCATCGTCCACGGGGCACCTCCTTCGACAGGATTCGACAAATGTGGTACACTTGTTCCGTCGGGGTACGGCGGGAGTCGCGCGGGCGTCGCAATCATGCTATTGTTGTGTTCGTCCCTTCTGTGCCCGGCTGTACCCCGACAGGTGCCGCCGAAGAATCACAGAAGGGGCGTGCCGTTTGATGGCCACAAAGTGGTGTAGCGCTTGTCGACAAGATAAACCCCTCACAGAGTTTCACCGCAACCGCGCGGAACGCGACGGCTATCAGCGCTGGTGCAAAGCGTGCCGGAGCGCGCACCAGAGTACCAAGGGTCGCGAAGCGGTGAAACGATACGTGAATCGAAAACGCCAAGACCCCGAGTACATGCAACGGATGGCTTTGTATTCGCGCCGCTATTACCATCGCCACCGCGAGAGACATGCTGAGTCAGTCAAGCGCTATACCCGTTCCCACCCTCTTGTGGGGGTTGTCGCCGCGATGAATGACCGCGCTCGGCGTAGCGGCGGCGGTTACATGGTAACCCAGAGCGACCTGGAAGCGCTATTCCAGCAATACCGCGGTCGGTGCGCGTATTGCGGCAACTACCTTCTGAGGGTTGCCTACGCGCTTGATGCTACGTTTGACCACGTGGTCCCGATATCGCGGGGAGGGAACTTCAGTCTCGACAACCTTGTCCCGAGTTGCATGTTCTGCAATTCTTCTAAGGGGGCGCGCCTTCTAGAAGAATGGCGCCCCGGGTCGTCTCCCCCAAGCCCCGACAATATCCCGCTCCCGATGGCGCGCATCTCGCAGGACGGCCGACCGTATCGTCCTATTCGACGGATCGACTTACAGCGCGTACACGCGAGCGCTCAAGAACCACGGCGCGTCAAAATACGCAAAGGGAATGTCTACGTCGCCCCCGGCGCTTCCGATGACCCCCCAGCTGTTGCGGGTCCGGATGCGCTGGGCGCCGAAGTCCGGCGCGTAGGACAGCAATGCGTGGCCGCCGACGATCGGATCGCCCGGCTGGGGTGCGGCAATCTGGCCCGACGCGAGGCCGCCCGGATCCTCGAAACTCGCCGTGAGTCGTAGGCCAATCTGCACCACGTAGCCGGCCATCAGCGCGTTCAGCACCTCCAGCAGTGTGGGCGCCCAATAGCCGGCGCGAATGCGGTGGGCGAGGGCGCTTTCCTGCATACGCGGGGTGATCGGGATGAGGAAGTCCTGCCGCACGTCGGGATCCAGTGCGTTGTCGCACGTGCCCAGGGTTTGCAGGACGTACTGCACCACGCGCAAGCGGGAGCCGCTATCCTGCTGCGGCGTGCCCATGGCCGTGCGCACCGCCTCGTAGAGGAACAGCGACGATCCGGTGAACTCCTCATCCCGATAACGGCGATAGAGAAAATCTACGGCGCCCGCGCCGGATTCGTCGGCGCATTCGCCAAAGCCCGGGATGTTCTGGTCTCGCACCGGGCCGAGGTAGGGGCGCAGGTCGGGCACCGGCGCATCTTGGAGCGCTTCCAAGGGCTTCATGGGGAACGCGTCGCTGTAGCGACGGTCAAAGGGATTCGTCACATGGGCATGCAGGGGGAGCGTGTAGCGATATTGCGGCATGGCTTTTTCTCCTTACGTACACCACAACGCTTGACGAAGATCTCTGTTTGGTGTATGATGGGGTTGAAGGGAGGTGAGTGTGGTGGTCAAAACCATCGTCTTGGTGCCGGAGTTCGACAACGACGGACATCCGTTCACGCAGGACGACTGGCGCTGGTTGGAGCAACAACTGCGCCGGTTTGGCGGATGGTCGGTGCGCGTGGGCGTGACGGGCGCGTGGCGCTCCGATGCCAGCCGCCGATGGATGCAGGACGCGAGCCGCGAGGTCACGGTCAGCCTCGACGGCTGGACCGTGCTGCCGCGATGGCTCGGCTTGGTGAAGCGCCTTGGCAAGCGCTTCGGCCAAGAGTCGATGTATGTCGAGGTCGCGGGCATCCCGGAGATCATCCCGATTCCGTAACTGTGGGGGGCTTCGGCTCCCCACTTTCATATACCACGTGGTATACTGACGGAGAGAAGGGAGGGCGTCAGATGCGTACACACATTGCGATGGACGGTCGAGCGTGGGATCTCACGGATCTGGACGCGGAGGGGGGCGCCTTCTATGACGCCTGCGCTGCCGCCTATCGCGACGGCGCGAGCTTCGAGGATCTCATGACGCGGGCGCACGCCGGCAATCCATTGGTGCGGGCCAACGGCGGCTGGATGAGCGGAGCAATTTGGGATCATCCGCTCTACCAGTCCGTGCGCGACTTGGCCGACCGGGCGGGCATTCGCGAAGGACGCGTGGCGGCGGGCGTGCGGTCGGACCCGTCACGAGATCCGTTCGCCGACACGTGGATCACGCCGGCGGAAGCCCTGGCTCGCAAGGGCGTGAGCCCGATGGGGTTGCAAAAGGCCATCCGTCGGGGCACGGTGATCGCCCACGTGGCCAAGCCGGGCGGGACGCGGCGGCTCGTGAGCGCCGCCAGCGTGGACGCGTGGGTTCCCAAAACCGCGCGAGTGTGATATCCTCACTGTGACCGCCACACTCACCGCGCCCGCCGTTGCTCCGGCGGGCGTTTCGCTGTCAAAACGGTTGCGCGACGGCCGCCCATTGGAACGGCGGGCTCGCCACCGTCTGGCCATCGGCCGTCGTGATCAAAAACATGGCGGTGTACGTGCCCGGGAGCGTCAACAGGCCCGACGGGATCGCCGCCGTGACTTGGCCGCTGGGGGCGCTGGCGATGGCGACGCCAATCGTCGTGTCCGCGCCGCCGGGATCGCGCACCTTGAGCGTGACCGTGGCGCCCGAGAGATCGAACGCGACGGGCGCCGACGGGCTCCCCAGCGTGACGCTCTGCAGCGTGGCCGCGATGGGGCCGGGCGTCGTGCCCGCCACCAGCGATCCCGCGAGGCTGTTGCTCATGCCGACACCTCCAACGTAATGGCGATTCCCGTCACCACGGGCACGGCGCCGCAATCGAGGCCCGTGGGCACCTCCAACGTGATGGCGAGGCCCGTGACCACGGGGAGCGTCAACACCATGCAGGGCGGCAACGCCGCGCGGGTGCCCAGGGTGGTGGTGAAGCCCATGCGCATCGCGACGCGGCTCACCACGTGGGCCAAGCGTCCCAGCGCCGTGGGGCTCCCTGTGGCCAGCGCGGCCGTGGCGCGGAGATGCGCCCGTCGGGCGAGGGTGGACGGCGCGGCGACGGCCATCGTGATCACGCCGCGCAACCGAGCCACGCCCGCCAAGCGCGTGGGGCTTTGGGTAGTCATGACCATCGTGCCGCGCAGATGGGCGCGGAGACGGACGGCGGTCGTGGTGGCCGTCGTGATCGCGGTGGTCGCGCGCAGGTGCGCACGCGGCACTAGCGTCGTGGCCGTGGCCGTGACGGCGGCCATCATGCCCGCCAGCCGGGCGCGGAGGGTGATCGCCGTGGCGGCGGTCGTGACCATCGCCATCGTGCCGCGCAAGGCCGCGCGCCGGGCCAGCGACGCGGGCGCCGTGACGGCCAGGGCCATCGTGCCGCGCAAATGGGCACGGAGGCCCACCGTGGCGGGAGCGGTGGTGGTCATCGCCGCCGTGGCCCGCAAGTGCGCCCGAGGGGTGATTGCGCTGGGCGCGGTGGTCGTCAGCGCGACGCGGCCGACCAAATGCGCGGCCGGGTGCAAGGCCGTGGGCGCCGTGGCCGCGACCGCGGCGGTGCCCGCCAGCGGGACGCCGGCGTGCAAGCGCGTCGGCGCGGTGGTGGCGAGCGCCACGGTGCCCGAGAGGATCGCCGGGTTGGCCGCCTGCTGCCACGCCGTCCACAGGTTCGCCACGTCGGCGCTGGTGAGCGCGGTGCTGTTCCACACGGCGGTTTGCGACTGCGTGCCGTTGAGAAAGTCGTTAGTGCTGCCGTTGGGCCATCCATTCGTATTGCCTCCGCCCAGCTCCCACCAGCCCGTGAAGTTCTGCGACGCCGTGTTGCTGTTCGTCCCGACGGCCACGCCATCGAGGTAGAGCGTCATGCCCGACACGCTGGACATAGTGCCAATGGCGAGGTGCATCACGCCATCGGTCACGGCCGACGGGCTCGCGACGGTGGTCGTCGAACCGTTCACGGCGAAGCGCAACAGTCCGGTGCTGTCCACGTACAGTATGCGGTCGTAGCCGCCGCCGGTGTTGGACCCAGTCTGGTCCTGGCCTAGTTCGAGGAGCACGCCCGCGCTGGTAGTCGTCTGAAACGCGGCCATGAGGGTAAACACGGCCGGATTGGCCACCGGTTGCGTGGTCGCAAACCATCCCGCGCTGGATGCAGTCAGCGTCATGGCGCCGACGCCGGGGAACGGCCCCGCCGTGGTGGGCGCCACGCCGATATCCGCCGACGGCGCGCCTTGGCCGTAGGCGGGGTTGTAGCCCCCCGGCGCGTAGTCGAGGATCTGCGCCGCCGTCGGATCGCTCGCGGGCCAGTAGTGCGAGGGCGCCAGCGCCAGCGCGGCGGACGCAAAGGCGTTCGTCGGCGCGGCGGGCGTCGGCATGCCCGCCTGGAAGTGGGCGCTGATGCGCGCCGGACTGAGCGCGCCCGAGTACATCGCGAACTGGGCGAAGAGGTCGGGCTGGCCGCCGTCGTTCAGCGTCAGGGGGGCCGGTCCCATGGCCAGTGACGCGAGACCGCCTGCTGAGGTCACGGCTTGCGCGTCGGTGTACCAGGTCAGTGCGGTGGAGTCGACGGTGACGACCACATGGTGCAAGCCGGAGCCGGTGGCCCATTGCGGGGAGGATTGCGAGTAACCGGTGCCCCCACCGACCGCCATGTTGAGATTGGACGGATTACCGCCGCCGTTCGCAAAACCGTCCTGCACCACCACGCCGGAGTTGGTGGACGGCGGATAGTCGGTGGTTTGCCACGCCTGGATCTGGTTGTGCACCGTGGCCATGTCGCGCCGGGCGATCCAGCCCTCCCACGTGGCCCCCGTCCATCCGGTGAAGTCCACCGTCGTCGGCAGCACCACCGCGCCGGAGGTGGCCGCGCCGCTGGCCATCGCCGCCCAGCCGAAGCCGGTGGGCGCGGAGACCCCGAAGGTGACGCCCGTCTGCGCGGTGGCTGTGGCGCCGTTCCCCGACGCGTCGTCGGCGTTGACGGCAAGTTCGTACCACACGCGGGGATCGTCCGCGAAGACCGCCGCCTCGTACGGCGTGGCATTCAGGAACGCGCGGGGTGCTCCAAGGGCTGCGGCCGTCTCGCCGACCAATCCGATGGCTTGGGTCAGATCGCCGGTGGCCGACGCGACTCCCGCCGCCGGGAGGCCCACGGGCCACGTCGCTTGGATCGTGCCCGTGCCCCCGCCGACGGCGGCGGCGGGATCGCCCGCGAGCGCGATCGCCAGCGACAGGGTCCCGGTGCCTCCGCCGACGGCGACGGGAAACGCCGCCGATCCGGCCGTGTTATGCGCGGCGATCTGGGTGGGCGTCAGGACGCCATGATAGATGGCCACCTGAGCTTCTAGGCCCGGCACGTAGTCGCCGCTATAGCTCGGATTGTAGCCGATGGCGGGGGGGTGGGCCGCCGCTTGGACGGCGGTCCCTCCAGCGGCGGCCGACGCGACGGCCACGCCGTCCAGATACAGGATCTGGGTGGTGCCGTCGTACGTGCCCGCGAGAAAGTGCCAGCCGGTGGTGGTGGCGGTGGTGCTGTCCCCGGCGCCCCCCGTCCCGGCCGTCACAAACTCGGGATTGCTCTCGCCACCGGATGTGAACAGTTCAAAGCCGTGGCCATCGGAGTCCGTGTGGCCGTTGGCCACCCAGCGCGGATTGCCGCCCGTCGAGCCCGTGAACTCCACCCAGGCTTCGACGCTAAGGGCGGTCCAGCCGCTCGGGTTGACGCCGCTGGGCATACTGAGGAAACTGGAGCTGCCGTTCAACCCGGCCGCACCGGCGAAGGCCGCGGGCCAGCCGGTGCCCGCCGTCGCCGCCGTTTCCCACGTGACGTTGGTCGGCGTCGCGTTGTAGCCGTTGCCGCTCGCATCATCGCCATTGGTCGCCAGCGGGTAATAGGCGACGGGGGCGTCCGCCAGCACGACGCTGGCGTAAGTCCCGTACAGCGCGAGGGTGGCCATGGACGCGCCCCCTCGCTAGTTCAGACTGGCGGCCAGGGTCCCCACAGCAAAGCTGGGCGTGTCGCCCGACGCCACCGCCTGCGGGACGGCCACGGGCGCATAGGCGTAGACGTTGCCCGTCGTGGCCGCGTCGGCGAGAAACCACGCGGACACCGTGCCCCACGCCGCCGTGGCCGTGGGAAACGTGACGGCCACGCTGTTGCTCACCGTCGCCGGGCCGCCGCCACTGGCCGCCGACCACTCGCCGGTGGTGCTGGCATACGCCACGCGGGCATACGCGCCCCCGGTGGGTTCCGCGAGCCCGCTAATCGCGCCGGACACGACGCTGATCGGCGTGGTGGACAGTCCGATGTACAGAGTGGCCGCTTCCGCAAAGGCCACGCCGCGGAAGAGTTGGTTCAGGATGCCTTGCTCCACGTAGGGGCCAAAGCCGGACGCCATACGCGCCGCCTCCTTGGGGGGTTAGGTCAGGGTGATGGTCTGATCGCCAATGGGCACGTCGGGGCTGACCCCCACGCCCACGTCCACGGGCTGGGCGAGCGTGTCGTAGAAGTACACGTTGCCGCTGCCGATGCCGCTCGCGTCGGCAAAGAACGTCGCGAGCGCCGTGCCCCACGCGGCCGTCGTAGCCGTGGGGAAGCTAATTTGCGTCGCGTTGCTGGTACTGGCCGGGTTCGCGCCCGTGGCCAGCGGCCAGTTGGTCGTGCTGGCGGCCACGGCCACGCGCGCGTAGCCATCCGTCGCGGACGGCTCGGTGATGCCGCTAATGGCGCCCGAGACCACGCTAATCACGGTGGTGGACAGGCCCATGTACAGCGTGGCGGCCGGCGTGAAGGCGGTCCCATTGAGCGAAAGATTGAGCAGCGCCTGCTCCAAATACGGGCCAGCGGGCATGGCGAAGCACCTCCTGTGGGGGTGGGAGAAAGACTAGTGGGTAGCGACGCGCGCCGCGTGGCGCGGCAGGGACGCTAGGGGGTGGATACCGTCACGGCGCGTTCTTGGGCTCCGGCACCAATGCGGTCCGCGAGCCAGATCGGGAGCGGCGCGTAATGCAATCCGCCGGACAGCCAGTGTTCGTTACGCCGGTGTTGTAGACCCGGCGCGCCCGTGTGGCAATCTTGGCACAGGAACACCAGGCCCCGGAGATCGTCCGCGTCGGTCCAGGGTGTGTCCCCCATTGCACGTGCGTAGCCGTAGAAGTCCAGCCACTGGGCGGCACGCAGGGCGGCGGCGGGATCGGCTTCCCCTCCCGTAGCCCACTCAACGATTCCGTGATGTAGCTCTAAATCCTCAGTGGTGTGGAGGCCGCCGATCCAGCAGCCCCAGCAGTATCCGTGCCCGTCCGCGAGCAACCGGGCACGGTGGCGGCCGAAGGTGGCGCTTTCCGTGCGGGCAGCGTGTGCGGGCACCCACTCGGGCACGCGGACGGTCAGCGTGAGTGTGTGGGCCGCGATGTCATCCGCCACCCGTCATCCCCCCTATTCGTCCGCGCCGCCGCTCGCCAACAACGTCCGCGCCTGTTGCTCGTAGGCCGTCAGCGCGTCCACCTCCGCGTCGATCTCGGTGGTCTTGTCCGCCACGGCGCGGAGGACGCGCAACATTTCCTCGGCTAACGCCGTGAGCGCGTCGAGCATGGCGCGTTGCGCGCCCATCATCGTGTGTTGCTCCTGCGTGAGTTGGTCGATCTGCTGGGTCATGAGAAACTGCTCTTGATCGCGTCGCTCACCCGCGCGGCCGAGGACGTTTTGGCCCACGGAGATAGCCGGGAGCCAGATTAGCTGAAGGAAATTGCTGGCAAACAATAGGGTGGGGAAACTCCATGGCTTGTCGAAGGCGCGCGGACCGAGAAAAAGGTTGAGGCCGATCCAGAGTCCGTACCACGCGATGAGCGCGTAGAACATGGGCATCGTGCCGATGACGCGGGTGAGGAAGACCGCCACTCGGTCATTCAGGCTCGCCCGGTCCGCCGAGCTCGGCCGCCGCCACATCAGGGATGCCCCCCCAGGGCGGCCCAGGTCACGGCCGCGCCGAGGAGGCCGACCAGCGTGACGATGGCGACCTGCGCCCACATCGGCATGGCCATGCGCACGCGCTCCACGACGCCCATGACGTTGCTCTCCAAGTGCTCGAATCCCGTATCGACGTGACTGCGCAGGTCGTCGACCTGGCGTTCGAGTTTGACTTCCATCGTGTCGAACCGCGCCGCCGTCTTGGCGTCCGTGGCGTCAAACTTGGTGTTGATTGCGTCGAAGCGAGCGTCGAGGTGGACCGTCAGTTCCTTGCGCCAGGAACGCAAGTCCTCCACGCGCGCTTCGAGGGTCACAATGCGGTCATGGTCCGGTGTCGGGTCGGCCATGGGGCCACCTCCCATGCGAGATTTTGGATTTAGGCGACGGGGCGGGGGCCGACCAACAGGGGGCTGGCGGCCAGATCGGCCGGCGACGGCAAGACCCGCCACGTGAGCGGCACGCCCGCGCCGCGCGAGAAGGCGCGCTCCACCAGGCCAGAGCACGTCACCCACTTTGGATGGCACCCGCGCGCGGGCGGTTGGACGTGTGCGACATCGATTAGCGCGTCTTCCAGGATCGCGTCTACCCCGTAGGGCGCGCCTTCGTGCGCCACGGCCCACGCGACGGCCTGCTGCCGTTGGGCGTCCGTCGCCGTTACGCGGTAGGCCCAGCCGTCGGCCGCGTAGGTGTCCAGCGCCGCCGTCTCCACCTGCGCGAGCGCCTGGATCAGCACGCCGTCCCCCACTAAGGCCGCGTGGTGGAAGGGCGAGACCGTCGCCCACTGGATCGCCGCGTCCAGCAAGCCGCCCCAGAGGCCGCCGGTCCAGTGCACGCCCGCCACCAGCACAATGTCGCCGGGCGCGAGATCGCCGACGTGGTACATGTCGCGCCTCCTATTGCAGGTTCGGGATGCTGGCCAGCGCCGCGTTCGTGGCGTCAAGGGCCGCTTGCACGGCGGTCATCGACGACGCCATGGCTTGGTACGTCGGCATCGGCGATCCCGTGGCCGGGTAGATGGCGTCCAACGTCGTCACGATGGCCGGCAACACGTCCGCCGACAGGTTGGCCAGCGCGGCCGACTCGTTGGCCGTGAGGCTCACGGGGGTGTACGTGGACGCTTCCAGCGCGGGCAGGATGCGCGTGTGCAACACGTGCAGCACTTCGCCTAGGGCGACGGCAATCGCGTTCAGTTGCGCGGCGGGGTTCAGCGTCACGGCGCCCGCGCCCAGCACGTAATCGCGTGAGCCGGGTCCACCGGGCGCCACGGTCGGCACGCCGCTGATCGTCGCCAACTGCTGGCCGATGAGCGGGGCCGTGGTACCCAGCGCGTCCAGGGCGCTCACGGCCCCGCTGGACGCCACCGTGTACGGCACGCGCTGATCGCCCAGCGTGGGATGGACGGCGAGCGTGAAGGCGGCCTGCCCGCTCGTGATCGCCGCGCTGAGCGTGCCGCTGGCCACGGCCAAGGTGACCGACGCGGGCGCCGTCGTCGCGGCGTTCAGCGTGGCCGTCACCGTCGTGAGCCCGCTCGCCGTGGCCGCCGTGGTGGTCCAGTACGGCAGGGGCATCAGCGCGGGCGGCGTGCCCGTGACGGCGAAGCGTTGCGGGTACTGGCTGGCCAGCACGGCGTCGGCGTTGTTGGAACTCAGCGGGCCAAGGACTGCTTCGCCGGTGCCCGCGCCGAAGCCCGTCGTGTTGACGCCCAGGACGTGACCGCTGGCCACGGTGTAGAGGACAAAGTAGCTCATGCGTGTGCCTCCTCGGTTACCACTGGATCACAACCGCGCCGTTGGCACCGTTGCCGCCGGCACCATCGCAGCCACCCGCACCGCCACCCCCGGGGAACCCCCCGGAAGCCCCCACGCCACTGGTTCCGTTCCCACCAGAACCCCCCAGCGATATAAAACAGCTACTACCCGCGCCGCCGCCACAGCCACCATCAATGCCGCTGCCACCCGTGCCGCCGCCAGCCCCATCACCACCGGCGCCAATAGTGCTCGCATCATAAGTACCACCGCTGCCACCACCGCCCCCAAAGAACACATAGCTATAACCCGATATCAACACCGGGATTCCGGAGGATCCATTGGAAGAAGTGCCACCAGCGCTACCGGCGCCTCCGCCATCAATCCCTCCGCTTCCTGCGGCGCCATTAGCGCTGGTGCTGGCATCGCCTCCTTGACCTCCGACGCCGCTCCCTCCTCCCCCCCCGCCGCCGCCGCCGCCGTAGATCCCAGGAGCGCCACCTCCACCGCCACCCCCAAATACTTCTGTTGTTGTCCCCCCCACTGTGACTGCGGTTGTACCGCCCGCATTCCCCGCTGTCCCACTAGATGATCCGCCAGCGCCTCCGCTGCCAACACTCCCGGTAATCGACGCGCCGGGCGACACGGCTTGGAGAAAAACAGTTCCTGCGCCGCCGCCGCCGCCGCCGCCGCCGCCGCCGCCGCCGCCGCCGCCGCC
>JAEHJW020001969.1_pt1 | contig 25983 bp, 34 predicted proteins | sample 9271431 | NCBI WGS metagenome assembly JAEHJW02 | reverse complement strand
CCCTCTACCTGCTGCCGCCAATAAGCGACTTTCTCTTCTTTCTTCATCACCATCCCTCCGCGCTGAATGCAGATCAGGATCGGTCAGGTCAGGAAATTTGGGAAGGTGGGTTGCTTAGACGCTTACAAAGAGGCGACAGGAACACCAGCGCGTAGAGCCATTGCTGCACGCGGTCCCCGGTAAACCGCTCTATGAGTCCACCAGGGAGTTCATGCCCGGGAATCGGCGGAACTATGCTGGCCCCCTCAGATCTCCAAAGTGCGGTGCGTACAAATGCCTCTCGCCACCACAGCCGCCATCTGGCTAGGGTACGCTTGGAAATCCCCAGCAGGGACCGCAATTTGTCATGCTGGACTTTATTGGCCCGTCCTGGCCGAAGGACAGAGACAAGCAGCATGCTGGTCATGGCATACCGCCTTCTGCCAAAGAACCGTACTGAAGGCGGTGTCACACGTTTCCGGCAGGCTTCACAGCAGAAGCTGTGCCGATGTACTGAGATAGGGGCGTTTCCAGACTCTCCGCGTAGCAGACGAGGAAAGCGGGCACTATGGAGCTTGCCGCCACAATAGGGACACCCCTTCGACTTTCTTTCTTCCGCCAGTTGCAGATCCATGGCTGTCACTGTGGCCTGCCAATTTGCGTCCTGTGCCAAATGTAACACTGTTATGCACCACCCTCTCTCTGAACCGAAGACAGACCATAACTTTCTTTCAATCTCATTTTCAAGCGGTTCGATATGGAGCCGTTAAAATGATCACAATAAATGAGGGGCCATGTCTACCGCCCCTCACTCTACGTGACCAAAAAGGCTCCCAGATCCATCAATATCTCTGACCGCTCTCACCATCAGCGGATTCTGGGCAATAAAAAACCGGCTCAGGGGGGCATAAGGGAGCGTTTTTAGGTCAGTGCAGCTTGGCGATAAGAACAAACAGAGTAGCAAAAGAACCTATCGCCCCAGCTGCCGCTACCGCGAGAGTAGCATATACCCACGCCTTAGTTGCCAAGTGAGGCATGCCTGTTTCAACAGCGATAAGCCGCTTATCAATACTGGTTACAATATCCCGGATGCCACGCACGTCGGCCTTCATATCTATCAGGTCGGTCTGGATATGCTCTACATGACTTTCCAGCCGCGCCACCCTAGGTTCTAGTCCATCCATCGGTGGCTCACCTCCGCCATGTTTTGACCCTTGGAAGCCTTCTGGAACAGGAAACTGTTTAACATTCCTATCGCTCTCATACCTAGGCTTCATGATGCGACATCGTCAGAGTGCTTGGCAAGCCAATCCTCGATGTGCCCACGCTCATGCAGGCGCAGGAACCCACAAACCTTGCAGCGTACCCACACAGCTTCCATAGCCATGCGCTGCACAATGGGGACAACATCTTCAGTGAGGCCAATCGCGGCAATTTGACGACCTGGATCACCAAATGCCCACTCCTGCCCCTTGCAGACCGGGCAGATATCATCAGGCGCCACGGCCTGGAAAAACCGCACCAAATCGACTCCGGGGATAGCACGGTAATGCTCGGCGAGTTTTGGCGCTGGCACACCCATTTCGTCGCTCACTTTCCTCTCCTTTTACTCACTTTGGAATTGGCGTGCCGCCGCTTGGTAGGGCGCCTTCTTATGCGTGCCGTGTCTTGTGGTGGTAATGGGGTACTTTTATGTTCGCGGCCTCAACAGCCAGCCGAACGACCAGCGGGACGCCCCCTTTAAGGAAGAGGATAGATCCAAATAACAAAAACTCCAGCCCCACGACAAACCCGAAGAAGGGATTGGCCGCAAAAGCAGATACCCAAAAGAGGAGAGAAATGGTCTTCAAGTCATCGGTCTCGGTAAAGGGCGGCTTGCCGTGCGTCCCGACCAATATCAACCGGAATCCAGACACCACCCCTAGCACACTCGATAGCACCATGATCCAGGGGTTGAAAGCGTGGTCCAGACACCACTCGACAAAAGCAGATTGCTTGGCGTCCAAATCGCCATAGGTCAATAAATCCTCTCCCCTTCGGACGAGTGCCATGCGGAGGGGCCGCGCCATCCAATCGAATCGGCGAAGGGCAAACGCATAGATGATAAGGACGATAGAAGCCAGAACCGTCCACGCGAGCACTGAAAGCATAATGTGCCAAACGAGTGCTTCACCGTTCATTTTTGTCTCCTCGCGAGTTTCTTAGCGTCCAGTTTACGCCGCGCCCTGTGCTTTAGGTAGCCCTTGGCGCTTTGACGTAGGGGGTCAACCGAGATCTTCCCTATAAGGATGGCGGTCACCACCAGAATTGCCAGGCAGAGTGCCAGAATGGGGAGCACAATTTCCAAGAATCGAGCGGGATGACTGGATGCAAACTGAAGAATGGCGATTATTGCACCGCCCAGGGACGCATCGTAGTAAGTGGAAACGCCCGATTGGGCAACAACAGCGATCACCATTTCCTTATTTCCCGCTCGGCCCCCGGCCGCTTCATGTTGGCTGTGACTCGACTGCTGGCACATAATCAACCAATTGGCAAAAAAACCGCGTCCACCAGCCAATGGTTACGGTGTGTTCGGAGTTACCCTCTGCACGCGCCTCTTCGTTGTAGCAAACCGCATCCAAGGCCCCAACCACAGCTGGCTCTTCCGCTTCAATACGCAAACGATCTTCCGTGAAGCGCCGAAGATTCTCGGGAGACTCGTCCCCGCCTACCATCTGACGTTCAAGGTCGATGAAACGCCCCCGCAATTCCCGATGAAGCGCCGACATGCGGGCACTTCCTACCAACACATTGCACACGTTGGAGACAGCCACCGTCGCGCCCGCCACTGTCGCGGCCGCTGGATGACCAGAAAAGGCTGTAGCTGCTGCGCCAGTCCCAGCCAACAGGCTCAAAATGCCGTTGGCCGTATCAAGGCGCGCGAAGAAAGCCGCCCGGCGTTCGTGGTAGCGCACAGACTTGCGAATACCAAACAGCAAGGAATGCCAGCTATTATCCATTGGTCACCTCTTTTTCGGGGGCGGAGGAGGCTCCATTCTATCCCTAACTTTCAGATTCTTCATAGAGTCGTTAGCGAAACCAGGAGATGGGATGGAGTCCGCGCGGTCGTAACCGCCCTTTTTTAATGGTGATTTATTGTTATTTGCGGGTTTCTTTTCTGACAACACTATTTCTCCTGTCTCTTGCTCTGGGGGTGAATGCCGCCCACCGCGTGGGTTTTCTTCATATCCTTCCGCGAGAGTGTGAGGAGACCGTAATCAACACTGCGCATTTTTGCACAGTGTTGCGTGAGGCTGTTTTGGCCTTCATTTTCCCCATCTCTTGCTTCACGGTTTTGCCATTTAATGCACGGCCTTTTGCATGATAGCGTAAGCCTGACCACGACGAATACCTTCCGACTCCAGCGCCCTCCTCATATCCTTGATAGCCTTCTGTGTGTAGCCCGAACCTTTGGCGTCCTCAAGAGCGGCATCGCGCATATAGTCTTGAAGAGAATAATTTTGGCCTATCGAGAAAAACTGCTGCAGAATCTTATCGGCGTTTGCCGGCCGCATAGGCTCGATTATAGATCGCCGCGACCAATTTATCAAAAGCTTAGGCTACTTCTTTGAGGCGGTCTTTTCTACAACCCGCTTTCTTCCTACAACTCCGCCGAGAGGCTTGACGGTCTGCGTGTCTCTGGCGCGCACATAGACCTCTGTCATCGACCCGTCTGCATGGCCCGCAAGCGCTTGCGCGTAGTCACGCCCGGCCGCCCTATTCGCGTCGGTGAGCGATTTGGCGCGGATATCATGGAAGTGGGCATCTTCCACACCAGCTCGAACACAGAGACGCTTCCAGGCCCACAGGGAACCATTCTCACTATACGGCTGACCTTCCTGTGTGCAGAACAGATACAGGCTCCCAACACGCCGCCGCAGCCCCTTGGCGCGGTTCAGAACGGTGCGCAGCTCTGGCGTGATCTCAAAGGATTGTTTCTTGCCGGTCTTGGATGTCTGCACAACCAGCAGGTTGTCCTGAATGTCGCTTAGACGCAGATGAAGAATATCGCTTTTACGCAAAGCGGTCAGATAGGCCAGATCCATGATGCACTGCCATTGCGGGTTTGCCTTTTCCTGGATCGCCAGGAACTCTTCATCAGTGATATAACGAGTACGCGCCTTCTCCTTGTTGCGCCGCACGCCCCTACAAGGATTCGTGTCGCAGGATCCCCAACGCATGGCAAAGCTGTAGATGGTGGACAGCAGGCCGATCTCGCGGTTGGCCGCCACCTTGGCGGGCCGCTCATCAAGATAGCGTGCGATGTGGTGAGGACGAACGGCGTTCAACTGCATTTCGCCAAACACGGAACGCAAGAGGCCCGCCATGCGCGGCCATTCCTTGCGTGTCTTATCGCTGTAAGTCTGTAAAATCTCAGCCAGGAACCTATCGATGGCAGATCCAACGGTATTGTCCTGTGCGGCGGCCCCCTCCAGTCGCGCCCACATGGCCAAGGCCTCGGCATAACTACTGGAGAGCTTAGTCCATACCCGCTTGCCGCCAGCCGATGAGACGAAGTAATACATCGCACCTTTCTGATGCAGGTGCGGGGGGAGATGACGATTTTTGCTACGCGGGCGACCCATGAGATGGATTTATCCTGTCCGATGTAGCTTGTCAAACCGTGGCTCTTTCGGTTTGGCCCGCTCCACACCCAGCAGGTGACGTTGTACCTCGTCCTGTAAGACTATCGGACGGTTGGCCGCGTTCAGATCGAAACGGTAGCCGTGTTGACTCAGCCATTGCGCCTGCTTGGGCCATTGCTTATACCCGGTTAGAGCGCGCAAATCATCAGGGGTCAGGAACATTCTACCCTCCAGCTTCCAGCGTAATCGCCAAATTACGCCTGTGCAGCCATTTCTTCCGCTGCGTCAATGATGTCCCGTTCTCCGGAAATGACATCGCCCTTCTCACGCTCCTTCTCAACCAGGGCGATGATCTTGCTCAACTGCGCGGGCTTGCCTCCCAGGTGTTCCGCAATGGCTTTGATATCTTCCTTGATTTGCGCCTGCATGGAGGCGATACCCTCCCGGCGATTGATGATGTCCTCGATGGCATCTTTAGTCTTTTGGTCCAGCTGCATGACACACTCCTTCTTGATTTCCAATACGCCGCCCTGTTGGAAAAGGTCAGGCGGCCAAACCTCAATAACTAACTCCGCGCGACTTTCACCTGATAACCGCCCACCGGAATCACCATCAATTGTCCAGGGGCCAAATGCACCATTTCATTGACGTCGGATTCATGCACGCTGGGAAGCTGAACGGTTTCGCCATGCACCTTGCGCGTCTTTATGCCGACCAGCCGGGAAATATTGCCGATGATCTGCACGTTGTCCTGCTTCAAGGCAATCAGCGTGAACGTCTTTCCGGTGGTTACCGTGCCGTTTTTTACGGAATGCACGTTCGCCTTGGCGATGTACCCGGTGCTGGTCACTTCACTTACCTGCATGGGGACGCCTGGAAGCGAGATGCCGCTGAAAGTGCCATCCACCATTTTTCCGGCTTTCGATACCGTGACCGAAAAGCTCTCCGGCGCCCCAGCGGACGCCAGGTTGATCTTGCCGGAATAAACGACCTTGCCGTGCTGGGAAATGACATAATGCGCGGCAGGCATCTTGGGCTTGACGTTAATACCTTGCGTAGTCGCTGCCATGGCAATAGCCGGGAATAAGCTTAGAGCAAACAAGCCAACGATCCTCTTCATCATAAACTACCCCTCTTGCTGTGTGCCGCCCCGTTAAAGGCCGAGCGGCAACGCCTTGCTTTTAATCACGCAGGATGTCCATGCGAACGGCTCACATTCTTTCGGAGCCTATTTTGTTTTGCGGTTTGATATACTCAGATCACCTCGCTCAAAAATGTCTCTACGCCGCTTTGATGCTCCTGCGCGGTCTTCTGTTTTGCCGTTTGAGGCTGACCGGCAACCGGCACTGGATTAGTCAAACTGGCGCATCCGGACAATGCAAACATCCCCATAACCAGTGCAAAATAAACGATTTTGTGTTTCATAAATTGTCCTTTTTCTGTGAATGCGCGCCTTGCAGACTGCAAGGCGCGGGCCAAAACATTACCCAAACCGATACATCAGCCCCACGCCCATGACCGGCCACCACTGATAACCGCTGACCTTGTTATTCAGGCTGTTCTGCTCCGCCTGCACGTCGCTGGCCAACATGGGGTTACCGGCGGCACCAGTCGCGGTGAGGCTCACGTTGGGCGCACCCTCGTAGATCGCGCCGACGTTCGCCGTGAAGGTCAAACGGCCGCCGTCCATGGGATCGCCCCAGCCGATGCCCACATAAGGTGCGGCACCATTGAAGTGCGTCTGGCCAGTGAGGCTGCCGACTTGGCTTGCGGTGTAGGTATGACCATTGAACGTGTAGGAGCCGCCAGTCGGAGTACCCGTCACGTTGAAACCGTTCTGGTTGATGAACAGGCCCGCAGTGAGGTTAAAGTTGCCCTGGAAGGGGAACCAGCTCACGGTGATGGGCTCGCCCTGCAGGGTGACCCCGGCGTTGTAGTCGACGTTGCTGGTGTGAATGCTGTGGGTCAGATGCAGATAATCGAAGCCCACATTGAGGTTCAGGATCTTCGGGATAATGGCGGTGGTGCCCTGGATGCCAATACCCTCGGTGCCGACGCCCAGGCCCGCGGCGATCCCATGAAACGGCAAGCCCATGGCGAAAGCATTCCCGGCCAGCAGCAAAGCGGCGACCGGGGCGGCCTTCAACATGGATTTACGCAGATTGTTACGGTTCTTCTTCACGATTCACTCCTCCTTTTCAAAGTGCAGCATCAAAAACCTTACTGGCTGTACGCTCGGAACATCCGCGCAACCCTTCTCTTTTGCATTACGATACGGAAACTACCGACACCGCCATGGGATTCGGCGTATGCGCCTGCCACTTCAGCGAGCAGACTTTGCAATTGCGTGGCCGCCGTTCGTGATTTGATAATCAGGTATGTGCTGCTCACGCCGCCCTACCCGTCCGTCTCAACAACTGCTCCACCAGCACCGGGAAATCCATCACGTCATCAATGACCGTCACCCCGTATTCCGGAGCCTCCAGACCGTGATAGCCTCGATCCAATAGGACCGGCAGGCTTACCAAGCCAAGCGCAGCGTTAGCGTTGGCCGGGTGGTCATCGAGGAAGGCCGCGGCGCCTAGGTCCCGTAGCACATCTGTCTTGGCGCTGGCGGGGGCCGCATGGCCAACACACACGATGCGGCCAGTGGGAATCAGCCCGGAGAGGCTTTTCGCCCGGTCCTCCACGTACCGCACATCGATGCTGGTCACCGCCCAGACCGTACAGCCCAGATCTTCCAGCGCGAGCACCAATTCAGAAGCATGGTCATACAGGGGCAGGTCAGCCCATCGATCCTCATGAAAAACCCGCCAGACGGCATCCACTTCCTTATTGGAAAGGCCATAGCGTAGTCCCATGCTGTGCTGCTCATTCACCTTGAGCAGGGGGCGGCCCTGCAGGCGGCAGCCAAACACTTCTTCGGCACAGTCCCGCCAGTGCGTCTCGAAATCTCCGAGCACACCGTCCACGTCTAGGGCAACCACGCTGGAAGCGTTCATCCTACTTCCCCCATATTTTCTGGGTGACCGCCCTGGTTTCTGCATCCAGATCCACCTTCAGTACAAGGCTCGCTTGACCCTTCTTGGCGCCCTTGAGCGACACGTCAGACGTGCTATGACCGGGTAATTTCACCGCATGCACACTACGTTCAGCATCCCACATCAATGGGTAACAGAAATCTTTGAAGGCGCTATTTGATACAACCAGAAAGCCGATGTGTTGCATGCGTTAATCTCCTTTGAAAAGTAATAAGTTGTGCTTCACGCCATCTCTTTCTGGCGGGTGCTCACACGTTGCCCCGGCTGCCTTCCCGTAGCCGACCGGTAACAGTCGTGGCAATAACAATTCAAACCGCCACTGGCCGATGGCTGGAAATAAAAGAACTCCGTATCAGCCGGCCAATATTCCCCGCACCGGGTGCACCGCCGTTCCAGGCCCAGCCTTGTCATGGCATACCTGCCGGATGAAAGTCCGCGCTGGATATGCTCTCTGGAGAGAAACGGGCAAACGTGCCCGACCCTGATCTGGACCTGTGCCGCGCGGTTCGCAGTGTTCTGGTCTTCAATCGCGGTGCGTTTCATGGGTAATCTCCTTTGAAAAATACCGGGTTATGCCTTGTACCCATGCCCCCGAAGGACGTCTGCCATGTTGGAGCCTTCCCAGGACCCCGGACGGCTGATCACCATCCCGGCGTCTTCCAGGAGCATGGCCGCCAGCTTCTTCACCGTGAGCGAGCCGTGGCTGTTGAAGGGCTCAGGATCGGCATTGGCGTTGAGGCGCTTGACCAGCTCGGCAAGGTCCGCGGCGGTTTGGTCGTCGATTTCGATCTGGATGCGTTTCATGGGCTTCTTTCCTCCTGAGCCGGGCGGTTATTACGTTTAGCTCTTCGTTACTATACGTTTGCGTATCTGTCTTGTCAACACGTATACGTATACATTGCTTACTCACGTTGGCATAGGCCCGACGAGACAAAGCCTGGCTCTGCCCTCGTCCAGACAAGGCCTTTGTGTTGTTAACACCATTGGCCCCATCCCAGCACCCTTGCTGATGGATTGTTTGGCTTAACGTAGGGCTGTTGAGAGTTGGCAGGTGGCGGAAACCGGAGTTGCTAAATCTATGGAGCGCACATATGCTATTGCCATATATGTGCATGCGCGGGAGATAGTCATGACTAGAGAAGCTGAGCGAGCGGCTAGGTTATTTCGCAATGGGGTTAATCAGGCCGTGCGATTGCCGAAGGGGTTCGAGATCAACGCCGACGAAGTACTGATTCGGCGAGAAGGCGACACCATTATTTTGACGCCAAAGCCCAGGTCGTGGAACGAGTATTTCCGACGGGCCAAGCGTATGGATGATGCCTTCCCCGACCGGATTGAGGACTTACCTCCCCAGGCACGGGACTTCTGATGCACTACATGCTGGATACGAATATTTGTATTTACATTATGAAACATCAGCCACCGGAGGTGGAAAGCAGGTTGCGCGATGTTGCAGTGGGAGATGTTTCCCTGTCTGGCATAGTTCTGGCGGAACTCTGGTATGGTATCCACCGGAGCCAAAAACCCGAGCGCAACGAAGCTGCACTTCGAGATTTTTTGCGATTTCTGAACATATTAGACTGGCCATTAGAGGCCGCTGGGGCATATGGTGCCATCCGGGCAGCACTGACATGCAAAGGGCCCCCCATTGGCGGAAATGGCCTGCTCATCGCGGCTCATGCCATTTATGAGAATGCAACACTGGTGACCAACAATGGCCGAGAATTTGAGCGGGTTCCTGGACTCAATCTCGAAAACTGGGCGGCGCGTTAAACATCACAGTCAAAAGACGCTATGTTGCTGAAAACTAATTCAGGCCGATTGGTGGAGTTGCCAGCATCGGAAGAAGACGCAGTCATCACGGCGGCCGCCCTAGCCGACCCGGACGCTGCGCCGTGGACGGATGCCGAATGGGAAGCGGCCAAGCCCATGTTGCGGCGTGGTAGAGCCCCTGCAGAGGTGACAAAGGAGCGCATCACCATGCGTCTTTCCAGGGGTCAATGTTTCTCCTATTGCCATGCAGGTCCGTCCCTGGAGGGGTAGCCAGTAACAACCAACGAGCGGCTTCGCTACTGCTTGACTCCCACCCGCTTTTTCTCTAAGGTAGACCCAACGATCGGAACGGTTGCTCACGGGCGACTTCTCCATCAGGGGCTGATCGTTCCACTTATGTTAAGGCAAACACTTCAGGTGAAAATCGGTGTTTGCCTTTATTTTATTCCATGTCTGCCCTACCTGCTGATCCATAAATTTATTCTGGTGGTCGCACCCATTTTCATACCTCCCCGCCAAATAAACAACAATATCAGCCAATTGCAACATTAAACTATGATGGGAATGCGTATAGTATATCGTATCTACTAAGGGGCCAATCGATCTTCCAGCGCCGACCAGCGTTGTACCAGCATTTTTATATCTATAGAAGTCTCCCACAGATCTGGTAACTTCGTCTTTCTCATAGTCTCCAAAAATCACGCCGACATCGTTCCTATCATGAAGAAATTGTGAAAACCTTTCCAAAACAACCTGCAATCCCCACTGATACTCTGGCATCGGATTCCTATACTTACGCTTATGACGATCTACATCAATGCGAACAAGCCTTATAATGGCGCCGTTATTTATGAGAATGCTGGCTATATCATCAAACAACCTAGCCCTATCTGACATAGCCCGCCCTTTGAATAATCCTTTAGACTGGAAAATCTCCACACCGTGAAACTCAACGCGCTCATGGTTATCGATAACATTTTTAAATGTCTGATGATGCAGATCCCGCAATTGCTCCTCAAGATTTTTGGCGTTATCTATAGAAACAAGAAAACCACCAATAATAAAATTAGGGTTTTCTATTGAATGCTTGTTTTCGTCAAAGTATATCAAATACATACAGCATATCCCTTTTGGTCAGAACATTTTACTGACGCGCAGCCACCGAAGCACAACGGGGATCCCCATGTGCGCAGTTCATAGCTTGTTGGCGTTCCATGCCATGAGAACCCGGGCTCGGACATGCACGGACTCCATGTCCGCTTCCTGAATCAGGTATGGGTTCGTAGGCATTATTATCCGACAGCATTAAGATGGCCCCGTCGGGTCGAATCTGCAGGCGTTTGATGTACAGATTGTTGTGCAGTTCCAGGACATACACGGCATCCACTCTGATCTCGGAAACGCCACGATCCACCAGCAGCAGATCCCCATCGGAAAACGTCGGCTTCATGCTGTCCCCGACCCCGGCGATGATGGGAAGGTTTCCCGGCGCGCTCAACGCCAAGCTTCGACACAGCCATGATTCTCTCACTGATATCTGACTGGCGACCATCTCATGATCCGGAGCCTCCCGGCCATCGCCCTGGGATCCCTGCACGTCAAGCACTGGGATATGGACTACCTTCTCAGTCGATGCTTTCTCGTTAGGCGCAACGATGTTCCACTCGTGTTTGGGCTGCGGTACTGTTACCACTGATTTGGGTAGCTGCAGCCGGGCCGCCCGAAGGCAGAACACTCACGGCACCATAAGGCCGTCATAGATCCATTGATCCATTGACGGCGTTTTTAAATGCCATTGGATCAGCAATATAAGGCACGGGCTGGTGATCTCCGCCTGTACCGCGGATTATCACAGAACCATACCCGAGAATGCGCCCCAACAGCCCTTGGTTAAATGACACCCCCTCGATCTTGTCAAGGTTTGTGTCCATGTTGTGCCGGCGGATCAAACCATATTTCGAGATGACACGTTTGTTGGTTAACGCCAACTCAGTGTTTGTGCGTATCACCCACGCTTTGATCACCAATACTATCCCTATCATAAATATTACCGTAGCCACTGCCTTAGATATTTCCAAGAACAGCAAGCCGATCATGATGAACACCGCAGGACCAAGGAATATGGCCCAATGCATACGAGCCATTGCTATCACTTTTTCATCTCTAACTAGGCTGTTCTCAACGAATTTGCCCATCTTCTTCTCTCCATTTGTGGTTACCACGCTGAAGTATAGCGCACCTGCACATCTTTCGACATTAGGGTAGACATATCAACATTAAGACGCATTCCATCTGCCGATTCTTTTCTTGGCAAGCTCTTCAATTATTTCCTCATTCTTCCGTTTAATTTCTTCGAGCTCCCGCATCAACTCTTCCTTTTGACTGGAAGTCAGGCGCTCAAAAATCCCCAGCATCGCTCGCTGTTGAGGGGTGAGCCCCGATCCTTCGAACGGCAAACCATCCGCGCCGCGCTCCAATGATGGCGCGCTGACAACGGCAGTATCCGATGTCAGCACAGGACCTCCGCTGGCAAGCAAGGCATTTGGGTCTCTGCCGAGTGCGCGTAGTAGCTTGCGCACGGTATTCGCTTTGGGGTCCTTAGTTTCCCCGCTCAGAATTCGCTGAATAGTAGGCTGTGGCACGCTAGACTTGGCCGCCAGTGAATACTGCGTCTCGCCAGTCTCTGCCATCAGCTGGCTGAGCCATTTGCTGTAATCCGTCTGAATCATGCTGAAAGTATGCGGAAACACATAGCCCGACGGTAGCAACGCTGGCGTATTGCATCAAAGGATACGCTGCCGTATATTTGCGGCATGGACATACTATCTGCCTCCGAAAAACTGAAATCCTTGATCGCCTCCGGTCTCACGACCGTTGAGGTGGCACGTGAGACTGGCATAACGCAGGCGACAGTGTCCCGCATCGCCAGAGGCAAACATGCCGAACCGCGCGAACGGTCTGTACGTGCGATTGACGCGCTTTACAGCCGGATCTGCACGCCGCCTCTCTCCACGACAAGTATCACCACCCACGGTGATACCTCTCCGCAGGCCCAAGGACCCGAGAGGGGATCCGCATGAGATTGCCCGTGCCCATTGATCACGGTGTCCTGCCCCTGGTTGTGGCCATGAACGCCAGCAGACGCTTCAGGACCATCGCGTCCTGCCAGGGGCATCCACTCCGTTCCCAACCTCCTTATGTCATGTTCTCCGGCAGCCTGGATGATGCGCGGGACCTGGAGGGCCTGTTACGCAAGGCGTGGGCGATGGGTGACCTTCATTATGAATGGGAGGTGGAGGGCAACTTCGATGGTTTCCATCGGCTTGTATTTTTCCTCCGGCTCTTTGCCCTGCAGAGCGACAGGAACCGACCAAGGCTCTCTTCACACAAGATTCAGGAGGACTTGCGATCACTGGTAGGGGTGGTGAAGGGAGTTCCAGAACACGCCGATGGAACCGTGGTGCATGTCCCACCACAAGAAAACAAGTCCGCCGCCACCAATGGCGAGGCCGACCAGAATTCGGAGAATACGCTTGCGTCTTTGGCGGAACTGCTTGCGAACGGCCCCAGGACCTGGCGTGTGCCCACAATAGGGACACACCTCAGCCGTCTCCGAAATTTGCTCCTTGCATTCGACACACGCTACAAGCCCCATGGGATTCCCTATTCTCTGCAAGCGAATATCCGCTCAGAAGATTTGACCGTCTTGTCTGCATGGTGTCAATCCATCAAAACGCATGACCCGCTGGGAATGCTAGGAAACAGCGGTGCGCTGACCTGTCTGGGTTATGCAGGTGCCGATGGATGGCCTCCGCTTTGTTCCGTATCCCAGCGCTGGTTTCTTTTTCGTGGCGATCCTCTCGCCATGGCCCAGGCCGTAGCGAACGTGCGCCGCCTGATGTGGGCCGAACCCTCTCCGCTTCTGGGAAGTTGGGATGCATCCCTGCGCTTCGACTCCAGTCTTCGGGAGGTCTTGGTTATCTGGGGCAACCCACCGTGGGATGCGGAAACACCCGATGCGCTGGATATGGACACGGCGCTGGTGGCTAAGGAAATAGGCCATTGGGGGACCACGTGATCTGCCAAGCCATCGCCCTTACCGACCGGCAGCCTCGGCGCTTGACACCTTCCGCCGCGCGGGTCTACGCTCGTCTCGTCACCGGGGTTCCGGTGATCGGGTTTGAGAGCCCGGAAAGACGGCGGACAGCCGCCATCCCCTTGCGGGAAAGCGGTATTTTTATGTCCGTAGTCCGGTTCTGCTCCTATGGGCGGGATCGGGCGGGGAGTCTTGCAGGCGGCAACGTCGCAAGGCTCACCGGCTCCGTCTGCCGGTCTCTCAACCCGTCCGGTTCCGCCCACCCTTGTGAGAGGGGGTTGGCGGTCAAACAACCGTTAGACGGAGATTTGACCATGGACATCCATACCCCAGGCGCGTCCGCGCCCTTGCGGGCTGCGAAGCCTGCCGTTTTCCAATTCCATTCCACCGAAGTTCGCACCGTCGATCGTGACGGCCAGGTCTGGTTCATCGCCGGCGACATCGCCAAGGCCTTGGGCTATGGCGAGACCAAGGATATGACCCGTGTCCTGGATGAGGATGAAGCTGACCGGCACATTATGCCGGTCAGGTCGGAAGACGGCACCCACCAAACCCGCGAAGTCACCATCATTTCTGAATCCGGCCTCTATCACGCCCTCCTGAAAAGCCGCAAACCCGAGGCCAAGCCCTTCCGGCGCTGGGTGACCCAGGAAGTCCTCCCAGCCATCCGGCGATCGGGCGGGTATGCCGTACCCCAAGACCGCACGCCCTCCATCGTGCCGCCTGGAACCAGGCTACTGCTGACCTTCGAGGCCGATGGCCGTTATCGCGCCGAGCCCGTCCCCGATGGCGCCATGGTCGTGACCGCCCGTCAAATCGCCGAGATCGTCGAGGCCAGCGGCTACATCCTCGCCAAGCCTGTTGATAAGGAGTTCAAGCTATGAGCGCCCTGGATCCCGTCGTATCCGCCCGTCCCGCCTATCTGCCCACAGGTCCCCGTGAAGAATATCGCGGGGAGCATCCCGTCTACCGGAGGGACGAGGGGCCACGAGGGGGTTCCGCCCCAGCTGGGGTGCAGGCCTCGATACCGGCGCGGCCGGCTACCACCGCGGTCAAGGCAGATCAGATGGGTGCTGAAAGGCACGAGCCGACAGCGACGCTTTCCGCTGAACCATCCACCTCTCAGGAGGCCATTGCCGTGCAGCCTACTACACCCACATCGACCAATCCGGCGACTCACTTGCCCCAGGCCGGGCCCTCGGTCAGCGCTGGCGAACCGCCGCAAGACATCGGTGAAGCATACAACGGTGGCGGGCAACCCAGCATCGCGGACTTCAATCTGGAGACGCTTGCCCACTTACCGAAGAAGGAACTGATCATCGAGGCGGTGCGGCAAGGGCATGGCAGTTATGCCGAAATATCGGCGGTCACCGGCCTGACCAAGTCCGAAGTCAGCGCCGTCATTCACGCCACATTACTACTGGCGACCAAAAGCCGCCCCGCCGTTCTGGTGGAAATTACCCCGCCAGGCGCGAAGGAGCGCCGCTTCGAGATCGCCAACAAGGGTACCCGAGCATCCCCTCCGCAGAACGACGAGACTGCCCCGGCGCTGTTGTACGGTGCGACTACCGACGCTACGCCAATTCGTTTCAATCTGCACGTCGGGGATATGGAACACACCGTGATGGTGGGGCCAACGTGTACCGGCAAATCGCTCGCCGTTTTCACCGAGGGCTCCCAAAAGGACCGGATACTGGCGGCGGTGGCGCACGGCGCACACACGACGACCGAAATCACGCAACGCACCGGATTGCTGCGGGAACAGGTCCACAAAGCCGTAGGTTGGCTGGTGAAAAGGGGCGAGATGTTGGACATGCCCAGTGATGAGGAACGGACGGTGGAGCTCGCTCCATCCCCAGGCACCCCTAGCGTCCACCCGCCCGTTCAGGATAGGCCCGCCGATGAGCCTGCGCCGGCGGGCGCCAAAACCGCGCCAACTCAGGGCTCCGGCTCCCAGTGGAATGTTCCGACCGGGAAAGTCTTGGAGGTCCTCTTATCCAACGACACGGTCTCCCTCACGGCCTTGTGCGCAATAACCGGGCTGACCCGAGACGAGGGCCTTCAGGCGGTTGACGCACTGGATGCTTCGTTGCTTGAGATGAAGGGAGACGACGAATTCATCGAACGGTTCCACGGGGATGATGACGAAATCTGGTATCAATATATGACCGCCACCATGGACCCTGCTTCCCAGACATCCCCAGCACCTGCGCGTGGGGCACATCATCATTCCCCCCCTGCCACCGATGAACTCATAGAGCAGCTGGAGGAAGCGGCCACAGAGGCCCTCACGGTGCTGCGGGATGCCTTTTCCCGATTGGCCGACCTGGCGCGAGAAAACTCGGCGGCCCGAGACCGGCTGATAGCGGTGCAGAAGCTGCTGGGTGGGGAGGGCTGAATCATGTTTTGCGCGAAGGCGAAGAAACAGATTGCCGCAATTCAGGAAGTAGTTCGCCGCAACGGCCGAGGCATTCACAAGCGCATCGATGAAAACCGCGAGCTGATGGAACTGTTACAGACCACGGCTCCTGCGCTTCTGCGCGAATACCCATGGGTGGAGGGGTGGATTCATTCGCAGGACGATTTTCTCGTCGAGATCGAAAAGGTAGCGGGAATCCATTTACATCCTCCACGGCTTTACTCCTTCCCCCGGCCATGGCCCGGAACGGCGCCGTACATACCACAACGACAGGACGATACGAATCCTGTTTCTGATGATGGCGGAAAGGTTGCCTATACCCTGGCGACAATCAAGAACAAGCGGAGGCAGCTGAACACCATCCATTGGGCGTGTTTGCAAAGTGGTGGACTAGTCGCCAGCCCACGATTACACCAGGCATTTGCCCGAGGATTCATTGGCGGCGGCCTGGTGCTTATTTCTCTGCTTTGGTTAAAGCATTTGCCGGGTTACCAAAATCTACCCTTGGCCTATCTGCCGCTGTTGGGGGGCATCTCTATCTTCGGCTGGGTCTACTTTCGGTCCACCTACCCATCCAGGTGGCTTGATCTGATCGATATGAAGTTGGCCGAGTACGACCCTGTGGACAAAGAAGCCTACCGGGACCTGCAACGGGATACCAGAAAGGATGGCCATTTTAACGAATGGCGGGTACGGCAATGGGTGATGCAGGGGCGCCACGCGCTACAAATCGCGCGGGGAGACTTTTCTCCCACTCGGAACGATTTTCTACGGAAAAGGATATGATGCTTATGGACAATCCAAAAATAAAAACGCCATGCCCTTGCTCCAACACATTCACAAGTCCTACAGGGAAAAAGCTGGCAGGTTTCGCAGTAGCGATCATCACGAACTTTATGGCGGCATCCTTCGCATGGTCGTTAGCTGTTCACAAAGAATATATCTTTTCCGCAAGTGTAATGCTTGTCTCGTTAATCTTCGTTGTTCTCTTGGCTCAGAGAGTTGTTCTCTACAATACCAACAGGGACTTTATTGCCTGTATCAAATGCACAGTGCTTCGATTTAATCCATTCCATACCAAGCCAAGTGGACCAAGAGAAGATGAACAACTCAACAACGGCAAAAATGACTATGACGGCACACATGCCAATTGATTACTCACCACGCCCGCTGCCGCCCTGGCCAAGCCCGTCGTTGATTCCTTATGGCAAAGTCCATTTCCGTACTTCGCCACGTCACACAACCCGTAACAGTGGGAGGTATCCATGGCTGCAACCCTAAAACCATTCATCGTCGGCACATCGGATCTGGAACCGCTGACCCCGCCTGGAACGGACCTCCGCCACGGCGCCGTATTCGAGGTGGACATCGTCCACCTTCTCCACTCGGAATTCATCCACTTGGCCACCAACGAGGAATTGGGCGCGGCAGCCAGGCTGTGTCTGCACAGCCTGTTCCAAGTGCCGGCCGGCAGTCTGCCCAATAACGAGGTCGTCCTGGCCAAACTCGCCGGATGCGATCATCGAGCGAAAGCCTGGCAGCGCGTTCGCGCCATGGCGCTCTACGGCTGGACGCTGTGCTCGGACGGGCGACTCTACCACCAGGAGACCGCACGGATGGTCTTCGCCTTCCTCGTGGAGGAAGACACCCAGAAATGGGCCGAGGAAGAGCGCAACGCGGCGCGCTCCCGTAGGACCAGAAAAAAACCGCGCGACGGACGAACAGCGGAAACATCGACGCAAACCGGAGGACGCAGCCATGCCGTCCATTGACAAGAAATCTGGAAATTTCGCCTCCTTTTTGCCATTCATCATCGGCACATCGGATCTGGAACCCCTGACCCCGCCGGACACCGACATTCGCGCGGTGCCGTGGTTCAAGCTGGACATGCTCAAACTGGGGCATTCGGAGTTTTTACATGTCGCCAGCAACGAAGAATTGGGCGCGGCGGTCAAGCTGTGGATGTTCGCCATCCATCAGGTGCCGGCCGGGAGCCTGCCCAATAACGAGGTCGTCCTGGCGCAGGCTGCCGGCTACGACCACCGCAAAAAGGCTTGGCAGCGCGTGCGCGGCATGGCGCTCTACGGCTGGGCGCTGTGCTCCGACGGGCGCTTGTACCATCAGACCGTGGCTATGACCGTCCTCGACATTCTGCAATCCCTCCAGAGCCGCCAGAACGGCGGTGACGACGCCATGGAACGACTCCGGGAGCAAAACCGGCGGCGGCAGCAACGGTTCAAAGAAAGTCAGCGCGAAAGCCAGAAACAGCGCGTCGAGGGCTCCGAAGCGCCGGAAGCGCGAGAAGACATCCCGGCTTCCGCTGCGCCCGTAACGGCTGCGGTAACGTTAGCGGACTCGGCAGGGGTAACGTTACCGATAACGTCACCGAATAAAGAAATAGATAAATATAAAGAAAAAGAAAAACAACAGAATAGTAACGAACCGGTAACGTTGCAGGAATCGCTGCCGGTAACGTTACCAAATGGCGATTTGCCCACCGCGCCGGAAAGTTTCCAAGCTGGTCAACAAGACACCGTCCCCACTCGCGAAGGACTGATCTGCAGGCGATTGCGGGAACTCGGCGTCCGCGCCGCGCCGCACATGGTCGTGGTACAGGAGATGTGCGCCCGATTCACCGATGAGCACATCCTGGCGGCCGCCGAAATAGCGCTGGAGAGAAAAGGCGCAGGCATTCATATCGCGTATATCGCCGCCATCCTCAAGGACGACGGAAAGCCGGGAAAGAAAAGAACTGGCGGCGTCAACAAGCAACCCCCGATCGATCCGCCCAATCGCCAACTGATACCCCCAGTCGCCGTAGGCGGGTCTCATTATGTCAAACTGTAGGAGATAACCATGTCGCTTCCGAAGAATTTCAAGAGTAAAGAACAGCCCTGCGTTCCCGTCGGAGAGATGGCCAGGGATCTCCTCACCAAATGGGGATTCGACCCCACCAATGACGCGATCCTGCCTGACCGCCATCCGCAGTACCGCGAGTGCGCGCGCCATGGTCGTTATCCCATTTCGATGGTGGATGAGTGGGACGTCATCCGCTACCTGTCACCGGTCTGTCCGGTGTGCGCGGCGGAGCATGCCTCCCGTCGGCTCATGGAGAGCGCGGCCATCCCAAGGCGCTACATCGACTGCGGCTTCGACAATTACGTGGTCGAGGTCCAGGGTCAGCAGACGGCTCTCGATGTCTGCCGGGACTATGCAGATCATTTCGAAGAGCGCGCCCAAAAGGGATCCTGTCTCATCCTCTGCGGGAATCCCGGCACGGGCAAGAACCACCTGGCGTCTGCCATCGCCCACGTGGTGCTGGCCAAAGGGCACAGCGTGCTCCAGGTCACCGCCTACGACATCATTGCCCGGATCCGCCAGACCTGGCAGCGGGGAATCGGCAACAGCACGGAGCTGGAGGTCATCCGCGGGTTTGCGGAAGTGGGCCTGCTCATCATCGACGAGGTCGGGAAAACCTTCGGCAGCGATGGAGAGCGGGTGCATCTCTTCGAGGTGATCGATCACCGATACCGCGACCTGAAGCCGACCCTCATCCTGTCCAACGAGCGCATTGAGGGTGTGGAGAAATACCTGGGTCCGGCCGCTTTCGACCGGCTGTGCCAGAACGGCGGGCTGCTGCTCTTTGATTGGCAGAGCTACCGCCGCGAGAGGAACGTTGCATGAACCATACGCAAAACCGGGAGATTGTGTGATGCCCAAGCCATCCAACTCAGACGAAAACGATTTGATCGACGCCGGAGATGAGGATATCGATTCAGATTATCCGCTTCCTCTGGCTGAACGTGAGGAACTGGCGCGTCAAGCCTGGGGCACCGCGTCGCGTTTCGAGCAGACGGAAGGCTTCAACCTCCTCCTGGATGATCCTGAAACGATTCAGGCCGCAGCAGACGGTGATGATTATGCGGTAGCGCCGGAATGGTACGAAGGGCTTGAGATGGATGATGACGAAAAGGTGGACGCCGTGGCAACGCCGCGCAACCCCCTCGTCGATCCGGATCCACAGGACCGGCTTATCCCGGATCCGCGCGCCAGTGTTACCACACACGCATCAGCGCAGAATTTTCATCGCTGGTTGCGAAAGGCTATTCCCGTGTGCCGGGAACAATTGGAAGGGGCGCAAGTATCCGCAGATGTGGGATATGCCGTGCACTGGTATCTCAACAAGTCCATCGCTGCCATCACCCTCGCCGTGGGTACCTATCTGCGCAAAAAACTCATCATCGCAGACCAGGTCGATGCACGGGATGCGGCGTCCAGGATACTGCGCCAAGTCATAGAATCTCACGATTTTGAACGCATACCCAACCTCAACATCGACAAAATGTGTTCGGGTTACTTTCAGACCATCTCCCAATTCCGCACTTTCATCGCCGAAGGCGTCGGCGTGTCCCATCAGGATATTTACTATATGGCTCACGCCAAGCCGATCAGTCCCGGCCACGATGAGCAGAACGGCGACGATGTGGTGGACATCGATCTACTGCACCCGGATCAAGCCCATCCAGACGCGCTGAATGCCGGTCTCTGCCGGTATACGGACAGCCCCATGGAGGTCCTCATCCAGAAACAGGAAAACGCTAGCGCAATGCGGCAGATGCGCCAGAAGGCGGCATCATCTGTTTTGGATGGCGAGGACTCTAAGGACGGTGAGGACCGGATGCCGATTTCCTTACGCGAAGTGCTTCTGCGTGTTTCTCAGGATCCGCGGGGCGAGTTAGCCATGGCTACGGAGATTGCCCATTTTTTGGCCCGAAGAAGTGACGGCATGCGGAATATCCGCCGGGGACTCGCCCGCCACGCCCGCACGAAGGCCCCCACAGCCGTCCTCGCTACGCACATTTTAGACCTCATGAGCGGCGATGATCGGTCCACAACCAACACAAAAGTCGGAGGTGTCTGATGCGCAGCCCCTTGGTCTGGATCGGCGGCAAAGGCCGATTCACGGACAGAATCAACGCGGCACTTCCGAAACCAAACCGGCACCTGTGCTATGTCGAGCCGTTCTGTGGCGGCGCGAGTATGTTGTTTTCGCGCCCCGCCAAGGGCGTCGAGGTCATCAACGACCTGGATTCCGAAGTGACGCACTTTTTCAGCATGCTGCGGAACCAGCCAGAGACTTTGCAACAATACCTGCAGCTCACCCCCTACAGCCGGGAGATATTTAACGCATGGCGGGACGTTGCCGATCCTTCAGCGCTGCCCGATATCGAACGCGCTGCGCGATTCTTCATCATGACTCGCGCTTCTTTTCACGGTGATTTATCCCGAAAGCCCAGCTGGGCCTATGCCCGGGTAGACGACAATCGGGCACGCGCCGCGAAACATGCGATTGACGATGACCTGTTGATCACGGCCGAACGGCTACGGACGGTCTATGTGGAAAACGACGAAGCGTTAGCGGTGATATCCCGATGGGATGCCCCGACCACCGTCTTTTATTGCGACCCCCCCTATCACCCGCATACCAGGGCAGACGGCGGTTACGTGCACGAGATGGACCACCAGGCCCACCAGGAGCTGGTAGATGCCCTACTTAACATCCAGGGAATGGCAGCGCTCTCTGGCTACCAGAACGATTGCTACGCAACATTGGAAAATGCGGGCTGGCAGCGGCATGACTTTGATGTCGTCTGCGGTGCCGGCCGCACTCGGCAACCCAGAGCAGACGGAAAAGAAGTGGATCCCGCCCGCATGGAGAGCATCTGGATCAACATCGCATTACAGAAGCGGCTTGCCGCGGAAAACTCTCGGCAATGCAGTCTGTTTGATTTCTCCGATCCGGGGGACGAGCGAGGCGATGAAGATGCCGCATAAACCAAACCATCACCACCTCATAATTCTGGTGTAAACCGCTATACCACCAAGTCCGTCGCTATACCTCCATGTTGGTTCAGACATGCAGAAGCATCAGCGAGGACGCCCATGCCAACTCAGAGACACGGTACAGCCACGCCCGAAGATCGCGACAAGCGCGAGAAACGCGATGTGCGCCAGGAGGTCACTGACCGCATCATCATTGCGGTAGAAGAAAATACCGCCCCATGGCAGCGACCATATGACGGTGGCCCCAGATCCGGCCCCATCAACGCCGTCACAGGCAAGGAATACAACGGCGGGAACCGTATGTTATTGGCGACCGTCGCCCCCACTGGCGATCCCCGCTGGGTGACTTACAAACAAGCTGCCGAACAGGACTGGCAAGTGAAAAAAGGGGAGCACGGCATCCCGATCGAGGTCTGGAAGAGCTATGAAAAAGGCATAGAGCGACCGGGCGGCGAAAACCCAAAGTTCGAGGGTAAGGAAATTGCGGTTTCCGGGAAGGAAGTCCGACGTTTCGCCAAGTATTACACGGTATTTCACGCCTCGCAGATCGATGGCATCCCGCCATATGAGATGGACCCATCAAAAACGCATGATTTCGACATGCATGCAGTGGGTGAAAAACTGTTTGACCAGAATGAGAAGTCCGCCCCTGTTTTATTCGATAGTCCGGGACGGGCTTTTTACAGCCCTAAAAATGATGATATTCACCTGCCACCCCGGGAATCCTTCCTTGACGCCGGACATTTATATGCCACAGCGGCGCATGAGATTGCTCACTCCACCATGGCGGAGCATCGCCTGAATCGGAGCAGGTTACAGCAGTTTCAGAACGGGACGGCCTCTGACCATACATTGCGGGCCAAAGAAGAGCTGCGTGCGGAAATGGCGTCCTACATCATTTCCGAGAAAACGGGCATACCCCATCATCCTGAAAATCATGAGTCCTACGTGAAGGGCTGGGTATCCATTCTCAAAAACGACAAGAATGAAATCTACCACGCTGCGCGGGATGCGGAAAAGATGGCGGATTATGTCATCGCACAGCAGAAATTGCTGGAAGTCGGTCAGGAAAAAGCCATTGAGGCGCCCGAACGCATTAAGCAGGTGCATCACCGGGTTATTCTGTCTCACCGGAAGGACCTGCCCGACTATGTGCGCCAGGAACCCGTAGATCCGGACAAACCCATTCTGGAAATCCAGAATCACAACCGCCAGAGCATTTCCGGTGTACTGAAAAATTTTGAAAAGGATAACCTGCTGTTGGATACCAAAGAATACGGTGTCGTTCATGTGGATATTGGCAAGCGGTTTATGGAAGACGGATTTAGTGGTTCTTATCTACATAAAGCCATGGACAAACATATTGATGTTTCCATTAGTAATGACGGGCGGATACTGAAAATTCACAACCCTGAACTAGGTACACAGCCTGCCACCGATATTTTCGATACCCCGGCCAAACCGTTTGGGCTGATGCCGTTCAGGCAAATGGACCGCGCTGATGCCATGCAGATCACCGGCAAATTAACGCATGTTCATGATACCAACCTGATCGAGATTCAACCGGCGGGAAAACCCATGCTGATATCTGGTCGTGATCCAGACAAAGCACATCAGGCGGAAATCAGGGCCATGGTCGGACATACCGTGACGGTAAAGCCCACCAGAACCGGCGAACTCAAGGTGGAAGACCGCACGCCTCAAAAAGTGAATTCACTGGGGCGCTGACATGAATGCCTATAACCGCGAAACCATCGTGACCGCACTGTCGGCAGCGGGTATCCCCTATCAAATCCTGGGCCGCGAGATAGAGGCGGATGTTCTGGGTACGGGGCACAAAACGCACAAGATCAATCCTGCCAAAGGCGTGTACTTAGACTCGGCGACGGGTGCAGGAGGCACGATCGAGGGATTGTTGCGGGCTATGGATTTGAACCCCTCCCCATCGGTTGCCCCAGATCAGCCGATAGCGCGCCAAACGGACAATTCCCAGTTGGCCCGCACCCTGTGGAATAACGCATGGGCCTGTAAATATCCCGATGAATTATACAACGGACCAGACCTGAATGGTCTGTCTGCCATGAACAAGGGTGCCCGGCGCGCGCAATGGCAGACCGCCAAAGACGTCACTGTGCAATATCTTTCTCACCGCGGCCTAGAGGATGCCCACTGGCTGGGCCAGGTCAGAATCAGCCTGCCGGACCGTTTTTCACCGGAAGGCGCCCGCGCGATCATGATCCTGCCCATGCGCCGCGACGGGAACATCTGCGGCATTCAACAGACCTTTATCAACGATGAAGGGCAAAAACTGGATCGTAAGATGCTGGGGCGGAAAGGTGTCGTTCGCCTTCCACCGCCACCTGAAGCAGTGCCCACGCCTCTCACGGGCACTGCCCAGGAGAAAGGCATGCTCCTGCTGGGAGAAGGCTTCGAGACTACAGCAGCAGCCATCCAGGCTAGCGGCTTGCCCGGTATCGTCGCCTATGACGTGGGAAGCATTCAGAAATGGGCTATGGAACAAGCTGAGGCGGCACATAAACCTGCCAATCGGGGGACAGCCGTTCCCGTAATCGGCGTTCTGGTTGACCGCGATATCAATAAGGTTGGGCAGCGCGGTGGTCTGGACACCATTAGTAGCCTGGATGAGGCAGGACTGGCCGCACGCTATCTTGAACCTCCAACCAAGGTCTTCGGCGGACCCAAAGGCGCTGATTGGGCGGATGCGCGACAAGAACTAGGGCCTGATGGAATCAGGGCAGCACTGACACAGTGCATAGATCAGCAAAACAACCTGGCGGCGTATCGAGAAGCGCATCGCCATGAAGTTGATGCGGCACGGGCCCTCCCAGACGATCACAAACGCGCATCTGGCATAGCCGCGGTGGTGCCGTACATGTCGCCACGACAAATCAACAGTGCACTGGAAGATCCCTATTGGGTCGTGCGATTGAATACGCTGTACACCCTGCAGATGGCCGGGCGGACGGAGGAAATTGATAGAGCGCATGCAAAAAAACTCGTGGAGGACAAAATACCGGCGGTCCATACGCGCGCTCTCGCCGCCTTTCAAGATCGTTTTGCACCATATCCATCAAAAAAGAAGGAGGTATCTATGCAACAACCCAGCGTTTCCACGGACCCAAACGATAGCAGAGATGTAGCCGCGATTTTGGGACTTCCCGACAACACCAATTTCGACAACCCGATCCCTCCGCAAACACCCCCAGAAAGGAGTCACAACATGGACCAGCAAGCCAACGCCCCGCAGGCCACCCGGCAATACCCCAGAATGGAAGCCTCTCTTAAAGCACAGGATGAAACCTGGTACCAGGCGAGTCTATATGCGGACAAGGAAGGTCAATTGAAGGGGACAGTCTCCATTACCAATAAGGAACAGTCTCTTGATGAACGACACAAGGTAGAGTATGAGGCCAAGAATGACAAAAATGGAAAGCCTTTTTTACACGCAAAGGTGCAGATTTCGGATCGCCCGGATGTGCACGTTTTTGTGCGCCCAGACGCCGAAAGCAAAGTCGCCATGGTGTCGTTTACGGAGCTGAAAAACAGGAAGCATCAGCAAATCGAAGGACAAGGTGGAACCCTCAAGCCCAACGAGGCGGCACGCATACATGGGGGCAAGGATAAGACCATTCAAGCCATCGGGGAAAAGTTAGGGGTCAATTACCTCGAAGGACCCGCTCCGGACAAGGAAAAAAGACAGTATCCCCGGATGGAGTCGGCTCTGAAGGCGCAAGATGGCACCTGGTATACCGCTGGAGTCTATGCCGATAAGGACGGCCAACTGAAGGCGACCGTGCGCATCAATCACCAGGAAACCGGTCTGGATGAACACCACAAGGTTTCCTTCGAAGAGCGTGAGGGCAGCAGCAGCGGGCGTTATTACAGCGCAAAGATCGAGCGCGAAGACAAGCCGTCCGTATTCATGAACGTGCAGGCGCCAACCATGAAGGAGGGTGATATCCGGATTGCCCGCACGGATTTTACCGAGTTCCACCCGGAAGAGGAGGATAAGAACAAACGCTTTGACCGCATCCAGGGTCAGGGGGGCTGGCTCAAGCCCAATGAGGCCATGCTCGCCAAAGGCGACAGGGATCACACGATGCAGTTCATGCGTGAGAAGCTGAACGTGGATCCGGTAAAACAGGTTGAGCAGGCCAAAGCCAAAGCCAAGGGGGTCGAACG
>JAEHJW020003815.1_pt1 | contig 26048 bp, 35 predicted proteins | sample 9271431 | NCBI WGS metagenome assembly JAEHJW02 | reverse complement strand
CCGCTGCGGCGTCCGAGATCTGCGCCGAGTTCAACGTGTCGCGCGCCACCGGGTTCCGCTGGTGGGCCGCGTGGCGCGAGGTACATCCAACCATGCAAGAAGGGGAAACACGATGAGCGACACACGCAACCAGCTGCTGCTGGCGGCCCTGCAGCGCGCGGGCAAGCCACTGGCCAGCGATGACCTGCTGGACGCCGCGGTGGGCCTGGCGCTGGCCGAAGGCTGGACGCCGGAGCAGACGCGCGAGCTGAGCCGGCGCAGCGTGGCGGCGCGGCTGCAGAACATGCTGAACAGTAACCTGGTGGTGCAGGTCGGCGACGCGCTGGATGACACCTCGCGTCGGCTGACGCCCCTGTTCGCGCCGACAGGCCTGTACAACCCGCGCGCCAGCGTGCCGGCCGCACCCACACCCAGCCGCGCCGACGCCGGCCGCGATTCGCCCTACGGCAGCATGGACCGCACCCAGCTGCTGGCGGTGCTGGAAGCGCACGACGACATGCTGGAGTGCATCGGCCGCTTCTTCACCGACCTGACCACCGTACGCGAGAAGGTGCGCCGGCGCCTGCAGGTGGCTGGGCTGGGGCAGCGCTGATGGTGGCCAAGGGCCAGCGCGCCCTGCGCTATACCAGCACCACAGCGCTCCCGGAGCGGATGCGGCAGATGGTTGAGGCGCAGGGACAGGCCAGCGCAACACCGGCCTCCAACAGCATGCCGTGCGCGCCGCGCAAGCCGCGCCGCGACAGCGAACACAACGAGCAGGTGGTGTTTTTCAACCGCATCCGTACGCTGGCGTTGAACGATCCGCGGTATGCCGCACCGGCACAGCGCACGTTCGCCATTCCCAACGGCGGCGGCCGCTCGAAGCGTGAGGCGGGCCGATTGAAGGCCGAGGGCGTGACCGCTGGCGTGCTGGATATTTTCTGCAGCATCGCGGCGGGCGAACACCACGGCCTTTTCATCGAGATGAAGTCGATGACGGGTTTTGCCAGTCGGGAACAGCGTGAGTTCGTGTCCGATTCGCTGCAGCACGGGTATGCGGCCGTGGTATGCCGTGGCGCCGATGCGGCCTTTGCCGCGTGGCGGACCTATCTCGAATCGTGGGTGCTGGTATGTTCGGCCCGGAGCTGACCAAAACCCAGCTGCTGGCGCTGATCAGCAGCATGTCGGACACCGAGTTGGCACGGCAGTCGATGCACCTGCGGCACATGCAGAGTGCCGCGCAGCGTCGGGCAGATTGGGTGGAGCGTGAGATGCGCCGGCGCAAGAAGGTGGCACGATGACAGGCATGCTGTACCCGAAGCGCCCGAAGCCGCCGCAGGGATGGCCGAGCATGCCGGCCAAGCCGGCGTTCGTGTCGAAGCACACCGCGGAGCGCCAGCCCGTGCTGCCGTCGCGCATCACACCGCACGCGGACAGCCCACGCACGCCGATGGAGAAGCTTTCGCGGCTGGCCGGCGGCACCACATACCGCACGCCGGACAACAGCCGTGAGGCGCGCGGCGGCATCAGCACCGAGGACGTGGCCTATGCGCTCGGCTTTGTGACCGACCCGCTGGAGCAGCGCCTGGCGCTGGCGCTGGCATGCGGTACGGATGCCGAGTGGGCCGAGGTGCAGGCGCTGGCCTACCCGCAGCTGCTGAGCCAGCTGCGCGCCAGCTACGCCACCCGCGCGATGGTCGCCGGGCCGCTGCGGTACCGGATCCGGCTAGTGCTGCACGACGTGTTTCACGACCTGGCGCTGCAGCGCGCGCCGCGCGAGCCACGGCAGTCGGCGCGGCGGATCAGGATGACGATGCGCGACTACAAGGCGCTGTACAAGGCGATTGCCGGCTTCGTGGAGACACGCGCCCAGGCGGGAGCGTACAGCGCGAAATGCGCCCTGCACAACGACGGATAGACTGCGCGTGCGCGCACGTGCGGGGCAATTGCCTGCACGTGCGGCGCGCATTTGACCTGAACGCACGATTTCGGCCAATCTCTCGCGCATGTGAGTACGAATCCGCCTACCGGATTCACCACCCCTACGAAGCCCGGCATTTGCCGGGCTTTTTGCTTGCTGGAGACCGTGATGGACGAGATCGAAGCGAACGGCGTGCATGCGCCGACTGAGCCGGTGAACGCCGCGGCGACGGAGCCGACGAGTGTTGCAGACGATGCCGCTGCCGCTGACCCCGATGCCGCTGCTGCTACGGTAGATCCTGCTGCGACGGTCGATCCTGCGCAAGCCAATGCCACCGTGGCAGCAGTGACCCAAGAGGACATGCTGCCATCGCCCGCTGTTGGTAGCGCCGCGCAGACCGTGATGGACGAGATCAAGACGGCACTGCATCACCTGGAGTTGCTGCCATCGACCACGGCCGCGTGGTTCAAGACCAAGCTCAAGGAGCTGGAAGACAAGCTCTGACGTTTCTGCGGCCGGCTGAACGCGCCGACATCGCACTGCCGCGAGGCAGCGCCGCGCTGTGGTGCACATGATCCTCCCCTGGATCGACCTTCCCCTGGTCAACGCCGAAAGCAACACCACCCGTCCGCCGCAATTTATTCAACCGCCGCGTGCGGGAACACCTCGCTCACGGAGCCACCATGTCACTGAGCCAGCTCATCATCATCACCCTGTCCTTGTTGGGGCTTTGCCTGACGATAGGGGGCGGCATCATTGGTTGGGTACTGAGCCACGGCAGCCGGCTGCGCGCCGCCGAAGTGCGCATCGAGAACCTGGCCACCAATGCGGAAACCGACCGTCGCCGCAGCGACGCGATGTTTGCGCAGATCGCCGCAACGCTGACGCGGATCGAAGACATGGTGGCCAAGAAGGTGGACCGATGAAACTCGTCGATGATTGGCGCGACGGCAAGCGCTGGCTGTCGCTGCATTTCAGCTTCTACGGCTTTGTGCTGACCTCGCTGGCTGGCGCGCTGGCCATGAGCGGCGCGGCGGTGCAGTGGCTGTCGGTGTTTGGCTTGGGCGGCGTGCTGCTGCTGGCCGCGCTGATTTTCGCGCTGGCGTTCGTCGGGCGGCTGATCAGCCAGAAGCCGAAGTCACCCGACGATGGCGATGATGATGCCTTCCTCGGTATCTGACCCCACGCTCAACCGCCGGCTGAAAGGGTTGACCAGTGCGCTGGCGATCCTGACGGTGCTGCTGGGCTATTTCGAGGGTGACCGGCTGGTGGCCTACCGCGACGTCGGCGGCGTGTGGACGATTTGCCGCGGAATCACGCATGGCGTACATGCCGGACAAGTGGCGACGCAGGAGGAATGCCACACCATGGACACGGCGGAAGGCTTGAAATCGCTTGCGGTGGTGAGCGCCGCGTTGGCGCGCCCGCAGCCGCCAGCTCGGAAGGCTGCGCTGGCGGACTTCGAGTACAACGTGGGCGAGGGCGCGTTCCGCCGATCCGGCGTGCTGCGCAGGATCAATGCGGGTGACGTGTTGGGTGGATGTGGCGAAATGCAGCTCTGGGTGTATGTGCATGGCGTGATCAACGCCTGGCAAGTGAAGCGCCGGGGCATCGAACACGAGATATGCATGCAGGGCGTGCGCTGATGCTGCTACGCACCGATGGCAAGGCCCGCGGGCTGTGGGCGCTGCGCGACCCGGTGAGCGGGCTAATCAACCTGGCCTACCTGTGCGACAGCGAGAGCGCGGCACAGAAGCTGCGCCGTGCGCACCTGACGCACAAGCGGCACGAGGAAGCACTGGAAGTGGTCGCTGTGCAACTGACCCTGGCTGAGGATGCGCCGTGAAGAACATTGCTTATCTGCTGCTTGGCAGCGTGCTGCTGATGATGATTGGCGCGGCCATCGGATGGCACGCCAAAGGCATCAGTGTGCAGGCGGCGGAGCGCACGGCAGCCCATGCCGAGACGCAGGCGGTGATCGCCGGCGTCACCACGCAGGCGGCCGCGCAGCATGCCGATCAGGTGAAAGAGCAGGGCAAGAGCCTTGCACTGGGCATCGACCAGGCGGCGATCCGCGCCACCGGCGATCGCCTTCAGCAGGAGATTGACCGTGCGAAGTTCCCGATTCAACCGCCCGCGGTGGTGCTGGGCGCGACCGTGGTGCATGTGGGCTGCCCTGATGACCCTGTGGGCAGCGCTGAGTTTGTGCGGTTGTACGACGCTGCCGCCCAAGGTGCTGGCGATCCCGCAGCTGCCGCCAGCGCCACCGCCCGCTGAGTGCACGCGCGCCGCACTGGTGGCATTTGCGCCGGAACTGCGGGGGTTGCCGAACGGCTACGTGCAGATGAGCCCGACCGACCGCGCACGCGCATTGCTGCGTACCAAGGCAGCGGACAGCGTGCAGTACCGCACCTTGCGGGCGCAGACGCTGCGCTGCGCCAGATAACGACCGACATTCCCCACCATGGCCAAGAAACAGGCGAAACCGCGCGGCAAGGCCAAGCCGATGGTGCGGAAGGCTGCGAAAAAGGCCGCGGTGAAGCGTACGAAGGTGGCGCCGAAACCGGTTGCCAAGCCGGTCACGCCGGTGGTGACGCAGGGAAGGCCGACCGCTGCCAGCAAGCTGCTGCGCATGAAGCTGTTCGTGAAGGAGTACCTGAAGCACAACTTCAACGGCCGGCAGGCCGCGATTGCCGTGGGCTACAGCCCAGGTGGCGCAAGGGATGTTGCCAACGACCTCTTGGCGCTGCCGCAGGTGCAAGCGATGCTGCAGGCGGAGACGGCAGCGCGCTGCAAACGGCTCGATATCGAGACCGACGACGTGCTGAGGCGCATGCACACGATCGCCACCGCCGACCCGCGCGAGCTGATCGAGCTGCACCGCTGCTGCTGCCGGTTCTGCTATGGCCACGAGCACCACTACCAGTGGACGCCGAACGAGATGCGGCAGGCCGTGAAGGATTATGAGCAGGCCGTGCTGGATGCGGCGGCCGACAAGGCGGCACTGGCAAAGATCAAGGCACCGGACTTACTGGGTGGCACCGGGTTCAACCCGTACGGCGACCCGAACCCGAAATGCCCAGAGTGTTTCGGTGAAGGTACCGAGCGCACGGTGCCGAAAGACACCCGCGACCTGTCACCCGTGGCGCAACTGCTGTACGCCGGCGTGAAGACCACACAGAACGGGCTGGAAATCAAGATGCATGACCAGACCGGCATGCTGGTGAACGTCGGAAAGCACCTAGGCATGTTCGAGAAGAAGGTGAAGCACAGCGGCGGCATCGCAGTGCATCAGACGCTGAGCGGTCTGCTGGACGACATCGACGGCGCCGGCACCGGGCTGCCCGACCATGCCAGCAGAGATCGCTGACCAGCAGGAGCTGCAGCGCCTCAAGCAGCTCTTGAGCGACCGCTGGTGGCGGTTGAACCACCTGTACCGCATCGTCGACAAGAACGGCGACGAGGTGCTGTTTCAGCCAAACGCAGTGCAGGTGCTGTTTCTCGACGGGTTTCACAACCGCAACCTGGTGCTCAAGAGCCGTCAGCACGGTCTGACCACGCTGGCGTCGATGCTGGCGCTGGATACCGCGCTGTTTCGCAGCAACACCACCTGCGGCATGGTGATGCACAAGCGGGACGATGCGGAGAAGGTGTTCCGCGGCAAGATCCTGTTTGCCTACGACCGGCTGCCGCAGTGGCTGCAGGACGTGCGGCAGATCACCAAGCGCGACATGAACGGCGAGCTGGAGTTTTCCAACGGCTCAAAGCTGTACGTGTCGCTCAGCCACCGCTCGGGCACGCTGCAGTTTCTGCACGTGTCGGAATACGGCCCGATGTGCGCGTTTTACCCGCTGCGCGCCGGCGAGGTGAAAACAGGTGCGCTGAACACGCTGGCACCCGACGCGATCGTGACCATCGAGAGCACGGCACACGGCCGCATCGGCGATTACTACCAGATGTGCCAGCGCTCCATGCAGATGGACAAGATGGTGGCGGCCGGCACCGCGCAGCTGTCGAAGCTGGACTACAAGTTCCACTTTTTCGCGTGGTTTCAGGACCCGATCAACCAGCTTGACCCGGATGGTGTGCCGATCGGCACCGAGCTGACGACGTACTTCGAGCAGCTGCATGCCGAGCACGGCATCGAGCTGAGCGACCGCCAGCGCGCGTGGTACGCGAAGAAGTCCGAAGAGCAAAACGACAAGATGAAGCAGGAGCATCCGTCGACGCCCGAGGAAGCGTTCGAGCAGGCGATCGAGGGTGCTTACTTTGCCAAGGAAATGGGCCTGGCGCTGAAGCAGGGCAGGGTGCTGGACCTACCGATCATCCCCGGCGTGCCGGTGAACACGTTCTGGGACATCGGCATGAGCGACACGACGTCGATCTGGTTTCACCAACAGATCGGGCCGTGGCATCACTTCATCGACTTCTACGAGAACTCGGGCGAGCAGGCCGAGCACTACGTGCGCGTGCTGCGCGAGCGCGGTTATCTGTACGGACGGCACTACCTGCCGCACGACGGCATCAACACGGAGTGGGCGGGTACTGGCAACAAGACCCGGCTGCAGGTGGTGCAGGAGCTGCTGCCAGGCAAGGTAGAGCTGGTGGAGCGCATACCGCAGAAGGGCGATGCGATCGACATGGTGCGTCAGGCACTGGCGCGCTGCCGCTTTGATCGCACGCGCTGCGGCGAGAACCCGCCGGGCTCCGGCCGCGGCGGGCTGCCGGCACTGCAGAGCTACCGCAAGGCGTGGAACGAGCGCCTTGAGGTATGGCACGACTACCCGCTGCACGACTGGGCATCGAACGGCGCGGATGCCTTCATGCAGTTTGCGCAGGGCTTCCCGATGGACGGCGTGAACGACGCCTCGACGCGATCGCGCCGGCGCGCGCGCGACCGCAACTGGAAAACGACATGACCAAAACACAACTGCCGGCCGCCCAGCGCTCGGAGCGCTCCAGCGTGCTCGGCCCGCTGCCGCGCTACAGCACGCTGGCGATCCTGGTGCGCGCCGCGCTGTATGGCGCGCAGCACCCGCTGGTGCAGCACATGGCCGAGCGCAACCGCGAGATCGACGGTATGAAGGCCGCGGGGCTGTGGCCTGCATGAGCAGCGAGGACGCCATCAGCAACCCGACGGTGTTCGGCGCGGGGGGCCATGCCAGCACCAAGCACAGCCACGTCGGCCAGAAGGGCGACCTGACCGTGGAGCTGCACTACGGCACCTTCGACACCGGCCACCAGCGCCAGGCGGCGCTGTACATCTGGCGGCGCAAGCACGAGCCCGATGGCGTGTACGTGCCGCTGAGCCAGATGTGGATGTTTGCCGAGAAGGATGCCCTGCACGAGATGGTGCCGCCGATGGCCAAGCACCTGTACGGGTTTGTGACGCAGCAGGACCAGGTGCGCGTGCTGGATGCGGTGCTCGATTTTCTGGAGGATCTGCGCAAGTCGCCGCCGGACCCGAAGCTGTTCAAGGACCGCTCGCTCGATGCGTTTCTGGAAAGCTGCGCCGAGGAAGGGCTGGACTTTTTCGCCACCGTGAACGGCACCAAGGTCGTGGGCTGACATGGGCGCGTTCGAAAGCTCCTTCACGGACGCCGGCGATGGCTTTCCGCAGATGCCGGGCGACGCCGGCACGGACGCGCCGGCGCACGCGCTGGACTCGGACGAAAACACCCGGCTGCTGAAGCGCCTGGCCGAGTGGTGGAGCGAAGCCCGCGACGGCCATGCCGACAACCGACGCGAGCAGCTGGTGGATGCGGACTACTACGACTGCATGCAATGGACCGCCGAGGATGCTTCGGTGCTGCTGGATCGCGGCCAGGCACCGCTGACGTTTCCGCTGGTCAAGCAGATGTGCGACTGGGTGATCGGCACCGAGCGCCGCACCCGCATCGACTGGGACGTGCTGCCGCGGCAGGACGACGACGTGAAGATCGCGGCGGTGAAGAAAGACGTGCTGAAGTGGGTCAGCGACGTCAACGGCGCCGGATGGGAGCGTAGCCGGCAATTTGCCGACGTGGTCAAGGTGGGCATCGGCTGGACGGAGGAGTGCTACAACTCCAACGCCAGCGAGGAAGGCGTCACCGTGCGCCACCAGGACTGGAAGGGCATGTGGTGGGACCCGTACGGTCGCAGCAACGTGATGCGCGACTGGCGTTACATCCACCGCGCCAAGTGGCTGGATCTGGACTACGCCATCGCCATGTGGCCCGATCGGGCGCAGGCGCTGGCGGCGCACGCGGTCGACACGCTGGACCCGATGCTGGAATCGCTGGAGCTGGAATCGAGCCTGCCGCAGATGTTCTTCGGCCAGCCCAACCCGCTGCGCGGCTCGCTGGCCACCGGCACGTTCGGGTTGTCTGGCAGCGCATCCATCACCCGGCGGGCGCGGCGGCGCGTGCTGGTGATCGAGACCTGGTACAAGCGCGCCGTGAACACGCCGATGCTGCTGGGCGACGATGCCGACGAGCTGAACGGCACCGCGTTCGACAGCAACAACCCGCTGCACCAGAAGGCACTGCAGGGCTCGGCGCCGATGAGCCTGGTCGACAGCGTAACGCAGCAGATGTGGTGCGCCATGTGGACCCCGGGCCTGCTGCTACGGGTGACCAAGAGCCCGTACAAGCACAAGCGCTACCCGTTCACGCCGGCTTGGGGCTACCGCCGCCACCGCGACCACATGCCATACGGCATCATTCGCCCAAGCCGCGATGCGCAGGACGAGTACAACAAGCGCCGCAGCAAGATCCTGTTCGAGCTGAACACGAACCAGGTGATCTACACAGCTGACTCGATGGACGAGGCCGACGAAGAACACAACCTCGCCGAGGCCAAGCGGCCGGACGGCGAGGTGCGGTTGAAGACCGGCATGATGGAGTCGTTCCGCATCGACCGCGGCGCGGATCGCTCCACCGGGCAGATCCAGATGCTGGCCGAGGCCAAGCAGAACGTCTACGAATCCAGCGGCGTGACGCGCGAGAACACCGGCAGCAGTACCGGCGACCAGAGCGGCCGCGCCATTCTGGCCAAGCAGCAGCAGGGCAGCGTGACCACCGCCGAGCTGTTCGACAACTACCGCCAGGCGATTCAAGAGAGCGGCCAGAAAACGGTGTCGAACTGCGAACAGTTTCTGACCGTGCCGAAGATCGTGCGCATCGCTGGCGTCGACGGCGCCGCAGCATGGGTGGCGATCAACCAGCCGCAGTTCGACCCGATGACCGGGCAGGTGCACTGGGCCAACGACATCACCGCCAGCGAAGCGGATTTCATCGTGGATGAAACCGACTTCCGCGAGACGGTGCGCATGGCGATGGCCGAGTCGATGTTCGAGCTGATCGGCCGGCTGCCGCCCACGGTGGCGATGGCGCTGCTGGATATGGCGGTGGACTTGACCGACATCCCGAACAAGCAGGCGATGGTGAACCGCATCCGCTCGGTGACCGGACAGACGGCGCCGGGGCAGGAAGCCACTCCCGAAGCGCAGGCGGCGGTGCAGGCCAAGCAGCAAGCCGACCAGCAGGCGCAGGAGCTGGCGCAGGCGAAGCAGAAGGCGGATGTACAGCTGACCACGGCCAAGGCCGGTCAGGCGGACGCCACCGCCAATCTGACCAATATCCGGGCGCAGCACACGGCGGTGCTGGGCAAGGCCGACGCCATGCAGACCGCTGGCATGGTGCACGCCGCGCCTGCGCTGGCGCCATCCGCCGACAAGCTGTGGGATCCGAACGCCTCGCTCCCGCAATCACCCAACCAGTTCGTGCCACACGTGCCGTAACCCGAGGACACCATGCAGATCGAAACCACCCAAGCGCCGCCGGAAAACCCCGTGAACGGCGGCGATCCGACCGACCAGGAAGCGCTGTACGCCGAGCAGCTCGAAGGGCTGGGCGATAACCCCACCGAAGAGCCTGCGGCTGCTGCGGCTGCGGCGGCGGCTCCAGCTGCCGCCACGGACGATGCTGGCGCTGATGCAGGGCAGGCAGCCATCGCGGATGCAGCTGCTGCTGCGGATAGTGATGCGACCACTGCAGCGGCAGACGTCGCGGCGGCACCTGCACCGGCGCCCGCCGCGGTGGCCACGGCGCCCGTCGTCGCGGCTGCGGCCAAGCCCGAAGCGCCCAAGGACTTCGATGCGGCGTACAAGCACCTGCAGGAGCAGTACGACGCCGGCGAACTCGACGGCGACAAGCTGCAGGCCGAGCAGCGCGCGCTGGCGCGCGAGGAAGGCGCACACACCGCCCGCATGACGATCTGGGAGGAAGGCCAGCGCACGGCGGCACAGCAGGCCGAGCAGGATTTCAACGCCACGGCGCTGAACTGGGAGGCCAACAACAAGGACTTCATGGCCAACACCACCCGCGCCCAGCTGATGCAGCAGACGCTGGCGGCGATCGACCAGCAGACAGGCGGTAAGCTGCCGCCGGCCGAACTGTTCGCGCGGGCGCAGAAGGATGCCTTCGAGGCATTCAATTACGCCCCGACCGCCGCCGTGGGCGCCACCAGCGCCGCGGACAAGGCAAAGGCGATCGCCGCAGCCACCGCCGCGCGCAAGCCGGCGCCGGTGCCGCAGACGCTGGCCAACGCCGATGCGGCCGCACCGATCGAGGCAGGGCGCAACTCAACCTTCGACGGGCTGGACAGCCTGGACATCAGCTCGCTGGAAGATGCGCTGGCGCGCATGCCTGCCGCTCAGCGCGAGGCCTATCTGGCCGGCGCGCCAGGCGCCAAGTCATTGGCCATTGCGCAGTAATCGACCATGGCAGTGATCCTTGAACTGGCGCCGGGCGACACGCTGGTAGTGGGCCCGGCCACGCACATCCGCATGGTGCACAAGAGCGGACAGCGCGCGCGGCTGGCGATCGACAGCGACATGGAGGTCGAGCGCATCAAGGCCGGCGAGCCACTTCCGCCAGCTTCCGCGCCAGTACCACCGCGACCCGCTGCACCCGCTCCGGCGGCTGCACCGCAACCGTTTCTTCAGCGCCGGCCGATGCCGACGCCGTAGTCGTTTCATCACCCCCGCATGAGTGGGGGCCACAACCCAACGCTGGCGCATGAGTGCCGACCATCCCTTCGAGGAATGCACTCATGTCTCAGACCATCATTGGTATCAACAACCCGATCGCCGTGAAGCGGTGGTCGGCCACGCTCTTCACCGACATGGCGAAAGAGTCCTACTGGGCGTCGCGCTTCATGTCCAAGTCGCCGGACGCGCCGGTACCGATCCAGGTGCTGACGGAGCTGGAAAGCGACGCCGGTGACACCATCAACTACAGCCTGTACGGCCAGCTGCGGCAGAAGCCGATCTACGGCGACAGCGTGCAGCGCGGCACGGAAGAGGCGCTGCAGAACTTCAACGACAAGGTGAGCATCGACCAGGTGCGCTGCGGCGTGAATGCCGGCGGCCGCATGAGCCGCAAGCGCACCCTGCACGACCTGCGCACCATCAGCCGGCAGAAGATGGCCGAGTGGTGGGCTCGCTGGACCGACGAAGTCACCTTCATGTACGCCAGCGGCGCCCGCGGCATCAACACGGACTACATCGAGGACACCACCTACACCGGTTTCGCCGGCAACGCCTTTGCTGCACCGGATACCGACCACGTGCTGTTCGGCGGCTCGGCCACCAGCGCGGCCACCATCGCGTCGAACGATGGGTTCGGCCTGAATCTGATCGACCGCGCGGTGACCAAGGCCCAGACCATGGGCGGCGGCACCGACGGCAAGATCAAGATCCGGCCGATCCGCATCAACGGCGAAAACCGCTACGTGTGCGTGATGCACAGCTTTCAGGAGTTTGCGCTGCGCACCTCGACCGTCGGTACCGCCGGCTGGCTGGACATCCAGAAGGCCGCGGCCGCCGCGCAGGGTCAGGCTAACCCGATCTTCGTGGGTTCCATGGGCATGTACCGCGGCGTGGTGCTGCACAGCCACCAGTCGGCGATCCGCTTCAACAACTACGGCGTGGACGGCCTGCAGCCAGCCGCGCGCGCGCTGTTCCTGGGCGCGCAGGATCTGGTGATGGCGTTCGGCAGCCCCGGCAGCGGCCTGCGCTACGACTGGCACGAGGAAATGGAGGACCGCGGCAACCAGATCGTGATCACCTCCGGCACGATCCTCGGCCTGAAGAAGACCCAGTACAACGGGCGCGACTTCGGCGGCCTGTCGCTGGATACCTACGCGATCGACCCGAACGCCTGATCGGGTGAGCTGAAACGCTGAAGGTGCGGGCGCCACGCGGCGCCCGCACCCGGTACCACCACCACCATTCCCTTTGTTTTCGAGGACACCGTCATGACCCAGTACCTCAACCCCCACCTGCAGGCGCGCATCACGCCCAATACCAAGGGCGCGCTGTACGAGGATCGCCAGCTGACCAACCTGGCCGACCCCATCGCCGTGCCGCCCGCGCTGGCCGTGGGCGACCAGCTGCAGATCGGCGTAATTCCGGCCGGCTGCGTGCTGGTGCCCGAACTCACCACGCTGCACCTGCCGGTGTTCGACACCAACGCCGCGCCGACCGGCGCGGCCACCATCGGCACGGCGGCCAGCACGGCGATCCTGGCCGGCGCGCAGGCGCTGTCGGCCACGCAGAAGGACCTGCGCGGTTCGGCGCTCGGCTTCAGTGCCCTGCCTGGCGCCGCGGTGCCGCTCGGCTCGCCGGACACGGACATCCCGATCTTCCTCACCTTCACCGGCGCGGTGGCTACTCGGGCTGCTGTCGGCCAAGTGGTGTGCGATTTCGTGTTCCGTGCGTTCGACGCCATCCGCGACCCGCAGTAAGGCCCTTGCCGGGGCGGCAACGCCCCGGCTCTTTTCACGCGCACTGAGCGAGCCCCATGAAAATCGGATCAGTCATCAAACACCGGGACGGCAGCCCGCGCTGCGTGCATGTCCACGGCAAGCCGTACGAGTTCAAGCCGCTCAAGGATAGCGACGAGGTGACGCACTTCGTCGCCGACGTGACCGATCCGGCGCATGCCGAAGTGCTGATGGCCAGCGAGGCGTTCTATGCCTTCGACGGCAAGCAGCGCGTGCCCGCACTGAAGCGCGTTGCGCCCGTCGCAACCCATACGGCAGGCACGGGCACCAAGCCGCCTACGCTATCGGATGATCAGTTGGCCATGGCCACCGAGCTGCTGAAAGGCTCGGCCGGCGATATCGGCAAGGCGGTGGGCAACGCCACGCTGGATACCGTGCGCGCCGCCATCGCGGTGGAATCGGCCAGCAAGACGCCGCGCAAGACCGTGATCGGCCTGCTGCAGACGGCGCTTGATGGCGCCATCGCCGCTGGCGTGAAGGGCTGAAGCCGTGAACCTGGGCGATCTGCGCGCGGCGCTGCGCATGATGCTCACCGACGTGGCGCCGCCGTATCGGTGGGATGACCTGACGCTCAACCGCTACCTCAACAACGCCGTGCGCGAGGCGTGCATCCGCGCGCGGCTGCTGAAGGACGACGCCGACAGCCAGCCCGGCCTGTGCAGCCTGGCCGTGGTCACCGGCGTACCCATCATGCGGTTCGACCCGTCGATCCTGGTGATCCGCTCGGGATCGCTGCCCGGCATCACCTACCCCAAGCTGTGGGCGGTGACGGCCGACTCGCTGGACAAGCTGGAGCCGTGTTGGGACAGCAACCCGAACAACGGTGCGTTCAGCCCGCGCTTCATGGTGATGGACTTGTCGCAGAAGTCGTTCCGCCTTTATCCCACGCCAACAGAGGACGGCACGCTGCGCCTGCGCGTGTGGCGCATGCCGATGGCCAGCGAGCTGATGTGCAAGGACACCGATACCCCGGTGATCCAGCTGCCTGACCCTGAGGAGCTGTGCCACTGGGCCGCCAGCGAGGCGTTCATGCAGCCGGACGCCGAGCTCATCAGCACCCAGCTGGCGGCGCTGAACCTAGCGCAGTTCGAGCAGCGCTTCGGCGCACGCCCGAGCCTGCACGAAATGGCCCGCTGGGCCGACAGCCCGCCGCGCGTGCGCTTTGCGCACATGTTCTGAGGACCGTGCATGCAGCCCATTCAGAACAACCTGACCTTTCTGGTCGGCGCCAGCTTCCAATACGTGCTGCGCTGGTTTGGCAGCTTGGCCGTGCACAAGCCGATCACCGCGGTGCAACCGGGCTGGCCCACCGTCATCACGGTGACCGCGCATGGCCTCACAGGGCGCTGGCCGGTGTGGATCAGCAACGTGCAGCGCCCAAGCGCGCTCAACACGCCGAGCCCGGGCGGATGCACCCCGCTATTCGCCGACGTGATGGATGCCAACACGCTGGCCGTGGACGTGAACACCGGCGCGCAGCCCGGCCCCTACACGGGTGCCGGCATCCTCACCAGCTACCCGATCACCGACCTGACCGGCTACAGCGCCAAGCTGCAGGTGCGCAGCGCGCCGAACAGCGCCGTGGTGCTGCTGGAGCTGAGCACGGTCAACGGAGGCATAAGCCTCAACCCGACCACTGGCGAGATCACGCTGCTGGCCACGCCGCTGCAGACCAGCGCGTTTACCTGGCAGCAGGGCGTGTACGACCTGCTGCTGATCTCGCCGACCGGCTTCGTGACGCGGCTGGCGCAGGGGCAGGTGAGCGTAGTGCCGGAAGTGACCATCCAATGATCGACACCACCGATGCGCTGCTGGTGGAATCCGTTGCCACCGAGCTGCTGGTGGTCGATGCCAGCGGCGCGCTGCTGGTGTTCGATCGCACCGTACCGACGCCGGTGCAGGTGCCAGCCAGCCAACCGGTGGTGGTGCGCGACGAGGCACCAACTACGCAGCTGCTGGTAGATAACAGCCAGCCGCAGCTGGTGCAGGCCGGATTCAAGGGCGATGCGGGGCCGGCGGGCGCTGCCGCGGGCACGCTGCAGCTGGTGGCCGCCACGGCGCTGGACTACCCGCGCATCGTGGCGGTGGCCAACGGCACCGCGTATTACCCCGACCTGACGAACCCCTACGACATCCTGCGCATCGTGGGCGTGACCACGCACGCAGCCGCGGCCGGCGCGGCGGTTACGGTCGCCGCACAGCAGACGTTCAACGAGCCGCTGTGGAACTGGCTGCCCGGGCCGATCTACTGCAGCGCCGCTGGCGGCCAGCTCACCCAGACACCCGCGTATTCAGCCGTGATTGAGGTAGGCAAGGCTGTCGACGCCAACACCGTTTCCATCCTCATACACCGCGCCATTCTCAGGGCATAACCATGGCAGCCAACAAGTACCTCGCGCTCGACCCGGTCACCAACCTGCCGAAAGAGACGGCGGCGACGCAGACCAGCGCCGGCGCCGCCAATGCGAATCAGATCCCGGCGCTGAACGCCGCCGGCGTGCTGGACAGCACCCTGTTCCCCGCCGGTATCGGCGAGGCGTCACAGGTGTTCCCCACCAGCGAAAACCTGGCGGCTGGCGCACTGGCAAACGTGTGGTCGAACGCGGGTGTGGCGACTGCGCGCAACGCCAACGCGACCGACGCCACCAAACCTGCAAACGCCTTCGTCACTGGCGCCGTAGTCACGCCGGCCAACGCCACTCTTTTTTTCCCTGGCCAGATCGTCACCGGTGTAGCCGGCCTGACTATCGGCGCGGCGGTGTTCTTGTCGGCGGCCACGCCGGGTGGCGTCACGTCCGTCGCACCGAGCGCCGCGGGCAACCTGGTGCAGCAGGTCGGCACGGCGCTGAGCGCCACCAGCTTCGTGTTCCAGCCGATGGCCGGAATCATCAAGGGGTGATGTAAGTGACATTAGCGCTCGGTTTCGTCTCGCCAGGTCAACTCGGGGAAGTATCCATTGCCGGTGGCAGTCCATACCTCGTCACTGCTTTTGCCGGCGCGGCGCCACCCGCGCCCGCGTCGGGGGGCATCTGCATCGGCGACAGCACAGCCGGCGCTGCTGGCAACAGCTCGATCGCCATCGGTTACGGTACCGACGGCAGCGCTGGCTACAGCGTGGTTATCGGCAGCGCTGCAGGCGCGTCGAGCATCTACGGCGCCAGCAACGCGGTCGCCGTGGGCTACAACACCAACGCGGAAGCGAGCGGCGCTGTATGCATCGGCAACTCAGCCATGGCCAGGACGGCCAACTCCATCGCCATCGGTAACGGCGCGTTCGTCAACGGCTGGTACAGTAATTCCATCGCCATTGGGTACAACGTCAGCAGCACGGCCAGCAACCAGATGGCCATCGGCACCAGTACCCAGCTTATCAACATCGCTTTTGTGGCCCCCGGCGTCAACCCGACCGACGCAGTCAATGTGAGCCAGATCACCCCCGCCTCGGCGATCACGGCCGTACCGGCGAAGATCGGACTGTTCGCGGTAGTGGGCGGCATCGGCTACATGTCAATCGGCACGGCCAGTGCGGCGGACTGGCACCAGATCACCAACTGATAGCGCATGACCACCGACCTCGCCGCTTTCAAACACGCATGACCACTTAACACCAACCACCATGCCCGAAACCATCAACACCTCCGGCAAGGAAACGTCGGACGGGCGGGTACACCTGTCGTTTGGCGCAGGGGTGGACAACCGCAGCCACCTGACGCGGCTGGCCGAAGGCTATGTGCGGGAAGCGGACAACGTGGAGATCGACGCGCACGGCATCGGCCGCATGCGCGATGGGTATCAGCTGGCGCAGGCGCTGCCGGGCGCGCACTCGCTATGGACGCATCCGCTGCTGACGTTTGCGCTGGTGGCGGACGCCAGCGCGCTGTACCGCATGGATGCCGACGGCACGCTGACTGCGCTGGTGCACGGCTTGAACGGCAGCCGGGTGAGCTACGCGGTGATCGGCCAGCGCGTGCACTGGTCCAACGGCGTGCAGACAGGCGCGCTGGACTTGAGCGCCACGCCGATGCCGGGGGGCATGCCGACGCCGTCGCCATCCTTCGGCGTGGCCGCCGTGGCCAACGGCGGCCTGTTTGCCGGCCGCTACGGCGTCACGCTGACCTTCGGCGCGGCAAGCCGTGAAGAGGGTGGCGCGCCCGACACGGTGTATGTGGACGTGCCCGACGGCGGCGGCATCCAGCTCAGCAACGTGCCGACAGACCCAAGCGGCGCGGCCACCGAAGCGCGCGTCTACGTGACGACGGCAAATGGCACGGAGCTGTTCTACGCCGGATCGGCGCTGCCGGGCGTGAGTCAGTTTCTGGTGGGGGCGGGCAGCCGCACGCGCTTGCTGACTACACAGTTCTGCGAGCCGTTCCCCGCCGCCACGCACCTGCTGGGCAAGTCGGGCCGGCTGTTCGGCGCGGTGGGGCGCCGGTTGGTATGGTCGCAGCCGCTGTACTTCGGCCTGTGGCGGCCGACGGAGAACAGCATGCTGCTGCCGGACGAGATCACCATGATCGCCGCGCCGGACTCGTCGGAGTTTCTGCTGTACGTGGGCACGCGCAAGAAGGTGTACCTGCTGATGGCGCTGCGCTCGATGGTGTCGCGCGGCGAGTCGCTGGAGAAGGCCGAGCTGAGCGTGGCGAGCGCCGCAGGCGTGATCGAAGGCTCGATGGTGATGGCGCCGGCGGAAATGCTGCGCATGCAGGGCGTGCTGACGCCGATTCCGCTGTGGGTGGGCAGCGACGGCGTGCCGTATGCCGGCACGGTGTCCGGCGTGGTGCCGATGAGCAGTCAGTTCGCCTACCCGGTGTATGACCAGGCGGCCGCCGCCGTGGTGCAGCAGAACGGGCTGAGCCGCTACATCGTCAGCGGGCGCGGCGGCCGCACGTCCGGCCTGGCGATGACCGACAGCGCCACGGCCACGGTGATCGAAGCCGGCCCATGAACGTGATACCGGGTTTTGAAGCAGCGCCGGACGAGGTGATCGCCCAGCGGCTGCAAACGTGCCGCGCCTGCGAGTTCCGCGGCGTGGTGTCAGTGGTGCACAGCGAGTTCTGCAAGGCGTGCGGGTGTCCGTTGCGCAGCAAAACAACCTTCCTCAAATCGACCTGCCCCAAGCACAAATGGTGACCCGCATGAAAAGCAAATGGATGGCCGAGTTCGCCCGCGCGCTGCGCAACTTCCGCTACGAGCGAACCGAGCACGGGGTGTGGTTTCCGGCTCAAAAAGCCGGCTTCGGCGGCATCTTCGCCACCAGCGTGGATGGGGCGCCCTGGCAGCACCACAAGAACACCGTGGCGCTGGAAGGGCTGGACGCGCAGCTGAGCACCTACTTCAACAACGGCGCGCCGCCGACGGCGTTCTACCTGGCGCCGTTCACCAACAACGTGGCGCCGACGTCCGCGCTCACCGCGGCGCTGTTCGCCGGCACCCTGGGCGAGTACACCGGCTACACGCAGCCGACGCGGGTACCGTGGGTGCCCAACGGCCCATCCGCCGCGCAGACGGTGAGCAACAGCACGGCGCCGGGCGCGTTCACAGTAGGCCCCGCGGCGGTCAACGTCACCGGCGCCGGACTGCTGGCTACCGCCTCGGCCAAGGGCGCCGCCACCGGCGTGCTGGTAGCCGCCGCGCTGTTCACCACCCCCAACAGCCTGAACCCGGGCAGCACGCTGAAGGTGCAGTACTCGCTGTCGGGCACGCCGGCGTAATGCCAGCCTACTTCGGCCCCTGGCGCGTGATATCGGACGACCCGGTATCGCCGCAGCAGCTGGCGCTGGCGCGCAAGCTGGTGGGAGGCATGCTGGAGGTAGGCGGCATCCCGTCGCGCCGCTGGGATCTGCCGGATGGCTCGGTGATCCAGGCGCTGATCGTGAACGGCATCCCGAAGGTGACGGTCACGCAGGCGAAGTCAGCAAGTGTGTCGACGGATACGCTGTTCGACCTGTGGGCCCCGCGGGGGTTCCTGATCTACCCATGCTACTCGAACGCACCCAAGGGCGTCGGTCTCCCGGTGGTGCAGCAGGGTACCGACCCCTACGCGAAAGCGAATCTTGACCCGGGACTCGACATCGCGCGGTGGACGCCGGGCGGACCCCATGGCCAGGTGCTGCTGACGAAAGACGTCGACGCTGGGTATCCCGCCGATCCGATCGCGCAGCCTGTACCGATCGCGTTCGGAACTCAGGGTCCATCAGTCGCTGAGCCCTCGACATACGACAGCCGGAAGATGGGCGCGACGTGGCTGGCTTTTCGCCCACGCTACAGCGATTTCGTGCAGCACTACGCGAACGATCCCACCGCGCCACGACGCGCCACCTTCGCTGCCATCAACGCGTATCGGGTCAAGAACAACCTGCCCGCCACGTTCCTGTGGCCGGCGGGGTTCTACCGCCCAGCCGAAGTGCTGGCCTACGTGCTCGACGCCAACGGGCTGAACCAGTCGGCGTTCCCGATCGGGTACCAGACAACGGCCGAGCGCCTGACGAAGGACGGCGACTGGGGGATCGTACCGGGCACTTATGCCGAGCAGACGACTGGGGGTGATCCCGTCCTGGCATTCACGGGGCCCACTGGCATCGCTCTCACGCAAGGCTACTACCCAGCGTGGCCGGTGTTCGCGGATGTCGGATTCAGCAATGGGCAGTGGGCACTGAGTATCGAAGATCGGTCGCAGTGGATCGGCGCGGGACGAAAAAGCTTCCAGTCCAGCGACGCTGGGCTACCGCCGATTTCATGGGATGGCTACCCGAGCGTCAACCTTGGCTACGCCACGTTTCCGTATTTTCTGAACACATCCAACTCGGCGGTCTACGCGCTCACGACGCCCATCGTCGGGACGTCCTACTACGCCTCGTTTATGCAGTCGAACATCGTGCAGCGGCAAGCGCTCGGATCGCGGATCTACTGCCGCGGCCGCGCGATTGCCGAACTGCCGAATGGCGGGCTGGTGTTGGGTGCTGGGATATGCGCACTGCCCGGAATAGATCGGTTGATCGTGGTGGCGCATCAGCCGGCTGACAATATCGGATTGGACGCGCCGACGCACGGATTTATGCGGTTCGCGCGCGTCTGGTATTACGATTTTGTCAGCGACAAGACGCTGCGTTTGCACAGCGACAGTTTTATATCAGGCACACAATGGAAAGACGGCGGAGTGTTCGACGTTGGCGGTACCAAATACGACTCGCTGTGGTCGTTCGATCCATCGGGGCAAAAAGCCGTCTGTTTGCGTGACTACGCAACCCTGACGGATCTTCTGAAGCACGCCTCCTACACGACCGAGGGATACGTCAGCATGTACGCCGGCGCGCTGAAGGGTGCTGCCGTAGAGCTGCATGGACTGGACGCGGGGGCTCCATCGCTGAGCGTCACCATGCTTTCAGCGACGATCGATCTGCCCCCCATCGCTCCGTACTACAGCGTGAATGGCTCCATGGCGAGCCTGTGGAGCAGCGCGCCGCCGTGGATTATCGACAAAGTCGATGCTGAGACGTTTTTCCCACCCTTGTGGCCCCTTGCCGTTGATTATGTCGCAGGCGCGATTACTGTGGCTTACCTGGGCGGTTTCACCTTTGATTACACGGGATATCCGTACGGTTTTTCGGATTTCCCTGACGGTAATTACCCGTTTTACACTTGCTATTTTCATTACGTGGGAACAGGCCCGGTCACAGCGAAGTATGTCAACGATCTCACAGCACCGACGCTGATTTCGTCGAGCAAAGCGACGCCGGGAAACGACTTTGCCATGACCCGGTGCCCGCAAGTCGCCGATATCGCCACCGGTACGTTCGTCATCAGCGGGTGGACGGCTAACTACACGATCACACCTGTAGAAATAACCTTGTCTGACGGGTCAAAGCTGCTTTTGGTGAGCGCTAGCGAGACGACCGCCAACGCCGCCTCGCCCGCGTGCGTCCTCAATACCGCCACCGCGGTCTATCGCGTACGGGTAGTGCACAACGGGGCCGTGGTGAACGATTCGTCGTATCCGTACCCGAGCCCCTATTTGGGCGGCACGCTGGATTTAGGATACCGAGCGCGTGACCAGTACGAGACTCCGGTCGCCGGCGCGACACCGCTAGCATTTGCGGACTTCTCTTTGTCGGACGTCGTGCAGCCGTTTTTCGCGTCGCGATTCGGAGAAACGATCTTCGGATACCAGGTTGCGGCCAACTCCATGCTGCGCAGTTATTACGATTTCGGCGCGAAATGTGCACCTGATTCCGTGGACTATGCAGCAGCTCAAAATGCGGGTATTTCCGTAACCCCTACCACCGACTCATTCAAGCCCATGGGCGGCTGGTATCAGTCGTCGTTCCCAATACCTGGCGCCGGTGCAGGTTGGTACTCCGAGGCTCTTGTATGTTGATGTCATCCACGGGTTATAAAACAAGCATTCTCGGCAGCCAGTCGTTTGCCGATATTTTCAATGGCGGGACGATCCATATTTATTCGGCAAACCGACCATTGCTCGCTGACTCGCCTGCACCGGAGGCCTTCAGGATCGCTCAGATAAATCGTGCGGGGTTTGACGGCGGGTTGTTGTTCGCACAGAACGGACCATACATCCAGCCGCCGCCGGCCCAATCGTGGGAGATTGATGTTTCAGTGACTGGAAACGCGCTGTGGTTCCGTTTGATGAGCGCGGCGGATACCAATGATCCGTCCTACACGCAAGCGCGTATCGACGGAGATGTCGCCACTGCAGCAGGACTTGGGGAACTCATTCTCCAATCATCGTCGCTGGTGGCCGGAACGGCCCTACCGGTCGACTACTTTTTGTTCACCATCGCCCCGTATCTGGGGTAACCGAGGCTACTATGTCGATGAAATTTGGAGTGACCCTCGCGAATGCGCTGCTGGTCACCGGTTCCCTGCAGTCGTTGCTCGCCGCAGGGCATATCCGCTTCTTCTCCGGGCCAGTGCCTGCGACAGCCGATGAGGCGGTCGGTGGATCGAACGTCGCGCTTCTCACGGTCGACAACGCCGGCATTGGCGTGACGTTCCAGAACACTGCCGCCAATGGCGTGATCAGCAAGACCGCGGCCGAGACGTGGTCCGGAACGATAGGTACCACCGGCACGGCATCGTTTTTCCGGTACTGCGTGGGTGCCGATACCGGTGCGGCTGCCGCAGCTGCCGGCAACTATCGCGTGCAGGGCACGGTCGGCACCGACATCACGGCAGATCTCCTGGTGGCGACGACGAACTTTGTCGCCGGCCAGGTCATCACCCTGTCGAACGGGCAGTTGGCGCTGCCGACCACCTGATGCTGAAGAAGCTGCTCGAAACCACGGTCGTTACGCGGGGTATGCCGGCCTACCCAGGCCGCGCGTACTCGCACGTGTGCCCGCCACCGCCGCCGCCGCCATCGAAATATACGTTGATCGGGTATTACCTGGTGAACTCGTCCGTGAGCGCCTCTCCGAACGCTGCCTACAATCCGCAAACAGCGACCGATAGCACGGTGATCGAGTATTTCATCGCAACGTACGTGGTTACCATATTCGACACGAACATGGTGATCCAAGGGACGAAGAGATTCCTTGCGGTACTGGGCTGGCGGACGCGGATCGCACTTGTCTCATCGAATGTCGCAGTGCTTGGCGCTATAGGAGCTTATGGAACACTGGCCGGGATAACGGGATTCACTGCCCCTAATCTGGCAGTAGTCGGTATTGATTCGCACAATAATCTGATTTTCAAACTGGCTTCATAGCTGTCATGACCAGCCTCATCACGCCATGTTTCACGGACGCCAATGGATGTCTGGTTTGTCCTGCCGTTGCTCCGATTCCGGCAGTACCGGAAGTCGTCACGTCGTCCGCGTCACCGGCATGGAATTGCGGCGCGAACAGCGTGGCCATGCTGGATGGCGATATCCATTCCGTATTCTCAGTGGACAGCATGCCGACGGGCATTGCGATCGGTCTCAAGTACTCGCGAATTTCACCCGTCGCGCCCCCGAGAATTGATTATGGATTCCGCCTTTATGCCGTCGGCGGTGCGACAGTGATTGAGGTATGGGAGGGTGTGCTGCAACGCTTGAGTGCTACCCCCTACACGCTGGGAACTGCACTGGAGATTCGCCGCGTCGGCGGCAAGGTCATTTACCTCATTGGGGGTCAGGTGGGCTACAAGTCGAGCCTTCCCAGCCTGGGTCCCATGATCGTCAATGCATGCCTGTACTCGGCTGGGGATGAAGTTACATGACGATCATTTTTGCTGCCTATGCCGGGCCGATCGACGGCTCGTGGTCGGGGCAGTTCAAGCGGCCGCAGGGATCGTTTGTTCAGCAATCCGCGATCAATGCGCTGCGTGGGAACTTGCCACCTCTGCATGGCGGACTGTCGGCCGTGGCGTATGCGTCGCTGGCCTTGGCTGCCACGCTGAGAGCACCACAGCTGCTATTGGTGCAGGCAGCCGCCGCCAGCCCGGGCCTGCGTGGGATTCTTGCCGCACCGTCGCTCATGCTTACGGTGGGCGCTCAGTGGAACGGGGTGCTTGCCGCGCCAGTGGGCCGGATGAGCCAAAGTTATGGCCTGCAGGGCATGCTGGGCCAGCTGATCGCCGATTTCTCGCAGGCTCCGCCGCAGACGGCCAGCGTGCTGAACGCGGCATTGCCCAGCATGCGCTTCACCCTCGGGCCTGCGCTGACTTCATCTACGGCAACGTGGTACAGCAGCTTCCGCCCCAGTTTGTCGCTGTCGGTCACCGGCGTCAGCGCCTTGAAAGGCCTGATGCCGCGGCTGGGCGGAACCTTCCTGCAGACGGTGCCGGCGCCGAGGAACTTTTTCCAGCTGGTGCAGAGCGACTTGATCAGCTCGGTTTCGAGCCTGGGGCCGACGTACCTTATCCACGACAGTGCGCTGTTTGCGTCCACGCCGTCGGCTGACTTCATCCAGGCGCTGCTCGACCTGATCCAGTACAGCGACAGCTACGCGCGCGCGGCGCAGGTGCTGCAGGCGCTGGCCGACGGCATCAGCCTGGCCGACGTGGCCGCGATGATCATGCAGGCCGACCTGCTGGATCATTTCATCGCCAGCGCGGTGCAGGTGGGCACGGCGCAGCTGACGGTGATGCTGTCCGATGCGCTGCACGTGGGCGACGCCAGCAGCGCCCTGAGCGAAATACTGGCCGCGCTGCGCGACGGCTTCTACGCCTCGCTCACGTTGGTCACCGGCGACGACGTGTACACCGCATGGGTGATGACGCCCGAGACGAAGGCGATGCGCAGCTACAGCAACTTCCCCTTTAACAGCTACGCGCAGCTGGGGGATCAGTTTTTCGGCGCCGGCCCGGCGGGCATCTACCGGATGGGCGGCACCACCGACAGCGGCGCGGCGATCGCCAGCACCATCCGCACCGGCCTGCTGAACTTCGGCACCCAGGGCATGAAGGGCGTGCAGCGCGCCTACGTCGGCGCCACCGCCACCGGCGAGTTGCTGCTGCGGGTGCAGGCGCTGACCCGCAATGCCGACATGCTGGAGCAGACCTACCGCATCTCGCCGCTGGTGACCGATGCCCCGCGCGAGTACGGCGTGGACGTGGGCCGGGGATTTCGCTCGGTGTACTGGACCTTTGAGCTTGCCAACGACGTGGACGGCGCGGCTTTCGAGGTCAATGACTGGCACGTGCTGCCCGTGTTCTTCTCTGGGAAATTACGCTGATGACGCAGCCCATTCTGATGTACCCGGCCGCGGTCGGCGCCGAGCCGATCGTCTACGATGCCTACGACAAGTGGTCGACAATTGCGCAGCAGGCCTTTGCCACCGCCCAGCAGCTGGCCGGCCAGATCGCCAACTTGCCGATTTCAGCAGTGGCGTTCAATGCGCACTTCGACCCGCAGATCGCGCTGGCGCCGTTCCCCACGCTGCCCAAGCCGACCGTGCCCACCGGGCTGGGGATCAACCTGCCGGCGCTGCCGCCGGCACCGCCCACGATCACCATCCCGATCCTGCCGCCGCTGACCTACGTGGCGCAGCTGATGGATGCGATCAAGGCATCCCTCACCACGCTGCTGGGGGGCAACCCAATGCCGGCCGCGCTGGCGCAGGCGCTGCGCGATCGCGCCTACAGTCAGGCCTATGCCGAAGAGCTGCGCGCGGTGGATCAGGCCTACGACGAGTTCGCCTCGCGCGGGTTCGAGGAGCCCAGCGGCCAGCTCAACCGCCGCGTGACCGAGGCGCGAGCCGACGCGCGCGCCAAGCGGCAGATGATCAACCGCGACGTGTACATCCAGGAGCAGCAGCTGGTCATCGAGAACCTGCGCTTTGCGGTGACCAGCAGCATCAGCTACGAGAAGCTGAACGTCGAGGTCTACCAGGCGCAGGCCGATCTGGAGCTGAAAACCATCCAGGTGGCCGTGGAGCAGAACCGGCTGGTGCTGGACGAATGGCGCGCGCAGGTGGAGGTGTACGACCTGCAGCTGAAGGCGGAGCTGGCCCGCGTCGATGCGCTGCTGCGCGAGTTCGATGCGCAGGTGAAGGTGTATCAGGCCGATGCCCAGGTGGCCAGCGCCGCCGGCGAGTACGACAACCGCCGCTTCCAGCTGAACCTGGCGCAGGAGCAGGCGATCGTTTCCACCGAGCTGAAGCGCGCCGACCAGAGCTTTGAGCAGATGAAGTACATCACCAGCGTGATGCTGGAAATCAAGAAGACCCTGGCGACCGTCAGCGCGCAAGTGGCCAGCGCCGCGATGAGCGCGGTGAATGTGGGTGCGCACGTCAGCAGCAGCACCAGCGAAGGCATCGACTACGGTCTGCGCGTGTCATACAGCGGCAGCATGAACCCGTGATTCCAGATCAACTGGAACGGAGGACCTGATGGTATTTATTTCTGGCATCAACGTGACACCGCCGCAGAGTTTCGTAGCGACCATGCTGGGGATGAACGGAACCGAGCCCCAGTGGGACGTACCCGGATATCCCACGGCATTCATCTCGCAGGCCGGAACCGGTACCGAAACCCTTGGGGGACACATCACTATCGCGCAGGGCGACGTGGTGTCGATCACCGGCCTGGATGCGGCACTGGCTGCCGGATACGTCACGGGGTTCACCGTGACCGACGTGGATAGCGGTGCCGCGGTCAGTCCCACCAGCACCAACCCGCTTACCTACCCTTGCCCGGGTGTGAGTGGGTTGCGCTATGACAGCACCTTCCACGTTGCCGCGATCGGCTCCACGGTTTCCCTCGATTTTGCGGCGTCGACCCCCGTTCCTGCAGCTTTCTGGACGGACTTTGCTGGCGCAGCCTTCGAGATGTAGCGGTGCGGTAGTGCGTACCGGTTTGTGCAACATCATTCCCTTTGACC
>JAEHJW020004930.1_pt1 | contig 26049 bp, 22 predicted proteins | sample 9271431 | NCBI WGS metagenome assembly JAEHJW02 | reverse complement strand
TATATAAAATATAGGGATTTCCATATGAACCTTGGGCAGATATCGTCTAATTATTACGGCAATTCAAACCTTGACATGCTGGCGAAAAGGAAGAGCGTTGCAGACGAGCTTGAGACCATCATTAGCAAGAGGGAGCGCGGCTTCGGGATTATACCTAGGATAGAGGATACATTCCTTAAGAAGCTTGCCGAATACGTTAGGACAGACAGTATGCCAATGAAAAGCAAGAGCCTAGATGCATCGCTATTTTTGGACAGCTTTGGCAACATCTTTCCGTCCATAATGTGGGACCAAAAGGTGGGCAATGTGCGGGACATAGGCTATGATCTGAAAAATGTGTGGCATGGCGAACTCGCCAATAGCATAAGGGACGCCATAGACAACGGCAAGGAGCCAAAGCAGTGGACATCGTGCGAGGCCTATCAGTCCATAACGGGCAATATAACCAGCCTGATAAAATAAATATTCAATCGAGCCCAAATCTCTTGAACAGGTGCGTCTTCACTATGTCTATCAAGAACATAAATGCTATAGCCACGCCTATTATTGATATGATTGCATAGCCGCTTATGCTTTTCATAAGCAATCCATACGCTGCAAACGCTATCCCTATCCCCATGCCCAAAATCGATGACAATACAAGCGGCGTACTGGGCCTTGAATCCCAAAACCTTGCTTTAGATCGTATGTTGTAAACTGTCAGGTTATCCCCAATATTGAACATCAGGAATGCAGCAGTCTGGAATTCTGGAACTGTAAATTTAAATATGCCGAGCCCCAAGGGCACCAGCACCAATGCCTCCACCATCAGTATAATCCCCATTATTGCAGAGCTTATTATTATGGGGCGTATCCTCCACGCATTGGGCTTCTTAGAATACATTTCGTTATCGGTTGACAGGGCTATGTTGACTATATCGTTGGTGAATATCAGCAGTATAAGCAGGAATGGCGTTATCGGTATAAACTTGAAAAGCACGAATACTATCGCTATAAATCCTATAATTTGAAAAACCTTGACTACTTTAACCATCGCATATGTAGCCATGCGCTGGAATATCCTCCTGCTTTCTTTTACTGCATCGACTATGACCTCTATGCCGTTTTTTGTAAGGACTAGGGATGCCGCGCTCTTGGCTACATCCGTAGCGCTTGACACTGCTATCCCAACCTCTGCCTGCTTCAATGCAGGGGCATCGTTAACCCCATCGCCCGTCATGCCCACTATGTGCCCGCTCTTCTGCAATGCTTTTACTATAGTGTATTTGTCTTCCGGGTATACGTCTGCAAACCCCCCGGCTTTTATTATGCGCTTGGAGAGCATGCTCTCATTTTTGTTGTCCTTTGCGCGTATGTCTATTATGCCCCCATGAAGATCCACTTCATGCGCTATTTCGTTTGCCACTGCAATATTATCCCCAGTAATCATCTTGGCCGATACTCCGAGTGCCTTCAATTCATCTATAAGATCCTTTGCATCCGGGCGCGGAATATCGTAAAGAGCCAAAAGCCCCATAAATGCCCATTTGCTTCGGGGGGATGCTCTTGTCGCTATCGCAAGGGTCCTGAAGCCTTCTGAGGCAAATTTCTCAACCTTTGCCTGCAATTTAGAGCGTGCCACTTTGTCTATCGCGCACATGCCCATAATCACATGCGCAGCGCCTTTTGTCACATAATAGCGTTTTTTGCCAGAACTCACCAGGGCTTCGGTCCTTTTTGATGATGGGTCGAATGGCATGAAATTAAGCTGCCGCCCTGTCTTTACCCCCATTGGCTTGACGTAATTTATTATTGCATTGTCTATCGGATCGTTGTCATCGGCCCTTGATGCTTCGGATGCAAATTGCAGTACTTCGTTGTTCTTGTACTTCAACGAAAATATCTCCTTTACGGATATCTCATTCTTTGTTATAGTCCCGGTCTTGTCCATGCATATGACATTCATGTTAGAAGTATCCTCTATTGCCTCGAGCTTAGTTACCAGCACCGATTTCTTTGCAAGCTTTTCAGTCCCAAGAGCCATGGAAACAGTAAATGCAGCGGAGAGCGCGACTGGAACCGACGCGATGAACATTACGAGCAGGAACGGAAGCAGTATGGCAATGCTTTCATGGACCTCAAGGATGCCATATGCGAACATTATTGCTATTACGATGATATCCCCGACTACTAGGTATTTGACTATGTTCATTATTGCAGCTTCTAGATGCGATTTAGGTTTGGCGTTTTCGACGAGTTTTGCAGTTCTTCCATAGAATGTATTGTATCCTGTGCCTATCACTATCCCCGTGCCTTCTCCTTTTTTTACTGTTGACCCGCTATACGCCAATGCGCCTTTTTGTTTCTGGACAGGAAGTGCCTCTCCAGTAAGTATTGACTCGTCTATCTGCAGCATGTCTGCATCAATCAGCTTCAAGTCAGCAGGTATTATTTCGCCAAGCTTGAAGTGCACGATATCCCCGGGCACGATTAAACGCGACTGTAATTGCGTCATCTTTCCTGAGCGCTTTACAGTCGATATCTTCGCAAGCATAGCTTTTAGCGCGTCTACAGAGCGGTCCGCGCGATATTCCTCGAAAAATCCGATCAGCGCATTGAATACCAGCAATATCAATATGATATAAAAATCATCATAGTGCTTTAGCACAAGCGATATGGCAACTATCGCCCAAAGCAGAAGTTGAACCGAGCCATAGAATTTTTTTAGGAAAAGCAGGTAGTAATTTCTCTGCTTTCCGATTATCTCGTTGTATCCATACTTTTCAAGCCTTTCAGATGCCTCCTTTTCTGACAGACCGTTGTTTCTAGAAGAAAGCTTTTTTATCGTTTCATCGATGCTGCAATCCTTGAATGCGTCGTCCATACACTTCAATTATCCAATTAACATATAAAAAGATAAACCCGTCAGGCAGGCCTGCTCTTCCCAAATGTTCTTACCTTGCTGCGCTTAGGTATTCTTATGCTGATTCTTGAAAACATCTCTTTGTATAATGAGTGCCTCATTGCGTAGTATATCGAACTCGCAGCAATTATGCCAAACGATATGGCAAGGCCATACAGCTTTATGTATGCCAGTATCAGCAATATGCTCGCTATACCAAGTATAGGTATGGCGCCAAAGTGCTTCTTTTTCCTTAAAGGCATAGGCATGCTTCCGGCGTCCCCATGTGCACCTTTCTGAAGCTTGAGCCATAGATTGAATGCAGCTATGTTTATTATCAGGTATGAGACCAATATAGAGGCATTAGCTGCTTCGACTATGTTTCCAAACGATACGAGAAGCATAAATACTATGCCCAAAAGTGACGATAGGACTATTGAGTTTATGGGTGTGGAAAACCTGTCTAGCCTTGAAAGCGCCTTAGGAAGTTCTAGGTCCCTGCCCATTGCATAGAATACGCGCGATGTTCCCAATATGCCGGTAAGCATGACGCCCGCAGTCGCTGCAACGCCGCCTATGGCTATTATCAGATCCAGCACATTGTTGTGTATAGATGCTATGGCAGTAGATAATGGGGCCGATGAAACGGCAAGGCTCGCATATGGAACAAGGCCCAGAGCCACTATCGCTACTGCTATGTACAATACTGTCGATATAATTATCGATATTATTATTGCTTTTGGTATCGTCTTTTCAGGATCGACTACCTCATCGCTTATGGTAGTTACCCTTGAGAATCCCGTAAAAGCGAAGAATATTAATGCCGCCCCGGTAAGGATTCCGCTTGTGCCATAGGGAAGCATATATGCAAAATTTGACGGCTTGAAATAAAACATGCCGACAATGACAAATATTATAAGAATCAGTATGTTTATGGCGACTAGCCAGGTTATCGTCTTTGCTGAATTCTTTACCCCGAATATGTTGATCAGCATAAAGGCCAGTATAGAAATTATGGCAAAATATGGCAAAGGTATCGAGGCGTGAGTTAAGATGTTTACATAGCTTCCCAGGCTGAGCGAGACTGCCGCTATTGCTATTATGTTGCCGAACGTCCACGCCAGTCCGGCCATTACGCCAGCAGACGGCATCAATGCCACCCGGGCGTATTCGTATGAGCCTCCCTCTTTTGCTACATGGCCAGCTATTTCTGAGAAACTTAATCCTGTGAAAATAGCTACGATGGCAGATATGATAATCGATATTATTATAGCAGGGCCTGCTGCGCCTATTGCAATGCCTATTATTACGAATATGCCTGCGCCTATTATGGCGCCCAGGTTTATCATTATGGCATCGGTCAGCGTTATTGCACGTCTAAGCTCGTACATCCTTACAACTACCCTATTTTAGCACCTTTGACTAGCTCTGTGCTGCCGTCAACCGACAGCAGCTGCACGCCGTTTTCGGTCAATGCGCCCATGACTAAAACCTCTGATATGAAATTGGCAATCTGCATGGGCTTCAGATTTACCACAGCGATGACCTTTCTGCCGATTAGTTCGTTTATGCCGTAATTTGATATCTGCGCAGAGGAATTTTTAACGCCTATCGGCTCGCCGAAATCTATGCTTAGCCGGTATGCAGGTTTTTGGGCTTCGTGAAATTCGTTTGCCCCTATTATTATGCCTACGCGCATATCGAGTTTCTGAAAATCTTCTATTGAAATGTACAATGGCTCACCGGTATATAGGTTTGAAAAGAAACCTTTTATATATTATAACATAATGATTTACTTGCACTGACCAACGCATTCTGCGTTTTTAATTGAGGAAATACCATGCAAGAACTTTACATACCAATGGAAAGGCTCGCCATATTGAAAGAGAGAAAGAGCATATTGGCAGGGCTGGAAAAATCGCTTAGATGCAAGATTAGCATAGACATGCATGGGGGCATAGCCATAGACGGCGATGCATTTGAAGAATACCTGGCGCGAAATGTGCTTTATGCGTTCGGGCGGGGATTTGACATTAAATCAGCAGAGCTTCTGCTGGACGAAAATTATTACTTTTCCCACCTTAACATAACAGATTATGCCAACAGCAAAAACCGGATAAAGATTATCAAGGCTAGACTGATAGGCAGCGAGGGGAAGGCAAAAAAGTACATAGAAACGGTTAGCTCTGCCAAGGTTAGCGTTTACGGAGATACTGTAAGCTTCATAGGCAATACGGAACAGATCAAGGAGGCTACGGCTGCAGTAAAAACCATAATAGAGGGCGGCTCGCACAAACTCGCATACAGGAGGATGGAGGCAGCCCACAGAAAAAATAAAAAAGATATTTTTGTGTGATTTTATGGCAGAGGCGAAAAAAGCGGACGAGATGTTCAAGGAGTTCAAGGAACATTCTATCTCCGAATTTTTCAAAAAGAACAAGCAAATGTTAGGCTACGCAGGGATGGTCAGATCGCTCGTTACGGTAGTTCACGAATACGTGACGAACTCCCTTGATGCATGCGAAGAGGCAGGAATCCTTCCGCTCATAAGCATACGCATAAGCAATATAGGCGAAAATAAATACAGCGTTGTTGTTTCGGACAATGGGCCGGGGATACCAAAAAAATATATAGGCAAGGCCCTGGCTACCATCCTTGCCGGAACAAAATTCCACAGATATATGCAGCAGAGAGGTCAGCAGGGTATTGGAGCATCCGGATGCACATTATTCTCGCAGATGACTACAGGAAAGCAGATAAAAGTCAAATCAGTAACAGGAAATGCAGAGAGATATTCGTGCAGCATATCGATAGACACAGTGCAGAACAAGCCAGTAATCTCGGATTATAAGGATATTGAAGAGAGCAGTACAGGACTTAGCATAGAAGCAGAGTTCGCAACCGTAAAATATGAGAATAGCGATCATGGCGTATATGAATATCTTAAAAGGACTGCGCTCGCCAATCCACACATGGAGATAAGGTTTGTTGATCCTGACAATAAGGAGTATGTATTTATACGCGCAGTCAATGAAATACCAAAAAGGCCAAAACCCACAAAGCCGCATCCTCTCGGAATATCTGTTAACGATCTTATAGAATTCGCACATAAATCCGAAAGCAGGAAGATTTCCGTATTTCTAGAAGATACCTTTGCAAGAGTAAGCAGTGCAAAGGTAAATGAGTTGGGCGCACTTACAGGATTGGACATGAAAAAAGACCCGCGAAAACTTGAGTGGGACGATGCAGAAAGGCTAGTCAAAGGTTTCAAGCAAGTCAAATGGATAGCCCCAGAAACTAGCATTATAAGCCCGATCGGCGAGGATCAGATTAAGGTTGCCATGAAGAACATACTGAATCCTGATTTCATAAATGTAGTGGAAAGGAAGCCGTCGGTTTTCTATGGAGGCATACCCTTTGTAGTAGAAGCAGCCATATCGTTCGGAGGCAATTCGGGCAAGAAACTGGGTGATGACGAGTATTCCGGCAGCATCCTAAGGTTTGCAAATAGGGTGCCGCTACTTTTTGATAGTGGAAGCTGTGCCATAACGCAGGCTGTGCGCAGCATACAGTGGAAAAGATATGGGATAGATATAGAGAACCAGCCAGTCAGCGTATTCGTCAATGTCTCTTCAGTATACATCCCTTATTCAGGGGTTGGCAAGGAGGCGATTGCAAGCACAGATGAGATAATAGACGAGATAAAGCTTGCGCTCATGGACGCAGCTAGGGGAATGCAGCGATACATACGCGGGAAACAACAATTCAACGTAGAGACCAATAAGTACAAGACAATAATGCGCTACGCTAAAAGGCTTTCAAAGGATCTTAACGAACTAACCAGGGAAGACGAAGCATCGATAGAGAAGAGCATCTCCACGCTGGTGGCAAGCCATTATCCGAAAGCCACAGAGAAGGAAGACACAGATGGACAGGCAGAGGATGAGGCAGACCCATTAGGCAAATAGGGAGTGCGGCCTTGCAGAGCGCTGCTGCATTTTACGGCAATTATATTCTTATGCTATCTGGGTTGTCTACGTCTATGAGCCTTATCATTCCAGCAGATATATAGAGTTTCAACTGCTCTACATCTGGAGAGACATTGCTGTAAAGCGAATCCTTGAATTCTTCCAACCCATCTTCATTAATAAATGCGATATAGGTTATGGAATTCGCGTATACAGGTATGTTCTTGAATCGGCTTGTAGGCGAGAATATAACGATGTATATCTTTTCTCCATGCGACACTATTGTCATGTCTGCCACATTGCTCGCATCAAGATCGCTGAATATCAGTGCATGCGAAACAAAATAAAGCCTCAGTTTCTTGAACACTGCGAGGTATTCTATATCGTGCTTGCTCGCATCTATCCATGACTTAGGCGCATATAGATCATCTATTGACACCAATTCATTCTTTTCGACTAGCTGGCTCAGTATGACATCCACATTATTATATGTAAGGTTAATCGGCATGTTGTTCTTCCTGAGATTCGTTGCAATTGCCATCCTTACCTCGTTTTTTGACAGGGGCATATACTTCCAATGGTAATAGGAGTTGAGCTTGTCAAAGACGCCTATTACTTCATTGGGCTTTAGCTTTATTGGTATCTTATCCTGCCTTGGCAGATTAGGCACGTCTATATAAAATTCGTCCCTGTTGGGCGCCCTCACCAGCGTAACCATCATCAATACTATTATTGCAACTACTGCAAGCTCTATGTATTGGCTGCTTATTTTTATAGCAGACGATGGGCGCACAAATATGTATGTAAAATTCCTTGAAAGCATTGAAATAGCAAATGTGGCATTGCCGTTTATCTTTGGCGACCCTGATGGCAGTGCATAATACAGTGTACCATTGCTTATAACGCCCGAACTTTTGTATAGCCCATTTACAGATATCGAGTAGTTCACGCCCGATAATGGTATGCCGCCTGATGATACTGCTATATTATATACGTTTGACGAAAAGTTTGCATTCGACATGGAAAGTTTTATTTTAGGCACTTGAAAAAGCGCTGCAGCATACTGTACGTTAGAGAAGCTTTCCAGCCTTGCAATGTATTTCCCAGGAGGAAGCCGCAGCGTTATGTATTTTAAGAAGGTGAAGTTGCCATACGCAGAAAAGAATTGCAGAGGCAGCGTCTCGACCCTGCTCATGTTGAGGGTATATATGCTGAGATGGGGCTGTATGCTTATGGGTATGGATGATTTTGTAAATACTTCAAGCGTTGCGGGAGTAGATGCACCCGGAATAATGGCTGCAGGCATCGATATTGATCCGTTTATCGAATAATCCGGATGGTACAGATAATACCTGTATATGCTGGCATTGGTAATATTGTATGTCATATTGTCATACAATGCGACGCGCAGGTAACCTGCATTGAGCTTTGGCAATGACGTTGAATTGTATGCAAATCCTGTTTCATTCAATATTATGCCCATATTTCCCGAGCTTTTGTTGTAATTGCCAACGGGTATGAATCCAGTGCCAGACGCATATTTAGGTATCCAGAAGTCCTGGGCGGCCGCCTTCGCTATGTCGCTGCCCGCCTCATTTGGGCTTCCCCATGAGTTAAGATAATTTGAAAATGCTATTATGGAACCGTTGAAAATGTTTGCATAAGACGCAGTGCCGTATGTCTTCCCAGAAGTAAAACCAAATGTGGCATTGCTAAAATAAAACGTTCTTGTTTTCGGAAGCGATGTTGAAAATGTAGACAGGAATGGAAGGTTGTTCGAATTTGGCACGACGACCCCGCCCGGAAGAACAAGCCTGGAAAAGCTCTGCCCGGCATATATTATGCTTGTGCCGCGATTCAGCAGGTACTGCAGCATTGTTTCATTTGTGCCGTTTATGTACTCAAACATGTAAGAGGGCATTAGCCCGTTTATTATTATGAGCAGCGAATCGTTATTTATCGATGTTAGATCGGACTTCGAAAGCACGCCTATCGATGCCGCCGAATTAATCACGCCGTAGGATACCAGGTCGTTTTTTATTGCGCTTGCTGCTGCAAATGCGTTTCCGCAGCCGAAGCAGTCGTTGGAATAGTTCAGCATGTACACATTGGAGGGGGGAGGTGATCCCAGCAGCGATACGTTTAAAATTGCGTATGGGACATTCGCAGCGTCATAGAAGAGCAGCGAATATGGAAATACTGAGCTGTTCTGATTATAGAACAGCATGTTCTGTGATACCATAGACGAATATAATACGGTAGTCACATTATGCACGGCATTGATAGGCGCAGGAATTGATGACGCATGGCGCAGCATGGCCGCCAGATATCCGAATATCCCTATTAGCACTATGACCATTATAAGTATCAATGCCAATATTTTTTTGAAGTTGACCACTTGCAGTGCACCGCATCAATTTTTGTTTTTACCAGCAAATACCCTAGCGAATAGCTTGGTCAGCATGTTCTGCTCGCCCCTGACATGCTTTAGCACAGTATATATGCGGATATATTTTATCCTCTTGTTTATCCTTGCATTGTATATCATGCAACTAACCCTTAAGCTCTATATAACTCATTGAAACCATCTTGTTTAGCATCTGCTCGACTCTTGGTATGGTTATCCTGTAGGTCTTTGCGAACTCGGCCAGGTCTATCGTATTGTTATGGGAGTCTATCCATTCCTCGATCATGACCATCAGGGATTCGTCGGAATACGTCTCAAGCTGCTTTAGCCTTTCAGTAAGCTCGTTATTTTGCGCGCTGAGCTCCGTAGCCTGGGCAGTGAGGTTCTTGTTTGACGATGCAAGCTCTATGTTTAGCCTTTTGAGCTCCCTATATTCATTGAATAACGAATCATAATTATTGAATAGCGCACTGTAGCTTTGCGATAGCGAGCCGGTCAATTCATCTATCGATGAGTCTACATACTGATATAATGATACCGGATCTGGCGAATAAAGATCAGTAACGAGCGACAGTACGGAGAGGAGGTTCTTGACAACATAGATGCGCCTCATCTTTTCGCTCGTATCCAGCGCTATCGAGTATTTGACTTCTATCGAGTCTGCCTTGAATGTTATTATGAAAAATAGGAATGGATTCTTTTGTATGTCCCTGCTTTCTACAGTAAGCAATACAAGGCTGTCGTGATTTATTTTTATGGAGAACATCTGAAGTGTAGAAAACCTGTTTGACATCGCAGAAAAATCCCCCAGCAGCGTCCCTTTTATGGAAAATTCTGAAATCTTTGGTTCTACGGTTCCTACATTTTCAACCATTTTATCACAATCGCGGGCATGCACATTCCAATGTGCATAGCATATTTATTAGGGCAGTTAATTATAAAAGCGTTGAACTGCGGGCTACTTGGACGCAGCATCGTATTTATTGGGCAGCACAAGCGAGGGCATATAGCTCAGCAATGACAGAAAATACAGGAACAACGTTATGATGACTCCTACAAATATGCCAGTCAGGTTTCCCCTCGAAGTTATGGCAAGCATTATGGTAAATATTATGCCAAGCGCTACGTATTCGACCTGCTTTCTGATGAAAGATGAGCGCGCCTTGTGGTATTTTTTATAATCGTCTTTGCACACCACTAGAGTATAATGCTTTTCGTTTTTGGTCACGTTGCGCTTAAACCATCTTATGCCGTTTATGATATAGTCAGCTTTGACCGGTATGCCATTCTTCTCCTGCCCGCATAGGATACACCTATAATTTTTGTCCATATATGCCACTCTCAGTCGAAGTCTATTATGGCTTCGTATATGCGCCCTGATTCTGATGCAAGCTTCTGCTCGTCTGCCATGTTGAGAGCGTTGTTTATCTTCACATCGTCCATCCCGAGCCTCCTCAATATGTTAGATATTGTAGACTTTTGTATGTCTGATTTCTCAAGCAGGGATATGAACGTGACGATATTTATGTGCCTGTGCGCCTTCTCCATATCGGAGAACAGCTTTTCCACATTCTTCTCATCGACCTTGTATGCTACCAGTATGCGCCTTAATTCGGGCCTCGTTATCGAATATGATCCGATATTTTTAGCTGCCATTTCAACTACCTGATGCGGATATTATCCTGGCTATCAGCGTATCCTCTATGCTTATGCTTTTAAGGAACGTTACCAGGTCATTGTTGTTCACTCCATTCTCTTTCATCAGCCTTATAAAATCAAGCATTTTCATCGAGCGCTTCTGCGCATCAAGCTGGGCGAATACTGCGTTTATTACCTCTAACGTCACATTATATTCTATGAACTTGTTCTTGAGCTCATCGCCTTCAAATTGGTAGTCGTGCTGCATAATGCCAGCTGAAAGCTCGCTCTGCGTCAGCACATCGGTCATATCCAGGGTATAAACATAAAGCGGCTCTTCGCCTTTGATGCGCCCGAGTATAAATATCTCTGGAAAATGCTGCGCAGTCTGGAACGCCATATTCACGGCTGCCTGCCCTACCCCGAACTTGCTTATCTCAGACCTTATGAACTCTGAGAAGTTCATAGACCCCTGCAGGTAATTCATGAATTTCTCGAACTTTATCCTAAGCATGAACGTTGTGCCCACATTAGAGAATATAGCCTCGTTTATATCGGTTGGATTCTGCGATGCGACTATCAGGCCGAATTGATATTTTCTTCCTTCCCTGACTATCATTATGGCATCGCTCTTCTCGTCGCTTGCCACCTTCCACGCCTCATCCAGCACCACCATCGTCTTTATGCCTTTAGATTCGCTCCAGCCTTCTACGCGCATCCTCTCCTTTAAGGTCTGCAGTATGAAAAGGGCTGCGAGGGCACGAAACCTTTCGTCAGGCAATCCAGACAGGTCTATGTCCACCATTCCGGATTCTGCAATCTTTGATAGGTTTAGAGTGCTTTTCCTGGCAAAATAGTCCTCGCCTTCGCGCGCGAACTGCCTCAGCCTATATATTGCATTTTCCAGCTCTGCAGGATATTCATATGTGCCTTCCTGCAGATGCTCCTCGAGAAGGGATATGGCGTCTTTTATTGTAGGCGCATCCGCGCTGTCAGGGGCGCGCTCGGAAAGGTTGAACCCTCCGTTGACATACGCCTGCTCAAGGGCTTCTTCGGTAAGCCTTTTCTGCTCTGGATACATGCCTATGTCAGTCAGTATGTCAAATGCCGTAAGTATCTGCTTAACCCTGTCCAGCGGCTTCATGCCTGAAAGGTCCATGATGTTTATGTAGTCGCCCTTGCCGAGCGATACTATGGTGCCGCCGCTCTGCTTTACCCATGCCTTGTATTCGGCAGCCCAATCTATTATCACAGCATTGGTGCCCCAGACGTAGTTGGCACGTATCAAAAATGTTTTTACGAAATAGCTTTTGCCTGCGCCCGTTATTCCGACAACCGCTATGTGCGGGTTTGTGACATTTGCGAATGTCCAGCTGAAAGGCACCTTGAATATCTTCGTATTGCCTATATATATGCCTTGGAAAGGATCGTTTATCAGCACATTTGACGGAGGCTCGGGAGGCCTGGAAAGGAATGCCCTCTTTGCAATCTCGTTGCTCATTATATGCTGCAATTTCAACAATGTCATATTCAAACCCTAATTCATTAATGCAATAAATTATCAACTCTGCTGATTGAACTGAGAGGCTTCTTCTGCAAACGATACAGGCAATGCGAAATTAAACTGGAACAATGTGTAAAGTTCCCTGCCCACTATCCTTCGCAACTCGAGATCGAATGCGCTGAATGCTACCTGCAGCCTCTTTACCTGCTCCTCCAATGCGTCAAACGCAGCCTTCTCGCTTACCCCTATCGCTGTGGTTTCTATATACATAAGCGTGGCTATTGGCTTTTCGCCTTTTGATATGCGGTCTATCTTTGCCTGCACTACATTCATCTTCCTCTGTATGTCTGTTATGGTAACCTCGTTGGCGTTGCCCTGCAAGGCGCGGGACATCTCGAATTCCTGGTAGGAACGCTTGCCTTCGAGTTCGTCTCTCACATTCTGTATGTCCATGCCTGACGATATCACATGAAACTTATATGGGAAGTCGATGTTCATCACGAGGCGCTCATATGATTCTGGGGCGAGCATCAGGCGCTCCTCGTCTTCTTCAGGCGCGCTCTCCTCCTTGAACAGGTAGCCAAATATGTTTGCGGTTACGTATCCAGTGGCATAGAAGAGCCCGCTTACATTTTTCACAACTGCATCCTGCCTCTTAGTTATGTAGTAATTATTGGCGGGCTGGAACGTAATGCCCAGCATCGACGTAATCCCAGGCATTATGATGAAATCGGCCCAGTTTAGGGCAAGTATCATCACTACGCCTAAAACCAGTATAAGCACGGCTATAATCGGATATATTCCCTTGCCGAATGACGACAGCATAGAAAACGCTATGAGCATGAGCATAAGCGAGAATATCAGAAATATTGCTCCTTCTTCATCCATTATATGACCTCTTCCTCAAGATTTTTGTTTATCTGCTCCGTAACGGTAGAGAATGGTATCAGCGAATCTGGCTCTATGAACTTCTTGAGCTGCATGCCCGTTATTATGCTCGGCGTAATCCCGAATATTGAACCTATGCCCGACATCAGCTCCCTTGCTTTTTGTTGGGCTACGCTGACAGCCTCATATTCCTTGCTGCCCACGCCAGATACTGAAGCATAGCTTATAAGCTCAAACGAGAGATCCTTGCTTATGCTGTCAAGAAGGTTCCTCCACATTGCAGTCTTGCCTTTCACCCTTTCAATGGCATCCTTCGATGCATCGGGCTTCTGCTCCAATTCAGCTTCCTCGTTTTCCGATAAATTTATGGCGTCGCGCAATTGCTGTATGTATGAATCCTTGTTCATGACATACATTTGGCTTGTGAACCTGACGGGATCGCGCGCAATCCCTACAAGCCTGCTCACCTGCCTTGAAAATTCGAGCTTCTGCTCGTCAGGCATCTCAGTAGCTGATAGATACAACGGTATCGATATGTAGACCGTTGCAATGTAATCCTCCTTGTTCCTGTGCAATATCGAATCTGCAGAGGTGGCCATCCAATATGCGTCCTCCTTGCTCAATATTATGTGCCTGCTCCTCTGCTTTAATATAGGCATAAGCAGATAGGCGTAGTATCGCGATGAAAATGCAAGTATGTCAACCATAACTGCAAGAAGAAGCAGTATGAGCTTTGCGAAATACGGCATTATGGATACCGGAAGGGCAACGCTTATGATGAGAAGCATCGCAGATACCATGAGTAGCCCAAGGAAATTTACGATTTTGTTAGCCATCCAAATCTCTCATATAACTGCATTCATACTTATTGGTATAAAACCTTTTATTTGTTTCCTATATGAATCCGCCCCTTATCCTTCCACCCATCTGCGCTGCTCCTCCGATGAAATTGGCAACCTGCACTACGAATGCATATGTGACAGAGATTATCAATGCAGGATAGAACAATATCAAAAGCCAAAAGCTCTGCATCGATGTATTTATTTCGCTAATGGCACCAATGGCGGGGTTTGACGGGTTGATAGAACTGAGCTGCACGCTAGACGTGCTGAACCTGTTTAGCAGCAATGACTCCGCGCTGAGCTGCGACATCAATTGCGGCGCTGTGAAGTAATATGCCACTGAAAACATTATAGGCATCACAAAGTAGAACCCCAATGCAAGCGCTATCATCATCCCCCCCAATGCCCTTGTCGGTATCATCACCCTGAAGATGACCCCGGGAATTAGGAATACGGGAACGGCGGCAACAGCGAAGAACAGTATCAGGTAGTATTCAGCATATAGCGCAAAAATGCCATCTGCGATATATGACGCCAGTACCTGTGCCGGAGCCATGAATAGGACTAATATTATCTGCTGGGCGCTTTCGATCAGGCTCGTAAGGGCACTGGTTTCTGTGACAGGTGTCGTTATTGACACGCTTATGCTGCCTATGAATGCGTCTGTCATGTAGACGTTGAAAAGCGATGTATAAATATTTTCAGCCGAGCTTATCGTGCTTGTTATTAGGTGCAGTGACGTCGCAAAGGGATTTATATTGCCTACGAATACAGCAGGCACGATGCCGAACATTACCGCGCTTATGTAGACAAAAAGCCCTATTATCAGCGCGCTTGCAAGGACTTCGTATATTTCGCCGATCCCAAAATTCCTCATCTTTTGGTTCCTCAATGCAGTGCCCACCATGAATATCATGGAGGCAATGAAGAAAGCCAGCAGCAACACTATAAGAGCCAGGGGCAGATAGTTTAGCCATGCACTGTATACCTGCTCGTTTATGGGGCAGTACCATGATTCGTTCTTCTCTATGCTAGCAGATATTGCTAACGGCACCAGTGCGCATTGCGAAGATACGGTAGGGGTGGTTAAAGCAGTTCCTCCGCCCCCTATAATCCTTAATGATACTGGTGTTATAACGTGTGTCTGAGTTGAAGCATTAGCTGCATGCAACAGCACAATCACCAGCATTGCTGCAGCTGCAAAGAAAAGCACGTTCCTTGCTATTTTTTTAATGTGGATCATGCAAACACTATATCATTCCGCCCATCATGGACATGAAGTTTATCCTTTCCCCTATTGCTTTTGAAAAGTCAGCTATAAAAGCATCTAATATTATGAAATTTATAAAAGGCACGAATGTGAGCCCCGCTACCAGGTAGCCTATGCCTTCCACTATAGACATCAGTAACGTATAGACGCCGCCGCTTATTACGGTCGCGGGCGATAGGAATCCCGCCACCAGCGTCGATAGATTAACTGATGAAAGCAGATATGCTAAGCCTTGGGACTGCATCTGGACATTTATAAAGCCGTATGTTATGCTCGTAAGCAATGGGAAGACTATGCCGAGCCCTAGGCCCAATGCTATCAGTATGCCCCCGAACGACCTTGTAAATCCCAGCACCCTTATCAGCAATCCTATGCTGATGAATACCACTAGGAAAAAGAACGACCCCGATATCAGTATCAGCTGTATGTTGTTTAGCATTAGCATGAATAGTATCATGGAAAATGCTACTGAAAGCCCGGCTTCCAAGCTTTTGGGGAATATGGATTCTAAGCCTGCTTTGACGGAGATGCCCATCTGCCCTGGGACGTGCGCGATGACGTCAAAGCCAGGAACGAATCCTATTACGTATCCCAAATAAAATAAACCTCCAAAATATCCGAAGGCAGTGTTGCTGAATGTGCCGACATCGCAAGCCGACATGTTGAAAAGCGTATTTATATCGGTAGCAGAGCATGTGCTGGGCACCAGGCCTGCGCTGCTGTATGCTGCCTGGGGATTCATGAAGAATACGCCTATTACTGATATAAATGCTATGAACAGCACCACCGAAAAGACCGCTTCGTATATCTGGATGCGCGCCCAGTTCTTTGCATTAGAGCTGCTTATGACGCTTGCAAGCATGTACACTATGGCTGCTATCAGTATTACTATCAACGTAAATATGAATGCGATGGAGAGCCATGTTTCAGGGGCTCCCAAAAGGCTTTGGTATGCTTTAGGAAGCACGTTTATTGATGCCTCTGCAGATGTGGCAGAAAGCGGAGGCGATGCACTGTCGGTCGCCTTTACGCTATAGTAGTACAGCCCAAATGCGGTAGATGAAGAAGTTGTAAATATGTATTCTGAAGATTCTGCCCCCGTTATGGGAATTTGCGTTCCTGTTGTGTCGTTGTACCATTGGTATGTGTATGGGGGCGTGCCTCCGGTTGCAGAAACTTTGAGCGTTACGCTGCTTCCTTGCGAAATCGCGGTGCCAGACGGCGTTATCGTAGGCGTTGGAAGCCCGTTGACCGTTATCTGTATAGGTTTTGACTTCGGTGAAACGGCAGGCGATGTTGCAGAATCGGCTACGCGTACGTAATAATCGAAGGTGCCCCTGCCATTTGCAATTTCGGTGTATGTCGAAGATGATGATATTTGGATAGGTATGCCTGTGCCGCTTGTAGAATTATACCATTCATATAATGTATATGGAAGCGTGCCTCCGGATACCGAAGCCTTAAGCGTTATTGTCTGCCCGTCATCGTATGTCGTGCTTGCAGAAGATATGGTTGGAGTTGATAGGGCAGGATTTACAGTTATGTCGGACGGCCCGATATCTATTGTTTGGCCAACGCTGTCGGTCACCGCAGCGCAATAGTAGGTCGATGATGTCGGGGATACATATATCGAATTTGCGGTAGTTGGTATATCAGGATAGTATGCAACAACATTTGTATCGGAAGAGCAGCTTGATGACGTGCCGGAATAATATGTTACAATATAATCCGGGACTCCGCCGCCCCACGATGCCCGCAATTCTACGTTTTGGCCTGCATCCAATATGAATTTAGTCGGCGAAAGAGTTCCACTCATGCTGACTACGGTATACTGGCCCGTTGAAGACTGCGCAGTTTTGTCTGAGCCATCTGTTGCTATGACGTAATAGGAGAATTTGCCCGTAGCTGATGCAGTAGCGGAATATGTCGATGATGTCTGCCCCGAAATGGCTACCGGCGTTCCGGTTGTGTCGTTGTACCATTGGTATGTGTATGGCGAATTGCCGTTAGAGACTGACGCAGCTATCGATATGGGTTGTCCTACAGAATATGCGCCAGATGTTGGGGATATGGATACAGAGAATGCAGGAGGAGGGGGCGGAGGCGGTTTTGACGCACAGTATGTCTCGCTTCCATGGTTGCCTACAGTGCCGCCACACAGCACTATAGTGGATTCTGAAGGGCAACCGGATGGGCATGAACCTGCGCATTCCGTAGCGCCGCAACGGTATTCAACGCTGCCGCAAGCGCATGCAGGAAGAAACGCAACATCGCTTAGATTGCGCACTGTGCTGCTTGTGCCATAATTAGAATCGTTTGCAGATACAGATGCCCTTGCGAAATTCGGAAGAGCATATGCAAAATGGTACGTTGATGGTATTGAGTTTGCCCGCATTGGCACATGCGAAACATGTGGCGCATGCAGTGCAAAGAACAGCATAACGAATAGGAATAGCGCCGCCCCGGCAAACTTTTGCAGATTCTTTGAATTCTTTCTTTTTGACATGTTTTCACACGACCTTGTTCAACATCCTACTTGATGTAAGGCTCGATGCACCGAGGAAACTGCCTATGGTTTCGCTGAAGTCGAATGCGATTATAAGCGATATCGCTACGGCAACCAACGTGAATACTGTTGGTGTTATTATATACGTTATGAAATTGCTAAGTATCTGCTCCGGAAGTATATCAACTACACTTCCAAGGTTGGATATGGCATTCAAAGGGTTCAATGAAAGCGGAACGCCTGCGCTGCTCAAGATCTGGTTATATGTTGTGGTGAAGCTTGATGATGGAGATGCCGTAATTGAAACCATATTGGCGGCCAGTAAGAAGTGCAGGAGCAATGGAAACAGTATGTAGAAGCTTATGAATAGCCCAAGGAATGAGCCGCCTGCCGCCCTTGTCCATGGCATTGTCCTCAGCACTATGCCTATGAAGAAGAACAGCGGAAAGACCCCATATATTATATAGAGCACGACAATCATTCCAACCATAAGGCCGATGAATCCGGTGCCTACGTTCATTACGAATGTTAACACCCTGGATATAACACTAAGACCCGATAGCGGGCTTACGCCGAAACCGAAAAAGTTCGGCTCTATGTTTATAGTTATAGACGCCGCTAGAGCAATAGTTTCCTGCCGCATGCCGAAGATTATCAGAGGGCCCACCAGATTAAATGAACTTGCATAAAGCCCTTCGCATGCCGAGGAGAACGTCTGCGAGCTTATTGGATGATTTGCCGCAGGGAAGAACGAGCTTGGCCCAGATATTGCATTGGAGGCAGAAAATGTGCCTAGGAATATGAGCACTATAAGCAACGTTACCGCTATCTCCCCTATCTCTACCTTGCTGAACCTTGCAAGCTTGTCCAGCTTGAAGGCAGATGACAATGCATAGGTTATGCCGGTTATTATGAACATTGTCAGCATTATCAGCATTGCAATGCTTATCATTGCACCTCCGCCGTCGAAATTTGCAGCTACTTGGGAATTGAACGTGCATACAGGTACAGTGCTTGCGCCTGCAGGCACTGCAAGCTGTAAGAACACCAGCGCCGCAGCTATCAACAGGATGGCTTTGCTCCTTATGATTCTAGCATGCATCATACCAACCTCGAAAGCCCTGCCAATTCGGTATCCCCGCCAAGCAGTCCAGAAAGCCCTATTATGCCAGTAATAACTATCAGTATATTGATTATGGGCAGAAAGTATGCCGATACGGATATGACGCCGTATTCGTCCATTAGAGTGTAAAGCGTATCTGCAGCTGCAGCCGGCGTACAGTACGATGGCAGATAGAAGGATTTTATCGGATCGGTCGATATCACAGACGATGCAGCTGCATTGATCATCGAGGCTATGCTGCTGAACGGTATGAACAAGTATGCTATATCTTCAGCTTCAGCAGATATTAAATTTCCGCCAGGAGGCCAGCATCCGTTTGCCTTGCCTGCATATTTTATCTGAGGCATGTCGTAGAAATTGACTACATACGGGTTATAGCTATTCGATATGGAGTTGTACACAGACGAAGGTATATAAGTCGTATTTTCGCTTAGCAGGGAATTGAAGCCGTAGGCTGACGCTATGCTTATGGTAGAACTTGAGCTTGCGGTGAGAGCGGAACCAATCCCGTTGCCTAATGATAGGTATTCTATTGCGAACACGGACGGATAAAACAGGATAACGCCTATGGCTACGGCTATGAAAAGCCCCCCTATCTTGCGCGTGAATACGGTCGCGCGGAATATGATGCCTATGAACAGCAGGTACGGCCATGCGTAAATGAATATGGCAATGAAATTGAGCTGGACTATGAACGATTCGAATGCAATGTTGAGCACCGAGCCCAATGTTGCAAGAGTCTTGTATATCAGGCTTATCCCTTTGTACGGGGTGAAAGAAACGGTTAGAAAGAATACAATAGGCGTTGGAAGAGGACCAAGGCACAGCAGAAAAGCAGGGTTGCCGCAGAACATTATCGTTGGGGAGACCGTTTCCAGGAATCCAAGAAATGCGTCGTATATGAAGAAGCTGTTCATGTTATTTGCAGTCTGGTTAGTCATGTTCGCTATTATTACCCCTGACGCCGCCAGCGGATAGTCAACCATTTCAGTCAAAGATGAGGGGGAGTTTACAAGGCTGCATAACCCTGGAAAAGATGCAGATGACGAACTGCTCTGGACCAGCAGCGATGCGGAATGCGAAGTCACCGAATTAGAGTTCAATATGCCCAGCTGCGAATGTGCAGCTATGCCATTGCACAGTGCGTATATGGATGAGCTGTCCATGAGCGATGTTGAATTGAGCCCGTTGTAGAATATGACGCCGAATGTCGTTATGACGAATATGATTATGCTTATCATGACTATTGTGCCGACGAACTGGTAGAATTCGTTCTTTGCGGACTCCTTTGCGCCTTGGTTCTGCAGCAGCGTGGCGGCAATGTACCATATGCCTATTATCACAGAATCGAAAAGCAGGGCCATGAACGCCAAAGGTATCAAGTCTGACTTCACATTGCTGAATGATGGAAGCTGAAGTATTATTTTTCCAATGCTCAATACATCAAACATCATACCAACCTCATAGACTGCCCCAGAATGACCCTGCGCCTTCTACCCCTGAATTGAGCCCGTTAGCCAGCCCCATTGCGAACCCTATCGTTACAGTTATGTCTATGCCGAACATAAATATGGCGGTGAATATGAATTGCGATATCTCCGTTATCAAAGTTTGCGCGCTGCTTACCACATATATCGGGTCGAACTGCGCACCCAGGTTGCTGAAATATGTGCTGCCTATGAGCGAGCTTATTGCCGGCGTAGTAATGCCATCAAAGGTTGCGCCTTGGCTCGATACAGAATTGAAGAATGATGATGACGGCAAATTGTTCAGCGAATATGCGGTGCTTATGCATCCGGTGCACCCATATAAGGGATTGTTTCCGCTGAATATCCAGTGTATCGCATACGCATTGAATGCTATCATCAAAGGATATACAAGATACGCAGCAATGGCTATTGCCAGGAATGCATTGGCTGTCGTTCGCAATCCAGAGCCTGTAAGTGATATCGATCGCAAGACTAGTGCTACGGGCAATACGACTACGAAAGCCGTGAATTCTATGAGCGGCAGGGATATGTACTGCAGGAATAATGCGCCGATAGCCACTATGGTAAAGGGCGCGAATAAATCAAAATAGACATCCGAAAGGCTGCCGTACGCGGCCCCGAAATCCTGCCCTATGTTGATGTCTACGCCAACGACAGATGCATTGCCTAAGCTATGCAAAGGGGATGCTTCTCCAATCTTGGTAAGCACCGAAGCATCTATGGCATATGTTACAGATGTGCGGTATATTGTCCCGAGGAGCTTAAGCCCGGTATTCATTGCCAGGTTCCCTATATAGAAATCGGCATACTGGAATGGCGACAGGGACGTGCCGACAAGCGTCTGGCTTAGCGAGGATGTTATATTACACGTAAGCTGCGACATTCCCAATAGTATCAGTATTATGACTACGCTGAGCATCAGCTGGGCCATGTCTACCTTTAATAAGCTAGATACCTTCGATTTTGTTGCGCCAGGGAAGAACCTGCTGAGCATGTACAGGAATGCGAGGATAGTGAATGATGCTGCTATGACCAGATAGTTTATGCCGAGCCAGCTATTTACGTATGTTGACCCGCCGAACAATGCGCAACTGTTTATGAGCAAAACAAACACCAATTATTATCATAATTTATTATTCATGCAACTTTAAATTTACCTATCCCAAGGCGCACCCTGCCGCCCAGCATCTTTGCTATTGAATTGCCGATCGTGATCGTTACTATTATGTCCAGTATGAGCAGTATGAACTGGAGTATGACCTGTTCTACTTCGCCAGTTATGTAATTAAGCGCAGGGAATATGCTTGGCGGAGACGAGAAAAACGTTGCCAGCCCGTATTCTGCTCCAGTAAACGAATACCCCATGGCCTGTATCGCACCCAATACGGTATTTGTAGTCGTACTGATAAAGTTCATGATAAGGCAGTAGACGTAGTTGCTGCTGCTGCACGAATATGCGGGTTGGGCAGTCGGAGTGGGGCCCACCATGAGGCTAGATACAGGAATGTTGAATAGCAGCAGAAGGGAAGGAAATATCAATGATATCATTATCCCTATGCCAATCATGGTGCCGCCTATTCCCCTTAGGAACGGGATTGCCCTTAGGACTATCCCTATCGGAAGGAACACCGATAGGCCTATGGCGACTATATCTATGAAATACGCGCTCAGAAGAGAAAATAGTATTTCTATAGGTATTATAATGAGAGATATTATGTCTACAACAAATGACAGGTTAGGCGCCGCTGCAATCGATTCTATTACGCTGCTCTTGTATATGCTTCCAGCAGAGCCAAAATCCAGCGATCCTGTGAATGGTATTGGTATTGGAAAATATAGGGAATATGTAAAACTTTTGAGCGCGCCTACGGCAAGCGACAGGCCTATCATGCCGTTGAGCGCATTGTTGACTATAGAATATTGAGGTATGATGTAATCATTCATTGTGCTGGTATATACCCCTACAAGATTGTTGAGCACTATGCCGGACGCACTCACTTGGTTACCTGTCAGCGATGTACTGTACGGCAGCCCATAAAGCGTGGCGGCTATGCCGCTCATTATGACGAGTACCGCGAATATTATTACTATTATTGCAACGCTTTTTGCCACCTCCCAAAGTTCGCCCTTGTACCACCCTTTCAGATTGCTTATGTTGAATACCTCCCCCAACATGTATGCAACAGCTATGAGCATTATCGAAAGCAGTATGCCTATCAGGGCAACAGGTATGGCGCTCATTATGCACGCCCCTATTGACGTGGTGGATTGGGTTATTATGCAGTATGAATTCTGCAATGAATTCGTAACGCTTGAAGAGGAAATCGCGGATCCGGCGATAGCACCAGCTGGAAGCGCTGCAAGCAATATCAGGGCAAATAACATGCCAATGCGCCTATTCGGCATACTTACACTTTAGCAATAAAGATTTTTATTACCTATTGAGCATGGCAAACCTGCGCATATACATCTCGGCCTGGAGGACAACAAGGAATGGAAGCACGAATACAGAATCCACCACCAGCACAAGATACCTTGATAGCATCGTTCCGCCCAAGGCTATAAATACAAAATCCACGATGCTCAGCAGTATTATCGTAGTTAAGAGCCATATCAGAAAGTAGTCGAAGCGCTTGAAGAAGAATTTTGCACTCGCCTTTATTGATCTGCCTACCCTGTTTTCATCAATGACTATTGAATATGGCGCGTATATCAGAAACGGGGTAAGCGCAAGCCCGATGACAGCGGTCAGCAGACCCGAATAATGCGTAGAATACGAAAGCACGTTTACCGCCATCAAAGCAAAAGTAAAAAGGAGCACCACGGCAAACACCCTGCCGGTGTATGACTCCAATCCTTCTATTATCTCTTTGGTTATCCTTGTGCTTGTGCGCTTGTGCTTTATTATAGTTGTTATCGCAACGACCGCAAAACTCAGGAACAGAAGCGAAAACAGCGTTGACAACACTATCACGGCTATGTCCAAAAGGTTGAAATTTGAGTATACGCTTGCAGTCCTTATGAATATCGCTCCCGCATCATTGTATGTCGGGAATGCAGCGAATACGGGTATGATAAATGCTATGACAAATGAGAGTGAAAAGAGCAGTATGTACTTTATGTTCTGCATGTATGTCTCATATGCATAAGCAAGTATGTTCTTCAAGGCTATCACAGACATAGTAATAATAGCAGCTAGGATTTAAAAAATGTGGGATTGCAAATCCCACAAAAGCGCGGCTAGTCTGTCAAGTGCATGAGTTAGCTATATTGTTATTGCCTGTCATCAGCCCCAATATGTAAGGGGCAGCAATCGCTATTACGACGCCCGTTACGCCGCCGAGTATCATTCCCATTCCGTATCCCTGGATAGTGCCTTTGCTTGTTCCTGGCATCATGTGCGAACCTGCGTATAGCGCACCTCCCAATATCATTAGCGTAAGGCCAAGTATAAATATTGCAGAGTGCACAGCACCATATACTGTACAGATTGGCGCTATTACGTTGCCTGTAAGACTAGCACTGCTGAGCACCGTAGCAAATGAGCCTATCGCGGCCAACAGCATCAGCATCCTAAAATATTTATGGGTCGTGGTCATTGCCATGCCCATCAAAACGCCATCTAAAAATTTCATATTAACACTCTTCCAGGTTTTCAATATTTATGAATATGCCACATATAAATACTTTTCTATGTTTCAGAGATTATTGCATGCTTATGCACTTTAGTATAGGTTTATAAACTGTTTATCGCATAATCATTTACTGTTTTGATTTGGCTGATATTATGTACATTTTGGGCATTTGGGACGGCCACGACGCCGGGGCAGCTCTGGTTGAAGATAACAGGGTAGTTTACGCTGCAAACGAAGAGAGGTTCACCAAGCGTAAACTGGAGGTGAAGTTTCCGTATAATGCCATAACTGCCGCGCTGTCATATGCCAAGCTCAAGCCCACAGAGATAAAGCACATAGCGTATAGCACTACTGAATTTACTAAGACCATGGAAAGGATATATCCAGGCATGAAGGAAAAATACTATCTTTTCAGGCGCAGGAAGATACCCAAGCCGCGATTCGACAACTTCAGGCATGAGCTAAAATACGGAATGACATCCATAGGCATATTGCCGCTATGCAAAGAGATAAGCAGCAGCATAATAGCAAGGCAATTGAGGCACATGGGATTCAGGGATTTTAGGCTGCACGTAGTAGAGCACCACACCGCACATGCCGCAACTGCGGCCTTCACATCGCCATTCAGCAAGGCGCTAGTAATAACTGTAGACGGATTGGGAGACGGGCTGTCTGGATCCGTAAGCATATTTGATAATGGCAAGCTCGAAAGGCATGTCAGGATAAATGCAAGGGATTCCATAGGCATATTCTACGAACAGGTAACGAATATACTGGGCATGCGCGAACTGGAGGACGAGGGCAAGATAATGGCTATGGCCGACTACTCGTACCCGTTCGCGCTTGAAGAAAATAAGTTCAGGGAGTATTTCAGCGTCCGTGGCACGAGCATGAATGCCAAATACGGCCCCGGCAGGCAGTTCAACATGCTGCAAAGGACTGCATGGCAGCTGCCGCGGGAACAGACCGCCTATATGGCCCAGCAGCTCTTCGAAAACGTGCTGATGAAATTCGTAAGCAATTCTATAGACAGGTTCAGCATAGGGGACGTTGCATTTGCTGGAGGCACATTTTCCAACATCAAATCAAACATGAAGCTCAGGAGGCTTGAAGCGCTGAAGCATTGGTATGTGTTCCCGCATATGGGGGATGGAGGCATAGCGCTTGGAAGCGCGCTATATACTCACCACATGCTTACGGGAAACGCCAAATACAAGTTCGATGCATATCTTGGCGATGCGTACACTGAAGAGCAGACGGAGAGCGTAATAAAATCCGATAGGCAGTTCCAATACGAAAAGGAGAATCCTGAGGATCAGGCGAAGCATGCCGCAGAGCTCATAGCAAATGACAATTACGTCTTCTGGTTCCAGGGAAGGATGGAGTACGGGCCCAGGGCGCTGGGCGACAGGAGCATTATTGCATCGAGCAGTTCTGATTCCGTCAAGGACAAGCTGAACCTCTACGTTAAACGAAGGGAGTGGTTCCAGCCGTTCGCACCTTCCGTACTCGAATCTGATATAAGCTCTGTAGTCGAATACGATTCGAAGGGCGTCGATAGGTACATGACTATGGCGTATCCCGTTAATGCCGATGCCAAGCGCATTGCAAAATCCACTGTAAACGTTGACTGGACCGCAAGGCCGCAGACGGTAGGAAGCGAAAACCCGCTGTATGCAAAGGTCTTGGAAGCGGTGAAAAAGAACCAGGGCCTGGGCATAGTGCTGAACACCAGCTTCAACATACACGGTATGCCAATAGTGCTTAACCCAGAAGATGCGCTGCTCACCATGAAGAAGACCAATACTAAATACATGTTCATAAACGGCATAACTGTAACCAACAAGAGAGGTATATGATGGTTGCCATACCCTCAGGCATGCAGGAGTACCTGTTC
>JAEHJW020000661.1_pt1 | contig 26094 bp, 32 predicted proteins | sample 9271431 | NCBI WGS metagenome assembly JAEHJW02 | reverse complement strand
GTGTCGGACCCGTTGCAAATGTTCATTCCCCTGCGCAAGGCGGACGCCGTCCGGCGCCTGATTTACGGCTACGCCACGGCGGAGCTGCCGGACCGGTCCGGCGAAATCTGCGATTACGCCAGCACCAAGCCTTATTACCAGCAATGGTCGGAGGATTTCGCCAAGGCCTCCGGCGGAAAGAGCCTTGGCAACCTGCGCGCCATGCATGGCAAGGTGGCGGCGGGAAAGATTTCCGCCATCACCTTCAACGACGAGGCCAAGCGCATCGAGATCGCGGCCAAGATCGTCGACGACGACGAATGGCGCAAGATCGAGGAAGGCGTCTATACCGGCTTCAGCCAGGGCGGCGCCTATGTCAAGCGCTGGCCCGATCCGCAAAATCCCGAACTCACCCGCTATACCGCCGCGCCCAGCGAGATTTCGCTGGTCGATCTGCCCTGCCTGCCGGAGGCGAGTTTCGAGCTTGTGAAAGCCGACGGCGCGAGCGAGCGGCGCGGTTTCGTCAAGGCTTCCGCCGAAATGGAAGGTCAGGCGCAGGCCTCGGGTTCGGCGATGCGCGCCTGGCTGGTCGGAAACGTGGACAGCGAAGTCGGGGCCGCCGAAACCATCGCCGCGTTCTTCGCGGCGCTGGAGGCCGACCTCAACGCCGATCCCATTCACGACGCGCCGCTCACCGACCTTCTGGCGCGGATCAAGGCGCCTTATGTCGCGCTTCTGCAGCCGAAGGCGGCGCAGAAGGCCGCCGCGCTCGACGCGCGGCTTGAAAAGCTCGCCAACGAAGGCGAGGCGGCTCGTCGGAGCGCCGCCGATCTCGCCAAAGAGGTCGCGGCGCTGGACGAACGCATCGCCGCGCTCGAATCCGCGCCGGCGCGGCCCGTGCATCTGCCTGGCTTCGCGCCGGTGTCGAAATCCGCCGAGTCCGGCCTCGACGATCTCGCCGCCGAATTGGCGCGCCTGTCGCCCGAACAGGCTTCTCTCGTCCTGATCAAGGCCGCGCAGACCCAGCCGAAACGTTTCGGCTGAGCTTTTTCCAATCCAAATCCCAACAGAGAAAGCATGTCCATGACCGCACAACAGAACGCGCTGGAAATGACGCAGGCGATCCGCAAGGCTCAAAGCCAGCCCTTGTTCGATCCGCGCTTCGCCAGCCTGGAAAAATCCACTTATCCCGAGAGCGCCTCGGCCACTTCGGGCCTGACCTATTACGACCTCGAAGCCGGCGCCAAGCTGCTCTATCCGGTGCTGACGCCGCTGCGCAATTCGATCCCGCGCGTTTCAGGCAAGGGTGGCATTCAGGCCGCCTGGCGCGCCATCACCGCGATCAATTCCTCGGGTTTGCGCATCGGCGTTTCCGGCGGCAACCGCGGCGCCGTGCAGGCGGTGACCACCAACAATTATGTGGCGACCTACAAGGGCATCGGCATCGAGACCAATGTCGATTTCGAGGCCCAGTACGCCGGCCAGAATTTCGATGACATCCGGGCGCTCGCCGCGCAGACCGGCCTCGAGGCGTTGATGATCGGCGAAGAGGCCATGATCCTTGGCGGCAATACGTCGCTGGGGCTCGGCGCGACCGCGACGCCGACGCTGGCGGCCGCAAACAGCGGCGGTTCGCTCGCCGCCGGGACGTGGTCGGTGATCTGCGTCGCCTTGACCCTCGACGGATTGATGAATTCGTCGGTCTCGACCGGCGTCCAGGCGTCGATCACCCGCACCAACGCCGATGGTTCGGTCGATACGTTCGGCGGCGGCGCGTCCCAGAAATCCGCCAGCGCCACCGTCGCCACCACCGGCTCGACCGGCAGCGTCACCGCGACGGTCGCGGCGGCGCGCGGCGCTTCCGGCTATGCCTGGTATTGGGGCGCCGCCGGTTCCGAGACGCTCGGCGCGCTCACCACCATCAACAGCGTGGCGATCACCGCCGCCGCGGCCGGGACCCAGACCGCCGCGTCGCTGCCGACGGCCGACTGGTCGTCCAACGCGCTGGCTTTCGATGGCCTGCTCACCCAGGCGCTCCAGCCCAGCTCCGGCGCGAATGTCACCGTGCAGCCGACCGGCTCCGCCGGCGTCGGCACGCCGCTGACCGCCGACGGCGCCGGCGGCATCGTCGAGATCGAGAATGTGCTTCAGGCGAACTGGAATCTCTATCGACTCTCGCCGGACGAGATCTGGGTCTCGGCGCAGGAAGCCAACAATATTTCGAAGAAGATTCTCGCCGGCGGCGCCAGCGGCGCGCAGCGCTTCATCTTCGATGCGCAGCAGGACGCCATCGGCGGCGGCGTCATGGTGACGACCTACAAGAACAAATATTCGCTGGCCGGCGCCAAGTCGCTCGACATCAAGATCCATCCCAACATGCCTCCCGGCACGATGCTGTTCCTGACGCGAAGGCTGCCCTATCCGCTGGCCAATGTCGGCAATGTGATCCAGGTGCGCACGCGGCAGGACTATTATCAGATCGAATGGCCGCTGCGGGCGCGGCGCTATGAATATGGCGTCTATGCCGATGAAGTGCTCCAGCACTATTTCCCGCCGAGCATGTCGGTCATCACCAATATTGGCAATGGCTGACGCCTGATCGGCGCCGCCTCGCGGCGGGGCGGCGTCTGCGCTTTCACCACGGAGTTGCGAGATGAAATATCGGGCGCCCGAGGGCGTGACCGCGTTGTTTTGCGCGGGCGAAACCTTTGTGCCGGATGGGGCCGGCCTGTTCGAAGCGGGCGGCGACCTGATCGAGGAACTGGCGCCTCATGGCTGCGCGGTGTTCGTGGAGCGGGAGCCTGGCGAAGAATCGGCGTCCCGCCGTCCGTCTCGCGGGCGCTCGCGGTCCGAAAGGGTGAACTGATCATGGCCTCGGGCGATCTGATTTCGCTGGCGCAGTTGAAGGCGCATCTCGGCGTCCAGTCGAACGGCGACGATATCGTGCTTTCCGGGCTGATCAGCCAGATCAGCCGGGCGATCGCGGCTTATCTCAACCGCCCGTTCATCTGGCCCCGCGACATCGTCGACGTGTTCGACGGCAACGGGCGCGACCGTATCCAGCTACGGCATTGGCCGGTGGTCTCGGCGTCCTCGGTGAGCGTCAACGGTCAGGTGGTTCCGCCGGCGGCGACGCCGCAAAGCGCGGGGTGGCTGGTCGAGGCCTCCGACCTGGAGCCGCCCGGCGCGATGCAGCAGGTGATATGGCTTGGCGGCGTTTTCCCGCGCGGCTGGCAGAATGTATCGGTCGCCTATCGCGCGGGCTATCAGGTGAGCGGCGAAACGGTCGCCGTCCCCTCCGCCGCCCCGTATTTCGTTCAGGCCGCGCAGCCTTACGGCGCCTTCGTCTGCGACATGGGCGTCGCTTACGCCAATGGCGCCGCGCTGACGGGCGTCGCGGAAAATCCGGGTCAGGGCCAATATGTTCTCGACGGCGTCGGCGGCTATTATTTTTCCGCCGCCGACGCCGGACAAAGTATTGTCCTGAACTACGGTTACGCGCCCGCCGACCTGGCGCTCTGCGCGCTGGAATGGGCGGCCGACCGCTATCGTTATCGCGAACGCATCGGCATGACCTCGAAGAGTCTCGGCGGCCAGGAAACCGCGGCCTTTCGTCTGGCCGCCATGCCGGATTTCGTGGCGCTGGCCTTGCGCAATTTCGCGCGCATCATCGCGAACTGAAAAATGCTCGGCCTCAGCCTCAAGGGCGCCTCGCAGCTGATTGCGAGCCTCGACGCGCTTCCCGACCGGTTGCGCGCCGCCTTGACCGAAAAAGCGCAGAACCTGGCCCAGGCGCTCTATTCGCAAGTGGTCGACGTCAATCTGGACGGCGGCGTTTTGAACCGCCGAAGCGGCGCCTTGCGCGAGTCGATCGAGCTCGACGTTCAGCCGCAGGACGCGCTGGTCGCGGCCACGATCTATGCCAATGGCGATGCGCCCTACGCGGCGATCCTGGAATTCGGCGGCAAGACTTCGGCCCATGAAATCGTGCCCGACAAGGCGAAGGCTCTTTCGTTCGTGATCGGTGGAAAGCGGGTGTTCGCGCGGCGGGTCCAGCATCCTGGATCGACTTTCGCCGCGCGGTCCTATCTCGGCTCGGCGCTCGATGAGCAAAGCGACGATATCGCCCAGGGCCTCCAGGACGTGGTCGTCGCGACCGCCGACAATCTGAAAGGGTCCTCATGACCAACATCCGCGAGGCGATCATGCAGGCGCTGTCCGCCTATCTGGCGCGAGCGCAATTCGCGGCGCCGATCAACGGCTACAGCACATGGGCCTTGCTCTCACGCCGCGTGAAATTGTGGAGCGACGTCGCGCCGGCGGATCAGCCCGCACTGTTCATCGGCGAGCACGGGGAAAACGTCGCTTACGCCGGCGACAATTTCCCGAGCAAGACGACGCTGAATGTCGATCTCCTGATCTATGTCTCGGCGGGGCGCGATCCGGACAACGTGCCGGCCAGCGCACTGAACATCGCCATCGAAGCTCTCGTCGCGGCGCTCGCGCCCGATCCGAGAACCGGCCGGCAGACGCTTGGCGGCCTGGTCCAAAGCTGTCGGATCGAAGGCCGGATCGTCAAGGACCCAGGTGATCTGGACGGGCAGGGCTTCGCGCTGGCGCCTTTGAAAATCCTGATCCCCTGACGCGTCGCACGGCGACGAAAATCGAGGAGTTCGCCTTGAACGAGCGCACAGAAGAAACCCCCGACCTTGGTCTGCGGATCGAGGTGGAAATCGAGTCCTGGTTCGTCGAGACCATTCACCAGTCGCCAGTCTCGCGCGCCACCGAAATCTTCAATCATGTCCGGGCCGCGGTCGACGCCTTGAAGGCGAGATTGGCCGCCCTTCTTCAGGAGCAATGATCCATGTCGAACATTACCTCGGTCGCCTTCGGTTCGGGCGTGCTGATCGCGACGCCTTCCGGCGCCAATGCCACGCCCGTGCAGTTCGGCACATTGCAGGACGCTTCCATCGACATCAGCTTTTCCTCGAAACAATTGTTCGGCCAGTATCAGTTTCCGATCGCTTTGGCGCGCGGCGAAGGAAAGATCACCGGCAAGGCCAAATTCGCCAATATCGACGGCCCACTCTTCAACAACTGTTTCTTTGGACAGACCTATAATCCGGGCCAGAAAATGTGGTCCTATAATGAAGCCGGCTCCGTGCCTTCGTCGTCGCCCTATGTCTATACCGCCGCGAACGCTGGAAATTTCGACGCGGATCTCGGCGTCGTCTATGCGGCGAGCGGCCTCGCTTTGGTCAAGGTCGCGTCGTCGCCCGCCGTTGGCCAATACAGCGTCAGCGCGGGCGTCTATACGTTGAATTCGGGAGATGCGGGCAAGGCGGTGCTCGTGTCCTATTCCTACACTCAGACCAGCGGCGGTTCGCGCGCCTTGATCTCGAACAGGGTGATGGGAACCGCGCCGACCTTCCAGATCGACTTCTATCAGACCAATCCCAATATCGCCGGCGCGCAATGGTCGCTGCGTCTCTACAATTGCGTGTCGAGCAAGCTCAGCATCGCGTCGAAGACGCAGGATTTCGCGGTTCCGGAACTCGATTTCGAGGCGCTCGCCAATGCGGCCAACGCCATCGGCGAAATCAATACGGCGGTCTGACATGAGGCCCGATCCGAAAATCGATTGCGCGCGAGCTTCCGTCGTCGCGCTCGGAGGTCAGGAGTTTTTCGTTCCGACGCTCGCCTTGCGCCAGGCGCGGCTGGTCGTGCCCGGTCTCCTGAAATTGATGCCCCGCCTCAACGCCATCCAGGCGCGGATCGCGGCCGGCGATCCGCTCGGCGCGAGCCTGCTCGACAAGGATGACGTCGAATTGATGATCGATGTCGTCCATTGCGGATTGACCCGGGCCTATCCCGATTTCTCCCGCGACCATCTGCTCGATCTTGAGGCGGCCTTTCCGGAACTGATCGCCGCGCTGGGCGTGATCGCTAGGCAAACCGGCCTGTTCACCTCGGCGGAAGAGCAGGCGCCGGGGGAGTAGTGATCGGCGATCCGGATTTCGATCGGATCGCCGCCCAATATTGCGCATTGTCGGGGGAGGCCTGGACCGACGCCCTGGAAGGCGAACTGACCTTTCCGCGGATTGTCGCCCGGCACGAATATTGGCGTGAAAACCCGCCGCCGTCGGCCCTGCTCGCAGCGATCGCGGCTGGGCTGGGCGTCTGGGAGCCGAAGCGTCGGTCCACGGGCGAAGCCGTCGCGGCTTTGCGCGGACTTTTCCCGTCCGGACGGATTTGACGGCGCCGCGCGCGCAAAGTGAGGTGGCATGGCCGATACCAATGTTTCGATTTCCTTCGGCGCCGACGCGTCCGACTTTCTCGACGGCGTCGCGCGCGTTTCGGCGGCGCTCAAGACCTTGCCGACCGGCGTCGATCAGGTCTCCTCAAGTCTCGGACGGACATCGCTGACCTTTTCGGCCTTCGGAACAGGCGCCGCCGGCGCGCTGGCGAAAGTGGGAGAGGCGTCGCGCGAGGCCGGCGCTTCTCAGCAACAGTCCGCGCAGACAAGCCTTTCCGTGATCAACAGCGAAATCGCCGCGGAGCGGGCCAGCTATTCCGAAAAGAAATCGCTCTACGACGAACTCACCAGACTCAGGATCCTGAGCGCGAACGAACGTCTCGCGGCCACACGATCGGCGCTTGACCAGGAATATCTGGCTGAGCGCGAGGCTCTCGAACGGGAGTCGCAACTCGACGGTCTGAGTGCGCGCCAGCGCGAGGCGATCCTGAACCGGATGCAGACGCTCGACGAAAAATTTGCGCTCCAAAGCCAGAAGATCATGTTGCAGTCCGTCGAGCAGATTGTCCGGCCGATGGATCGCGTCGCGGATTCGATGGCGTCCTCGTTTTCATCCGGGCTGACGGCGATGATTTATCGTGGGCGGACCTTTGGTCAGGCGATGGCCTCGGTGGCGCGCTCCATCGTTTCGCAATTCATCCGCATGGGCGTTCAGATCGTCGCCGACTGGACGAAGCAGCAGATCGCGCTCGTCATCCTGTCTCAGACGGCGGAGAGCCAGAAAACGGCCGCCGCCTTGGCTGGCGCCGCCGCGCGCGAGGGCGTGGCCGGCGGTGAAGCGATGAGCGGGATCGCGTCGATGATCGCCAACGCCGTCAAGTCCATCACGGTCGATTCCGCCGCCGCCGGCGCGGGCGCGACCGCTTTCATGGCGCCGTTCATCGGGCCGGCGGCGGTCGCCGAGGGCGCGGCGGTCAAGGGAGCCGTGCTGTCAATGGCGGCCTTCGACATCGGCGCGTGGCAGATCGACCAGGATCAGGTCGCCATGGTCCACCGCAACGAAATGGTCATGCCGGCGGCGGAAGCCGGCGCCTTCCGCTCGATGCTGTCGAACGCGGCGAGCGGCGGCGCGGGCGCTTCAGGCGGCGACACGCATGTTCACCTGAACGTCAGCGCGCTCGACGCCGGCTCGGTCAAGAACTGGCTGTCCAACAATTCGCGCCAGATCATGACCGCGATGAATCAGGCGATGAAGAACGGCGACCATCTGGGGCTTCGCCGGCTGGGGACGGCTTGACGCATGGCTCAGGTTTTCGGAGTCTGCCTTCTGCCGGCGACGGGGGAGTTTTCCTACGACGCCATTCCCGCGCAAGGCGCGCGGTGGAATCCGACCGGCGGACCCGACGGGACCGGCGCGCTTGAAGCGATGGCGCCGATCAACTGCTATTATGCGCCGGGCGGGACCAGGACCGATTATTCTTTCGCGCTCGACCAGTTGCAGGCCGAGCATCCCGAATGTCAGACGGTCGCGCTTGTGGTCGCGTGGTTCGGAAATTCGACCGATGCGGCGTCCTGCCAGATTTATCCCTCGACCACCTATATCGAGGGCGCGTTCGAGAGTTGGACTGGTTCCGCCTGGGCGTCGGCCAACTGGCAGTGCTCGGGCCTGACCCAGGCTTCGGCTGGCCTGATCCCGATTTCGCAGACCAACGGCAGTTTCACCTATGGCGGAACGCCGTCGGATCAAAGCGTCGTTCGCTGCGTCCGGGATTTGCGCGCGAAAGGCTTGCGCGTCATTTTCTATCCATTCGTCCTGATGGACGCGATGGGCGAGCCTTGGCGCGGGCGCATTACCTATTCGCCGGACTTGTCCAGCGCGGCGACTTCCGCCGTCAACGCCTTCCTCGGTTCGGCCGCGACCTCGCAATTCACCCGCGACACAACCAATCTGACGGTGGCCTATTCCGGGTCTTCGACCGATTACACCTATCGGCGCATGATTCTGCATTACGCCAACCTCTGCGTCGTCGCGGGAGGCGTCGATCTGTTCCTGATCGGCTCGGAATTGCGCGGGCTTGAGATCATCCGGGGCCCGAACTGGACGCCTGCCGGGACGGTCGATGCGAATGGCGACGCCGTTTGGGACTATCCCTTTGTCGCGGGGCTGACGCAGCTCGCCGCCGATGTCCGCTCGGTTTTCGATGGCGCGGGCTTGAGCAAAAATCTGACGGCCTGGAAAAACCTGATCGCCTATTCACCCGACTGGTCAAGCTGGAACGGCTGGCAACACGCCGGCGAAAACGGCCAATGGCCGCACCTCGATTCGCTGTTCGCCTCGCCGAATATCGACGTCGTCTCATTCGACAATTATTTGCCGCTTTCCGACTGGACGACGGCGGGCGGCGGCCTCGACGCGACGAATTGGACGGCGGCGAAGCCGTCATCCTGGCCGCCTTTGAGCGGCGCGATGAACGGGCTAGGGCTCTCCGGGGCGCCGACGCTTTATTCCGAGGCCTATCTTGCCGGGAATATCGAGGGCGGCGAACAGTACGACTGGTTCTACAACGATTCGAACAATGGCGGTCGCGGACTCGACCCGAACGGATCGGGGCAGATGGTCAGCTTGCCCGAGGGCGACCGGCTGACGCAGAGCCGCAACCCCTATTATGCGGGCCAGCAGCTTTTGGGCCGCAAGCAGCTTCGCTGGTGGTGGGAGAATACGCATCAGGCCGTCTATGACGCCGGCGCCGGCTGGGTTACGCAAGGCCCGGCGACGCAATGGACGGCGCGGATGAAGCCGATCATCTTCGCGGAATATGGTTTCGCGACGGTCGATCGCTGCACCAATCAGCCGAACGTCTTTTTCGATCCGAAATCCAGCGAGAGCCAAACGCCCTTCTGGTCTGTCTGGAATTCCTCGGACGGCGAGACATGGACGCCGCGCCGCGACGATTTTCTCGCCAATCTCGGGCTGCAGACGATCTACGATTATTGGTCGAATGGATCAAACGTCCCGACCGCCTCTTCCGGCCCGATGATCCTGACGCCGTTCTGCTGCGCCTGGAATTGGGATGCGCGGCCGTTCCCGACCTTCCCGCTCGATTCGAGCGTGTGGGGCGACGCCGCCAACTGGCCGGCGGGCAACTGGATCGGCGGCAAGGGGCCTTGTGTCGCCATTCCGGCGCCGGACGCGCCGCCGGGGCCCGACTCCTATGCGACGTTCCCGGTCCTTCCAGGCCAGTCGTGGAGCGTGCATTACAAGCCGCGCTTCTCGACGCGGGCGGTGGCCAAGGTTTCGGGGCGCGAGACGCGGGCGGCGGCTTTTGTCTCGTCGCTGTGGGACATCGAATTGAAATTCGACGCGCTGCGCTCACTTGCACCTTATTCGGAATTGCAGCAGCTCCTGGCCTTCATCGAGGAAGCCGCGGGCCAAGCGACGCCGTTCCTGTTCGCGCCGCCCGGCAATCTCGGCGTCTTTGCCGGCGCGCCGCTTGGAACCGGCGACGGGACGACAAAGGCCTTCATCCTGACGCGGACGCTCGGCGGCTATGTCGAGCGGGTCCAGGCGCTCCTTGGCGCGCCAAATGTCTATGTCAACGGCGTCGTGCAATCGGCGAGCGCCTACAGCGTCACGATCCTGCCGGCGACCATCACATTCGCCGTGGCGCCCGCCGCCGCCGCCGTGCTGACAGCCGATTTCACGGCGGCGCATCTGGCGCGCTTCGTCGATGGCGCCGAAGATTTGGAGCAGTTCATGTCAGGACTTTGGCAGGCTGGCGCAATCCGGCTTGAAACGGTGCGCGCATAGCCCGGCTGCCGCCGGGCGTCAAAAAAGGATGAAATATGACGACGCCGCCGTTTTTCCCAACGCTCCCCGGTCAGGGTTGGAGCGTCCACAAGAAGCCGGTCTTCTCGACGCGCGTCGCTTCGCATGTCTCGGGCCGGGAAGTGCGCGCCGGGCTTTACGCCCATGCGCTCTATGAATTTGAATTGACCTTCAACGGCCTCGATTCCTCGGGCGCCTTTCCCGCCCTGCAAGCCCAGTCGCTGCAAACGCTGATGGGCTTCTTCCTGACCGCGCAAGGCCAGTTGAACAGCTTTCTCTATCTCGATCCGACCGACAACACGGTGGGCGGCCAGGTCCTCGCGACCGGCGACGGCTCGACAACGACCTTCGCGCTCGGGCGCGCGATCGGCGGCTATTACGAGCCGGTGTCCTATGCGCTCAATCCGACCGCGCCGTGGATCGTCAATTTTGGCAACGCCACGGCGCCCAACTACCTGCCGAACAACATGGTCGCGAACTCGACCTTCGTTGGCGCTGTCGCCGGGACGCCGGGGACCAATCCGACCGGATGGTTCATCGGCGCCGACGCTTCGCATGGCCTTTCACAGGAGATCGTCGGCGTCGGGACGGACGCCGCCACGGGTCTGCCGTACATGGACCTGCGCATTTTTGGGACGGACACGAACAGCGGCGGCAATCTCGCGGTGAGCGTACAGCCTCCGGTCGTGGCGGCTTCCATTGGCGAATCCTTTATCCAGTCGGTCTATGTCGCCCTTGTCGCCGGAACGCTGCCGCCTGCGGGGGCGAACGGCGTCACGCTGGTTCTCTTTGACGGCAACCAGTATCACGCCGTCAAGATCAGCATCACTTCGACACTGACGCGGTTCTCGCAGAGCGTGACGCCGACCTATTCCGGCATGACATCTGTCGCGTGGGAACTATGGGTTTATGGGCCAACCGTCGCCAACACGGCGGTCGACTTCACCATCCGTCTCGCCGCGCCGCAACTGGAACTCGTCATTCCTGCCGCGCAAAACGCGCCAAATCCGTTCATGCCGACCTTCGGCTCCGCTTATTACGGCGGCCCGCAGGTCTCGGTGAATGGCTCCGTCATCAACCCGAGCAGTTATGCGTTCACCGCCCCGAACACGATCGCTTTTTCGACCGCCCCAACCTTGGGCGCCGTGATCGCGTGGACCGGGACTTATGTTTTCCAGTGCCGCTTCCTCGACGATCAGTGGGATTTCGAGAATTTCATGTCCGGGCTCTGGCAAAACAAAAGCGTCAAATTCAGGAGTATCCGGTGAAATCCGCCACGGCCGCTCTGGTCAGCTATCTGAACGGGCTGCGTCCGACTTCCGACGCCGCGCTGCAAGCCGGCGACCTGTTCACCATCTGGCTCGCGAACGGGGCGATCCTGACCTATACCGACCTGGATTTGCCGGTCGCCTGGAACGGCTATGTTTATTCGGCGTCCTCCGTCCTTGTCTCCGGCCTGCGCTACAAATGCTCGCTCGGCGTGAGCGTCGATCAGCAGAAAATCACGATGTCCGCGCGACAGACCGACACGCTTGGCGGCATTCCCTTCTTGCAGGCGTTGCGTCAAGGCGCTTTCGACGGCGCGATCATCCAGCGCGAAAAGGCCTTTTTTTCGTCCTGGGCATTGAGCGGCGGCGCGCTGGTTCCGATCGGAACGGCCATCATGTTCAAGGGCCGCGTCGCCGCGATCGACGACATCGGGCGCACGACGGCGCAAATCACGGTCGCTGCGGATACGGTCTTTCTCACCATCCAGATGCCGCGCCGGCTCTGGTCGCCGCAATGCACCCATGTTCTCTATGATTCCGGCTGCGGCCTGGCGCGCGGGACCTATTCGGCGAGCGGAACCGCCGGCGCCGGGGCGACCAATGTTTTTGTTCCGTGGTCTTCGGCCTCGGCGGCCTATGCGCAAGGGACGATCACTTTCACGTCCGGGGCCAATTCCGGCGTTGTGGCGACGATCAAGTCGGTCAGTTCGGCCGGCCTGACGCTGGCCTATCCGCTGCCCTATGTCCCGACCTCCGGCGACGCCTTCACCGCGGCGCAGGGCTGCGATCACACGATGGCGACCTGCTCCGCCAAATTCAACAATCTGCCGAATTTCAGGGGCTATCCCTTCGTGCCGCCGCCGCAGGTGATGACGGGGCCGCTTTCGGCCAACTGGAACAAGGGTCAGGGGAAGGGCAAGTGAGCGAGACCGATCAGCGGATCGCCGTCGCTGGCGATATATCGCAACAGCGACAGAGACCCTCCGCTGGCGATATATCGCAACAGCGCCAAAAAATCGTCGCCGAGGCGCACCGATGGATCGGAACGCCCTATCACGATTGCGCCGACATTCGCGGCGTCGGCGTCGATTGCGGAATGCTGCTGGTGCACGTCTTCGTCGATCTCGGGCTCGTGGCGTCCTTCGACCCGCGCCCCTATCCGCGCGACTGGATGATGCACCGTGACGAGGAAAAATATCTCGGCTGGGTGAAAGAGAATTGCCGCGAAGTCGAAACGCCGCAGGCTGGAGACATTGCGGTTTTCCGTTTCGGGCGCTGCTATTCGCATGGCGGGATCGTCACCGGCGCCGCGCCGGTCGCCCTGGTCCACGCTTATGCCCTGGCGCGCTGCGTCGTCGAAGAGACGCTTGCGCGGAATGGCGATCTGTCAAGGCCGTCGCGCAAGCCTCGTTTCTTCTCGCTCTGGACCGATAGGACTCCCGACTGATGGGCGGCTACAATCAACAGGGTCCATCATGGTCGCGCGAAACGACCGTCACCGAATATTATGGGCTGCAAGTCCAGGGAACGTCGGGCGCAATCCCGGTCCCGATCGTTTATGGCCGCAACATCGTCGCGCCGAATGTCATCTGGTACGCCAATTTTCAGGCTCACGCGCAAAGCGGCGGCAAGGGCGGCGGCAAGGGCGGCGGCGGCGGCAAGAGCGGCGCCGGGACGACCAGTTGGACCTATACCGCCGACATCATCATGGGCGTCTGCGAAGGCCCGATCAGCGCCATCGGCTGGGTGTGGCAGTCTTCGCCGGTCCCTTTCACGCTCGACGCGCTCGGGCTCGCCCTTGCCAACGGAACGACGCCGCAGACGGTCTGGTCCTATCTCGCGTCGAAATATCCGACCGAGGCGCTCACCTATCCAGGGACGGCCTATGTCTGCGCCCCGAACTGGTGGCTTGGGTCTTCGGGCGGCATCAATTCCAACAATTTCGAAGTCTATGGCGTTCTGGCCGGCTCAGGCTTCAACGGCATCGACGCCGATCCGGCGCAGATGCTCTATGACTTTCTGACCAGCAGCCAATATGGCGTCGGCTTCCCGGCGGCGTCGATCTCTTCGGATTCGCTTTACAATTCGGCCTATGGCTACCAGACCTATTGCAAGGCGGTCGGGATCGCGCTTTCGCCGGTCCTGAACAGCCTTGAACAGGCTTCCTCGATCGTTGATCGCTGGCTGAAACTGACCAATTCGACGGCGGTCTGGTCGGACGGGATGCTCAAGATCGTCCCGCTCGGCGACACGGCGGTCACCGGCAATGGCGCGACCTTCACGCCGAACGCGACGCCGCTCTATAGCCTCACCGACGAGGATTTCGTCTATTCGCCGGGCGAAGACCCGGTTCAGATCACGCGGTCCGACCCTTATACTCTGCCGAACTGGCAGTCGCTGGAAGTTCAGGGGCGCGGCGACAATTACAACACCGGCCCGGTGACGGTCTGGGATCAGTCGATGATCGACCGCTTCGGGCTGCGCGTCGGCTCGACTATCACGGCGCATGAAATCTGCGATGTCGGGATCGCGCAGATTTCGGCGCAGATGATCCTGCAACGCGCGCTCTATATCCGCGACACATACAAGTTCAAGCTCGGGCCGGAGTTCTGTCTGCTTGAGCCGATGGACCTTGTTCAACTGACGGACCCGCTGATCGGCCTGAACGCGGCGACGGTCCGGATCACCGACATCGAGGAGGACGACGCCGGCGTTCTGACGATCACGGCGGAAGAATTCCCGGCGGGCGTCGCGACGGGCGTTGCCTATCCGACCCAGCCCACGAGCAACGGCGCGCCGAGCGCGTCGAACCCGCCGAATTCGGTCAACACGCCGCTGATCATCGAACCGCCGCCGTCTCTGACCGGCAACGCGGTCGAACTCTGGATCGGCGTTTCGCCGCAGTCCGGCGATCCGAATTGGGGCGGCTGCATCGTTTCGGCCTCGCTCGACGGGACAACCTATACCGAGGTCGCGGCGATCCAGTCGGCGGCGAAACAGGGCGTCCTCTCGGCGGCGCTGCCGGCTTATGGCGGCGCCAACCCCGACGCGGCGGACACGCTGGCGGTCAATCTGACGGAAAGCGGCGGCGCGCTGGCCTCGACCTCGGCGGCGGCGGCGGCGCAGGGCGTGACCATGTGCTTTGCCGGCGGGGAATATCTTTCCTACACCACGGCGACGCTGACCGCGGCGAACCAGTACAATCTGACGGGCCTCTATCGCGGCCAGGCGGCTTTGCCGGCGAGCGGCGCCGCGTCGGGCGCGGCTTTCTGCCTCCTCGATTCCGCGATCCTGAAATATGCGGTTCCGGGCGCTGAAATCGGGCAGACGGTCTATCTGAAGTTTCAAGGCTTCAACATCTTCGGCGGCGGCCTGCAAGACCTGTCGACGGTCACGGCCTACAGCTACACGATCGCCGGGACCGGGATGCTCGGCCCGGTGGCCTCGGCGCTGGCGGTCGGGACCGCGATGGATTTCGGCCATGTCGCCGGCGACGCCGTTTCGGAAAGCGATGATTACGGCACGGTCTCGGCGACGGTGACGACTGTGATCGACCTCGGCAACTGCACGTCTTGATTTTTGCGCCGCTTGGCGGCGCGCGGTTCTCAAAAGGGAAAACCCATGTCCGTTCAGGTCAAACGACGCCGGGACACGGCGGCGAATGTCGCCGCCTATACCGGCGCCCAGGGCGAATTGATCGTCGATACGACGAATAACCGCGTGACTGTTCACGACGGCGCGACGCCGGGCGGCTGGGCGGCGGCGAAGCTCTCGGAAGTCCTGACCGGGACAACGGCGCTGACGCCGATCGCGCAGGGGCCGAATGGCGCCGCGATCAAGGCCCAGGTCATCGAACAGACCGTGACCCTTTCCTCGGGAACATCGGTCAGCGCCGGAACGCCCATCCCGGCAAACTGCATCGTGCTTGGCGTCGGCTGCCGCGTCCTGACCGCGATCACCGGCGCGCCGGCCTTCAACGTCGGGACGTCCGGTAATGCGACGCAGTTCGGCGGATCGCTCGGCGTGGCCGCTGGCTCGACCAATTACGGCATTGTCGGGCCGTTCGGGAATTATTCGGCGGCCAATATTCTGGTCGCCTCGACCGGCGCCGCCTTCACCGGCGGGCAGGTGCGGCTTTCGATCCATGTCCTGCTGATCGGGCCACCAACTTCATGAGGGTGACAATGAGACCCACGAAAATAGCGATCTCCGCGCTGGCGCTGGCGCTCGCCTGGGGCGCCCCTGTTGGCGCCCAGACCGCCAATCCTCTGATCTCGGGCGCTTACACCTGCGCGACGACGGCGACGCAACTTCCGACCGGCGCCCTCACCACCGGCGTATTCGTCAGCGCCGACGCCGCCAACACCGGAAAGATTTTTGTCGGCGCGCCGTCCGTCACCACGGCGAACGGCTTTCCGCTTGCCGCCGGCGCTGGCGTCTCGCTCGACACGACCAGCCTCGGCCTGGTGTGGTTCGTCTGCCAGAATACGACTGACACGCTCCATTTTATCGGCCATTGAGGGGCGCCCGGTGTCCAATATCCTTTTGCTGACGCCCCAGCAGGTTCTCGCCTCCGTCGAATCCGACGAGGACTTCGGCCCGTGGACGATTTCCTTCTTCGAAGCCGATGGCGTGACGCCGATCGGCGTGGCTGGGATCAGCTTCACCGCGAGGATCGGCGCCTACCCGGCGCTGACCAGCGCGGCTGGCGGCGGAATCACAGTCTCGGGCAACAGCCTGACCTTTTTTCTCCCGGCGGCGTCGAAGGCTTGGGCGACGGGGCGCTATCCTTTCACGCTGCAAGCCGGCGACGGAACCTACACCCGCGACATTCTCGCCAATTCGACGCTGACGGTCGGCGCGCCGGCGGCGTTCGCGGTTTCAGCCTTTGCCAGCGGCGGATCGTCCGTCGCCCTGTCCAGCCTGTCCGGCTCGCAGCTCCTCACCCTGCTCGGCGTTATGCCGGTGAGCCAGATGCAAAGCCTTGTGTCGCTCATCGCCGATGCTCAGGCCACCTATATCCCCTCGCTCGACTTTTCTCATGTGACAAACAGCCAATATATCAGCGTATTGTGAGGCCAAAATGAACGCAACTTCCCTTGTCGTCAAAGACGCCAATGGCAACCTTCAGACGATCAACACGACGCCGAATCCGGGGCAGGCGCTTTCGGCGACTTCATCCCCCGTCGTTCTCGCCTCTGACCAATCGACGGTTCCCGTCACCGATTTACAGAGCGCGCCTTTTGCGGGCGCGGTCGCGATGACCGTTGGAACGGCCTATCCGGCGCAGCGCAGCGTCGGCGTGCTGTGCACGGTCGCCGGGAATGTCGAATTCCAGTTTCCGGACGGCTCGACCCTGACCCTTCCGGTTTTTGCCGGCTGGCAGATCTTCCCCTTCGCCGTCACGCAGATCGTCGCCGCCGGCACGACCGCGACCGCGACTTATTTCAATCTCAAGTGAGGCCCGACATGAACTCCAAGCTCATTGCCGCGCTCGGCGGAGCATCCCTGGCCGCGATCTCGGCGGCCCATGCCGTGCCTGCCGGACAGCGCGCGCCGCTGCAACTGCCTCTTTCCGCGCCCAACGGCGGCACCGGCTCGACCAACGGCGACGGCACCGGGATTTTCTTCCCCGTCAGGAATTATGGCTCCTGCGTGTGGGACGGCGCGACCGGCCATGATGTCGGCCCCTGCGTCAATGCGGCCATCGCAGCGGCGGCGGCGGCGGGCGGCGGGACGGTCACCATTCCGGCCGGGGCCTATTATTTCGCGACGCCGATCCAGTTGACGGTTTCCGGCGTCAGCATCAAGGGCGCCGGATGGGGCCATGAGCGCGACAATGCGCTGCCCTACTATCGGGCGGCGACGCGGCTGGTTTACAACGGGACCACGCTCACCGGGACCACGCCGGCCGTCTATGTCGGGCCGATCGCCGGCTCCGCCGCATGGCGCGTTTCAGCGTCCAACGTGAAGGACATCGCTTTCGACGGCGGCGGTCTGGCCAGTGTCGTCATCAAGATCAACAACGCCGACTATTCGACGTTCCGTTTCGGCTGCTACAACCCCGCCGCGACCGGCGACGCCTGCATCTGGCTCAGCGCCGAAGCCGGATTCAACACCATCGGCAACCAGGAAAACGACTATTGGCTCTCGGCCGACGTCGAAGGGCCGGGCGGCTCCAGCACCGCAACCGGAATCCTGATCGACGGAACGGGGGCCGATTTCTCGGGCGGCGCGACGCTCGCGGCGCCCGTGGGGCTTTCCGACACGACGATTTCGGTGACCGGCGCCTACGGCCTTCCCACGAGCGGCCCGAATTTCAACTATTACATCATGATCGACAATGAGCTGATGCGGGTCACCGGCGGCCAGGGGACTGGAACCTGGACGGTGCAGCGCGGGATCAACGCGACGACGGTGGCGACCCATCTGAGCGGCGCCACGGCGACCTATACCGGCGGCAATGTCTCCTACGACCGATTCCACTTTCTCTCCGTGCATTACACTTCCGGCGACGGCATCATCTTCGCCAATTCCGACACCGACAGCGTTGATGAGGTTCGGGCGTTTCGCGACGGGTCCGCGACCACCGGCTCGGCCTTCGTTTTCGCCAACGACAGCTATATTCCGCCGAGCGGATTTCAGGTCGGAGGCCGCGCCGACAACATCCACGTCTTCGGGATGATGGGCAGCTCGTCGCATGTTCAGGGCTCGACGACGAGTTCCCTGTGGCAGGTTGTCGCCAGCGCGGGAACCGGCGCGCTCAATCCGCAAACCCTGACGACGAATGCGGCGTCGAGCAACCCCTACAACTCCGTGTTGAATTTTGCTTCCGTCTCGAATGTCTATACCGGCGAGAGCATGAATTGCGGCGGCGATTCATCCGGCGTCTATCCGCAGACGATGGTCGTTTCGGCCACCGCAACGACCGTCAGTATGCAGGTCAATGTCGTCAATGGCGGCGGCATCGCGGGCGTTCCGAGCGGGACTGTTTGCACCTTCAGCTACGGCCTGTCATCCACCGCCGTGGCGGGAACCTACAATCTCGCCTACAACGGATCGAGCTTCACTCTCACGGCGCCGAGCGGCGGCAACACCCAAAGCGGCGTGACCGTCACGAGCGGGATGCTGAAATTCACCGATATGTTCATTCCCTTCACCGGGACGCCGAACGCGGGCGACAACTGGAACATCGTCGTGCCTCATCCCGCATCGAGGATTTCCATCGAGTATGTGGACAAGGACAATCAGAAGTCCGACCCCTATCTTGAACCCGGAACCTTCGGGTCGATGTACAAGACCTCGAACACCCTCCTTCCGGTCACCGCCAATGGCGCACAGGGATCGGCCTCGGGCGTCGTTGGCTACTTCGTTGGCGCGGGGCCGGTTTCCTCGGCGAACGCGGCAAGCGGCGGCGGCGCGTGGATCGAAGGCGGCGATGGCAACACCGCGTCCGGGCTGTTTTCGAGCGTGTTCGGGGCCACCGGGAGCCAGGCGAAGGGGCAATCCTCCTTGGTCGTCGGCGGCAATGCGAACCAGGTTTCCGGGCTCGATTCCATCTCGCTTGGGGGCGCCAACAGCAACGACTTCGGACGCTACGTCGCTTTGCTGCACAGCTACGGCGCGCCGAACGGCAATGGCTCGGCGCAGGGCGGCGATTACGGTTTTTACGCGACGGCGACTTCCACCTCGGCGGTCAATCCGACCGCCAACGGGGGCGCCGCTTCGACAACTAACTGCCTTAACCTGACGGCGACGCAGGGCGTCGCCTTCTCGGCGCAGATGATCGCCTTCGACCGGACCACCAACGGCAAAGCCTTCACCGCCAGTTGGGGCGGAAGCTCCGCCGCGCCGCATGTTCTCACGCGGGGCGCGTCCAACGCCACGACCTTGCTCGACGGCGTGACGACGGCGGTGGCGCCGGATTCGACGCGCGCGATCGGTTCGATCACCGGCCAGTCGGCGGCGCTTCAGGCCGACACGACCCACGGCTGCGTCACGGCGTCCTTCACGCCGCCGACCAGCAACACCGACACCTGGACCGTCGTCGTGCGCTTCCATACCGTCGAAGCGCAGTGACCGCGCATCGCGGCCCCGGCTCGCGGGGGCTGAAATCGATCTCACATGAGGCCAGAGATGAAATTCAAGCTCGTTGGCGCGCTCGGCGCGCTGTTCCTCGCTGCGACCTTCCCGGCCCATGCCGTGCCGCACGGAACGCCGGCTCCCGCGTGGGTGATCCCCTTCGCGGCGATCGGCGGGAGCGCCTATGTTTCGCTGGCCCAGCGCATGGGCTGGAGCCTCACCCCGCAGGATTTCGGCGCGATGGGAGACGCGCTTTCTTTCGCCGACGGCGCCGTTGCGGCGGGGTCTTCGGCTTTCGGCTCGGCCGCGGCGACCTTCTCCGCGTCGGATGTCGGCAAGACGATCGCCATTTATGGCGCCGGGGGCGCCGGGGCTCCTCTCGTCACGACAATCTCATCCTTCACCGACGCGCATGATGTCGTTCTTGCGGCTTCCGCCGTGACGACGGTTTCGGGCGCGACCTATACCTATGGCGCCGATGACAGCGCGGCCTTCGCCGCCGCGATCAACGCCGCCAACAGCTCGGCGGCGGCTGGCAAACCTTTCTGTCTTTCGCTGCCACAGGGCGACTATTTCATCAACGGGACGCCGCTCCCGGCCTTCCAGCAGAACACCGGTGGCGGTCTGTGCGGCGCGGGCGCGTGGAAAACCATCGTCACGCTCGGGCCGTCCTATGCCGGCGATCTGTTCTCCTGGTCGGATAGCTGGGCGGCTGGCGTTTCGAATGCGAGCGGGACGCAGGTCATCGCGGCGACAAAATACGGCGTCCGCGTGCGCGGCCTGACGATTATCGGCAATAACGCCGCGCCGGCGCCGCAGAACGCATTCATGTTCTACGACCACGACGATTTTGTCTCGATGGACGACATTGACATCGATAACCTGAACGGGCGCGGGATTGACGCCGGGGCAATGAAGAACGACACGGCGGCCTATCTGCGCGAAAGCCATTTCTCGAATGTGCGCCTCTCCAATTCCGGCAATGCGACATCGCCGTCGTTCGAAATCACTTCGCAATGTTCGGCCTCCTGCGCGGGCCAGGACGCCTCCAACACCATCGACATTCACGACATTGACATTTACGGGTCGCGCGGCGCGGGCTTCGTCCTGCGCAACGCGATGCCAACTGGCGGCGGCACGGAGCGGGGAATCCATATCGCGCGGTTGCGTGTGGAAGGCACGGAGAACAATCCCTATGGCGTCGCCGCCGATCTCGTACAGGTCGGCGACGCGGCGATGGCGGGGGCGATCGCCGGCATAGAATGTCTCGACTGCTATCTGATCTCGCCCTACACGAATTATTGGGCGGTCGACATTGAGGGACAATCCGCGGCGGCGACCAACGGCGTTTATTTCGCCGGGAATGTGACTGCTGGCGCGGGCGGCGGCGGGGCGGTCAAGATCGGCGCCGGCAAGAATATCGACATCGAAGCAGTTGAAGGCCTTTCATCGGTGGCGACCAATGTCACCGTCGCGAGCAGCGCGACCGTGGCCTCCCCGATCATCATCAACGGCAACGGCGCCGAACCATTTTGGACCTATGCCATCGACGCGACGACGGCCGGCATCATCACCAACGGGCATGGCGTTCAGGGCGTCGGCTCGGCGTCGCCCTATGTGTCGGCCTGGATCGCCAACGGCGCGAGCTATATCGAGGGCAACGCCCACGGCGCTAATTCGGTCGATTGGTCGGTTGCTCGCACCGTGTTGACCCAGGTCGCATCCGGGTTGGGCTCGGTGATCGGCGGCGGTCAGCAAAATACGGCGAGCGGGCAATATTCAATCGTCCCCGGCGGTCAGCAAAATACGGCGGCTGGCTATGCTGCTTTCGCTCTTGGGACTGCCAACAGCGTGACTGGCACTGGCGGCGGCGCCATCGGCTATGTCAACAATTCGTCGGGCCCATATAGCCTCGCGTTGGGCCTTGAGGCGAATGATCGCGGGCGCGCCGGGAATAAATGTTTTTCCGGCGGCCAACTGAACGTCAGCGGCGATGCGCAGGAATGCGTCATCGTCCTGCGGGCCTCCGGTTCCGGGTCGGCGTTCCGGCTGACCTCGGACGGTGCGGTCGCGTCTGCCTTTAATTGCGTTAACATGCCCGCAAGCGGCGCCTTCAACCTGCGTGTCGATGTGGTGGCGATCGACCATACGACACCCGCGAATTCGATCAGCTGGTCGTCCTGGAACGGCCTCATGCAGAAAGGATCAGGGAGCGCCGTCGTCAGCATGGCGTCCACGCCGACGCCACTTTCAACCGGAACGACGACGGGCGCGGCGCTCGGCGCGACGGCGGACGCGACTTACAACTGTCTTAACCTGAGTTTCACGCCGCCGACCGGGACGGACACCTGGGACGCCGTGGCGCGGGTGCAGACGGTCGAAGTTCAATAATGACCGCGCTCGCCGGCTTCCTCCTCGGCCTCGCGCTGGCCTTTGGCGCGGCGCGGGTCTGCCCGGATGGCTGTTGCAAGGACGCGCACGGGCCGCACTGCCCGGCGCATCATCTGGCCCACGGCCACAAATAACGGAAAGCGATTTGCCTTACCTCAACCTGCTTCGCGCGGGCGCGCTGGCGCTCGTGTGTGTCGCCGCGCGTCCTGCCTTTTCTGCGTCTCACTCTGGCGTGCGCCAACCGCTCGTCGGTCATGCGTCGTCCCTCATCTTCGGATTCGGCCATGTGGATTCTCGACCTGTTCAGAAAGCGGAGACGTGGCGCTGCGATTGGGCTTCCCGTCCGCATCACCATCATGTTCGGATCGCGATGCGCTGTGCTTACGCCTCCCGGCTGGCTCGGGCGCGGCGACGTGACCTGAGCCATTCGGAATTTCCGGATAGTTCGACCGGGCCGCTTGCCGTGGCGCGGGCCTATCTCGGGCGCGGCAATTTCACCGGCTTTCATGAGGCATGGTGCGCCGACGCCCTCCGCGTCTGGCTGCGTCAATCCGGCCATTCCATCGCCGGAACCGACCATCGCGCCATTTCCTTCGCCCGCTATGGGCGCCCGACTTCGCCGCATGTCGGCGCTATCGGCGTCGAGCGCCATCACGTCGGCCTGATCGCGGCGGTGCGCGGCGACCGCGTGATTCTTCTGTCCGCGAACCACGCGGGGAAAGTCGCGCTTGGCGTCTATCCGCTGCGGCGCATCATCGCCTTTCGCGAACCTGTCTGAACGAGGCGTTTCCATGACTGACTTCGCCAAAGTCCTTCTTGCCGTCGTCCCGTCCGGGCGGCGCGAGATTATCGACGGTTTCGCGGCGAGCATGGACAAGTGCATCGCTTTTGCCGACCTCTCGACGCCGAACCGGCTCGCCGGCTTCATCGGCCAATGCGCTGAAGAAAGCGCAAGCTTCCGCACCACCGTCGAATACGCCAGCGGGAGGGCCTACAACGGGCGCGCGGACCTCGGCAACACGCACCCCGGCGACGGCCCGCGCTTCAAAGGGCGCGGCCTGATCCAGCTCACTGGAAGGGCCAACTATCGCCAGGCGGGGCGCGCCCTCGGGCTGCCGCTGGAAGAAAGCCCCGACACCGCCGCGCGATTCCCTGAGGCCGCGCTGATCGCCGCGTGGTACTGGAAAACGCGGGGCCTCAATCGATGGGCCGACGCGCGCGACTGGCGCGGCGTCACCTTGCGGGTCAACGGCGGCGAGCGCGGGCTGGCCGAGCGCGAGCTTTACACCAATCGCGCGCTTCACGCGCTGGCCGATCTCAAGGGCGCGCTGTTGCAGATCGCGAAAGAGCATCGCGACAAGGCGAGCGGCGGCGCGCTGACGGCGGCGGCTTTCGCGGCGCCCGGCGCGGCCACGGCGGCGCTCGGCGCGGGGGGCGCGTCCCTTCCGCTGTTCGCCAGCGGCGCGGCAATGGGTGTCGCGGCGGCGGCCTTCGGCTGGCGGGTCAAGATCGACCGCGATCTGGCTTCGATGCTCGAAGACGCGGCCAGGGACGTTTGACCTATGGACGGCGGGACAGTCGCGGGGGCGGTTTTGTGCCTTGCGCTTTACGTCGCCTGTTCGATGCTGGCCTGCGCCTGCTGCGAGCTGACGCCGCCGGATGAGACCAACGACGCCGGACGCCCGAGGGATCAATGAATTTTGACGCACCAGCCGAAATCCGCCGCCTGAAAAACATCATCGAAGAAAAGAACGAAGAAATTCGCCAGTTGCGCGAGGCCGGCCACGCCACCTTCGCCTTTCCTTCCGCCTTGGGCCTGACGCCGACTGAAAACCGGATCGTGTCGCGGCTGCTCGCTGCCTCGCCGAACATCCTTTCAACCTCCCGGCTCATGCTGATCTGCGCCAAGAACCCGGCGCGCGAGGCGAACGAAAAGACCGTCCACGTTCATCTGTGCCGGGTGCGGCGCAAGCTGGCGCCGTCCGCAGCCTGCGCGACGAAGGCTATTCGATCGAGAAGGCGGGCGCGCAACGATTGAAGGGGCTGATTTCATGAGCGACACGGACGCCTATCACGCGGCCGCCGCCACGATTTACAAATTCTGGCGCGGCGCCGGCTTTTCGCCTGCGCAAGGCGCCGGGCTGCTGGCCCAGGCCGACGCCGAAAGTTCGCTCAATCCCAACGCCGTCGGCGACCATGACCAGGCATTCGGCCTGCATCAATGGCATGGCCCCCGCGCAGCGGCGATCAAGGGCGGCCGCGGAATCGATGTGACGAAACTGGCGCCGCTCGTCGAGCAGCTCAAGGCCGCGCTATGGGAACTGGAGCATACCGAACATGGCGCGCTCGTCCATATCCGGGCGGCGAAGACCGCCTACGGCGCCGGCTATGCGGCGGCGCGGTTCTGGGAGCGGCCCGGCTCGACCGAGCAATATGCCAAACGCGGTGACAAGGCGGAAGCCTGGGCCGTCGATTTTTCCAAACATCCCGCAGCGTGATGGCCGCGGAGCGGTTGGCGCATAGGGCGTCGGGAGACGCCCGTCAAACATGACGGGCTATGGCCGGAGAGAAGCGAAGAAAATGCGAATCGCCCTTGTCCTCGCCTTCGTCGGCATCATCGTCTTCGCGGGATTGATCGTGCGCGACGACTGGGATCGATGAACTGACGCCGCGCCGGGCGCAGCCCGGCGAAGCGCGCCCAAACCACCCCCAAAACCAAAAGGTGAAACAATGGAAAATCTCTGGACCGCCGCGCAGCCGCTGCTGCATGGCGCGGCGACGCTCGCCAGCATCGCGGGCTTCGCCTCGGCGCTTGCCTCCGCCCTGCCGAAAGCCTCATCCCCCGGCGTCTATGGATTCTTCCGCGGCGTCGTCGATGCGTTCGCCTTCAACTTCGGCAACGCGAAGAACGCGCCGTGACCGCGGTTTCGACCGCCCTCGCGTGGCTGCAGAGCTTTTTCAAAGCCGCGCGGCCGGTCGGACAGGCCATTCAATCGGCCGATCCGGCGCTCAGGCAGAGCGTGACGCTGGCGAAGATCATGCAGGGCGTGACCGTCGCCAACGGTCTGCCCTGGGCTGCCATCGGCCAGACGCTGGCGGACAGGTTCCGCGATCCGGCGCAAGCCGCGCTGACCGTCGAGGAAGTCGCCAAGGCCATCGCGCCGCTGCTGCCGGAGGCGATCTATGTCGCGGACATCGCGGCGGTGATCGTCGTTCTCGCCCAGCTCGGCGTCATCAAGCAGGCCCCGGCGCTGACGCCGGAGCAAGCCAGGCAACTCGCCGTCGGGATCAACCCGTTTTCCGGCGCGCCTCTTTTCACCTGAAAGCCCCGAAAGGAAAACCTATGCGCAATCTCTTCGCCGGCGCGCTGCTGCTCGCCTTCGCCGCCCCGGCCTCGGCCATGTCCTATTTCACGCCGGCCAATGTCACCACGGCCTGCACGCTCACCAGCGCGCTCGAACAGACTGTGCTGGCCGACGAGCAGCTCGCCAACCAGATCGCCGGCCACCAGGTCGTGCGCACCGGAACGACATCGACCGTCGCCAATGTCACGCCGACCCTTTGCGCCCAGATCGGCGGCGTCGCGGCGACGTTGCAGGCAAGCCAGCTCGCCAATGCGCCGACCGTCGCCGCGCCCGCGGCCGGCCATTAAGCTTCTGAGCTGACGGCGCTGGAATGACGACCTTGTGCGCCCTTTCGTGCATCGCCTGGAATGAAATCGAGAACGCCGCCCGCGCGCGGCCAGGGGACCGTGAAATGGCTGACAGCGGACTGGGACAGCCGTCGCCGAGTTGGTGGAGCATCATGGCGACGGCATTGGGCGTTCTGGGCGCGCCGGTTCTTCTGCAAAAACTTCTGGAGCATTTTTTCGGCCATAAAAAAGTGGATGCGGAATCCGAACTCATGATCGCCCAGGCGCGCAAAACCGAAAGCGAGGTCGACGAACTTGCTGCGGGCCGGACGGCTGAATTCGAGAAAGCCGTCAATGATCGGGTCAAAGCCGTGCTGGATTCGTGGGAGCGACAAGTCACTTTGCTCACCACCCGGATTCAGGCGCAGCAGGATGAAATCCACGGGTTGCGCGAAGAAGTCGTTGCTTTGCGAAAGGCGTTGGATGCGACGACGAGGGAGTTGCACGCGGCGCGGATGAATGCCGATTTGGGGATTTAGCCCACATTTCTCACGCGGCTGAGGCGCAACGGGGCCTCTGACGGTGTAAACTTGTTTTGCGAGAACGAGTTACGCCGATTCGAGGGGGCTCCCCGATGCAGACGGAGTGTAGCGCGAGCGAG
>JAEHJW020009237.1_pt1 | contig 26098 bp, 32 predicted proteins | sample 9271431 | NCBI WGS metagenome assembly JAEHJW02 | reverse complement strand
GGTCGACTAACTCCTTCGGAATCGACCGCTGCCTGGCTACCGCACGGTCCAGATTTTTGGCTCTGCTCGGCATAACACGCCTCCTTGGCGCTCGTTATGCCCCACACACAAAATTACGGACAGACTCTCGATCCGCGTCAGCCAGCCAAGCGCCGCATCGACCAGAAAGTCGCTGCCGACTACCAAGGTGTTGGACACGCCGTTGAGGACCTGATCGACCACCGAAATCACAGCCACCACCGGCCAGCGCGACAGTTGCAACAGCATCTGTGTGCCGGGCACCTGATACGGGTAGGCGTCCCGATCGAGGAGGATGCTGTCCTGGACCGTCTCGATCGGGAACACCCGGTTGCAGTATTGCGCGACGAGTTGCGATTGCTCGGTGATGAACCGCGCCAGCGTCGCGTCGCTCGACGTGTCCGTTGCCGGGATCGCCAGATCGTCCTTGATGTTGGCCAGCGTCGTCAGGTCGTAGGTCGTCGCCGGCGTAAGGACGGTCGTGGTGACACGTACGCCCATCTCAGCCCCGCCTGCGGTTGAGATACTGCTTGCCGCGGGCGGGCGGTTCGACAGGCTTGTCGAACACGCTCTCACACGGCGTGGCGTCACCGCTTGCGATCAGCTTCGCCGCCACCGCATCCGGAAACACCCGCGTCTCACCCGCCTTGTGCGGCCGCATGTCACGGGTGAACTCGACCATCTTCATGGCTCGCCTCCCCCGGATCAGAGTGCAGGCAGCGATCGTTCGCCGCCCAGGACCAGATCGGCAGCCACCAGTGCAGCCGGCGTGGTCCCGCCGGTGAAGGTCACCACCATCTCGGCGCGGATGAACCGATAGGCGGTGGTCAGGTCGATGCCGAGGCTGGCGTCGGTGTTGGCGGCGCCAATGGCGGCAGTCGCCTGCGTGGTGCCGTTGATCTGGAAGTCACTCCAGGTCACGTCATCCTGCGAGTGCTGCAGCTTGGCCTGCACGCTGATGGCGGTCGGCGCACCGCTGATCGCGCCGACCATCTGGTGCAGCACGCAGCTATTGGGCAGACCGTGTGCGAAGCGGTCGAGGGCCGTGCCGTTGATGGTCCCGCCACTCGAACTCTCGGGCGGGATGGCGGGGACGAGCGCGATCAGCGCGCCGATGTTGCGCTGGGTAACCAAGTCAGTCATGGGAATTCTCCAGGATTACAGCAGGGCGGGCGCCCAGCGGACGAACTGCGCGATGGCCACGCCAGAGTCGTGGCGCATCTGGAAATCGTGCTCGGCGATGGCGCGGATGACCGTCTGGTCATACTGGAAGGCCGACACCGTGTTGCCGTTGGCGTCCGTGTAGGTGCCCTCGCGCGAGACCGCCAATTCCAGGCTCATGCTGTCGAGGATCATCGCCTCGTTCATCTCGGCCAGGATGATGAACGAGCAGTCCTTGTTGGTGCCGGTCGGGTCCCAGATGTTGTTCGGGATCTGGTTGGTCTTCTTGAACGGGTAGCCGTAGAGCGTGCCCTTCGACAATTCGTCGCGGAAGACATAGAGGCCGAGGCTGTTCAGCAGGCTGAACAGGTAGTTGTAGGTGCGCGGGCTGAAGAACCAGATGCGCTTGCGATCCGGCACGTTGCCGCTGTCGAGCTTGTTGATCAGGCCGGTCAGCTCGGCCACCACCGTCTGCTCGGTGTAGGTCTCGCTCGAGGTGATGAAGTTGCCGCCATTCTGGCCAGTCAGCACGCTGCCCGGCGCACCGTTGACTGCGGCGACCGAGTTGGCCGTCGCACTCCACACGCCTGGCGTGCCGCCCTGGGACTGCACCCAGGCATTGGCAAAGCCGGTGAAGCCCATCGGCGCTGCCGCCGTGCCGTCGCCGAGCAGGAAGGCGAGGTCCTCACGCAGCGCGATCACCTCGACCAGATCGTCGCGGACCATGGCGTCCACGGCAGGGCTCGCGTAGCGCATCAGGTCGTTGGACACCGGCACAAGTGCTGTGAGCTTCTTGAAGCTCGCCACGATCTGCTTGAGGCTCTGCTGCGAAGCGGCGATCTGACCGCCTTCCGCGCCGTAGGACGCCGTGGCCGGGCTGGCCTGGCCGGGCAGCGTCATGGTGCCGCGCGGCATCGGGATCACCCGCGGCCCGGCACCACGCACCACAGCCATCGGACGCAGCAGCTCGATCACGTCGTTGACGTAATCGGGCGGCACGATGAACCCACCGGCCGGGCCGGACGATGCCACCAGGGCGCGCGTCACCGGATGGCTTTCGCCATAGACCTCGATGGAGGCCTGGCGGGCGTTGAACAGGTTCCCGCCGCCATAAGCCATCATTTTGGCGGCACCACCGATGACCAGACTGCGCTCTTTGACGTAGCGGTCGGTCTCGACCGTGGCCGGCACCTTGATCTCCGGCTGCTCCTGGCCCTGCACCGGCAGGGCGGAGCCCGCCGCCAGCGTCTGCATGTCGCGGGCACGGGTGATCTGCGCGTCGAGATCGGTCACGGCGCGCTTGCGGGTGTCGTAATCCGCCAGTTCGGCTTCGGTCAGGGAGGGCTGTTCAGCGAGCGCCTTGAACTCGTCAAAGGCACGCGCCCGCTGCTGCATCAGGTCTGCGACCTTCGGCATGGGATGGGCTCCATTTGTGGGACGGGCCGTCTCGGGACGGTCCAGGACGCCTTGCCCAAGGGCGGATGGGGGCATCGACCGGCGTGCTGTCCGCGCCGGTCAAATCGGAGGTGGCTCAGCCCTGCGACAAGGCGAGGAGATCGGCTTCACGGCGGCGGAGATCGAGGCTGCGTGCGCCGTCGGGATTGTCCGGCTCATCACCACTATCATCGGCACTGCCGATGGCCGCCTTCAGGCAGCGGTGTGCCGCGCGCAATGCCCGTCCGAGCGCCCGGTGCGTGTCCCCGGCTTCCTCCTGCTGATCGGCCACCTCATCCGGATCAGCGTCATCCGCCGCGACGGCGCGGATCGCGTCCAGTTGCTCCCCCAGAGATTTGTGATGGATCATGGCACGCTCGTGATGGGCTGCGGCATCCGGCAGCCGCTTCTGATTGGCCGCGGACAGCACCTTGCCTGCCCGGGTCTGGGTATTCGCCATATCGCCGTTCTCCTGAGTTTGCGCTCGGGCGGTCACGGCGGCTCCGGGATCGACGGGCACCGAGCAGAAGGAGCATTCCAGCAGCTCCCACTTGGTGAAGCGCTGGCCGCCACGCGGCTTCTTCGGATCGAGCGGCTCGCCGTCGAGCACGTCGAAGCCAACCGAAATGCCGGAGACGATGCCGTTCTTGACCAGGCCGCGCACCTCATCGGCCTTCGGCGAGATGCCGGACGGCGCGAAGGTAATGCGCGCACGAATGCGGTCGCCTTCCACCACGAGGTCCGTCGCCCGACCCACCGGCAGATCGGGATTGTGCTGCCAGAGCACCACCGGGTTGGCGCGATAGTTGGTCAGGTCACAGCCCATCGGCTCCAGCACATGGCCGTCGCGGGCGAGCGTCGAGGTGGAGATGATGACCTCCACCTCGTCATCCGCCAGCGGCGTGAACTCGGCCAGTACGGCCGCCCGCATGATCGTCATCTGCACTGTCTCCGTGCGCGTTGTCGTCCGACCTCAGAGTTCGCCCTGGGGATCGAGCTGAGGATCGGGATCGTCGTTCTTGCCGCCGTTGGTCGGCACGCCTGGGGCCGGGGCATTGCCCGCTTCCGGTCGCCCGGCAGCGTCCGGTGCAGTGCCGGTCATGTCGGAACCCAATGCCGCCGTGTTGGCCGGCACCATCAGACGGTCGCCCCCCTTCATGGGCGCCAGCCCTTCGGAGCGGCGCACCTCGTTGGGCGTTAGGATGCCGGTGAGCACACCGAGCCGCGCGGCGTTGTAACGGGTCATGATGTCGGCGCGGAGCAACTGTCCCTCGTCGAAATCCACCTCGATCCCTTCGCGGTCGAGATCGAACACCTGGACGAATTTCTGCTCAGCCACCACCAGGTCAGGCATCACGGTGTGATTGACGTAGGCCTGCTCCTCCTCGGCCGGCGTGATCTTGCTCGAACTGCTCCCGGCAATGCCGAGGCGGCTGAGCGGCACGTCGTAGTAGCGGGCGATCTCGGCGATCTGCAGGTTGCGCTACTGGATGAACTCAAGATCGACCGAAGTCAGTTGCACGGCCTGCCAATCGACGCCTTCTTCCAGCACCGCCGTCTGGCCGACATTCTGCAAGCCGCCCGAAAAAGCCTGCCATTGCTGCTTGAGGCGCATGGCAGCACCTTCCGAGAGACGTGTCTTCGCCTTCAGCACGCCCGATGGACGGGCACCGTTGCCCACCCAGCGCGACGCCTGCTGCTCCAGTCCCATGGCGAGCCCAATCGCATCGCGCGCCAGGCCGATTGTTGAGGTGCCGACCAGCGTGTTGAAGCTGATGCCGCGCAGATGGAACACATCCTCCTCGGGGATCGCGACCGGCTGGTTGCGCAGCATCGCGATCTGCCAGAGGCCGATCCGGTTGACGTTGTAGAAGACCGAGCCGTCGGCCGCTTCCAGCACCATGACGGCGTCAGGATTGATCGGGATAAGCTCCGCGGGGTTGCCGCGACGATCGCGCAGGATGGCGGCGTAGGCGTTCCCGCGTAGCAGATAGCCGACCATCATCTGTTGCCAGAATTCGAACCAGGTCTGCTGCCGGTTCGGCCGAACGAACAGCTGGGCTACAACGTGATCGGTCACTTGATCACGGCTGCCGTCATCATTGCGGACGAATAGCCGCGGCGTGCAGCGCGCGACGTCCTTCGCCCGGATCGAGACACAGGCGTAGACCGCGGCCACCGCCATCGCAGTCGCCTGTGAGATCATCAGCCCCGAAGCGCTGGGCACCGAACCCAGCGGCGGGATCATCCCGTAGGAGGGCACGCCCGCCGAGGCACGGGTTCGCTCCGGCGCAAGTGCGCGGCCAATGGCTCCGAACAGTCCGGCCATCACTGACCTCGGGACAGCAGCAGCGCGCCGGCCAGGAGCAGCACGCCGCCGGTGATGAAGCCGGCCGGCGGGAACACTAGCCAGGCGCCGTAGGCAACGAGGCCGGCGCCGATGACCCCGATGAGGTCATGCAGAATGACGATGGCGAGTTTCATCAGAACACCAGTAGCCCACGTTCCTCATAAACCGAGCCGCCCACGGCGACCTGCAATCTGCCCACCGCCATGATCGCGGCGACCACCGCGTCGATCCGTTCGGTTGACCGCTCCTTGTCCGGCTTCTCGTTGCCAGCGGGATCCCGGCGCACCGTGACGTTCGAGGCGCACCAGGTGGCGACGGGATTGCCCCCGTGCTGCAACTCCCGGCCAATCAGCAGCCGCATGAATTCGGCCGCCGCCGGCCCCATGCTGATGAAGCCCTGGCCGAACTCGACCATCGTCAGGCCCTCATCCTGGAGATTGCGGACGAGTTCGCCGGCGAAGGTTCGATCGTAGGCCACTTCCATGATGTTGAAGCGCGTCGCCAGTGCCAGAATCTCCGCCTCGATGAACCGGAAATCCGTCGTGTTGCCTTCCGTGGCTGCCAGCCATCCCTGGTCGCGCCACACCGTGTAAGGCGCGCGATCGCGGCGGGCGCGGCGGAGGATGTCGTCCTCCGGGCACCAATGACGCCAGATCACCTTGACCGTCTTGCCAGCCCGCTCGGGCGGGAACACCAGCGAAAGCGAGGACAGGTCGTTGACTCGCGCCAGGTCCAAGCCGCCATAGCAGGGGCGCCCGATCAGATCGTCCTCGTCGAACGCCTCGGCGCCGTCCGCCCATACGCCCATGTCGATCCACCGCGTGACCTGCTCGGTCCATTCATTCAGGCGCAGTCGCCGAATGGCGTTCTGCTGCGCAGGCATCTCTCGCGCTTCCTCGACCTGGCGCTTCAGGTCCTCGACCTTGACGGTGACGCCGAGGCTGGGATTGGCCTTGATCCAGACGCCAGGGTTGGTCCAATCGTCGCCGGGATCGATGGTGGCGATGTAGGCGAACCAGCTATCTGCTGCATCGGCCGGCACGCTGCCCTCCAGCGCCTTGACCGAGAATTCGTGGTGCTGCCAGCACACCGACTGGCGGTCGTGGCCAGCGGTGGTGATCTCGAAGATCAACGGTTGCCGCCGCGCCCCGGTGGCGGTGTTGAGCTTCTGGATGATCTCCGGGTTCGGATGCTCGTGCACCTCATCAACCGCCGCGAAATGCACGTTGAGGCCGTCCATCTTCGAGGCATCAGCCGAGAGCGGCCGGAACCACGACGACGTGGTCAGCACCGCCAGATTGTTGACCGTCCGCGTCACCCGCGCCCGCAAGGCCGGGCTGGCGTCGACCATGCGCTCGGCTTCACCGAAGACGATGCGCGCCTGGTCCCGCGTGGTGGCCGCGGCATAGACGTGCGAGCCCGGCTCACCGTCGGCCAATAGCGCATAGAGCGAGATGCCAGCCAGCATCGCCGATTTGCCGTTCTTGCGCGCCACTTCGACATAGGCAGTGCGGAAGCGGCGCTGTCCATCCGCCCGCTTCCAGCCGAACAGCGAGCCGATGACGAAGGCCTGCCACGGCTGCAAGGTGAACAGGTGGTTGGCCCACTCGCCGGTCGAATGGCGCAGATGGCCGAAGAACGCGATGGCGTGCTGTGCTGCGTCGCCATACCAGAGTAAGCCTCGGGACTTTCCTTCGGCCAGATCGTCGATGTGGCGCTGGCAGGCGTGCTTGACCAACTGGCCCGCGACGAGCTTCCCGCCCACCACATCTCGCGCGTAAGCCTCGACCGGACAGGTCTGGGACTTACGCGCCTTTGCCACGGTTCAGAAACTCCTCGAACGGATCGATTGTCTCGGCCGGCTCGGCCATGCGGATGCGCGAGCGCGAGGACGGCGTCATGCCGCATTCGCTCTCCAACTGCGCCATCTGCAGCAGGTATTTGTTCGCCACCGCCAGAAACGGGTTCTGGATGATGTTGCCGCCCTCGGTCTTCACCACCGGCCCACGCCGCTTGATCTCGGCTTCGGCGTCGATCCAGCGGCACCACACCACGACGTAGCGGGACAGCGCACCGGTATCGAGCTCGGTCATCACCCCGTGCCGGGCCAGCAGTTCCGCCATGACGACGAACTTCGCCCGCGCCCGCTCGTCCAGATGGCTCGGCGGCTCCGGCACGGTGACCGTGGGCTTAGGCTCGTCCTTGTTCAGTCGGTGGGGCCGGGCGGTGCCTTTGACCAGCTTGAGATGGGTGGGCAGCGGCTTGCGCCCCGCCATGTTCGATACTCCCAGGACGCCGGCGGCGGCCCGGCAAGATGGCTAAAACCTAAGCATATACAGACACTTAATCACTTGGCTTTGCTCGAAATCCACGCCTTCATGATGGCACGAACACGAATGGAGCCGACGATGCGCAAGCCCACCGACAACCGCCAAGCCCTCCTCGCCTTCGTCGCCAAGAAGGGGGAGATCGACGGCATGCTGGAGCGCCTTCAGGCACTCAGCGACGAACTTTTCAACTGCACTCCGGACGAGATCAACTGGGGCCATGTCGGCACGCTGGGCCACTACGCCGAGTTGCTGAAGCGCATCACCGACGCCGCCTTCAAAGAGGGCGAGCACGCCGAATAGGCACCCGACTTCCCTACGGCCCCGACCGGGACGTCCGGCGGGGCTCGGGGTGGTAGAAGCGCCGCCGATCCTCGGGGCGCAGCAGCCCCGGAGATACTCCCATGACCAAATTATCCGACACTCAACTCGTGATCTTGAACGCTGCCTGCCAGCGGTCTGATCGGCTCGTCCTGCCTTTGCCCTCTCGCCTCAAGGGCGGAGCCGCCGAGAAGGTGATCGCCAGCCTCACCGCCAAGGGGCTGGTCGAGGAGGTCGATGCGAAGCGCGGTGAGCCGATGTGGCGAGAGACCGGCGATGGCCATGGCATGACCCTTGTCGCCACCGACGCCGCCTTCGCAGCCCTGGGCATCGAGCCTGAAATGGAAGCCACCGTGTCCCCCACGATCGCCGACGATGGTGCCGACGTCATTGCAGCGTGCACTGTCGCAGAGGCCCCGAAACCCGCCCCTGCGCGCAAGACCCGCGCCGACAGCAAGCAAGCGCAACTGATCGAGATGCTGAAGCGCCCGGAAGGAGCCAGCATCGAAGAACTCGCCGCCCAATTCGGCTGGCAGCCGCACACGATCCGCGGCGCGATCGCAGGGGCGCTCAAGAAGAAGCTGGGTCTGACCATCGTGTCGGAGAAGATCGAGGGACGGGGCCGGATTTATCGGAACTCCTGAAAAAGCCCCTTCGCAGCGGGTCTGGTTCTCAGCGAGACCAGACCTGCCTGCCGATCGAACGAAATTTGGTAATCGCGAGAGCGCCGCGCTCGTTTCTTGCTTTGCTGCCGGGACGTTCCAAGGCGTCGGTGATGGCCGCACGATCCGCCTCGTAGATTGCCACCGGCGAAAACACCTCGTCCATCAGGATGAGAAGCACAGCGTCCCAGGGTTTGCCGAGATCAATCGAACCCATCCGTTGACCGACCAACTTCTTTGATAGGGGAATGGATTGGGATTTGATCTGGAGCCGCCGGCCTTCCCTGTCGAGTGCGTCAAAGCCAGCTTCGCGGGCCACCGCAAGTTCCAAGTCCAGCAACCGCGCTGCCTCATACTCCCCGACCTCGCCGGTGATCCCCAGCGGCTTACCCGTGGCACGGTAATACTCAACGGCGATCGCCCTTGCCTGCTCCAGCAAGGTGGCCACGTGGCTCATGTCTATGGTTGCGATCATGGGGCTGATATCCGGCGATTGGAGTCGTAACCATCATAACCGCTGGAGCACCCCTTGCGACTGCCTAATAGTCTCGCTCCCCAGCCAACGCATCAATCGTCCGGCCATCGCCTTGAAGCATCGCGACGCCCCCAGTGAACCCCTCCCACCGCCGAACGATCACATCGCAATAAGCCGGGTCCAACTCCATGGCGAAGCATCGCCGTCCCACCGTCTCCGCAGCGATTAACGTCGTGCCGCTCCCGCAAAACGGCTCGTAGATCAGGTCGCCGCGTTCGCTGTTGTTGACGATCGGCCGGCGCATTGCCTCGACCGGCTTCTGTGTGCCGTGCGGTGTGGCGGCATCCTCGGCCCCGGCCGGGGCGATCGACCACAGCGTCGACTGGTCCCGCGCCCCCTGCCAATGGCTGCGGGTGCCCTTCTTCACCGCGTACCAGCACGGCTCGTGCTGCCAATGGTAGTCGCCGCGTCCGAGCGCGAAGCGGCTCTTTGACCAGACGATCTGGTCGTGGATATCGAACCCGCTGGCCACTAGGCTCTCCGCCACCGTGGTGGCGTGGATGGCGGCGTGCCAGACATAGGCGACGTCGCCGGGGAACAGTGCCCAGGCTTCCCGCCAGTCGGCACGATCGTCGTTGGCCACCTTGCCGGTGCGCTTCGTCGCTGACACGCCAGCTTCGTTCCGCCAGGTCGGATCGTACTCGACCCCGTAGGGCGGATCGGAGACCAGCAAATGCGGCCGCGCACCGGCCAACAGGCGATCGATGTCGCTGGCGGCGGTGGCGTCTCCACACAGCAAACGATGCTCGCCCAGCTGCCAGAGATCGCCCGGCTTGGTGACAGGGTCGGCCGGAGGCTCAGGCACTGCATCCTCATCGGTGAGGCCTGCGGACGGGCCATCTTCCAGCAGCCCTTTCAACTCGCCGGCGTCGAAGCCGGTCAGGCCGAGGTCATAGCCGGCGTCCTGCAGATCTTTCAGTTCCAGGGCCAGCAGTTCATCGTCCCATTCAGCCCAGGATGCCGACCGGTTGGCCAGCAGACGGAATGCCTTGATCTTCGCCTCCGACAGATCGTCGGCCAGCGCCACCGGCACGTCCGGCAAACCCAACCGCTGCGCCGCCTTGAGACGGAGATGGCCATCGACCACCGTGCCGTCCGACCGCGCCACCACCGGGATGCGGAAGCCAAACTCCCAGATCGCCGCGCACATCCGGTCCACCGCCTCGTCGTTGCGGCGCGGATTGCGCGCATAGGGGATCAGCCGGGCAACCGGCCACGCTTCAACCGTCAGCATCATCAGGTTTCCGTCTGGCGCCGCGCGGCGGCGATTTCGTCGTAGGTGCGGCCATCGCCGTCGAGGATCGGCTTGATGTCGGGATAGAGCAGTTGCCAGCGGCGCAGCGTGACGTCGGCATAGACCGGCGCCAACTCGATCGCCCGAACATGCCGCCCGGTGCGCTGGCCGGCGATGATCGAGGTGCCGGAGCCAGAGAATGGCTCGAAGCAGATTGCATTCGGCTCTGCATAGGCTTCCATGATGAAGGCTGCGAGGTTCACCGGGAACACCGCGGGGTGTTCGGTCTCGATGCCGCGCGCTTTGTGCCGGGTGACGCGGATGACATTGTCGGGGATGCGGGTGTCCTGCACGCCCTGTCCGGCATGGGTCCATTCGCCCACTGTGCCGTCCTTCGCCCGCATGCCGCCATGGCTGTCGTTGACGTGACCGGCCCATTTGCAGGCCACGGTCTTGTTCGGCTTACGCGGCGTCCGGCAGAAGTGGAAAACGAACTCGAAGCTCGGTGCCAGGCGGCCGTTCCAGTCGCCCGGCAGACCAGGCCCCTGATCCCAGACATACCAGCCGAACCGCTTCCAGCCCTGGGCGCGCATCCAGCCGATCCAGCCCGACCAGTAGGGCTGCCACTCGCCGTCGCGATGCACGAGGCCGAGGTTGACCAGCACCTGGCCGGCCTCCGCCATCGGGAGCGCGGCGAACACGCCCTGCATCAGCCGATCCCAATCGCCGATGCCGCCGCTGGCGTAGTCGCGCTGCTGGGCATAGGGCGGGCTGGTGAAGCACAGCGCCGCGGCGTCACCCGCCATGACGCGTGCCACATCGGACGGATCGGTGCTGTCGCCGCAGATCAGACGATGCTCGCCAAGCAGCCAGAGGTCGCCCAGCCGCACCACCGGATCGGCCACGGGCTCTGGCACGTCATCGGCGGCGCCGTCATCCTCTGGGGCGGCGTCATCGCTGGCTGGCTTCAGTAGGTCGGCAATCTCGGCACCGGTGAAGCCGGTCAAGCCGAGATCGAAGCCGGCCGATTGCAGGTCACTCAGTTCGAGGGCCAGCAGATCGTTATCCCAGCCGGCATTCATGGCGATGCGATTGTCAGCCAGCACCAGGGCGCGCCGTTGCGTCTCGGACAGGCCGGTCAGCACGATCGCGGGCACCTCGCTCATGCCGAGCTTGCGCGCGGCGAGCACGCGGCCATGGCCGGCGATCAGCGTGCCGTCCTCTGCCACCAGCACCGGGTTGGTGAAGCCGAACTCGCGGATGGAGCCTGCGATCTCTGCGACTTGCGCATCCGAGTGGGTGCGGGCATTGCGGGCGTAGGCGACGAGGCTGTCGAGCGGGCGATATTGCACCGCCAGGTCACGCGGCGCGGCACCGTCCGGCATCGTCACCCCCCCTTTCTCATTTTGGCCACGGATACGTAAAAGCCCATGCCGGTCGCACCATCGATCCCGGCGCCGATTTAAACCCCCCGCCGGCCATGGGCGCGGTTGTGGCAGCCCCGATGGACCGCCCGAAGGTTCGCGAAATCATCCGCGCCACCTTGCCGCTTCTCGACGAGGTGATGCGCGGTGTCGGCACCCGGCTGGCCGCAGAGATGGCAGATGCCCTGGTCGCGGACGATCACCGCGGCCGCGAGCTTGCGCCAGGCCTGGGTGCCGTAGGCACGGTCGAGCGCATCGGTGCGCACCCGCTTCGCCCTCTGCCATCCGGGCGGACGGTGGATCATCGGCTTCCAAGGCACGGAAATTGTCCAGAAACGACAACGCCCGCTAGGCTCGTGTGCCTGCGGGCGCGTGTGTTCACATCATAGCGGAAATTTACCGAAAATCTCTGGAATCTGTCTCATCGAAAAGTGTCTGCCAGACACTTTTCTATCTCCTTCTCAGGGTTCTGTTTCTGTTGTTACTACGGGCGAATCACAAAGCGCGGGCTCTGGTAGAGCGGCGAGCGACTAATCGGAAGAGCACAGCCAGCGCTTTGCAATTGAGTCGTCAAGGCGGCTGCATCATTGTCGTTCAAGCGAGGGTCGAGCACGACTTCCTCGAAGACTGAGTTCGCGTCGAGCGAGAACTGAAATGCTCCGGACGCCCCCCTTTTGGGATCGATGTCCTGGAAGAGCAACCGAAGCTCGGCCTCGTATCTGAATGCAGTTCGCTTAATGCAGAGCAGCCCCGCGAACCGATCGCCCTGACCGCCCATCATCACGTCGGTGAAGGTGAGCCTAGCCATCAGATCAAGTATGTCCGACTCTTCCAAATACTCGACCTTACCAACAAAAAACTGAAGATATGGTGCTACGGATCCGGTTGCCTTGAGGTTGGCAAAAAGCTTCCGGATCGTGGTTCGCACCTTTACACCTGACGCCACCCCCGGATTAGGGCTGTAAATTCGCCACATGGCGTCAGTGTCTGCGTTTAACGACCAACACTGACCGTACCAGTCGACGGCGAGGTTGCGAAGCGGGATGGTACCGCCGGTAGCGTTGTCCATTATCTCGGTCCGTTCCAGGAAGAAGTTCTCGAACGGATCGTCCCACTTGGTTGGATTGACGACTGCGTCTTGCTTTGCCGCGAGCATAGTCGTGAACCGACCCAAGGCGTAGATGCGGTAGATGGGCTGGTCGAGGTTGGCATCTTCCAAGCCGATTAAATTACGTTCGTTCGTGTCCGACATCGGCCAGCTCCACAAGTTATCTCTAGTCGGCGCAGTATTGGGCAAGGGCGCGCTCGCGACCGGCCTGCGTCATCAACAGCGGATACACTAACAGGACAGCCCCAATACCGTCTACGGGTCTAGGCCGAAATTCGATGTGAAAGATTGTCCTTCGCTTACCTCGTCGCATCAATCAACGCCCGCTTAGACATGTGCCGCGACACCGCCTTCCCATTCAACCGCCAGGAGATCACGCACAGCGCGAACATCCAATGCTGATGGGCAGCGGCGCGGGCAAGACCAACTTCCCAGCAGACGGCCTTCCACGGCTTGCCACAAGCGCGCAGCCAGACGATCCGGCTGTCGCGCTGTTCCAGCCACGCCAGCCATTGCAGCGCCATGTCCATCCGGTCGATGGCAGCCGCCGGCGGAGGCGGGCGCCGCAGCACGGCGTCCTGCCAGCCGTATGCCTCGCAGAAGTCGCGCACGATCGGCGGCCAGGAGGTGATGTAGCCGCGCGCCCGCGGTTCGGGGAGGCGTGACAGCACATCGGCTGCCTCAGTGATGTAGGCCTCGGCCAGCGAGGGCGTCCAATGGATGTCAGACATCGCGTGCCTCCTTGGCCGGCCGGGCGCCGTAGAGCTTGCGGCCGAGTTGTCGGATCAGTTCTCGCTCAGGCCAGGTCAGGCGCTGATCGTTCTCGGCGATGACCAGCAGCCCTTGCTCTTGCCAGCCGTCACGCTTGACTTGCTCGGCATCGCGCCGCGTGCCGCCGAAGCCGGAGGGATGTCACTTCATCGCGAACCTCCGGAGGTCTCGATCGCCCAGAGCAGGATGGCGACGGCATCTGCTTCATTGTCGTCGGAGATGCGGAAGCCGCGTGACGAGACCGCCGAGATCATTGCCTGCTTGTCGGCGTTGCCCTTGCCGGTGGCGTGGCGCTTGATCATGCCAACCGGCACGCCCTGGTAGGGCAGTTGCCGTTGCTCGCACCAAGCCGAGAGGTGGGCGAGGAAGCCGCCATAGATGTGCGCGGCGTCGGTGCCGGCGTGACGGCGGACCTCCTCGAAATACACCGCTGACAGCGTTGGCGCCTGGCGACGCAACTCATCCAGCCAGGATCGGAAGCGGAGATAGCGCATGCCGCCGCCCTCATAGCGTCCCGGCCGGAACGATATGGTGCCGCTGACGATCGTCCCGTCCGACAGCCGCATCGCCCAGCCTGTGGTGGTGCCGAGATCGAGTGCCAGCATGGCAGGCACCAGTTCGGGGATGGTGACAGGCGGGCACGGCGGTTCGGGCACCAAGCCGGCAAGCTGATAGGCACTCATGGTCGGATGTCCTTTTCGGTCGAGATGTGCGTGGAGATCAGCGCGCGGCTCTGGATGGGGCGTGGCGGCCGAGGAACTGCCGCTTGCGTTCCCGCCCACCGGCAGTCACCGGCACGCCAGGGGCGTGGTGCGCCGGGCATCGCCGATTGGGCGCCTTCGCCGTCATGCTGGTGATCTGGCTGAATGGCTGGCCACAGCGAGCGCAGTGGCTGGTCCAGTTGATCAGCACGGTCTGCTGGCCATCCCGACGGCGGTGGGCAACGAGCCCGACCACCTCGAAGCGTTGGCCATCGATCATCAGCAGCGTGCCGAGGGCTGGCGGGGCGATGAAGGCGATCTTGTGCACGACGACGGCAGTCATGATGGGACCCTCGGGCATGGGGCACGGACCGAACACGCGGAAGACTTCAGGAGGAAGTGAGGAAAGGGTCGCCCCGTCGTAGACGAGGGCGTGCCCTTTCCTCCCCTGAAAGGGGTGGTTTCACCCCCACAACTTGAAACCACTTTCAACACTCTGGTTTTGTTGGAAAAAATCCAGTTGTGGAGCCGGATTTCCGCGGTCGCTGTCACAACTGGAATCCGCGCACTCGGGCGTGGCCGTGCGTGCCAGAGCCAAGGTAGTTGTGACTGGGCTCCCCAACTGGCTGGCGCGCGGCCCAACGTAGCCGATCCAGCCGGAGCGAAAGTAATTGGGGCGGCGCTCCACAACTTCCCCAACTTGAATCTGCGCAATTCTGCGCAAGGTGCCAGATGGTGCAGACGGGTCATTCGCCGCCCTCCGGATAGACCCAGACGGTGGGGTTCTCGACCGGCAGCGCTGCCCCGCTCCGGGGGCATTTGTAGGTGCTGGGCAGCACCGGAATGCGAACAGGGACGATCTCTCCAGTGACCGGGTCTGCCGCCTCTTCATCAGTCGGGAAGGTCATGCCCTCGACGCAGAGGTATCCGAACTTCGACCGTGAACTCAGCAGACCGAACGGTGCGCCGTCGCGGACGAACTTGATGTGGCCCTTGGTGGCCAGCACGCTGATGCGCTCGCGGATCGTGTCCTTGCCGCCAAGACCGGCCTTGTTCTCGAAGCTCTCGGCGAACTGCAGCGCCGTGTAGAGATGCCCGACTTCGGCCTCATCAAAGAGGAGCTGCAGGATGACGTCGTGCTTGCGCACCCGCTCGGCATCGAGCCTTTCGCCGAACTCGCGCCGCACCAGCCGATCGCTGCGCTGATCGAGTTCGATCCAGCGGCCTTGCACCTTGTCGACCACCTTCGGCGCGATGGCCGGACCGTTGCGCAACTCGAAATGCAGCAGACGTTCTGATCGCTCCTCGTCCGGCCGGTGCAGGATCAGCCCCGAAGTGTAGAAGCTGCGCAGCGCGCGGGCGCCGGAGAGCGCCATGAACGGGTCCTCGGCCAGCTGCTTCTTGGTGATCTTGCGGGTGTGGTGGCAGAGGATCAGGCCGCAATCGGGGGCGACCGCATCGCGCAACGCCTCGACCCGCGATTGCAGGAAGAACAGCATTGCGGTGTTGTCGTTCTCGCCTGCGCCGTCGGGTCCACCGTCGAACAGGTTGCGGATCGGATCGAGGCAGAGAATGTCCGGCTGCGCGTGGCCGTAATGGGCGCGCATGGCGGCGATGGTCAGTGCGACGCCGTTGGCGTCGAGCAGCATCCGCACCTTCGGCGTGGTGACCAGATTGTCGCGGGCCGCGGCGAGAATGGCAGGATCGAGCCGGATGCTCTGCAGCCGTTCGCGCAGGTAGTGGTACTGGATCTCGGCCTGGAGATAGAACACGCGCAGCGGCCGGGATGGCGCGAAGCCCAGGAACGGCACGCCGGCGGCCATGTGGACCAGCAGGCTGATCAGGAAGTCGCTCTTGCCGACCTTCGGCGCGCCGCCCAGCACCAACATGCCGCCTGGCGTCAGCACGCGGGGCGCGATGAGATCGTCCGGCATCGGGCTCGCGTCGTCGAGCAGTGCGGCCAGCGTGAAGGTCGGCAGCGCCGCCATCGGCGGGCTGGACAGGCGCTCCAGCGGCGGGCCGTGGCGTTCTTCATGCAGCCGCCAGAGCCGCTGCGCCTCGGCGGCCAGACGCTCCAGCGTCCAGGACGGCCGCAGCATGGCCGCGTTGTATTGGCAGATCGCTTCCCATGCGTCGTCGCGGCTGATGCGGCCCTCGTGGGCGAGACGGATGTAGTGACCCATAGCCGCACTGGCGCCCTGGAACCGGGTCCAGCCGTCTTCGCCACCCTCGCGGACGGGATTGACCAGGATGTCAGCGATTGCTGGCTTGCTGGTCGCTGGGCCGGGATCGGAGCCGACACCTTCCAGCGGCGGCATGGCATCGACGGCCTCGGCGAAGTCGCGTAGATTGATCTCGACGTCCGGCTGATGGCGGCGGATGTTGACCAGCCGCTTGACGCCGCCCTTGTGATAGACCGAACCTGCCAGCCGGATCGGCTGATGTGCCGACCGGAAATGCGTGTCGCCGCCAACCTTCACCGCGATGTCGCCACGCAGACGGCAGAGCAGCCCGATGTCCTCGCCCTCGGCGGGCTCCGACAGCCGCCACCAGACGTGCAGCTTGTCGAGGCCGTCCGGTGTCCGACCGCCGCTCTCGACGATCAGCGTGGGCTCGCCGAGGTGACGGGTCAGGTGATCGAGCTTGGCGGCGATGTCGCCAGCATCGAGATCGACCAGGATGGTCTGCATCTGCTTGAGGTCGGCGGCCTTCGCTTGCCCATGGCCGGCGACGGTACCCGGCACCACGTAGAACGCAGCACCTTCGCGCGCCGCCCAGGCGGCGAAGTTGAACGCCTTCTCGACCAGGGCGGCATCCGCCTCGATCCAGGCATTGTGCGGCCGCCCATCAAGGCCCTGGCCTTTGTCGATGAAGCCGCGCAGCGGGATCCAGCCGTCGCAATAGCCGAACACCACGTCGAGGAAGGTGGCGATCTGCGCGCGATCGGGATCGAGATCGAACGGATCGGACTGCGGTGCCGCGTCGTTGAAGTCACGCCAGGACGACAGAGGGATGACGTTGTCGGTCATGCTGGCAGGCTCCAGCAGCGATTGGTCCAGGGGCACATGCGGCATTCATGGAAGTCGCGCTCGCGGGCGATGCGCGGCAGCAACTCGCCGGCGTCGGTGGCTTGGAGAATGCGCACCGCCCGGTCGCTCATCCGCTGCGCCAGGTCGCCATCGAACGGCACCAACTCGTGGTGCAACTCGGCAGTGTCCTTGTTGATTGCGGTGAACAGCGCCGGATTGCGCGAGATGCCCGGCACCGCGCCGTCCATGTAGGCCTGGTAAAGCGCGATCTGCGCCGCGTAGATCGGCTTGGTGACGACGACACCCTTGGCCGCAGTCTCGCGCCAGTTCTTGGCGTTCATCGTCTTGCATTCCCAGAGCGCGGGGACGGCAAGTTCGAGATCGGGTGGGCCCCCAGCGATGATGCCGTCGACATGGCCGCGCACCCGGCCGCGTGCGACGGAGAAGCCAAACTGCTCGCCGTCGGGCTGATTGCCCTTGCGGGTGTAGAGATCGAAGCCGGCGCCGCGCAGCCAACGAATGGCGAGGTCTTCCAGCGCGTGGCCGATGGCGAAGATGCGAAGCGTGCGACCGTCGAAGTCGGTGCCCTCGTTCTTCGCAGCACCGGCGAATTCGAATTGCAGGGCACGCTCGCAGGGATGGCCGAGGCGCGAGCCGCCGAGATAGCTGCGCGGTGGTGTGGCAGCCCGTTCTGCCTCCAGGCCCGCATCGATCAATGCCGTGACCTGATCGCCGATCTTCGGGCGATGGTTGAAGTCCAGCATCAGAACGGCACCTCCTCGCTGGTGATGCTGGCTTGGGCCCGCATGGCAGTCTGGAAGCCGCCGATGGCGACTTCGATCAGCGTCAGCACCTGCGGCTCGCTGAGGTCGGCCAGTCGCTTGTCCCAGCCGATCTCCTCCATGATTTCCGCGACCGGTTTCATGGCAGCGCGGATCGCCGCCTTTTCGAGTTCGGTGAGGTCAACCATGCCCAGCCGCTCCCGCGCCAAGCGCGCCCACAAGCCCTGACAGGCCATGGAGCAGAACCAGACCGGCGGCCGGGGCCGTTTCGAGCGCCCCGGATCCGACCAGCCAAAGCCACGCGTCGGTTGCCGGCAGACGCCACACAGCGCCCCACGCGGATGCCACAGGCGCAGGCGTGCGGCAGCGAGGTCCGACATTGTCGTGCTCCCTCATGCCGCCCTCGCAGTGTCGGCCGCGCCGAACACCAGCGAGCGGATCGCCGGACGGTTGAAGCGGAAGGCCAGCAGCGCCGAGGCCTGGTAGCGGGTCAGGCCAAAGTCCTGGCGATACTCGGCGGGCAGGAGCGCGAGTTGCTTTTCGGTGGGCGGCTGGCTCAGCCATCGGCGGGATTTGTGCGCGGTCTCGTCGGACTCATTCTCGTTCAGCCAGTCATCTGCGGCGGCGAGGCAGACCGTGCGCTCGCCGATTGCCAACAGATGTGGGGCTTGCCTCTGCATGCCGCCGACGCCGTGCCAGCGGCCATTGAGGAAGAAGACGCCGCCCCAGGCGTTGAAGCCGCTGGCCACCAGCGCCGCGTCATCGCCGAACAGATCGCACCAGCGGAAGCTGGACCGCTTCAGCAGGTCGATCTCGGTCATGATAAAGTCGCCGAGCGGCGCGGCCGGTTCGCCTTCGCCATGTTCCCAGATATGGCCGCAGAGCGGGGATTCCGTGACACCGAGCGGCACGGTGGCACCGCACTCCGGACAATCCTTGGTCGGTGCCTCGCCGGTGCCTTCGTGACCGTTCAGGTCGACATCCTGCTCAAGCGATCCGTGCAGCAGCGTCGATGTGCCGAAATCCAGCACGATGCAGTCAGTCTTGATGACGCCCGGATGCTCTTCGGGGCTGACGGTGCGCAGCCCGCGCCCGACCATCTGGATCATGGTCGATTTGAACGAACTGGGCCGCAGCAACACGACGCAGGCCGTGGGCGGATGGTCCCAACCCTCGGTCAACACCGCCACGTTGACGACCACCCGGACCCGGCCGCTGGCGTAGGCGGCGAGCGCCGCCCGCCGTTCGGCATCCCCCATCTCGCCGATGACTGTCACGGCGGCAATGCCCGCCGCGTTGAGGGCATCGGTGACGTTGCGGGCGTGATCAACCGTCGAACAGAACACCACCGTCTGCCGATCACCCGCCTTTCGCGCCAATGGCGAACCACGGCGTCGGTCACCGGTGCCCTGTTCATGATGGCGTCGACCTCGGCCATGTCGAAATCGTCGGCGGTCTTGCGCACCTTCGCCAACGCGTCCTGGACGCCGACATCGATGACGAAGGTGCGCGGCGGTACCAAATGGCCAGAGCCGATCAACTCGCCGATCCGGATCTGGTCGGCGACGTTGGAGAAGACCGGCCGCAGACCTTTCTTGTCGCCCCGGTTCGGCGTGGCGGTGACGCCGTAGATCAGGCAGGACGGATTGCGTTGCAGCGCCCGGTCGATGATGCGCCGGTAACTGTCGGCGGCGGCGTGATGCGCCTCGTCGATCACCAGCAGATCAAGCGCCGGCATCGCGTCGAGGTTCGACTGCCGCGCCAAGGTCGGCACCATCGCGAAGGTGACTTGGCCGGACCAGGATTTTTCGCTGGCATCGACCACCGACGTGCTGATCGCCGGGTTGACCCGCCCGAACTTGGTCCGGCTTTGCGCGGTCAGTTCATCGCGGTGCGCCAGGACACAGGCCTTGGCTTCGGTATTGCCGATCACCTCGCCGGTGGCGGCCGACAGCATGATCGTCTTGCCGGCGCCGGTGGGGGCGACACCGAGGGTGTTGCTGTGTTCATCGAGCGCGCGGACGCTACGCTCGACGAACAGCTTCTGGCGGGGGCGCAGCAGCATGGCCGGTCAGCCTCACTGCGCCCACGAGGGGCGCACCCCGGCCGCCGGCGGCTGCGAGCGGACCGGGATCGAAGCCGGTGCCGGCGCACCTGCCTGCCCCATGTGGCCAGCGTATTCCTTGTGGTCCGGCGTCACCGCGATGCGGATTTCGTTCTTGTCCTCACCGTTGGCGTCCTTGCCGACATCGATCTTGGCCAGGAATGTCAGGCCATCGAGGTCGCCCAGACCGGTGATGCGGCGCGCCGCCTGCGCCTGGGGTGAATTGTCCTTGTCGGCGATGCCGCGGGCCGAGTTGAGGATGCCGCGCACCAGGCTGCGGCCCATGTTGCCCAAGTCCGGTCCCTTCGGGCTGTAGAGGCCGATCAGGGTGAAGATCTTGCGCCTTGCGTAGGGCCCTTCGAGCACGGTGAACTCGCCACTCAGGTAGACCGCGCCCGTGCTGCCGCGCGTGGCGTAGCCGCCAGTCCAGCCCTGCGTCGGGTCGTCATAGCCGCCCGGGCGGATGGTGAGCTGAACCTTGGCGATGGTGCCTTTGGGGATCAGGTTGCTGACCTGCTTGGCGTTGTTGAAATCGTTCCAGGAACCGGACATGGCGGTTCTCCTCTCAGCTCGAATGGGGATGTTCGGGGGCGACGGCTGCGGCAGGACGGGCGAACTGCATCCGCTCGGCGACCGGCTTGGCGGGGCCGCGAATCTTGTCCATCAGCCGCCCGAGATGCGGCTCCTCGACCAGATCGAGACGGCCGCTGCGGTCCTTGGCCGGGAAGCCCCATTGGTTCAGCGTCTGGCAGACGAAGGCGCGGTAGGGCTTGCCACCCTCGTCGGCCATTTCGGCCATGGTGATGACCTCATCGACGATGCCGGGCAGCTCGTTGCCGGTCTTCGACCCGTCGATCTGCGGCGCGAAGAAGCGGCGATTGAAGTCATCGAGCTTCTCGTCGAGGATCCCGACGAACCAGACGTTCTTCGCCCGCGTGTGCTGGAGGTGGGTCAACCAGCCGATCATCTCGCGGCCGTGCAGACCGTAGGCACCGCGTACATCGGGACGGCCGGTCTTGTCCGAGAAGGCTTCGGGCTGGCCCTTGCACCACTGGAAGCACAGCCGACCGGCGACAGTGATGGAGTCGACAAAGAGCGTGTCGTAACGGTCCAGCGTGCTGGGCTCGTCGAAGCGCTCGCAGACGGCGGCAAAGTGCGCCGGGCTGTAGGCCTGATCATCGCGCAGCGCCGGGTTGGGCCCACCGATGAACACCGCGAAGTCGCGGCACTCCTGCCATGTGCGCGGCCGGATGCTGTCGCCGGCCCAGCCCTCGATCGCCAGGTCACCGGCCTCGAGGTCCATGAACAGAGTGGTGACCGGGTTCAGCGTCCACAGCAGGCTGGTCTTGCCGATGCCGGACTTGCCGAAGATGCAGCCTTTGACGCCGCGACGTTCGGCAAGTCGCTGGTCGGCGGAGATGATGGGGAGGCTCATTTCGCGCCTCCCTTCTCAACCGGGACGGCGTCCATCGCGACGTCGGCGCCAACAGCGCCGTGCTCACGCGCGAGGTCGTAGAGCGCGCGCAGGGCATCGGTTTCGCGATAGATCGCCCGGGACTTCTCCTGCAGTTCGAGCAGCGCGAAAGCGATGTCGTCGAGCGTCACCATCTCGATCGGCTTCACCGCGGCGTCGCGACGCCCCTGAAGCGGCGGGATGGAGACGGTATCCGGCAGCTTCGCCAGGGAGAAATTGCCCTTGCGCAGCGCGTCCAGCTTGCTGGTGCGGGTGAAGATGTTCACGGCGCCACCTCCGCGTTCAGGGTTAGCTTGAAGGTCGCCTTGCCGACGCGGACGGTGCGGGCGGCTTCGAAGGCCGAGCGGATGCGGCTGGGCCAGGCGCCGTATTTGCGCTCCGAGACCTTGAAGCTGATCTCGACGTATTCGGCCGGGTCCTCGCCTTCGGCGCGGATGCGGTCGACCAGCGTTGCCAGGCGGGACTGATCCCACTCGGTCTTCTTCGGCACGTCGGCGATGATCGTGACGGTGCCGTCCGTCAGGCGGACGATACCGGTGTCTTTGCCCGCGCCCTGCCGGGCGGCATTCGCGGCATCGGCGTATTTCCGGGCGATGGCGCCGTCGACCCAGTCCTTGGTCAATTTGGCGAGGCGCAGCGCCTCGTCGGCATCATCCTGGAGCAGTGCCAGGCTCTCGGCTGGCAAGGCGATCACGGCACCGATCGGCATGTGCGGCAGTTCGGCGAGCTTGGGGTGGTTGGACGTGCTCATCAGACAGCCCCCACCGCGCTGGTGGCGGGCGTGCCGCTGGTGCTCTTGCGGATCTGGTCCGCTTCGAACGCCTCGACATCCTCCAGGCGGTAGACCACCCGGCCGCCGATTTTGATGAATTGCGGGCCTTCACCCGTCCACCGCCACCTCTCAAGGGTGCGGTGCGAAATGTTCCAGCGAGCCGCCAGCTCGATCTGGTTCAAGTGCCTGATAGCCACCTGGTTCTCCTTCGCGTTAGGCCGAATGCCTGCGGAGAAGGTGGCTGACGGGCAGAGAGAAAACCGACCCGGTCAGCGAGAGAAAAACAGAGAGAAAAACGTTAGGGGTCGAAGCCCCAGAGCCCATTCTCTGATTTCAGGTAAGGCTCCAGCTCTGCCCAACGCTGATTGCCAAACGCCTGGCGCAGAGTCTTCGCGCTGGACGGAGCATAATCGAGGAGCTCACGCGCGCTGAAGCGCTTGCTTTCCCTGTGGCCATCGACGAGCTTGCTGATAATGCAGATGTGGCTGTTCGCTTTGAAGGTGAGCGTCACGCTACCATGGATGACCAGCTTCCGACCGTCCGGAGAAAGCGCAAGAAAGCCTGATCCTGCGGTGACAGGTGCGGGGTCAAGAAGCGGCGACATCAACAGCTGACGATCAATCGCGAAAAAATCTGCGTCGTTGGTAAGTGTGCGGCGCATAGGGGTTACCGCGTAGGAACCGATCCGTTCTTCAAGCGGGGAGTCGGTGCTCGTGAGGATCAGCCCGCCACCCCGCCCGGCTCTTTGTCGGAGAGCTTTATCCAAATCTTTCGATTCTTCTGATGCAAACAGTCGGCGGGCAAAGACAATCGGCACCTTGCGCTGCCTGCTTATCCAGATATCTCCGATATCCCAGGCCATTCCGCGCACGACTTCTGTGGGTCGGCTGGAATTGACCAAGTCCAGAGATTGGCTGATCCAAATCAACCACCAAAGCATATCCAACCGATACAGGTTCCGACCACCCCTATCGGCTTCGACAAACCCATCTGTCGGATCAAATCGTCCGTATGCTTGTCGGGTGCTGTCCCATTGGAATTCGGAATACGCTATGTCGCATTCGGTATTCGTCAGGCCGAAAGTAACAGGCCCGTCTGGTTTCAAGGCGCCAAGCCGGATCAGGTCTCCAGCGATTTCAGAATACGTCTCGTTGAGAATTTGCCCGTGAATGACCGGGTTCAGAGCATCGGCGAGTTTGAGCAACAATTCGCCTGCCAGACGAACCATCCTCGGCCTTTGACTCATGCATCTGCACCGCGCAGCAGCCCCCATCTCCGCAGGTATTTATTCAGCAGCAGGCGCTCATTTTCTGTCTTGCCGCGTAGACTGCACTTGTTCGGCACACATAGGCCGATGTTGATCTTCTTCCCGCTTTTCCGACCGAGCTCCGGCTCCAACTGAACCTCTATTCGAGCCATCCAAGGTCGGGCCTGCATCGTCAATGGGCTCCGGTGGCCATATTCATTTGCCAGAGCAACATGCAGCGTCTCCGGATCCGAAAATGGTGTCTCGAATCTCTGATTAAGCCTGCCGTCGAAGGTGGAAAGCGCAAGCATCGTCATCTTGACGCGTGCAATACCGTCGGCTTCGTCATGTGCCAATCGTTCGGTATACAACAGTGGCATCAAATCGATCCTCCGGGGCGGTAGACGCTCACCAGAAATTTCGACACCAAGTAGGATCCGGGCGAACAATGCCGCAATATTCTCACGAATTTTACAAACTCGCCCTACCACTTCGATTGTCCCGCTTTCGGGCTCATAGATGATGGCGGTTTCTCGAACGGGCTTACGAGCTTGGTTGCTCACCCCTCCGCCATCGGAGAAGACAACCTCGTCCTCCGGCACGTCTTCACTGTAGATCGTGATTTGCTTGATCCCGCGGTCAGGTTCGCCTTTGCGACGCCGAATGCGTCCAAAAGTCTCGACATAAACCCGGCCAGCGCCGAGTAGCTGACCGATCTCAGAGCGGAATTCGGCTACCAAAGCCTTGTCAGCCTTCACCTCGACCATCAGTGGACCAACAAAGCCGTCCCATAGCCGCTGTGCGTTTTGGTTCTCCTCCGCGTAGCGAATCTCCTCGGCCTGCCGGAAGGCTTCCCGCGACTGTACGTAGAGCCAATGGGCTCGACGATGCGCCCCATCGATCATACCGAGGCGCTCTTGCCAATCTGGGAGACCCAGGATCGCAGCTTGGCCGACTTCGTCGGACATGTCTGTGATGCGCTCTATTTCCGCGAAAAGCCTGGTTCGTTCTTGATCAGGGAAGTCCTCACCCGCGGTCAAAAACGATTTGCAAAATTCGTCTGGCTCAGCGTTCCACTTCACTCCTGGCGGCTCGGCCATGCCGTTGAGCCGGAGGTGCGCACGCATGTCGTTAGGGGAGATAGAACGCAGGAAACGATGAATGTTTGCCATCACAACCAGCCTTTGCGGTCCTTATCCGATGGGGAATTTGAGGGCTAACGGGTTGCCCTCGTCTCCGGGACACCAAGCGCCGCCAACATGCAGCACATAATAGGTCCGAAAATCGCACATACAAGTAAAAACTTGACGCATACCGTCTGGTCAGTCAGATTGCCGTCGTCGACGCCTCCTGGGGCTGCCGACCCAAAGTGATTCTGTATGAGAGGAAGGAACCACGATGACTGATGCGGCGCAGCTTGGAGTCCGGCTGCGGGCCGCGCGCGAGCGGCGCGGCTTTAGCCAGCAGGCAGTGGCGGACGCCCTGGGCCTGCCCCGGACCGCCATAACGAACATGGAATCGGGGGCCCGTGCGGTCTCGACTCTGGAGATGACCAAACTTGCGGCGCTCTACGGCCAGCCGGCGTCGTTTTTTCTCTCTCCCAACGAAGCTGGGGAAGATCTATCCGTCGTTCTCCATCGCGCACTACCGGAGATAGCCAACTCTTCTGTAACCGAGCGCGAAGTGCGTCGTATCCTCGATCTGTTTCGGGAAGGGGCCGTTCTCAAGGGATTGCTCGGTCAAGCTGTTGAACAGACGGTCCCAAACTATGCGACGCGCATGAACTCGGCCGCTGACGCAATTCGCCAGGGCGAACTCGTTGCTCAGGAAGAGAGGCGTCGGCTTGGGCTGGGATCATCTCCCATCCTCAACGTCGCCGAACTAATCGGCGAGCAAGGCATCTGGGCGGCGGCAACAGGCCTTGTAGCAGAGCTTTCAGGGCTGTTTTTGAATCACCCGTCGGTTGGCCTAGCAATTCTGGTCAACGTGGAACATCGGACTGTCCGCCGACGCTTTTCGTATGCCCATGAGTATGCGCATTCCCTATTTGATCGTGAGCAGCCGGTTACCACGACTCGCCAGGCTAATTCTTCCGAGCTGGTCGAAAAGCGCGCAAATGCATTTGCTGCGTCATTTTTGATGCCCAGAGATGGCGTATCGGACCAGCTGAGGCAGTTGGATAAAGGGCTACCCTCGCGGGCTGCGCAGATCATCTTCGATGTTGCCGGCAATCGCGGCATGGAAACTGAAATTCGCCAGCGGCCCGGATCGCAAGCTATTACTTATCAGGATGCAGCAACGCTCGCTCGGCACTATGGCGTCAGTTATGAAGCGGCTGTCTGGCGGTTGAAAAGCCTCAACCATATCAATGCGGCTGAGACGGCAACCTTAATTGAGCAGAAGGAGGTCGGACGTCGGTACATCAAGCTTCTCGGATATATCGATCTGTTTGACGAAAAAGCACCTCGCCAAGAAGACGAGCAAGAATTGCGAAGCCAACTGACACGCCTGGCGCTTGAAGCATATCGGCAAGACGAAATTTCCCGTGGCCGGTTAATGGAACTGGCGAAGAAACTCGGCATCGACAGCGCGGAACTCATTGAGTTGGCCGATGCGGCCCGCAATGACTGACGAGGGAGCTCTGA
>JAEHJW020008853.1_pt1 | contig 26118 bp, 38 predicted proteins | sample 9271431 | NCBI WGS metagenome assembly JAEHJW02 | reverse complement strand
ATGGATATCATGGACGACAGACTCATCAAGGCTACCGAGGTCTGCCAGCTAATCGGGCGAGGGAAAACTACCCTCTACAACCTCATACGGAGCGGAGCATTTCCCCCTCCGAAAAAAAATGGTCCGACAAGGCAAGCCGGGGTCTACTTCTCTGAAAGACAGGTTCTTGCGTGGATAGCGGATCATCGAGGTAATTCGCTGCCCAATGATGGCCTGAGGCTCAGGCCCAAGCCAAATGAGATACAGCAAGAGGTTCTTTACGTTGCGGATGTCGCCAGGTTTTTTGGCAAGCCTGAGTCTTCAATCAGAACCGCCATGCGGACGGCGGCCGAGTGGTTGCCTCCTAGCTTCAAGATTGGTTCAGAGTACGTGTGGCTTAGGGAGGATATGCTTCCATTCCTGAGAGCCCTACGTGATAGGTCAAAGACCGTGTTCGACTGAGCGCGGCGAAGTAACACTAGCGCCAAGAAGGGCCATGTTGGTCGCCCCTGAGGACGGTGAGCTTCCAAACTACAGCGGAGAAGTGGCTTGGCCCATCTGGCGGGGCGGGGATTTATAGCCAAGGAGGAAGCATGGAAGAAACCAGATCTGACCTGAAAAAGAAAATCGAGGACGCCCATGAAAAACATGCGTGGACGCTAGCCTTTCTGGTATTTGCCATAGCTGGAGCTATTGCCTATGGGCTGGACCATTGGCTTGCTCGATACGCAGGACATCTCTGGGCTGAATTGGCGCACTTCGCACTGTACGTGGCGTGTTTCTTCGCGGTCTTTGGGCTCGGATGGTTAAAGGACGCCTTCCTTGGGCGACTGATGCGCAAGCGGTAGATATAGGCAGATCATGGGGGAGTGAGGGGGTCAAGGCTGACCAGGTCTTGCGGCAGGAGCAATCCAATTAGCAGATGGCCGCACGTCAACAAGATAGGGCAATGGAGTCCCGGAATGCAGCAACAACCACCAGCTAATCAGGGCGTCGATCAGCATGCCGCTCGTCCAGTATTAAGTACCTACGAAGTGGCAAGCGGGCTAGCCAAATGGTGCATTTCCAGGGGGCTTATCCAGGCTCTTTCACCAGAAATCGATCAGGCTTCCTTGGCAAACGTCCCTGCTATTTCTCTTCCCACCGATGCGGAAAATGTCCTTCGCCATCGTGGTATTGAGTCGATTTCCTACAGCAGCGTTAGCTGCATGATCTACATCTACACCACCAGAAAGGTCACTCAGAAAGAACTGAAATCGCTTCCAGCCAGCCTTCAGCGCCAGGGCATCAGCTATCCACATGGCCGCGTTGATGATGTTGGGAAAGGCCAGCTTGTCTCACAGGGAGCGACTTACTCGATACACCGGAACGCAGCCGGAACATTCTATGCTTGTGGCTCATCGATCTCCCCGGGGAACGATGCTTCAGCTGGAACGATGGGGGCCTTGGTTCGACTCACTGATGGAACAATCTGTGGGCTCACCAACAATCACGTGAGCGCATTGTGCAGCCATGTGGAGCTAGGAACCCCGATACTTGCTCCAGGCGTAGCCGACGTTCGAGCCAACAGCCTCGATCCCTTTACTATAGGGCATCATATTCGCGCGCTGGAAATGCATCATGGCTCCGTGGGCAACATAAATATCGCAGCAAACACCGATGCCGCGATCTTCCGACTGGTAAATGCCGCTTCCTGCAGCTCGATGCAAGGGAACCACTACGACACGCCCGTTACGATTGTCGATCCGTCGGAAGGCATGAAAGTCGCCAAGGTAGGTAGAACCACCGGGCTCACCCACGGTCAAATTGTGAGCAGGGAGTTGAGACCGGCAGGCGTGAACTACCATGCTCAAAGCTACGGGTTCAGCAGCATGATGTGGTTCACCGACGTCTTCACAATCCATGGCAATGGATCGGAATTCTCTGCGGGTGGCGACTCTGGCTCTTTGGTTGTGCAGGTTGATGCCAGCAGCCGGCCCGTCGCGGCAATTGGACTTATTTTTGCTGGAGGTCCAGACTCTTCAGCTCCAGGTGGCGCAAAATCATTGATGCTTCCGTTGAGGCCGATGCTTACTGCATTGGGCGCCACCTTGATAGGAGGACACAATGCCTAGTGATACGGGCTCGCTCATGATGGCGGCAGATCACCTCATGAAGAAGATCGATCCGCCTACTGAGATGGCTGTATCCATTGGAACCTTTTTTAGGCCGGGACGCCCTCTGGCGATCCGCGTTCTTATTCGGCCTCAATACAGCTACCTCATGAGACGCGTCCCTGAACAGATTGATGGTTTTGAGGTGTTACGAGAGGTCGTAGCTATACCGACAGCTTCATAAGCCAGCCCCGCGCCCGCGGGGCTTTTTATTCTAGGATGCCCTTCCCTCCCGGCTCTGCGCTGAGCTGACTACCGTCTTACCCCGGCGCCGAACTCGCTCCAGCGCCGTTCATCCCTACCTAGCGCCTCCCCTGTCGCCATCATAGCCCCGCCGCCAAACGGACTTTCGTTTCAGCTTAGAGCTTTGTCCAGCCGCCTTTCCCTCTAGCCTTCATGACCTCGTAGTTTCTGCGAGCCCGATCAATGATTGCCGGTACTAGTGGATTACCGCCGTCGTCCATGAGCACCTCAGCGAAGGTGCATCTGCAGCCATCAGTGAAATCTGCGGTATCCAGCCATTGCCTAACCTCATCGGTGGTGAACAATTTGCCGTGGCGTTGAGCATGAGAGGGCTGTGTGTCTGGCTTCAATGCTGAAAGGTGCAGAATCATCACCTTTGTACCGTAAGTGCGGCTATTCGCATCGACTTGGCCTAACCGTTCGAGCCAGTTCCTCTTATCCATACTCGTCCTCCAAGACGACTACCCACGTACTGTCCCATGACCTACAACGAGGATGGGTTGATCCCGATTCGCTTTAGTGACTCGGCTAGCGATGGATCGATGAGCACTTCACCCGTGGTCGAGGCTGCCTGATTGATGCCTACCGTTCGGTATTTCAGCGTAGTTCCTGAGAGCATTTGCTTCAGGATCTTTTTAGCCTTGTCGCCGCTAGTTACGGTATAGGGGCTCATCGCTTGGGCCATGCTGGTCATAACCTGTGCTTGAGCATTTTTTACGATCTCAGCTTGGTCAGGAGGGAGATTCATAGAGTATTGAGGAGCTTCCGGCATCATGCTGACCGGGGTTTCTTGAGGAGTAATGGTCCAAGCCTCATTCTGGTCGACTCGGAGTTGAACGGTACCTACAGGTATCTTGTAACGGCCGCCGGACATGAGGCCTACATAGATTTCCTCGCCTTCTTTACGCACGACGGGATAGTAGTGCATTGACCTGGTGATCACTGAGTTCGATGTAGAGAAGTCGCCAGTTGTGACCATCATGGTCGTTTTGTCAGTGAATTCATCGGTTGTGCTAGTCGCTTGCCATACCGGGCCGGTAGAGCAACCGAACAAGAACAGCGTCGACGCTAAAGCAATAGTCCGTTTCATCACCTTCTCCAGTAGCCTAGCGAAGGGATTGTAGCAGGGTGACATCATCCGGCTTGCCGTCAACAGACTGGTAGGGCAGCGGTTCATCTCCTGGAAGGCTGCGAACACCCTAACGAGCTTTGTTCGACACCCACCTCGGTTGCGCTTCTTCTACCTGTGGAGTGCCCGTGACGGCATAAACCGTTACTGCCGGCCAGCCGTTTTGCTTGATAGTGTGACGCACCCCATTTCTGCGGAGGTTCTCGATCTGACCGGCCTTCGTTTTGGCCCCCGTCAGTTCGCAGACCTCCTTGTGCGATAGAAACTCGATTGGCATTACTCCTCCCTCTGCTTGGATTATTTCCGTCCCTACTGGTCGTGGCGGTTCCTGCCGTGGCCTGCCGACCTTCGGAGCCTTATGCTCTCCCGCCTCATATTCGCGTAGGAACTTTCTCACCGTCTCCAGCCTCCAGCACACCCTAGTGCCCTGTTTGAAGAACGGCGGTAGCCAGTCAGGGCGAGACTGAATTGCGCTTCTGATTGATGATTCTGTACGGCCCAGAAGCTGAGCAAGCTGGGGGACGTGGATGATTTCTGGCTCCATTGCGTACCTCCTTGTGACGAAACATGCCGGCACTGGTTGAGTGGGTTACACCTCCGAGAAGAGGAAGGCAGCTTTGGCTTGTCCGGGAAGAGATTCCGAAGGCCAGTGCCATACACGTCCCCCCCTACGGCGGTGGCATGCCTTGACCTGTTCGCGAGAAGTCCAAGTTCATTCCCAACCATTCCCGACGATTCCCCTTTGCTCTTGTTTCACAGAGCGCTAACATCTGGCTACTACTGTTCGAATAACCAGTATCGAGCGCGGCGTTTGGTCAGCCTAGCCCGACGGGACGAAAAGCAGGTTCCGCTTGCCTGGCTGGTCGATCCACCTAAGTGGGGCGTTTGGGGAGGTGCAAAAAATGGTGCAGATACCTACAGCTGAAGAGTTCTTTCAGCTTTCCATGCTGGAAGAAAACTATAGAAAAAGCGTTCGCGATTCGCTTAGGTGTATAGAGTTTCCTGAAGACGCATCAATTCTTAAAGAGTCTGACTTCAATCGCCTTGCCGTCGTCACGGCCAAAGCCAGAACCGACGTTTTCCATGAGTTATTGGAAGCGTCCACAGCATGGCAATGGCTAGCCGAACAGTCGGCCTTTGACCAAGCTATGCAGTCAATGACCAAAAAGTATACACCTCAAGACCCTAAGTACCGAATGAAAAGGCTCCTCAAGCAAGGTGCTACCCGGGCCGGAAATTTCTCTCACCACGCCGATTGGTATGCAACTCGCCCAAGTCAGTACATCTACTATCTGGCCGGACTTGCAACAGCCGCAAATAATTTTCTCACTGGTCGAAGCGTAAGGGCGGCAACAGAAGGCCGAAGCATTTCACTGAAGATGCAAACGCTGCTTCTTGAGTTTCAGAAACTCGGGACCAGTGGATGGATTGCACCAAGTGCTGAGGAAATTTTAACCGTCAAGACAGATAAACTCTTGATGTACCTTCAGCGTATAAGTCCACCGCCCGCAATATCCAGAAGAAATGACAGTGATTTAGGCTCCAGGCTCTTTGCAACAGAACTTATCCAACTAAATCAGAGAGTTTACTCAGCAACACACAAGCGAGCAGTGTTTCACCTTATGGGGCTTCCGCTGTTTGAGCGTCCTCTAGAAATGCGCACAATCGAGAGGCTAGCCAAAGCAGAGAGAGAGCGAAAAAAAGAAAATCACGACATAAGAGGCGGAATTGCATAAGAGCTTTTGACGGCACCAAGTGACTAGATCCCCCTCACCATTCTGGTGACCAAATAAGCGCATTTCCGCCCTCTGTTCGTCATTCGAGAGCTAGCATCTCGCAAAATAGGATGAAGCCATTCCCAACGCTGCCCAGGAGGCTGCAGAGAATGGCAAGCATTACCAACACTACCCAGCCCGCTCGCCGCTTCATCAAGCGTCAGGCCGTCGAGAAAATCACCGGCCTCTCGTGCTCAGAAATCTACCGCCGCATTGCTACTGGTACCTTCCCCGCACAAGTCACCCTCGGTCCGAAGTCCGTTGTTTGGATTGAGGACGAGGTGAACGCGTGGTGCGAGGCGCGTATTGCCGAAAGCCGGGGGGAGGCTGCGTGATGAGCCGTGAAAAATTTCTCCCGAGGGTTTTGCGTGGAGCGTCCCCCCTTGCGTCGTGGCTTGCCCGGAGTTATGGTAGTTGCGTCACGGTAAATCCTGTGGCCGGGTTTGGCGACCCGATGAGCAATAGGCGCATAGGCGCCCACCATCCCATTGCAGGCGCTTTTTTTGTGCCCGCAATGCCGTGTTATGGCGGCCGTGCGTGGGAGACCTTCGGGTCTGCCGGGTCCCTATTGCCCCGGTTCGCCAACCTGCGCACGGCTGCCTCCCTTAACCGTTTGGCGACGGTTGGAGGCAGCTCCGATTCAGCAATAGGAGCTCAGTCCATGCTTACCCTCAATCCGTTCGTTGTCTGCGCCGCCACCTATCGCGCTTTGGCATTTTCTGCACTTCGAAGCGATTCTCCTCTGTCTGTTCGCTTGACTCGTTACCGCTCCGCCATCAACCGTGCGCGCTTCCTGGAAGCGAAGGGCGGTGAAGCATGACCGCCAAGCGCTTCGTTCGTTGTTCCATCGAACAATATCGGTATTTTGCAGAGATCGCCCGCCAGGCGCGCACCTGCCTAGAACTCGTTGCGTCCAGCGAGATCGACGGCAACTTTGGGCGAATGAGCCTGATGTGTGGTGATGCATTCGTGGATGCCTCTAGCGACAAGCCCGGAATGATGGAGCGCTGCATCATCGAGTTGGTGGTGGATATCGATGTTGACCGTTTCCGTTCCTGTGCCAGACCTGAAATCGATTGGTCGACTCTCGCTGACGATGAGATTCATTTGTTCGTGCTGCAGCATGAGATCGGCCACCGCGTGGATAACTTTCACACCTGGGATATGTCTCCCGAGGCAAATGATGAGGTCCGCGCAAGGTGCAACCGCTATCTCCGCTGGGCCAACGAGGTTCTGGCCGACCGCTATGCGTGGAGTAAGGTGCGGCCTGGTGAACCGATGCCGATTGGCGAGCACGGGGTCAGGAATGCTGATCTGATCGAGGAGACCCTGGCGTTTCTCGACACTCACATTCCTCGGATGCCCTGCAAGCCGCAACAGACCGATCCCAATTGCTACAGCTGCGTTCCTGTCCGGATGCTATCCAGCGATGTGCTGGCGGCATACGTAGGGCCGGAGTGCCATCCGGCGAAGATTGCCAGGGCTAGGGAGTATGTTCGCAGTAGCAGGGAGCGCCGCCATCTCCCGTACCCGGTCCCTCTCTTTGAGGCTGGGCCTGGCGACATAGTCTTGACCAGCTTTGCTGGGAGGGCTGCGGCATGACTGATCTGACCTCCCTCCGTGGCAAGGCCGCGACAATGACCAGTATCGAGCTGTTGGAGTTGGTGAATCATGCTCGAGCTGAGTTCGGCGAAAGCCCCGTTCGCCACAACGATTTCGTAGCCAGATGCCGGGATGAGCTGGATGGCGAATATTACGAAAGTTTCGTAGTAAAGCAGGAGGGGCCTGGTCGTCCTCCTGAGGCACTGCGCCTCACCCGCGATCAGTGCGAATTAGTGGCCATGCGCGAGTCGAAGGGTGTCCGACGCGCGGTTCGTGATCGGCTCAGAGCGCTCGAAGCAAACGCATTGCCGGATATTTCCAGCCATGAGGGCGCTTTGCTCGCGCTTCAGGGAGCAGTCCAACGTCAGTTGGTGCTGATCAGCGAGAACAAGCAACTCGTCGCCGAACGTGATCATGCCGTCAAGACCAAGGCGCAAATCGGCAGCCGCCGAGAGGCTCAGGCGATGGCCAAGGCTTCCTCGGCAGTACGCCAGGTCCAGCGCCTGAACGACGAACTGGGACACGGCACTTGTTTCGCCACTGTCACGGCTGTCGAGATCGCTGCTGGCGAGAAATTCCCCATCAATGCTTACGTCCCCCTGCGCAAGTGGTGCCAGACCTATGGCATTCAGCCTGAGGACGTTCCTGACCGGCGTTATGGGAAGGTCAAGGCATGGCCGGCAGCTGCATGGCTGGCCGTTTACGGCATCGATCTGACGTTCCTCTTCGGCGCTTCTGGAGCACAAGCATGATCAAGCTAACCGACGAGCAGTCGCATCTTATTCAGTTCGCCGAGACGGTGGTTGACTACAAGTGCAAGCTGCGGACCTTAGTGCCGCGCCTGGAGAGGGAGGGCAGGACATGAGTGTCGCCAAGACTCGCCCCGGGCGAATTCTCCCCAGTCACGACGGCCGCCCAGTCATCGCCGGGCCCTGGCCTTCCTACCGCCAATTCCGCGACTTGCCTGAGCGTGAGCGCTGGGTGCTCTACGGACACGCCAAAGCCTCCCGTGAATGCCTCGAGGAGCAGGGGCTAGTCATGGCGGAATCCTATGACGCCTTTGTAAGGCGTGTGACCGAGGAGCTCGACATATGAACAACGTAGTTCATCTGCCTGTTCAACCGCCGACGATCAGTCAGTTGGAGGCTATGTCCAGTGACACCTTGGCTTTTCGCAGCTGGATGGATGTTGCCACGGCGTTTGAGACCTTTTCGTACCTGGGTGCAAGCCGATCCGAGCTCGACGAGGCCTATCACCAACTGGGTGAGGCGTCACTCGCGTTGAGCGTTCTTGCCGCCAGGCTGAAGGGCGTCCAACGGGAGCAACTGTCAGACTTGGTTAGGGGTGGTGAGTAATGGCTCGCGCACGGAACATCAAACCCTCGTTCTTCAAAAACGAGGATCTGGCCGACCTAGAGCCATTCGACCGCTTGTTGTTCATTGGTCTGTGGTGCTTGGCCGACCGAGAGGGGCGACTGGAGGATCGGCCACGCCGGATCAAGATCGAACTGTTCCCCGGGGATAGTTATGACGTGGAGATCGGCCTGACCAACCTGCAAGGGAAGGGATTTATTGAGCGCTACCAGGCCGCAGGTTTCTCGGTGATCTCGCTGCCGAACTTCACTCGCCACCAGTCCCCGCATAGCACTGAAAAGGACAGTGAGTTACCCGACTGTAACGGTTATCTCACTGTGAACGAGCGCGCACGGGGGAAGGTTGTTCCCGGTAAGCAACGGTTGGTGCATGCGGAAACTGGCGCATGCGCGGATGCAAATAACAGTGCTTTAACAGTTAAAACACCAGAGCAGTCGCAGCCGGAACCTGTGGATGCATCAACCCATAACGCCCTGATTCCTGATTCTCTGAATCCTGATTACCTGAATCCTGAAGAAGATCAAGAGCAGGCGCCGCAACAGCGTCGCCACTGTCCTGAGCCAGGGAATGATCAATCGGCGGAAAAGCCCAAGCGAGGTTCCCGCTTACCGGAAGACTGGACCTTGCCTGTTGGCTGGCTGACCTGGGCGCTGACTGAGCGCCCGGAGTTCAGCGAGGCGGACATGCGTAAGGTTGGGGATGGCTTCAGGGACTACTGGTGCTCGGCTGCCGGCAAGGGGGCCACGAAGGTCGATTGGCTGGCGACCTGGCGCAACTGGGTGCGCAAGGAGAGCGCACCATCTGCAACTCCGCGGAAGCCAGCGGTGGGCAGCAAGCGCTACCCGTTCATCCCACCCAGGGGCTACCAGCTCGAGGATCACGAGTTCTGGCATCCGCAGATGACGGACACGGTTCTGTCCACTCGGACCCATGACTTCAGCACCCTTGAGCGTTTGCTGGACGGGGAGGGCGCATGCTGACTCCCTCGGAAATCTCCAAGCGCCTGGCCGATCGTGCCGCCGACGTAGCTCGGCACCTGCTGCCCGGCGGCAAGCGGGAGGGCGCTGAGTGGCGTGCTGGCGATGCGTCGGGCGAGAAGGGCAAGAGCTTGGGCGTGCACCTCGTCGGCGAGAAGGCCGGTGTGTGGTGCGACTTCGCCACTGGGGAGTCTGGCGATCTGCTGGACCTCTGGCGGGTGGCGCGCAACTGCGACATGGCGACGGCGCTGAGCGAGGCGAGGGGCTATCTCGGCGTGCAGGAGCCCAAGCTCATCCGGCCGGTCGAGAGCCGGAAGTCATACCAGCGACCGGACAAGCCCAGGTGCTCGACGCCGAAGGCAGACTCGCCGGTAATGGCCTACCTAAAGGGGCGCGGCCTGACCGAAGAGACCATCAAGGCGTTCAAGATCGCCGAGGACGGCCAGAACATCGTGTTTCCGTACCTGCGCAATGGTTCGCTGATCCACTGGAAGAAACTCGGCGTGGAGCGCCCAGACGGCAAGAAGAAAATCACCACGTCGTCGGATACCGAGCCTTGCCTGTTCGGCTGGCAGGCCATCCCGGACGGAGTTCGCGAGGTGACGATCACCGAGGGAGAGATCGACGCGATGACCGCCTGGCAATACGGGCGCCCGGCGCTGTCAGTGCCCTTCGGTGGTGGCAAGGACGGCAAGCAACGCTGGATCGAGTACGAGTTCGACAACCTGCAGCGCTTCGACGTGATCTACCTGTGCCTCGACGATGACGAACCCGGCCACCAGGCGACCGAGGAGATCGTTCGGCGCCTTGGGCGTGATCGGTGCCGCCTGGTGAAACTGGGCTGTAAGGACTTCAACGAGGCCCTCGACGCCCTGTACTACAGCGCCGACGACATCGCGGAGTGCTACGCCAAGGCGAAGAACTTCGACCCGGAGCGGCTGAAGTCGGTCAGTTCCTACTCGGAGGAGGTCAAGGCCGAGTTCTACGACCAGAACCCCGAAACCACGGGCATGGAGCTGCCCTGGAGCGCCTACGCCAACAAGATCCGCTTCCGGCCTTCGGAGCTCACCATCTGGACCGGCTGGAGTGGACACGGCAAATCCCAGCTCCTGAACTACCTCGCGTTCCACGGCATGAACCGCAAGGGCAGCCACGACCGGTTCTGCATCGCCTCGATGGAGATGCCTGCCAAGCGGACCTTGCAGCGAATGGTCCGGCAGGCCTCCGGCATGTCTTGTCCTTCGAGGGGCTACATCGACGCGATCCTCGACGGGCTCGACGGCAAGCTGTGGATCTACGACCAGTTGGGCACCGCGAAGACGGGCGAAATGCTTGAAGACTTCCGGTATGCCGCGCGCCGGTACGGAGTGAACCACTTCATCGTCGACAGCCTGGCGAAGCTTGGGATGGCTGAGGACGACTACAACGGCCAGAAGCAGGCCATGGAGGCGCTGGTGGGGTTTGCTCACGAGATGAACGTCCACGTCCACCTGGTTGCCCACCCGCGGAAGGCTGACGACGAGGGTAAACCCCCGGGCAAGCTCGACGTTCGCGGCGGCGCCATCCTCACAGACCTGGCCGACAACGTGTGCACGGTCTGGCGGAACAAGCGCAAGGAGATGGCCAAGGGAGACGACTATAAGGACCAGAGCGACGTGCGCCTGATCATCAGCAAGCAGCGCCTTACCGGCGATGAAGGAATCTTGGACCTGTGGTTCGACAAGGCATCCAACCAGTATTTCAGTGCGAGCACTCACAAGGCCCGGAACTGGGTTCACTACGAGGGCGCGCGGGAGCAAGCAGCATGAGCAACGTACAACCGATCGCACCTCGAAAGGCCATGACCAGGCTGGAGCGGGAGTTTCTCAAGGTGGCCGGCCAGGAGCTGGCGCAGGTCAAGGTGGGCGGTGCTGCTGCCTTGGCTGCGCTGTTGGTCATGATCGCCAACTGGCACGGCGACCGCGGCACTCTGGGTTTTCACGACTATGGCCGGCTCTGGCTGCAGGACGGAAACGCGAAGGGCGCTGCGGTGGAAACGCTGCTGCGCGATCTGTTTGGCCTGAACGGTCCGGGGGCGGCATGAGCAGAACTCGAACCTACGTGGACAAGCTGCTGGGCGATACCGAGTACCTCCTCGAGCAGTGGGGGTGGTGGCGAATGGATGGAATGGGGGTTCCCGGATATGTGTCGCCGGCCGCCGCTATCATGAGCCAAGCCATGCCAATGTCGAGCCCAAAGGCCTACCACGTCACTGACGATATGGCCTTGGCCGTCGACCGGGTCATTGCTCGACTCATCGACAGGGCGCCGCAGGCCGGCGACTTCGTGTGGCTCTACTACGGCGCGAAGTGGCCGGCCCTGCGCATCGCGCGTGAACACCAGATCGGCGAGGCCAAGGTGAGGGAGACGTTGAAGCTGGCGGTAGGCTGGGTCGATAGCGCCCTGGAGCGGTTCCGCGAGAGCGCTTGAAGAAATAGTTTTACGCGCGGAATGAAGGGTGTTTTCATACCAGCGTGAATTGCTGTGAACGCAGCGTGACGCACTCGAAACCCGGCCCTGGCGCCGGGTTTTTTATTGCGTTGTCAGGTCTGGCGCGGCATCATCAGGCCCCCGCCGATGCCGTGGTTTCCACCTGGGCTATTCCTCGACAGAGGTGGATGGCCCGGAAGATCCCCTCTCCCGGGCCTTTTAGTTTCCGAAGGTCGAAACTCGGTAGACGGCAGTCTCACCTGCCACATCGGGCTGTAAGCAAAGTGACGGGTTACCGACCCACAAGGCCTTCACCCTTTGCGATAACCAATCAATGCAGGTGGAGCGCAGGATGCGCACGGGGTAGTGGCCCCTATCCACCCGCACCTATTTCAGAGCCCAGCCTTCGAGCTGGGCTTTTTCATTTCCGCCGCAAGGCAACCCAACACGCAGCTAGGCCCGTACAGCCGAAAGGCGGATGTCCGTTCATCCGTCCGCCCCGCTGCGCTCCTTTTTCCAGGTGAACGGAGCGGATCAGATGAATGAGATTGATCTTGATGAAGCCGGCCTCAGCGACTTGGTGATGGTCAATGGCGGCCAGGTCGTAACGACCTCGCTGAAGGTGGCCGAGCGCTTCGGAAAGCGCCATGACTCAGTGCTTCGTGCTATCCGTCGCATGGCCTGTTCAAAGGCATTCCGTCTCCGCAATTTTGTGGAGACGGTCGTGTGGCGAGATAACCCTAGCGGCGGGGAGAAGATCAAGAGCGCCTGTTTCGAAATGACCAAGGATGGGTTCATGTTCCTTGTGATGGGTTTCACGGGTAGAGCTGCCGCTGCTTGGAAAGAAGCTTTCATCCACGCTTTCAACTGGATGGCCGAGCAGTTGTTCAGGCGCTCGATGGACTTCAACACCCTGCGCAACGAACTGATGGCGGAGTACCGACAAGAGAGAGGGATTGCCAGCCTGGCCGGCAAGACCCTGCGTCGATGGCAGATCAAGGCACCCGTCATCGAACAGAAGATCATCGAGGTCGAGCGTGAAGGGCAGCTGCAGCTGTTTCACGCCTGATCCATCCGGAATCTACCCCGACGAACGAAAGCCCGCCACTGAGCGGGCTTCGTCGTTTTAGAACCCCTGCGAGGGGCAGAGACTATGAAGATGCCAGAACGCCCTGAAACTTGGGCTGCGCTGCTTGCGTGGCTGTCTGCGCACTATCCGCAGCTGTACGCCGCCGGCCTGTCATTTGTGGTCGCGCTGACCCGGGTGATCTACGGCGGCGGAACGCGGCGCCAGGCGCTGCTCGAGGCAACGCTCTGCACCCTGATCACCTTGGGCCTGATTCCGGTCCTTGAGTGGTTTGGGCTACCACAGAACATGGCTACCGCTGCTGGGGTGTTCACCGGCTTCCTAGGGGTGAAGAAGATCGCCGAGTTCGCTGATCGGATCGCCGACTGGAAGTTTCCGCGTCGGGGGGCTGGCGAATGAAGATCACTGCCGATCAACTCGACCGCGCTACCGGCTGCGGCGGCACTACTGCCTCGACCTGGGTCGAACACATCAACGGTGCCATGGCCCGGTTCGAGATCAACACGCCCGAGCGTGTGGCGATGTTTCTCGCCCAGGTCGGGCACGAAAGCCAGAGCCTCAAGCGCGTGGTCGAGAATCTGAACTACTCCGCCGAAGGGTTGCTCAAGACTTGGCCGAAGCGGTTCACCGCCGCAGAGGCTCGCCAGTATTCACGGCAGCCCGAGCGCATCGCGAACCGCGTCTATGCCAACAGGATGGGCAATGGGTCGCCGGATACAGGCGATGGGCATCGATACCGGGGCCGCGGCCTGATCATGATTACGGGCCACGACAACTACGCCGAAGCCGCCCGCGCCCTGGCGCTGCCACTGGTGGCGCAACCGGAGTTGCTTGAGCAACGGACCTGGGCTGCCATCGCGTCGGCATGGTGGTGGAAGTCGAGGGGTTTAAACGAACTGGCCGATCAGGGTCGCTTCGAGCGGATCACCCTCAAGATCAACAGTGGCTACAACGGCGCAGACGACCGTGCGGCTCGCCTCGAGTGGGCGCGTGCTGCGCTCAAGGGGGAATGATGCTCGGGTTCACGACGAAAGCTGAGGCGCGACGCATCGGCGCCTCGCACCACGGGAGCTATTACGGCATTCCGATGTGGCTAGGGGATGTCGATAGCGATTGCCCGCTAGCGTTCGCAAAGTGGGCGCCGCTTGAGCTGGTCGTCTCCCTGCTCTCGGTCATTGAGGGCATCGTCAACTCGATGCTCGATCAAGAGCAGACGTTCATGTTCAAGGTTGGCCGGAGGATCGACCAGTGACCTGGCGGCCATGGTTGGTGGTCGCCCTGGTAGCCGCGCTGGTGTTCTGGCGCCTCGATCACGTGACCGCCCAGCGCGATGATCTGCAGGCCGCCGTCGAGCAATCCGCCGAGACGATCACCGCAATGGCCCAGCAGGCCAAGCGCGAAACCCAGGCGCAGGCCCAGGCCGATGCCCTGGCCCGAACTTACCAAGCAGCACTGCAGGCCTCCCATGAAGAAAACCAATTGCGCCGCGATGCTATCGGCACTGGTGCTCGCGTCGTGTACGTCAAAGCCCGCTGCCCCGCAGACGGAGTGCACCAGGCTCCCGGAGCCTCCGGCAGCGCTGATGCAGGAAGAGCCGTCCTTGCTGCCGCTGATGGACAAGTTGTTTCTGATCTCCGAGCCGGAGTCGAGCGACGCGAACTGATGATTGAGGCGCTGCGTAAGCACATCGCCGGCCTGCCGAGGTATTGCAGATGGGATGCGAAGGATGCGCCGCTCGCCGAGAGCGCGCCAAGCAGATAGCGAAGGTGGGATATGACCGAATCATGCAAGTGCTCCAGCGAGCGTGGCCTGGATCCGGTGGGCGTTCTGGAGTCGATGCTGGCCGAGCAGAGGAAGACCAACCATCTGCTGGCTCTGCTGATCCAGGCGCTGGCCGATGAGGGCGAGATAGATGCCGACATGCCGCGCGTCGACCTGAGCGGCAGGCCGATCTGATGGCCAGACTGAAGACTCTCGGGTTCCGTGTGGCGGCCCAGGGTGAGCGGCTGAAGACGGCTGCGCCTGGTTCGTGGCGGACCGGCAAGACCTCAACCGAGCGAGGCTACGACTACCGATGGCAGCAGGCCCGTGAGCAGTATCTTCGCGATCATCCGTTGTGCGTGTACTGCGCGCGCAAGGGCTTGGTCACGGCGGCCAACACCGTTGACCACATCGTGGCTCACCGAGGTGATCGGGACCTGTTCTGGGATCAGAGCAACTGGCAGTCGCTCTGCGGACCCTGTCACTCCTCGGTCAAGCAGGCCGAAGAGGCGGCCGAGGGTTCTAACGACCCTGTACCAAGGAGCAACCATGCGAACCCAACCACACCCCGAAGGCGTTGAGATCAACCCGCACCGGCCGTGGGGACCACAAGACGTGCAGGGATACAGCGCGGAAGTGGTCAAGGCCATGAATCTGCTGGAGCCGCTTCTACAGGCCGGACTGCTGGCCCTGGTGCCTGACCAATGGAGCGGCGGCAAGTTGACCTTCCTCACCCCGTCGAGAGCTGCGAGGCAGGGATGGAGGCCGCCACAGGCTGACCAAGGGGGAGAGGCACGCGGCTGACGTGCTTCAAATGGCGTGAGGCACGCCAATGACGTGCAACAAGGGTAGGGGGCATGGATTAATAGGGTTTCGCCTGAAGCTAGACCGCCCCCGCCCGCATTCGCACATTTTTTCCGATCTCTAGGAATTTTGTTAATGGCGTTAACAGACAAACAGCGACGGTTTGTTGACGCGAAGGCCCGAGGAGCATCCAACAAAGCTGCCGCCGAAGCCGCTGGCTACGCGCCTTCCAGCTCTGCGGCCGCTGGCGCTCGACTTGCCAAGCACCCCGAAATCATCGCCGCCCTGAAGATGTTAAAGGGGCGGCGAGATGTTAAAGCCAAGGAGCCTTCGCCGAAGCAGGGCAAGGACCATGAAGCGCCGCTCGGCGATGAGCAGGAACCTGATGGCGAGTACCTGGATTGCCTGCCGTTTACGGAGGACCCGCTGGTCTGGCTGGTCAACCTGATGAATGAGCCGCGGGCGAAGGTCTTCGATCGCCGCAGCGCGGCTCAGAAAGCTGTCGACTTCTTCCATGGCAAGAAGGGCGAGATGGGCAAGAAGGAACAGAAGGCCGAGGCCGCGAAGCAAGCCGGCAAAGGCAAGTTCGGCCAGGGCAAGCCTCCACTATCCGTCGTCAGGGGGTAAACCATGCTCTGGACCACTGCCTGCCCTGACTGGTGGCGGCGCTTGAGTGCTGGTGAATCCATCATTCCGCCGCCGCTCTTTCCTGAGGAGGCCGAGGAGGGGCTCAGCGTCTTCCGGGAACTGAAGATCGTAGACGCTCCCGGCTCCCCGACAATCGAGGCCGCATGCGCCCCCTGGGTGCTAGACTTCGCCGGCGCCATCTTCGGCAGCTACAACAATGAGACCGGCCAGCGACTGATCACCGAGTACTTCCTCTGCATCCCGAAGAAGAACTCGAAGTCGACCATCGCAGCCGCGATCATGCTGACCGCCTTGATCCGCAACTGGCGGCTTGAGGCCGAGTTCATCATCCTGGCGCCGACCAAGGAGATCGCCGACAACAGCTTCAAGCCGGCGGCGGCGATGGTGAAGCACGACGAAGAGTTGTCGGATCTGCTTCATGTTCAACCGCACTTGCGGCTGATTACCCACAATCAGACGGGAGCCACCCTGAAGGTAGTGGCCGCTGATAGCGATGTGGTCGGTGGCAAGAAGGCCGTCGGCGTGCTGATCGATGAGGCCTGGCTGTTCGGCAAGAACCCGAAGGCACCGGACATGATTCGGGAGGCCACTGGCGGCCTGCTGTCTCGCCCTGAAGGTTTCATCATCTGGCTCACGACCCAGTCGAACGAGCCGCCCGCCGGGGTGTTCAGGTCCAAGCTGACCTATGCCCGGGGCGTCCGTGACGGGCGCATCGAAGACAACCGGTTTCTGCCGATCATCTACGAGTTCCCGAAGGAGATGATCGAGAGCGGAGAGGCGCGCCGGCCAGAGAACTTCCACCTGGTCAACCCGAACATGGGCTACTCGGTGGATCGGCCGACTCTCGAGCGCCTGTTTATGCAGGCAGAACTCGACGGTGAGGCCGAGGTGCGCGGGTTCCTCGCCAAGTTCCTGAACATCGAGATCGGGCTGGCGCTGATGTCCGACAGTTGGGTCGGCGCCGCATTCTGGGAGCCGCAGGCGCTGCCAGGCCTTTCGCTGGATGCCCTGATTGAGCGCTGCGAGGTGATTGTTGGCGGCGTCGACGGTGGCGGCCTAGACGACCTGCTGGCGCTGACGCTGTTGGGCCGCGAGCGAGGGGGGCGCCGGTGGTTTCACTGGGCGCATGCCTGGGCGCACCCCTCGGTGCTGGAGCGCCGGAAGTCCGAGGCTCCCCGGCTCCATGACCTCGCGGCGTCTGGTGATCTGACCCTGGTTGAGAAAATCGGCGATGACGTTGAGGAGCTGGCGGCGTACGTCGCTCGGGTCAACGAGGCCGGTCTGCTCGACAAGGTCGGGCTCGACCCGGCCGGCATTGGCGCCGTGCTCGATGCGCTACTGGAGGCGGGGATCACCGAGGAGCAGACGGTCGGCATCTCTCAGGGCTGGAAGCTGACCGGGGCCATCAAGACCACGGAAAGGAAGCTGGCCGAGGGTGTGTTGATGCACTGCGGTCAGCCGCTTATGGCCTGGGCCTGCGGCAACGCCAAGGGCGTGCCTTCCGCCAACGCTTTCCTGATCACTAAGCAGGCGTCCGGCACCGCGAAGATCGACCCGTTGATGTCGACGTTCAACGCGGTGTCGCTGCTGTCCCTCAATCCGGAGGCGCGCGGCGGCATGGATGACTACCTCAACAACGGCTTCTTTGGACTCATAGGCTGACCATGACATTTCGTTGGTACAACCCGCGCACGTGGCGGATGTTCGGCTACACCGATCCAGCCACGGGTGATTATGTCGAGGTGGACCTGGAGGTCGGCGGCAAGAGCACCAAGGCCGGCGTGCGGGTGACCACCAAGACCGCGCTGTCGATCAGCATGGTCTGGTCGTGCGTGAAGATCCTCTCGGAGTCGCTGTCGGGCCTGCCGCTGAAGCTCTACGAGGATTCGGACGGCGCCTCGCCGCGCACGTTGGTGCCGCGCAAGGACGGGGCGCAGAAGTTGCTGCGCAAACCCAACCCGTTCATGACGATGCTGAACTTCCTCAAGTTCGTCGTCGTGAACATGGCGCTGCGTGGTAACGCCTTCGCACTGATCGAACGCAACCGCCACGGCGAGCCGATCGGCTTGATTCCGCTCGGTATCGACCAGGTGACCATCGACACCGACGAGGACCTTCTCTACTGGGTGCAGCCCAAGGATGGGGAGCGATTCCCGGTTTCTCCGGAGAACATGCTGCATTTCAAGATATTCAGCATGGACGGCATCGTCGGTTTGTCGCCTATCGAGTACCAGGCGGAGACCATGGGTCTGGCCAAGGCGGGCCAGCAATGGTCTGCGCGCTTCATGCGCAAGGGCGGATTTACTGGTGGCTACATCATCTTCAAGGAGTTTTTGACCGAGAAGCAGCAGGCTCAGGTTATGGCGCGCTTCCCTGACGTGCGCAAGGGCGATGCCGACGACCTCGGCAAGATAGCTGTCTTGCAGGGTGGCCCAACCTTTGTACCGGCCGGTCTTAGCCAGAAAGATGCTCAATTCATCGAGTCCCAGCAGTTCCAGGAGGAGGCACTGGCCGGCATTTACGGTGTGCCTCTCTGGCTGGCCAACCGGGCCGGCAAGACATCGATCATGGGCTCCAACCTGGAGCAGCAACTGATCGGCTTCGTCACGTTCGGCCTGAAACCCTACATCGACGCGGTCGAGGACGAGTTCAACGACAAGCTGTATGGGCGCACCTCGCGCTTCGTCGAGTTCGCGGTGGAGGGGCTGCTGCGCGCTGACAGCGCCGGTCGCGCCACTCTGTTCGCTGCGGCTCTTGGTGGCTCCGGTGGCTCTGGCTGGATGACCATCAACGAAGTTCGCCGCAAAGAAAACCTTCCGCCACTTGATGGCCCTGAATACGACCGGGTCTCCCGGTGGGAGATGAAGACCAATGCTCAGCAAACTTGATTGCCCCTTCGAGGTGAAGGCCGCTGACGAGGCGGGCAACTTCGAGGGCTACGCCGCGGTGTTCGACAACGTCGACCTCGGCGATGACGTGATCCTCAAGGGCGCCTTCACCAAGGTGAAGACCGCTCGCAACGGCCGGTTGAAGCTGGCGCTGTACCACGACCTGACCCGGCTGGTCGGAACCTCGGAGTTCACCCAGGATGACCGAGGGCTGTTCCTCAAGGGCCGAGTGAACCTGGCAGTCAGCTACGCACGCGACGCCTACGAGCTGATGAAGGACGGCAGCCTCGACAGCATGTCCATCGGGTTCAACACCATCGAAGCCAACTTCGAGCAGCGCGCGGGGCGGCAGGTCCGAGTCATCAAGGCCGCCGAACTCTGGGAGGCGTCGTTCGTTCCGTTCGGCATGAACCCTGAGGCCGAGGTCATCAGCGTCAAGTCGGACATCCGGCTTTTCGAGAATGCCCTGCGCGAACGCATGGGGCTCTCTCAGAAGGAAGCGGCAGCAGTCGCTTCGCTCGGCTACCCCGCGCTCCGCCGTGACGGCGGTAGCGAGGCCACGGCGATCGTGGAAGAGCTGAAAGACATTTCAACCCTGTTCACCACCCATTTTGGAGTATCGCCATGAGCGAAGTGAAAGAACTGAAGGACTCTCTGGAGCTGCAACTGAAGAACGGTTTCGACGGGCTCCAGAAGAAGTACGACCTGGCCATCACCGAGGTCGAGAAGGGCAACCAGGTTGCCACTGAGCTGAAGAAGGAAATTCAGACCCAGAAGGACGAACTGCAGAAGGTCATCGACCAGGTGCAGGATCTGGAGCAGAAGGGCGTCAAGCTGCGCGGCGGCCCCGGCGAAGGCAAGAGCTTCATCGATATGGTGAAGTCGCACGACGGCTACAAGGCGCTGCAACAGAAGAGCGCGAATGCCGCAGACATCGAGGTCACCAAGTCGGACCTGGCGTCGATGAAGGAAACCAAGGTCACCAGTGCTGGCATCGTTGTGCCGAACTACGACCCGACCATCCAGCCCGGCATCCGCCAGGAACTGCGCATCCGCGACCTGCTGACCAGCATCCCGGTCAGTGGCCAGAGCTACACCTACTACCGCGAACTGCTGCACACCCGTGGCGCGGGGCCGGTAGCCGAGGGTGCGCTGAAGCCCACCAGCAACGTGACCTTCGAGTCGGTGACCGACCGCGTCAAGAAGCTGGCCGTGTGGATGCCGGTCACCGATGAGGCCCTGGACGACGTTCCGCAACTGTTCGGCTACATCCAGGAGCTGCTGCGCTACGACCTCAAGCTGGAGGAAGAAGCGCAGATCCTCAAGGGTGACGGCACCGGCGAGAACCTGAACGGCCTGATGACCCAGGCGACCACCTACGACACCGCCCTGAACAAGGCTGGCGACACCTCCATCGACATCGTGCGCCGCGGCATCTACCAGGTCCGCAAGCAGTCGAAGCTATCTGCCGACGGCGTGGTGATGACCGAGCTGGACTGGATGAACATCGAGCTGCAGAAGGATGGCGAAAACCGCTACCTGTTCGCCAACCTGCAGGGCCTGGTCACCCCGGTGCTCTGGGGGCGCCCGGTGATCACCTCGGACAGCATGGACGAAGGCGCGCCGGCGAACGGTGAAGATCCGGCCACCGGCGGCGAGTTCCTGATCGCCAACTTCGCCCGCTCCTCGATCCTCTTCGACCGCATGTCGTTCCTGTTCAAGATGGGTCTGATCAACGATCAGTTCATCCGGAACGAACGGGCGCTTCTGGTTGAGGAGCGTCTCGGTCTGGGCGTGCGTCGTCGCGAGGCGTTGGTGAAAGGCCGCTTCGCGGCGTAACCCCTGATGAGGCCGGCCGCAATGCCGGCCTCTTCGTTTCCAGGAGGCAACATGAAGATCAAGGCACTTTGGGGTTTCGTAGGTGACGCGAAGAAGCTCGGGGCGGAGTCGGCCCAGGTTCGCGCGGGCCAGGTGTTCGAGGAAGTCGACGATGAGTATGCACACGTCCTGATCGGCAAGGGGCTGGCTGCTGAGGTCGGGGAACAGACCAAGCCGAAAGAGACCAAGCCGGCGGCGCCGAAAGGGGCCAAGTGATGGAGATCGACTGGGATGCCGATCCATCCATCCTGGCGAAGGTGAAGCTTCAGGCCAGGGTCGAGACGGACGAGGAGGACGAGCTCGTAAAGGGCTATGTCGCCGCGGCGCTTTCCCATGTCGAGCAGCACTGTGACTGCCGGCTGGTCGAAGGTGAGCCCACTGCTCCGGATGAGATCGGCCTGACGCCGGATGTGTGGCAGGCAGTGTATTTGCTTGTCGCGCACTGGTACGCCAATCGCGAGGCGGTTGCGCTGGGCACCATCGCCACTTCGGTTCCGCTCGGTGTCGAGCGCCTTCTCTGGTACAGGAAGAGATTCTGATGAGAGCTGGTCCCCTTCGGCATCGAGCGGATCTGCTCGAACTGCAGCGAGTTCCTGACGGCGGGGGTGGCTATTCCGAGCAGTGGGTCTTCCTGCGCAAGGTATGGGTTGAGATCACCCTGCCGACTGGTCGGGTGGCGACCGTTGCAAATCAGTTGCAACCGGTCATCAGCGCTGAGATCCGAGTGCGCCCGCATGGCGATCTTGTCGTTGGGCGCCGGTTGTCCCACGGCGGCATCACCTACGCGATAAACGCGGTCCTTCCCGATAACGAGAACAGCATGCTCAGGCTGCTGTGCTCCAACGTTACCCCTACACCGAGGTAAGCAAAATGGTGCTTCGAGCAACAGCGCAACTGAGCGGTGCCGTGACCGCCAACAAGGGCGATGACGTAAGTCATCATCCCGCTGAAATCCTCAACCCGCTGATGGCGCGTGGCTTGGTATTCGACGACGGCAAGGACTACCCCAGCGCCTCTGTGCCGCCCGCCTCAAAGGCCAGGAAGCGGCCGCGCCGCAAGGGGTGAACCATGGGCAGGCGCTCTCGCATAAAGGGCGACTTCAAGCTGCGCGGCGTGCTGCGACGGATCGCAGCGCTTGACCGCAGCGACCTACCAAGGGGAATGGCGCAGGCTGCCGACCTGGTGTTGGCCACGCAGCAGAACATGATCCCCCGGGACACCGGTGAGGCCGCCGCCGCGCTTCAGGTGCGGATCAGCCGGAACGGCCTGGATGCCCGGATTGGCATCATCGGCAAGCGCGACAACCGGCGCTTCTACTACCTGAAGTTCGTGGAGTACGGCACCAAGGGCTACAGCGGTACAGTCTACCGGCGTCGGGATGCTGGCGCGGTGGGCGGTGAGCACACCGTCAACAGGGATCGCAGCCAGTTCTCCGGCCGCAATCGTCTCGGGCGTCGTGCGACCAAGAACAAGTCGGATGGCGAGAACTTCTTCGGCTACTACCCGGATATTCCGGCACGGCCGGCGCATCCATGGCTGAGGCCGAGCATCGACATGAACCGCGACGACATCCGGATCATCATCCGCGGCGCCATCGATAGCACCCTGGCGCGTGCGGCGAAGGGGGCGCTCAATGGCTGATCCAGGCTTTGCCCTGCAGCGCGCAATCTACCAGCGCCTGAGCGCCGAGCTTACCGTCCCGGTATTCGACGCGGTGCCGGATGACACCCTGTACCCGTACGTGACCATCGACCGCGAAGTCGCGCAGAACACCAGCCCGATTGCTGGCCGCAAGCGCAAGCAGCGGCTGATCTATCTCAGTGTCTGGAGCGACCACCAGGGACAGGCTGAGGTTCGGCGCATCCTCAATGAGATCGATGTGGCGCTGGACGAGCGTCACCTCTCTGTCGACGAAGGGCGCGCGGTGTCGGTCAGGGTTATCGCGTCGGACACCAACCGCGAACCGGACGGTCGGACCTACATGGGCTCCGCTACGGTACGCGTCATCACCACTTCCTGAGCTGTATCAACCTGAGCCACTGGAGGAACCCATGGCAGACAATCTCAACACCGCCGCTGGCTGCCGAATCTCGATCGGCACCAAGAAGCCATCGGCCACCAAGACCGAGTACGAGGCAGATGTGTACGTCGAAATCGGCGAAGTCGAGGACCTGGGCGAGTTCGGCGATACCTTCAGCAACGTGAACTTCACTGCGCTGAGCGACGGCCGCGTGCGCAAGTACAAGGGCACTGCCGATGCGGGCGACATGACCCTGGCCGTTGGCCTGGACAACGGCGACGCCGGCCAGTTGGCGCTCAAGAACGCCCATGCCGACCGCTCGAAGGGCAACTACAACATCCGCATCACCCTGAACGACGGCCTGCCGGGAGACCCGTCGGCTGAGCCTCCGGTGCCGGCGGTGCCGCCCACCACCTTCTACTTCGGTGCGAAGGTGATGAACAACACCGTGGCTGCTGGCAGCGCCGACAACGTGGTTCGCCGCAATGTGACCCTGGGCATCAACACCGAGATCCTCGAAATCCCGGTTGCGATCTGATCCGGCCCCGACGAACGAAAGCCCGCCTCGCGCGGGCTTCGTCGTTTAAACGACCCGTGAAAGGAACACCATGAGTGAAGCCCTGCACGGCACCGTCACGCTGGTGATCGGTGCCCGTACCTACACGCTGCAGCCGACCCTGGAGGCCGCGCTGAAGATCGAATCGCGCTTCGGCGGCCTGCGCCCGGCGATGGAGTCCATGCGCCTGCTGAGCATTGGTGCCTGCGCTGATGTCGTGATCGCTGCCGCCGGCCTGAAGCCGGAGGAGCACACGACCCTCGCCACGCAGGTTTTCGAGACTGGCGTGGTCAAAGTCTCCGCGCAGCTCACCGACTACATCGCCGGCCTTCTGAGCCCGGTGCCGCCGAGCATCGCCGAACGGGGAAAGCTCGAGGCGGCCAGCACAGCGCCGTGAGAAATGGCAGCTACGTCGACTACCTGTTCGGCGTGGCCACCGGCTGGCTGGGCTGGCCGCCTGACACTGCATGGCGAACGCCCATCCCGCAGATCCTGATGGCGCTGGATGCCCGCCTGGACTGGATGGGCGGCGGCAAGGCTCAGCAGCACGCTGCGCCGAAACAGAAGGCCAGCGTGGCCGACCGCTTGAAAGCGTTCCTGCGGGGACGACAGGAACCATAGCGCCGCCTTCTGGCGGTTCTTTTACGCCCGGAGAACACGATGTCCGACCAAGAAGTCCAGGGGATGCTGATTCAGCTGGAGGCCACCACTGCGCAACTGCGTCGGGAACTAGCCGGTGCGGACAGTGTGGTCGCCAGGACAACGCAGAGCATCGACCGCAACCTGGCTCAGGTCGATTCCGCGTTTGACCGGACGGCTCGGGGCGCCCAGCAGGCTGGTACGCTGATCCGTGGCGCCTTCGCTGCGATCGCCGGTGCCGGCCTGGTGGGCAGCATCATCCACCAGGTGGACGCCTACGGTCAGATTGCCGACCGCCTGAAGATGGCCACCGGCAGTACCGAGGAGTACAACGAGGTCCAGCAGCACCTGCTGCGCACTGCGCAGGAGACCTACCGGCCGTTGGCTGAGGCGCAGGAACTGTACATCCGCACGGCCGACGTCATGCGCTCGCTGGGCTTCGACACCCAGCAGACCCTAGACATCACCGACAGCTTCAGCTTCCTGCTGGTGACCAACGCCGCGTCGGCCGACAAGGCCAGCTCGGCGCTTGGCGCCTACTCGAAGGCCCTGCAAACCGGCAAGGTCGAGGCTGATGGTTGGGTATCGATTCAGGACGCGATGCCGACCATCGTCGATGCGATCGCCAGCGCGACCGGCAAGAGCGCGGAAGAGATCCGCAAGCTGGGCGTGCAGGGCAAGCTGTCGCTGGACGACATCAACACCGGCTTGCTGCGTACTGTGGAGGTCAACCGCAAGGCTGCCGCCGACATGTCGGTGAGCGTGCAAGATGCTCTGGTCAACATCCAGAACGCCCTCGGCGATTTCTTCGGTCGTATGGAGGAGAGCACTGGCGTTGTGGCTGGCCTGGCCAGCGTCATCAGCGTGGTGGGCGACAACATCGGCAGCGTGGCCGCTGTGATGGCGGGGGCTGGGGTTGCTGCGCTGACCGTGTACACCGCTCGTGGCGCACTGGCGATCAAGACCGCCCTGGCTGATCGTGCGGCCCGGATCGCCCAGGCTGAGGCCGTCATGCAGGCGGCGATTGCCGACCAGCGCAAGGCCGAGACCTTGACCGTACTGGCAGCCCGCGAAGCGGCTGCGGCGCGCGGTACCGCCGTTCAGACCGAGATGTCGCTGGCACTCGCACAGGCTCGGCAGCGAGAGGCCGCTGCTACCGCGTCCGTGGCCACGGCACAGGCTGGGCTGCGGGCTGCCTCGGCTGGCCTGCTGACAGTGCTGGGTGGCCCGATGGGGCTGGCCCTGCTTGCCGGCACTGCGGCGGCATCGTTCCTGCTGCTGCGCGACAACGCCGACCAGGCGGGTGTCAGCCTAGACGACCTGCACAAGCCCGTGCAGCAGTTGCGCGAGGAGTTCGCCAAGCTCAACCGGGACCAGCGCGAGGCCTCGCTGGTGAAGTGGCAGCAGGAGCAGATCAACGCCACCGACAAGGTCAAGGAAGCCTACGGCACGCTGTCCCAGTCGATCCGCTCGGCGATGGTTACGGCGCCGGCGCGGGACTCCAATGGGCTCTATACCCAGCAGTTGCGCGACTACCAGTCGCTGATCGAGCGGCTGAACCAGGCGCGAGCCTCTGGCCAGGACCTGTCGCCGATCCTGAAGGAAGTGGCCGACCGTATGCAGGTGCCGGCCGGCACCCTGCAGCAGTGGATCAGCCAGGCCGGCGCGATCGGTGATGCGGATCACCGCTCAGGCCTGATCGCCGAAACCTTGCGAGTGCTGACCGGGGTTACCCAGGAAAACACGGCGGCTACCAACGCCAACAACGCCGCAAAAATCGGCATGAGCAGCGCCGGGCAGACCTACCTGGAGACGCTGCAGAAGCAACTGGGCGGCCTGCAGGACAACAACGACGCGATCAAGGCGGCGAATCGGTTCATTGCCAACAACACCGACCTCACCGATACCGACCGTCAAGCGATTCTCTCGGCTGCGAACGCGATCGAGGCGCAGAAGAAAGCCAACCAGGCGGCGACGGCGAGCGGCAAAGCGCGCACGAAGTCGCTGCAGGATGAGGTCAAGGCGCTGGATGCGCTGATCGACAAGGCGCTGCCGGAGAAGAAGCGCCTGGAGGACCTGGCCGAGGGCGTGGAGAAGCTGCGCAAGGCGCAGGCCGCCGGCAAGATCACCAGCGCCG
>JAEHJW020002928.1_pt2 | contig 26124 bp, 34 predicted proteins | sample 9271431 | NCBI WGS metagenome assembly JAEHJW02 | reverse complement strand
GGATTCCAACTGCCACCAGTGGTCGGATTGCTGCTGAGCATGTCCCCGCTGAGGGTGTAGCTCTCGCCCGCAATGACCGGAATCCCCACAGCGGTCCCGGCAGACGCGCCTGAACCGTAGTCAGCCGAGAAGTCGTGTCCAGCCACGAATCCGCACTGGAGCGCAGAGCCGCCGGAGTCCACCGTCGAGGTCTCGACAATCACCTCCGCATCGATAGGATTGGTCCCACCGATGTCCTGTGGGGAAACCTCGACCCAATCCGCCGCGATCTGACCACTCACCGTCGCCGGAGTCTCGAAACCACCGTTGAGGACGAGGTTGGAGCCGGGGAGGGTCGGACCGCCGAATTCCTCCAGCGCTGCCACCAGCGCATTTGCCGCTGCTGTCCAAAGTGTCTGGCTCATGGAACCGCCTTCAGCGCCAACTCAAGAATCTGCATGTCTTTCTGCGTCGGCTGGCTGAGCACCTGATAGCTCGCTCCGTTGACAAGGATGGTGTCTGTGGGCTGCGGGGAAGGCGAGAACGCATTCCACGGTAGCCTCAGCCGGTAATTCACCCGCTCCACTCCGCCCGGACCGGCTCCGTGCGAAAACACGTCCGTCTCCATGTCCAGAAGGCCCTGCGCGGTGACGCCGCCGAACACAACAGGAACTCCGAAGTCCGCGAAGAACACGTTGAGGTCGGCGTCGCCAAACATGGGCTACTTTCCGGCTGCTTTCGCTCCGGGTGCCACTTCCGGCGCGGCGGGAGGTTTGGGTGCAAGATCAGCAGCCGTGGCCGCGCGAACGAGCCGCGCGTGCTCCAGCATGCGAAAAGTGTGCGGCTTCATGACGATGATTTCGCCGTGATGCACGGGCTTCTCCTCGTGCATGAAGCTCTTCAGGCAGACGGCGCGGACTGGCTCAATCGGTCGGGACGGCATATCTTTCCTTTCAGGAAGGGGAGGGCCAGTTTCGACCCTCCCCGCTGCGCTGGTGTTGCTGCGTTGGGTGTATCTCGGTTAGGCGACAGCGACATTGGTGGCGGCAGCGAAGGCGACTGCGTGGCGCACCAGCACATCGTGCAGCGAGCGAATGGTCATGACCGTCACGCCCGCCGCAGCCTGCGTGTACGGGTCGTAGATGGCCTCGGTTGCACCCCACCCACAGATGACGATCTTGGACCAGTCGCCGAAGATGCCCGTGTGAAGCCCGGGGCCTGTGTAGTTGGCCGCAGTGCCATTGCCGGGGAGCTGAGTGGTGGTGCCCGCGCGGTAGGTAAGCGGCCCCGGTTCCAGCCCAAGAGGGTCGCGGTTATTGCTTTGCCAGATCGGTGCGGAGTACGTACCCGGGAACATTTGCGTGCTCCTGAGCGCGGTGCGAATCCCCGGGGTCACCATCCATGCACTGGTAAGGGAGTCCGCATTCGCCTCCGCAACCAGCGTGTCAAAGTTCAGGATGTCCTCATAGCTGAGCATGTACGCCAGCCCCGTGGTCGCCCCGGAAACATTGAACTTGCTCGGGGTTCCGGAGGGCGTCACGATCTGCACCCCGGTGGTATTCAGGATGCCGGTCGGCCCAGGGCCGGCAGCCGACCCAGTGAGCGCCGCCTCGTCGATGCCGAGGTTGCGGATCTGATTCATATCCGCGATGATGAGCGCTTCCATATCCGGGGCTTCACTGGCGATCATCTCCATGGTGATGCCGCTCTGGGACGAACCGCGCCGGGGCTTGACCTCAACCGAAGACATGGTAAGGTCGGCAGGCGTGACAGTCTGACCCTCTCCCAGCCAGTACCAGGTGCTCGCGCCCGTCTGGACGGGGAAGCGCATGACGCTCGTCAGGCCGTTCAGTTCGCGCGCGCCCAACTGGATCACGCGGGGCTTGGGACGCAGGAGGCGGATGATTTCATCCGTGGTAACCGTGCTCACCGCGCCGGATGCGCTCGTCAATTCGAGCTGCCCGGTGGCCGCAGCAATGGCCGTGGTGCCCAACGCGCGGGTGGCGAGGGCCGTATCCGGGATGAGCAGGCCGGCGGTGGTCTGCCCGGTGCGCCGGGCCAGTTCCGCGCTGACCTCGCGCTCCAGCGTAGCCTCCGAGGCATCCCGCTGGAACTCGCCGGGCCGCGCGATATTCACAGCAGCCCGAAGGGCACGGACGATAGAGTACCGCTTTTTGTCGGAGTGGGACAGGCTGCCGTACAGTTCATCGCCCGCGCTCCGCTGGACCTCAGCCGAGTGCCGCTCGATCATTTTCCGCATGACCGTCTCACGGAAGGCGTCGGCGCTGGTATTGCCATCGATGGCTGCGCGAGTCTCTTCCAGCGTGACGTACTTGCTGAAGTCCTTGTCGCCGGCCACGGCCATGATTTCCTGCGTTCGACGCAGGTTGATCGCTTCGGGGGAGGGCTGTTGGGTGGATTCCACGGTGATCTCCATTCGGGGGGTGGGGGTTTGCGCAGAAGCACTGCGGGTGGAAACTGCTGCCGGATCGGCGGGCACAGGCGCAAGCGAGACCTCGCGCGGCTCCCAATCCGTAATCTCGTAGGCCGGGGACTTCTGGCCGTTTTCGGTGACATCAGCTACTCGTTGGTAGGCATGGACCATGAAGCCGACGGACGCGGTCTTGATGATGCCGTCGTCGTAGTCCTGGCGCTTCTGCTGCGCGATGGGGTTTCGGCTGAACTGCCCCTCGACGAGCAGCTTTCCGTTCTCAATGCGCGCCGAATCGATGCGACCCAGATGGTTGTCCGGGTCGCTCTGGTCGTGCGCCCACAGAAGCGGAGCGGTGCCGGATTTCACGCGCCCCATGCGCACATTGTTTTCGGCGTGCTTCAGTGTCTCCACCCGATACCCCATGCGAACAGGGGCGTCTGTGGAGGCGACGAACGCGAAGCGGCCCGGGTCCGCGCCACTGCGGCGCTGAGGGGTGGCATCCACACCCGAACTGTCGCCGTCCCCGGTTCGTGCAGCATCACTCGGAACAGGCTCGGGGAGCGGTGCGGCCACTGCTTCCAGTCGCCGCGTCCCCACGAATTCATCCGGTGTTTCCATGCCCTCACCTTGTTGTGCGTTGCAGGCGCAATGCAAGCCCCTATTTTTTTGTCTTGGGCGGAACACTTCCGCCTTTGTTTTTCAGTGCTGGTTTGGAGACCGCCGCAGCGGGGACAGTCGGCTTCGCGGCGGCTTGTTCGGGTGGGTTCTCGACCTCTCCCGAACTGCTTTCGTCGTCCTGCGTGGTATCCGGGCCTGCGTTCACCTCCGCCGTTCCCATGCCGCGAATATCAGTTCCAAACTTGAGGCCCAGCGCGTCGGCGCGATCCTGCTCATACTTCCGCTGCTGGCAGAGGTCGTCGAAGTCGATCCCCTCGGACTGGAGAATCCCCTGTTGCGTCTGGAAGCCGTTCTGCACAAGCAACGTGCTGGCCTGGACATCCTTGAGCGGATCCACCCATCCCCACCTGCGCGGGAGCCAGCGCGAATAGTAATCCAGAATCTCCTGGCGCTCCAGCGTCGGACGAATCGCACCGGTGAGCGTGGCCTGGCGTAGCCATGCGGACAGGATAGGACGCAGGCATCGGTCAATGAAGACCTGCTGCATCTCCTTCCACATTTCGCGCTCCTCCAGCTCGCCGAGTCGCCCGGAGGAATAATTGATTCCGGCCAGATCATTTGCCAGCTTGTAATAGCTGACGTTCAGACCGCTGGCGATCTCCCGCTGGGCCGCGCTGACGAATGCGCTGAAGGCTGTGGTGGGATGAGCCGGTGTGTGGTCGGAGAGCTTCATCCCGGCGGGCAACTGGATAGCTTTGCCAGGCCCAATATCGACTGCCATCCCGCCGTCGGCAGTAAGGCCGTCTCCTTGGAAATCAGTCGCCGGAGCGTTCGGGTCGGTCTCCATCGACATCACGACGGATGCCGAGATACGCGCGGCCACTACCTCCGCCTCGGCATATCCCTCCAGCATGTGCGTCCGGAGCATGGCCGGGGCGATCCACGGATAGCCGCGCACCTGAGAAGGTCGGCGCGGAACGTAATAGTGGATGATCTGCGAAGCCGGAACCCGCTCCCTTTTCGCGTGTCCAAACAACGAGTAAGGGTCCGCGTCCCACAGGTGATACGCGACAGGCAGACCGCGCGGCGTGACCTCGACCCCCATCACGATGCGATTCTTACCTCCGACCGGGTCGAGGTTGTACGTCTCATCGAGCCGGTCTGCGTTGATAAGTTCGAGCTGCAAGCCGAAGGGGTTGGTGCTTTTCGGGGTGGGGATGAGGCGCAGGAGCACTTCGCCGTCACGGGCGGCCGTCTCGACGCATACGCGCTGGAGGTCGTCGAGGGAAAAGTTTCCGCATACAGTGCAGGAGCCGCGCGCTCCCCATGATCGCCATGCGCGGCTCAGTGCTTCACTGGCGGCAGAGTCCACGGCGGCGGGTAGTCCGTCCGAACTGGGGTCGGTCTGCTGGGGAAGACGGAAGTCGAGACGCACGCCATTCGGCCCGGCGACGTTTGTCCGGCACATCTGAAGGTATTTGCTGATGAGCGGCGAGTTGATCGCCATGCTGCGCGCCCGGCTCCGCAGTCGGCGCAGGTCGCTCATCAGCTCTTCGTTCAGAGTGCGAAGGCCCGCGCTCCAGTCCTCTGTCAGTCTCCCGAACTTCGCGGCGTGAAAACCTCCGATGCCGGAAGCGCCGCTGAGCATGTCCATCGTACTCTCGGACGTGAGCGTCCGAGCGGCCGCTCCGAGAGCGGGAGAATCCTGAGCCAGCGCGGCGCGGGCCTCCGACAAATCGAGAATGCAGAGATCAGCCATCGTCAGAAGCTCCTGCGCAGGCGAAAGGAAATGGTGGAGGGCTGCGTATATTCGCCCTTGGCCCGTTGCTCCGCGCGGTACATGGAGCGCAGCCAGGAAAGAAGACGAATGCGCTCAACCGGAGGAATCTTGCGGATCTGGCGTCCTTCGATCATGTAATCGAGCACGTCCGGGCGACTGTCTCCGGCGAGCGCGGCCTCCAGCGCGTCCAGTTGCTTTTTCACGCTGGAGCGGGTGTCGACTGGGCCAGATGCCGACAGAAGGTCTGGCTGCACCAGCACATTCTGGAGGGGAATTGTGACCTGTTGGCCCGCGCTGGAAGTCCCAGAGATGCCGCTGAGCACAGCCAGGAGCTGGTAAGTGTCCGCAGCGCAGAGAAGGGTTTGCGCACTCATTGCCTGAATATCGAAGCTCTGCCCATCTCCGTCTGCCGTGATGGCCGCCGAAGGGAGGACAAAGCGATTGAACGGCGAGTTGAAGATGTACTGGAGTGTGTAAAGGGTGGACGGATACGGCCCCCACGCGCGTACCCAGTTCCATGTGTCACCGGCGCGCAGCTCGGTGGGTTCGGTGGGCAGCATCGCGTCTCCGAGCTGGAGGAGGGGTGTCGGAGGGTTCTGCAAGCTGCCCATGCGTCTGTAGTGCCATACGTTCCGGGCGCAATGCCACTCCTATCGCATGCGGCGCAGAGTGTCGATGACACGCTGGCGGGGAGAGGTCTTCGGGGACGCGGGGGAAGGCTCGGGAGATCCCGAGGCGCTTGCCGGAACTTCTGGCTCAGGCAGCGCGGCGAAAAGGGGAGGTTGCTGCTGCTCGCGCGCCTCCGCAATCTGCCTGGCGGCGCGCTGAAGTGAGGCCTGAATGGCATGGAAGCGTGGCCGGCGGATATTGACCGCCGCGCGGGCGTAGACAAAGCAGTCGAGCGCCTCATTGCGTGGCGAAGTCTTCACCCATTCCATCCGGGTCTCAAACCCCACCTTGCGCTCCACCAGCTTTTCTGCCGTGACCTGGTGGTAATACTCCTCGGGCAGACTGGAATCGAAGTGGCAATAGCCGCCACCGGGCTTGGCCACGCGGAAAGAGGTGAAGACATCCTCTTTCGCTGTGTCGACTCCGACGATATAGAGCAGCGTCTTATGCGGCCCCACCCGACTGCCCGCGCTCAGAAGCGGGCGACCGATACCGCTGCGGCCGATGCACGGGAACCATCCCCGCGTCTGGTGAGTGCGTGTGAACTCGTAGACGCGCTCCGTAAAGTGGCCGCCTGAGTCAATGAGCACAGCCCCGACACGCATGGTGACGCCGACCGCGTGAGGCCATTCCTGAAGGAGCGCATCCCGGAGACGCGCCCACGGGCTTTCCGGGTAACTCTCCGGAAGGCCCAGATCTCCGAAGAACACCTCATGGCGTAGCACCCATCTCTCATCGCTCATGCCCCACCCGATCCAGCTACACTCCAGGCGGTTGTCCTGCGTATCGACCCCGCAGGTGATCCACAGGACGCCGGGAGGAAGCGGATCAGCGCACGGCTCTGCGCGGCCTTGGATGTCGTGGGCATACGCGCCTGTGCCGCGAATCTCCCACGTTTCCGCCAAGCGGGTGTTGATGAACACCTTGCGTCGCTCAAGAGACCCCTCCGATTCGCGCCACTCCTGAATCAGCTTCTCCCAATCCAAGGTGGGAGAATAGAGCGCGTTGAGCGCGAATCCGGCGGTCTTGCCGTCGTGGGAGGGCCTTGCGCTGCGCCATTCCCCGCGCCGGACCATCTGCTGCTTGCGGTCTTCGCGAATCTCGCAGCCGTTCAGGCAGACATAGAACCAATCCTGCAATCGTCTTTCATCCCCTTCGGAGAGCCGATATTTGAGGCGCGGCCATGCAAGAGTCTGAAACTCCCCGCAGTGAGGGCAAGGCACGTAATAGCTGCGCTGATCCGAGGCGCTCCAGGCGCGCTCAATGCGCGAAAGATTCTTGATGCCAGGGGTGGAAGCGAGCACCTTTTTGCGGTTCCAGAAGGTGGTGGTGCGCTTGTCAGCCAGGTCTACCGGGTCGCCCTCGGTTCCGGCCGATTCCTGATAGCGGTCCACCTCGTCCGGGATGAGCACTCGAATCGGCATCGACGCGAGACCGGCGGGCGCGTTCGCGCCGGCGATGACCAGGATGCCCCCCGGAAACTCTTTCGTTAAGAGGGTGTTCCCGCTGTCTCGGCTGCGCGGGGAGGGATAGAGCGGGCGCAGTACCGGGGTCTCGCGGATCATTTTCGCGATGCGCATCTTGGAGAACTTCTCCGCCTCGCGCTCGCTGGCCTGCATGCACAGGACCGCGGACGGTTCCCAGTGGCTGAAGTAGCCGATGGCGTTCAACTGGATCTGAGTCTTACCCGTCTGCGCGGCCATCATCATGACGACTGTTTCGGTGTTTGGGTCGGTGATCGCGTCCTGGATGCCGCGCTGATACTCGGCAAAGTCCGTGTGGTACTTCCCCGGATGCGCGCCGGTTTCACGCGGGATGTAGGCATAGCGGTCCGCCCACTCACTCAGTGAGAGCGACGGCGGCGGCAGGAACATCCGAGCGCCACGCGCAAAGACGGCCCGGAGGGACGATTCGTGGAGATGCTCACTCATCGCTGGCCACGGCAGTCTCTCCGGGGTCGTCCTCAGTGCCCAAGTCCTGCATGGTCGCGAGGTTGGTCAGCACAGATCGGCAGGCTCGATCCAGAATGCCAAAGACTGCCATCCGGTCGGGCTGGCTCACAAGCTGCGGCGCCAGAGCAGCGGGAAGCCCTAGAATCTGCGTCTGGATGGCCTTGTTCGCCCGCACCAGACCACGCTCAACCATATCCACTGGAAGCACTTCGCGCTTTTCGCGAGCAATCTGGAGTTCTTTCAGATCGGCCTCAGCGCGCGTCTTCCGCAGCGTGGCTTCGTCCACGGTTTCGGTCTCGGAAGTCGGGTCTAAATTTCGCTGTCTTCGCGTCTTTTTGCTAACTTGGTAAGACACAAACCACTGAAGAACGTCAGGAAATACTAACGTCTGGACGCCTTCGACAAAGATAGACGGGCAGTTGGCGTCGTTGATCCAGTTATAAATCTGCCTCGGCGTAACCCCAAATATCTCCGCTGCTTCCGGGACTGTTTTTTGAAGTGACATTCAGACCTACCTACAAAGAGCTACGGGCATCTGCCACTTTCTCCGCTGATGGGAATTCCCTATGGGAAATCCTCTGGGAATTCCCATGGGGAATTCCCATAACGAAATCGAAATTTCGACCCGCGACGCTGTCGCTAGGCAGCCCGCCGGCTGGCGCGTTACCCGCTACTTGTCGGTCTGGGGAAGGACCCGCGCGCGCGTGAGCGTCCCGGCATGTCTTTGTTTGTGCCCTCGTCATCGCTTTCCCTCCAGCCTGGTCGACTGCCACCACCCCGCGCCGACCATCTCCTCAATCGCCTCCGCCAGCATCACCTGCATCTCACGCCGCTGGTCCAGCAGGTGCGCGCGGTTGTAAACGCCAGCCACTCCGGCGCGCGCATGGTTGAGTGCGGCTTCGATCACATCTCCTGGCACTCCCCGCTCGGCGCAATAGGTCGCCGCGCTGCGTCGCAGATCATGCACAGTCAGTCCGCTGGTCACTCGCGCAAGCGCATGATTCAGCGCATTTTTTGCCAGCGCGAAAGGGCGCGTCCGGCCATCCCTCAGCTCCTCAAGGATCGTCGCAGCCGTGGCACCGAGTGGTATCAGCACACTGCGTCGCGACTTGGTACGCGCAGCGGGCAGTTCCCAGACCGAGCCGGTCACCTCATCCCACTCCATCTCCAACAGCTCGCGCTTGCGTGCCATCGTCAAGAGCAGCAGCGCGACCGCCGACACCACGTCCTGCGGCCCGCGCTGGAGCGCCCGCAGCACATGACAGAGCTCGTCAAGCGTGGCCACCCGCGACCGGCTGCGCAGGCGCGGCAGCAGGCTCGTCGGCAGCTCCCGCGCCGGGTTGCGATCCAGCGCCCCGGCGCGCACCGCATGATCGAGGACACGCTGCACCCGCGCGAGCTGCTTCCGCGCGGCTGCCGGCTGCTCGGTCGCCCTCCGCAGAATCACCCCGCGCAGAATCGGCAGGCACAGAGCGACCAGGCGCACATGCCGCAGCGGAGCCATATCCCGCTGATAGCAGGCAATCTCCGTCGGCGACAGCGGACGCTGCGACCGCGAGCGCGCGGCGATGTAGTCATCCACGGCGTCTCCCACGGTTGCCAGCCCGCTCAGCGGCGCGCCCAGCTCCCCGGCGTGCAGCCGTTGCGCGCGCTCCTCGGCCTCCTTGCGGGTCAGCAGCAGAGCCGATCCCAGGGATCGCCACCGGCGTCGACTCCCGCTCCCGATGCGCGCCATCCATGTGCGTCCACGCTTGCCGCGCCGCTCATAGATCAGCGTCCCAGCCCGTCGCATCTCGCTTTTTGTCGAGGTTCGTCCCATCTGGTCTGATTATTGGTATAAAAACGAGGCGCAATGCAAGTAACCTCTTTTGCCCCAGCGCCGAGGGAATTCCTCAGAAGAAAATCCCTCGAAAAAAGATGGAATCGGTTATTTTCCGCTTGAAATTATTTGTAGCTGCGCTATCCTTGATTTCAGACGGAAGGCGCGATCGGGGAGGGAGAGCAAAGATGGAGACAACGATCGATCACCTCGTCGGCCTCACGCTCGCCAGCATCACCGGCGCCGTCGGCGACGACGAGATCATCTTCGATACCATCGCAGGCGCACGATTTTCCATGTATCACAAGCAGCAGTGCTGCGAAGTGGTGCAAGTGGAAGACGTAGCGGGAGAGATGCTCGACCTTATCGGAAGCCCGATTCTGGAGGCGTCGGAGCGCGTCTCTGAGCACCGCGACGACGCCAACGACAGCAGCACGCGATGGACTTTCTACCGGATCTCCACCATCAAGGGCACTGTCGTGATTCGGTGGCTTGGCCGGTCGAATGGCTACTACTCCGAGAAAGTCTCATTCCGGTCAATCGACAAAGAGGCAAAGTGAAATCAGCAGGCGATTCTCATTCCCCGAAGCGCGGCCCAGGCCGTCCCCCCAAGAGCGAGCCATCCTCGCGCCGTCAGCTATCACTCACCGTCTCGCCGGAGCTGCACCAGCGCATCCGGGTCGCGGCGGCGATCCGGGACTGCTCCATCACGGATTACGTCATCTCCGCGCTTGAGCAAGCGCTGGCAGTAGGAAAGGATGAATATGGAGAAGATAAGCATGGCAACGAAGGGCTTTCGCGTGTTGCAATCTGTGACGGCCGGGGGCAAGAAAAATAGGCCTTTCACCCGGGCAGTCATCGCGAATGACGCCGGTGACCGTTACTACATCGCGCAGGAATTTGACCCCCTTGCAGCATGCCGTTTTTTTAATCCGGGCGGAGACGGGTGGACGGAGCGGGGCGGATATAGGTGGAGTGGCGCAAAGGTTGTGCGGCTGCAGCCTTCGGACACCTTGTCGTCGCTGGCCGCCTGGGATCAAGCGCGCATGTACACCGTAGAGGATCTCATGGTAGCGGGGCACGACCCGAAACGGCCACTTGTGGAATTCCCAGATTCCGATCTTGAGGCGATAGTCGCCAATCTCGGACTTTGATTTTTTTTCACAGGCAACTCACGACGAGCGGGAGTCGCCTGCAAACATGACGCTCAGGCAGGGACGAACAGCCCTTCGGATGTTGGCCGCGGCGTCGCCCAGCGTCTTCCCCTGAGAAACGCATCCGGGAATCTCCGGGCACTCCGCCACAAAGATGTGCTCGTCAGCCACTTCCCGGATTACGAGCGTCAGCAGCACCCGAGGGCAAAAGGCCATTCGGTAGTCTCCGTCGCTCTGATCCGACGGCTCTGGTAGCGCTTGGTTCATCATTCCTCCTTGCTGCCCTCTGCGCAGGGGGTGAGCGCGCGAGCCATCGACCGCGCCCATTCAAAGGCGGCGATGCGCTGTTGAGATCGGAAAGAGCCGTCGTTGGGGTATTTGGCGAGATCGCTTTTTTCTATCCCGACTTGCGCCCACTCTTCGAGTGACATCCAGAGATCCCCGATCTGCACCCACCGGCTTCCGTCCACAAGCAACGCGGCCAGGACCAGCTCCTCGCAGAGGTGCGCGTGGGAGGCTATCCTGAGGACGCGGCGCGAGTCGGGGCCGACGTAGCCCCCGCGCCAGATGCCACGATGCCACTCCCCGCCGTACCACACGCCCTCGCGCCATTCTCCGCCGTGCCACCCCTCGCCACGCCAGATGCCTCCGTGCCAAACACCTCGGTTCCAGGTTCCACCGAGCCGCTCCCCCCCGTACCATATTCCGTCGCGCCAGATGCCGGCGAGCCAGACCCCACGGTGCCATTCCCCACTGTGCCACTCCCCGTCCAGCCAGTTGCCATCGTGCCACTCCCCGTCCAGCCAGTGGCCACGGAGCCAGTTTCCCGAATGCCAGATGACAGTCCCCCCTTTGGTGATTGTCACATCTTCGTCCTCAACCTTGGCTGCTGTGAGCCACTTGGGTGCGCCAGTAATTTCGGAAATTCTCATTCGCTTCCCTCTTTCTCGCGCATCGCGGCGCGTAGATCATCATAGACAACATTGGTTTCCCAGCGCTCGCCGGCGGCCTCTGGAGTTACCTGACTCAACCTTCCCCCTTACCCAAATACCGCGCGAGCCGCCCCCTGGCGATAATCGCTCCCGCGCATCTCTACGCGCACACACATCTCCGTCAGGCGCGAGCGCATGCGTTCGCCAATTCTATCTCCCAGCGTCTCCTCGCGCACTGCTTGCTGCGCATCACTTGCTCCCGTCAGACCACCCGGCGGGAGGTCGGCGTAGTTTGTGGTCACGATGGTGGTCCGCTTCGCGTTGTATCGGCGATTGAGCACCAGCGCCAGCGTGTCCCACACCCATTCCGTCGGCTTCTGCGCGCCCAGCTCGTCCAGCACCAGCACCTCCGCCTCCCACAGCGGGCGCAGCGCACCCATTTCCGTCGCCTGCGCGTCCGGGTGGTAGCTGTCGCGCACCTGCTGCAACAACTCGCGGTAGTCCCAGAACAGCCCGCGCACCCCCTTCGTCCGCATCAGCTCCAGCAAAATTCCCACAGCGAGATGAGTCTTGCCCACGCCAATGTTTCCCGTCATCAGGAGACCACAACCATCGGTCTCGACCGGGTACGCCTCCACGAAACGCCTGGCCATCATGGCGGCGTGGGAGAGGCTCCGATCCATGGTCGGCGTCACCGCGTAGCTCTCCAGCACACAGTGGCGATACTTGTCCGGGATCCGCGCGCGCGCGACCAACCCGCGCGTTTGCGCGTCCGCATGGCACTCACACGCCCGCGCCTTTCGGTGACCATCCTCGTCGACCACCAGCGCCATCCCCGCGCCGCCGCACACTGCGCAATCTTCCATCACAGCCTCCAATCCGTCGCTCACTGCGCCCTCCCTGGCATCTCATCCCAGGTGCCTCCGTCCAGCAACCGCCCCGCAGCTTTCTTGCCGACGCGGGTGTAGAGGGTGTGATGCCCTTTGATTCCAGACGTGACGCACTGTCCCGGATGTAGCGGGTCGAGACGCACTTCGACGCCAGGACACTGTTCCGACGTGAATTCGCCCCATTGCTTGAAGAAAAACGGCACCCCGGCGCTAACGCACTGGTCCCGCAGGCTGCGCACCCACTCCGGGTGCATGGGACGCGCGCCGGGTCCGCTCTCACCGCCGCAGATCACCCAATCGAGGTCGCCGCATGGCGTGTAGCGCGCCGAAAAATCCTGCGGGCGCACCTTGTCGTCGGGCACCGCGCAGAGATTTACCGGGCCAAGCAGCGGCTCCGCGCTCACGATGCGCCGCGCCGAAGGCGTTTGCAGCAGAAGCGGGATGCGTTCGTCCGCCGTCTTCTGGTCCTCCACGCTGACCCCGTGCTCGACGTGTCGCAGCGGGAAATTCAGTCTTCCCCCGACGAAGCCGGAAGAGAGCCAGCTGTACCCATCCGGCATGACAGGGAGCCGCGTCCAGTGCGATTCGATCATTTGGGCGACCTTAATCTCAATTCGCATCTGCGCTTCGTCGTGAAGGTCCGTATCGCGCAGATAGTCCCGCATACGATCCGGTCGCTTCGTCAGCACCACGAAAGTGTGCTGTGGGCAAAGTGCCATTACCGCATAGATGCGGTCGCGCTGCTCGTCCGTCACGTTCTCGTGGAAGAGGTCGCTCATGGAGTTCACGAAAATTCTGCGCGGCTTCTTCCAGCGGAGTGGCCGCAGCAGCGCGTCCTCGTCGAACTTGACGCGCCCGGTCCACGACGGATGCCCGTTGCTCAGCACCGTCAGCCCTTCGTAGTGGAGTCCAGCGCCGCTGAAGCGATGCGTGAAACGCTCCGCGTAGCAGTTGCGGCAGCCTTCGCTGACGCGGGTACAACCCACGATCGGATTCCACGTCGCATCACACCATTCGATCTTCGTCTTGTCAGCCATTGGTTTCCTCTTTCTGCTGGGAATCGGAGAAAGCCGGGACTGATTTTCCCGGAGTCCATGAGAGAGGTCCAGCAGCCTTGATCGCGGCGTTGAACCGTTCCATCGCATCCTGTATCGCGTCGGGAAGTTCCCCGTCCTCGGGTAGATCGTCGCAGAAGTAGTCGTCCGAAACGGGACTGGCATAACGCGGTTCGCAGATGTACAAGAGCAGGTCCGCAAGCGTCTGGTCCATGTCCTCCGCGAGCTCTTGCGCAGCCTGTTCTGCATTCCAGAAAAAATACTTGTCGTATTTCTCGGAATAGAGCGGAGTCTTGCCATCCCACGGTGCGCGTGGCGCATTTTTCCACGCCTGAATGTCGCGTTTGTTCAGGCACTCTCGGCAGCATCCGCGTTCGTGAATATGTCCGCATTCCTCGCACGTTTCGTGGGTACATCCAGACCATCGTGCCCGGCGCTCATCGTCGCCGAAAAACTGTCCTGTGCGCGAAACCCATCCTGTGATTGTCGTGAGCTTCGCCGCCTCGGGGCTATCGAACATCACAATTTTGTCCGTCATTCTCTTACCTCTTTCTCGCGCATCGCTGCGCGCTGTGCGTCGTAGTATCCGCCTTCGTCGCAGCATTCCATGTAGTCGCACTCCCAGCAGTGGAAGCAGGCAACGACCTCTTCAAGATGACCTCCACCACACAGCGGGCACTCCTTCAGAACTGACGGGATGTTGTGAGACACCGCCAGAACCTCGGCTTCGGTCATTCCCTTCATACTTCCCTCCTCACTGAATCGTGGTGCTTCCCGCCGGAGTGATCCACACCCCGTCCGGCTTGAGCCGTGCGACCGCGTTACAGAGGACGCAGTGCAAATCGACAATGAACTCGCCGCACTCCGTCCGCCAGTTGACCGCGCTTCCTCGCGTGCTTTGTCCGCACCGGGGGCACGTCGTGGGCACTTCGTAAGGGATGGTGATTTTTGTCGGCATCACTCGCCATCCCTGCGCTGCGCTTGCTCGCGTTGGAGTTCGTCACGCCGCGCCGCGATCTTCCGCTCTTCGTCCATCCTCCGCAGGCCGTCCGCCACTTGGCGAAGGAACAGGCGGTTCATTTTTTCATAGGCGCGAAAGAGCGCTCTTTCGCGTCGTATATCCTTCACAAACTCCCTCACGAGAAAAGAGAGAGACACCACCACGACGATTAGTGCGATCACTGCGATGCTTTCGACTGTCATTTCGGTCATCGCTTACCCTCCTTGCTTTGGCGCTGCTCGCGTCGGAGCGCCGCGATCCATTCCTCGATCTTCCGCTCTTTTTCTCGCTCGCGCAGAATTCGCTCGCGTGCGCAGGATTGGCATCCGTAGCGGTGACCGCCCAGCGGCTGATCTTTGCTTTCCAAGTGGCGCGTACAGATTCGGTATGCCCAGCACTTCACTCGATTCCTCAGCCTCCTGCTCCGGTCCTTTCATTGCCGTAGCTTTCAAAATAGAACACCACTGGTGTAGCGTCGATGCGACATTTTCCAAACCGCAACAGATGGCGTATATGTGATCCTTCCGATGAAATCGTGATGCAGATATGTTGGATTGTTTTGCGAAAGTCCTCGACCGATGTGGTTGATTTCAGCAAGTTGCAAGCAATGCAGGCTGGGAAAAGGTTCCTCAACTGATCGTTTTCGGGGCGCTCCATTTTACCGTTCAACTTCCATTTTCCGGATTCGTAGTAACCGTCACGGCGCACGGCGACAACATGGTCGGCGTGCCACTTCTCTCCGAGAGGACAACCGCAGTAGGCGCATCGCCCATCAAACATATTCCGCAAATCTTCCCGCTGCGATTTCGTCAGCTTCATGCTCCCATCCTTTCCACTGCGACAATCCGCTCGCCGATCCAGCGCACCACCGGCACGGCCATGCTGTTGCCTAGCGGCTCCCACGCCACTGAGGCCGCCTCGATCCCGCTGCATACGCTCAGATAGTGCATTCGATGTCCCAATCCAGCCGTCTTTGGGGGCTGTGCTGCGCTGCCGCGCGATTCATCCAGAGGCATTCGGTGCGCTTGGCTCCAAGGACGGTGGTTGCGACGTGGAATCTCTGCACCCATCCCCTGTAAAGCCGGTCGTACAGTTCGCTCGGATACCCGCTCACCACGACCATTCCGCGCACGCCATGAAGCGTCTCAGCGAGCACCTCGTGTTGGCCGTCCGTCATCTCGTAAGCGTAGTCTCCGGATGCTCTTCGCGTCCGCACCGAATGCACATAGGGAGGGTCGATGTAGTGCAGCGTCTGGGTCGAGTCGTGCGCCTGGATGACCTCCAGCGCGTTGCGGCGCTCGATCACCACTCCTCGGAGTCGCTGCGTAAAGGCGTCAATTTCTTTGGCCCAATTTACCCAGTCGTGAGCGGGTATCACACCCTCTCTGGACGTGTCGCTCCTGAATCCCGTTTTGCGCGGGGAGGATACGCCAGTGCTCCCAAACGCTGCGCAGGCGCGAAACGCTGTCCGCCGAGCGCGCTCAACGGGATCCTCCACATCTTCGACTTCGGCCCACTCGCTCTCCTCAAACTCTGCGCGCGCATACGGGGTGAGTTCGACCCGGCGCTTCAGCGCGCCAGCGGAAGCCGGATCGCGCAGTACGCGAAAGACGTTGACGACGCTTTCGCTGAGATCGTTGTAGACCTCCGCATAGGCGCGAGGTTTGCGCATGAGCACACTCGCAGCGCCGCCGAACGGCTCTGTGTAGACCCGATGCGGCGGAAAGTGCGCGATGATCCACGGCGCAATTCTCCACTTGCCGCCGAAGTAGCGCATCACAGGACGGTCAGGCATTGCGTGGCTCCTTTCCGCGCCAGTAGTTGCTCTCCCAAACAGCGTGAGGTTCCCGTTCTTTTCCGGGCGCTTGCTGCGGCAGAACCGTTCTGTGCGGCGCAGGATGCCCATCTGCGCCGCGCGCTTCATCGCGGGGCCGATGGCGGCCAGGTTGTGCGTCGCCGGCGCGTTGGGCATTCGCTCGATCTCGGCGAGCACCTCATCGCTCGTCAGCTCGCGATGCTTCTGCGCGGCTAGCAGCACCGCCGCGTCGAAGATGTGCTTCCAGCGCTCATCGGCATGTTCGTCCGCGCGCTGCATGCCGTCCGCGATGCGCGCTTGGGCCGTGGCGGGAAGGCGCTGGCTGAAGTCGAGGGCAAACTGAAGGGCGTTCATCGCATGGGTCTCCTCTTCCGGTCCAAATCCAGCGCGCAGGGGCATAGACAACCCTCCCCATCGCAGAGCAAACAATCCCCTCGCCGGCACGCCATGCAGCGGAGTTCGCGAGAGCGCTCCCTTTTCGCCGCCTTCATTCCGTCCAGCATTCGAGCGCGGAACTCAGGCTCTCTCCATCTCCGGCGAAGCCTTTCCGAGCGAGTTTCGTCTCCTCCCGGCGTCATGGTTGGCCCTCCCGACGCGGTGCGTGAACCGGCTCGGCACTGGCCGCAAATTGGACGCGGTGGTGGTCGCCTTTGGGGCCGCGCTTGCGGCTCGCCTGGATCATGAGCATCTCGCGCATCTCGGCTTGGCTTGTCGAGAGGGGCAGAGCCGCGTGCGCCGTGTGGCCATACAAATCCTGTGGCGACCCAACAAGGATCACCCGCGCGTCGTTCACGCGGCCCACCCACTGCGCATAGGTCGCCCACTCTGCCGCATGGTCGGGCGGAAGAAAACAGAGAACCAAGTCAAGCACCGGATCGTCGCTCCCCTTGTGCGGTGCCGAGGGATGACCAGCGGGCAACACGCGGAAGCCCCACAAGTACAGGCGCATGCTCATGACGGAAAACTCGACAGGGCGATGGTCGATCAAATAAACGGTCTTACGCGGACGCATAGACGCCCCCCTTGTTTTTTCTTGGGCCGCGTCGGCTGCAGCCACACGAACGCGACCTGCCGTAGCGGAGTGACTCCACCGCCACAAACTGGCGCCTCCCGCACACACATACGCACGGCACGCGCAGACGCGGGGAAACCAGCGCTGCGCCGCTGACAACAGTCCACGCGCCGAACTCGTCGCCAACCTTCGGCGTGGCGCTCGGCATTCGCTTTTTGGAATGCTGCCACTCCACCAGCGCCGCAATCATGGCTCGCGCAGAGCTGCGAGAGATGCCGCGACGATGGGCCAATTTTTCAGCCCGGGGAAGCCGCGCGGACGCGAGCCGACATCCCAGCAGGTAACCCCAGTCGGCGTTGGAAACCCCGCAGACGACGAACGCGGGAGGTAGCTCAGCGATTCCCTCGTGCTCGCACCATCGCTGGACCCATTCCTCTCCCGTGTGGTCTTCCGGGGAAGGCAGACGCAGATGCGCCGGAAGACACTCGTCCACCAGGCATCGCCTTACCGCATTGGGATCGCAGCCGAGTACCGACGCGCACCAGGTGAAGGAAAAGTACAGCCCGGAAGCGTGCGACGCATACATCCACCGCAGAGCGTCCAGAGCCGCGACAGAAACGCCGCCGCGCAGGTCTGTCATCGCCAGATCGAGCATCGCCACGGCGATATATCCGGCAGGGATAAACGTCGCAGGCTGCCCGCCGCGTAGCGCGGGTAGATTCTCCTGCGCCAGTACGCGGAAAGAAATCGAACGCGCCCTCATCGCGTGCCCTCGGCAGAGCGTAGAGCCTCCTCCTCGGAGACGATCGCGTGGAACGCCTGCTGAAGCCAAGGCTGATATGTCCGCCACGCTCCTCGGTAGCTGAAGAGGACCGCCGAGCGAGGAAGTCCCAGCACCAGAGCGCGTCCGCGCAGCCAGTAGTGGAAAAGATCGCGCCGCGTTTTGTGTACCCCTGGAGGGTCTGCGTCCGTAGGCGGCGGCAGGTGAACATCCTCTGTCGCGCCGACGGCCCGCAGTTCCCGCTCCTCGTCGCGAGGCTGAACAGCGCCTGACGGGTCTTGCGGGCGGCGGGACGGCCCGGATGCCCTCGGAAGCTGGCTGTTACTCCGCGCCAGCCAGCGCAGCGCGAACAAGTCCCACTCAGCCAGCGACCTCCGCTCGTCAGCTCCACGCGAGACGATCCACGCACGCATCGCGGCCATCTCGTGCTCCGGCGAGAGGAGCGGGTAAAGCGCCTGGCACCGCGCCGCGATGTGTTGTTCCGGGAAATCCTCAAGCGACGACGACGACGCGCCGGCGCGCGCGCCCTTCGTCTTCGACGTAGGAGAAGACGAAGGTTTGTATTTATGTATTAATGTGTCCTTGGAGTCAACACTGGAATCAGTGCTGGAATCAACGATGAAATCAGACCTGCAACCAACACTGGATTCAACGTTGGAATCATCCCTGATGATATTCAAAGTCTCACTCCTGCGGTCATTACTGGAACCAACGTTGAGGACAGTGTTGGAATCAACGCTGGTTCCAGTGACGGAATCAGAGGCGTGAGAGGACCGGGAATTGCGCTTTTCCCGCGCCTGCGCGATCCCCCGCTCTCGAACCTCGTATCGGCTCCGCGCGTCTTCCCAAGTCGCCAGCATGTAGGGGTGTGCCCGCGTGCCGTCGGGCTGGAGGGGAAAATACGCAAGCACCTCGTCGGCGATGGATGGCATCTCGCCGCGCGGTTGCGCCCACCGCATCCCCATCCGGGAGTGGCGCGCGAGCCACTGAGCCTCGTTGGGCAGCGTCCCGGTCGGAGACTGGAACTGCGCCATCAGCAGACAATGAAAGGCTCGGTAGCCAGCGTCCGTCAGCGCGGCCACGGTCGCGCTCCGCAGCCATAGATCGATGCTATGGGGATACCACTGCTGCCACTTCTCAGGCACCGGCTTCTCCTTCTGAGCTAGCGGGGCTGAGCCTCGAAACCATAGCCTCAAAGAGTTCGCGAGTGTCCGGGGTGTTCAAAGAGAAAAGTTCTACAGTCGAACGAAACCAAGCCCCAGAAACAACCGCTTCGCGTAAGGCGATAGACGCGATTGGTTCTTGGTGGATTGGGACGCCAAATAAGATCCTCCGCTCGATCTCCAGTGCCGCCGCATCCGCCTGCTTGACACATTCCGGCAGCCGCAAGGAGGAGGCCACTTCTGGACGGACTCCAAATTTGAGAAAAATCTGCTCAAGGAGAAGCGACTCCAAAAACCGGATGCCGGTGACGTGCGGGTGGTGTTTCACAGGCGTCGGGATGTCACCGATATAGGCCTCGGCTGCGTCGTGCAGGAGGGCGATGAGCTGGAGCTCGTTCGCAGGAAACCGAATCAGATCCGCCTTTCTCTTCTCGTCGATTTCCGGCAGGTCGTAGTGAAGAGGCCTGGCGACGATCTCGGACACCAGGAGGGAATGCTGCGCGACTGAGAGAGCCAGCGGAGTGTGCCCGCACCAGCGTGGAATGCGCGAGAGGGCGCGCGAAATAGCGGAAAGAGAAAACTGCTCAGGACGCGGGTCCAGGAGGTCTACGTCCCCCTCGAGGGTGTGAATGATATGCTCGGCGCTCAATGGCTTCTTCCTTTCCTGTGCCGGGCTGCATGCTCGGTGTGCATTCGGCTGTATGCGCGGGCGCGCTCACGCTCCGCGTCCCCGCTGATCCACTGCGTCACATGTGTGTGGTCTTCAATTGTCCAGATCAAACGAAACCGACCACAGGCGAGGCATTCCTGTAATCCCGCCGCGTCAGGGACAGAGAGGCTTGGGCGCGCGCAGCAAGTTGCTCGGGCGCGTCGCGGCCAGAGAAGCACGATCAGCGCGGGGAGTGGCACCAGCAGCAAAAGCCACGGATGGTCCAGCGGTGCGCAGATGGGGAGGGGAAGCGGGGTCACGCATCCCTCCTGCGGGCGCACTTCGACACAGACCCAATTGTCCGGTGGGACAGAGAGCTAATCGGCACGACACGCCGCGCGGGCTCTGGCGTAGTCACGGCGCTAAAGTCGTCGTCTTTCAGCCATTCAGTCCACTGGAAACGGTTGGAGCCGTCGTCTGCGAGCAGCGCGCGCCGCGCACCGCAGTCAAGGCAGACCTGGATGCCGTTGATCGGCCAACCGGGATGCGAGTGGCGGCACTGCCCCAAAAGGGGAAGGATCACCACAGCACTGGCCACAAGGACGAAAATGGCAGTTAGACAGATGCCAGCGGTCAGGATAAGATACATGGACATCACCCTCCTTTGCGGGAGGGTCTATGCTTCACCCATGGGGGCGAAGTGGGGTGCCCATCTATCCGGTGGTAGGCGAGACAGGGATCGAACCTGTAACCCCCGGCTTAGAAGGCCGTTGACCTAAGACTCTCCAGCCAGCCAAGAATACGGCTGCTGCAACGGAATTGCAAGCAAAAAATGAGAGGAATCTTATTCGACACTCCCCGCTCCACGCCGACCCAGATATTGTGACCGAACGGAGAGGCCATGCAACAATTTCTGTTCTGCCCGCTGAATGAGTTCTCGTCCCTGGAGTTTACCGTCGCCGCCCGCACATGGATGCTCGAGCGCGAGATGAAATGGCTGCGGCCGCGCACCCACGAAACCAACGCCAACTACGTGCGCAACCTCGGCTTCTTCTTCGCTGAGCGCCGCCTGATCGACATCACGGCTCACCACTTGCGCGAGTACCAGATATGTCGCCAGCGCAACGAAATCCTCACTCCCCGTGGCATAGCTTCTCCGTGGCGCAATGTGCCTACGGCGTCCCTGGTGAACCACGAAGTGAGCTGCCTGGCGCTGATACTCAAGCGCGCGGGGCTCTGGGCGTTGATCGCGCCTTGGTACGCGCCGCTCCCAGAGCCGAGTTGGTCCCCGCGCCCGATCCTGAGTGAGGAAGAGCACCTCGCGCTCGATGAGTACGTCCCCTCCGATGGCGCAGCGCTCGCGTGGCATGTGGCGACGCTGACCGCGCATACATCCTTGGCCGGCTCCGAGCTACGTCACCTTCAGGTCGGGGACGTGGTGCTACGCGATGTGGGGCACATAAGTGAGGTCCAGGTTCTCCCCGCGCATGCGAAGACCCATGCACGACCCCGAACGGTTCCGCTTAACGATAAGTCGCGGGAGTCGGCTGCGTGGCTGCTTCAGCGCGCGCGCGCACTCGGAGCGGTCGCCCCGCACCACTTCCTTTTCCCATTCCGACTCAAACGCAATCGGTGGGATCCGACGCGCCCGACAACCACCGCCGGACTGCGGCACTCATGGCGCTGTTTGCGACGCGAGACGGGGCTGCGCTCCCTTCGGCCGCACGATCTCCGTCATCTCTGCATCACTCGTCTTCTGGAGGCCGGAGTGGAGCCTGAGACCGTGCGAGCGATTGCGGGACACGCCAGCGAGCGCATGATGCAGTATTACTCCCACCATCGGCTGCGCGTGAAACACCAGGCCGTCCTGCGCTTGTTGGACCATCCTCAGCGAGCGCAGGCCAGTTCCGCGCTGCGCGCGTGAGTGTCAGCGCAGGAGATGAGAAAACATATATAGCGCCGTTGCCACGGACGCCAGCCCGGTGGCGAGCACTAGCAGTGCTTGACCACCCCATCGAAAGCGCTCAAGCAGGCGCAGCCTCGACGACACCTCCTGGAGGGCGACCTCAATCCGGGGAACCCTGCCGTGGGAGGAGTCGTCGCCGTCGGGAGATCCGAGAAGCTGGGCGTTCATGACGCGAAAGTCTCCACGCAGCCCGCGCACTTCTTCCGCCAGGCAACGCACCTCGTCAGCGAGTACGCGGTTATCCTCCGGTGAGGAACGAGTCGGACTGGGCGTCATCCTTGAACGGCCCACCTTTCCAAGAGTGCCTGCACACCATCCTGAATGGCATGCGGGAGAATGCGTAGGTACCAGGGTTTTTTCTTGGGATTGTCGATCGCCTGCTCCACATGGTCGGCGACCTTGCGGGTATCGGTGGACACCTGCGCGGCCTGCTCGCTGGTGACCGCCGCAGACGCGGCGAAGCGTGAAATGTCGGGGTAGAGGGCGTCGAATTGAGTGAGGGATGCGTCCGCGTGGCTCACAATTGGCTGGAACGAATGAAGCGTGACCGTCCCGGCATCTAGTGTGGAAGATGCGGCGTCGGCCGTGCGCCCGATGCGCCCCACGGCATCCTGCGCCGAGGCGAGAGTCGCGTCCGTCTGGTTCGCCACGGCGAGCACCCGCGAGTAAAGCTCGCCGGCGCGCGCGTCGAAGGTGGTGAGCGACTGCTGCTCATGGCGCGCGACGAGATCAGCATGAACAATCACGCTTTTCATCGCGCCGAGATCCTCGTCGGCCATCGTGAGGGTGCCGTGCGGCCCGCTGATGCGCGCCTCCGCCTGCGCCGCTCCGAGCGCGGCGTCACGCACCGCATCCACAGCCTGGATGAGATGGAGGGTGACGCCGAACCCTCCCCAAACGGAAAGGGCCAGCGTCACGCACACCACGCCGAAGATGCGCCAATCCTTCACAGCTTCTTCGCGGCCGCCACGATCTGCGGAATCTGGCTCATGAGTTGCTTCACGAGACCGATCATGGCGCTGTCAAAGCCCGCGCTGAGCAGCTTGTCCTCGCCGCCCGCGCTCAGAACGGAGGCCACCTCGCCCAGCACGGCGAAGCCAGCGCTCTCGACCGGAACCGCCGCCGGTGCCACGATTGCCGTGACGCCCTCAACGACAGGGAAGAGCTTCTCCGTATCGGTGATGACGATGTCAGCGTCGCGAAGAATCTTCGCAAAGAAATGTCCTACGGAACGAAACGTGATCATGTTGCCCCTTCCTTTTCCTTCAGTAGAAACCTCAGTTTCTGTGGCCAGCATGAAGTGCGTTGGAGTCGCAGTGCAAGTGGTCATACGCCGGAAAGAAAAAGCTGCCGCTCGGCCTCCCGGCGCGCCGTCAGGCCTGGCAACACTTGCATCTTTCCCCGGACGCTTGCCTCATTCCACAGGAGCAGATGGTCCGCGCTCAGTATCCGATTGCCGCCATTCAGCAGTGCGAGAGCCGACGACCGCTGAAAGCTGGACGCCCCAAGGTTGAACACAAAATCGCTGAGCGCGTCCAGTTCGTGCTGCGCGAGGGGGACGCTCACAAGCCGAGCCACGCTCAGCGCGGCCTCTTCCATATCCGTCGCAAGCCATTCCTCGGCCTGCGCTTCTGTGATCGAAGCGGGGAAGGGCGGGGAGAAAAGGCGATGACCCCACCCGATTGTCATGAGGCCACCGGCATCCGCATAGGGCGTAAGGCGCAGCCCCTCGAACCGCCGCGCAAGCGCGAAGCATGCTTCAGAAGGGTGCATTTGGGATTCCATCGAATCTCCTTTCAGGCCACAGTGAAATTTACAACCGGCGAAGTCGCGCCCAGAACGGTGCTGGTGCTCGCAAGCGACGCGGTGAACGCATGAGAACCGGGAGCCAGAGACGAGACGCTCAGAGTCGCCGTACCAGCGGCGCAGAGTTGCGCCGTTCCGAGCACAGTGTCCCCGTCAGAAAAGGTGACAGGCCCCGAAGTGAGCGCGGAAGCGCCCGAAGCCGCCGACGCTGTGAGGACGACCGAACCGTTGGATGCGACGCCGCTAAGCGACAACGTGGCCACGGGGACGATCTGGCCTGGCGGGAGTTGGGCGCCAGACAGCGCGCGGGACAGGAGGGCCGTCGCGGCCAGGCCGTCCACCTGCAGCGCCAAAGCGAGAGCCTGCGCATCTCGGTACTGGATCGAGTGGACGTATCCGGTCGCCATATCGCGCACCGTCAGGCTCACCACCCCGTATCCCTTGGCGACGTGGCACGGCTCGTAGTTCACAGCGATCGCGACGAGCTGAAGCTGGCTCACAGTGGTCTGGCTGCCTAATGTGCCGACCCGGACAGGCGTATTGAGGACAACAGCGCTGGGCATAACTCTCCTATCCCAGCTCGATGAGCTGGAACGTGCGATAGGCGCTCTCGACCGGGGAACTGCCGGACGAATAAGCCTGAACTTCAAAGGAATGCGTTCCCGGTGAAGGCGCGGGGGTGATGAGTTGCGTGGTCGTGTAGTAGGCCATCCCGGCTGCGTCCGTCACGACCTGCACGGGGGCTGCGATGATCGTCCCATCCATCACCAGGCGCGACTGGATGGGCACCCCCACATTTGGAGTGGGCGTAGAGACATTGCAAGCGTAGGTGGTGGTGCCGCTGGAATAATTCGGGTCGCCGTTGCTGGTGACTGTCACCGACGCCTGCGCCGACGTATACCCGGATCCTCCGCCGATTGTGAGTGTCGGCGTCCAGCTCGTAGGAGAGCCGGACCAGGAGACAGATGCGGATGCGCCCGCACCATCCCCGGAGATGGAAATGGAGATGGTCGGCGGCTGCGAGCCGGAAGTAGCCGGAAAGGTGTACTCGATCCCGGTGACCTCTCCCCCGGACGAAATACTTGAGAAGGCAAGCTCAGAGGCGACGAGAACCGGATTGCCGTGCAGCGTGGGCGACATCTCCGGGTTCCCGGTGCCCAATTCGGGCAGGTCGCTCCATGAGGAAGAGAGCGTGGGATTGATCGTCTGCCCGGGCACGCTGGTGGTGTTCTTGAGAAGCAGATTTCCGGCCGGAGAGACCGCCTGCTGTGTGGCCGCGCTCATGGCCCCGTGGAGCCACTTGCCGGAGGTGTTGTCCAGCAGGTTGGGCACATAGGCTGTGGCCACGCTGCCCTGCTGGACCATCGGCGCGGCAGCGAAGATCGGCCCGGAGAGCGTCGCATCTGCGGTGTCGAAGAGCAAAACAACGGGAACTGGCTGCCCGGAGGTATACCCGCTGGGAACAGGCATGGTGAACGAACTTGCCACCCGGGCGATGCTTCCTGCTGCCGCAGCGCTCGCCGCGTATTGAACGGTGAGGGCCGGATTGTAAAGGATCCACGCGGGAGTACCAGCGCTCACGCCCGCTGCATTCACCCAGCCGCTCAGAGTATAGACCGCCCCTGCAATCAGGCTGAACTGTGCGGAGACAGAAGACTGGAAGGACTGGCTCGCACTGGCGCTCACTTCAAATCCGTTGGTGCCGGTCTCTGACATGGGAACGATGGACCAGTCCGCGCCTGGGTTACTCCAGTACGTCCAGTCAAAAAGGACGCTGCTGTCCGGGACAAGGTTCGCATTCAGCCCTGTGGCACCCTGTGAGACGGTGCGAGACGGAATGCCGTTCACGTTCGAGGTGTCCGCCGCCGTGTGATCCGCAGTCACATCTGCACCCGCCTGCGCGGGCATCAGCCCGGCAATCGGCGTGATGCTAGCGGCTGCTGTGCCCCCCAGATTCTGCACATCCCCGCTGCTGTTGATCGCCTGCTGGGTAGCCGCAGACATGGCCGAGTGGGCGAACTGGCTCTGGGATCCCGACGCAAACGCCCCAGCTAGCACGCGCTTGTAATTCGTCCCCTCCACCATGTAGTCAATCCCGGTTGAGCCAGAGGGAGCGCCGGGGTAAATCAAGTCCGAAGAGAGGATCGTATTCACGCGAGCGGTGTCATACGCGGTGTTTTCCGCGGTAACATCCGCACCCTCCTGCGCGGGCTGAAGTGACGACACCAGCGCACCGTTGCCGTAAGAAAGCTGCATCGCGGAGGAGTTCCCCAGCGAGATGATCGGAATGGGACGCAGAATATCATGCGCGTTTGTCGTCTGCACCCAGGCGGAGGTCTGCCCGTTGGCGCGGACGCTGCGGATCTGCACGATTACAGATTCCCACTCGTAAATAGCGCTCAGAACCATCGAGGTCGCCGCGCCGGAGACCTCCCCAGCGTCCACCCACCCAGACTGCCAGAGGCCGCTGGGAAGCTGCGTCATTGGCAGCGCGCTCGTCGGCTGCGCAGTCGTGGCGCTCAGGAGCGCGTACTGCACCTGAATGTGCCCTTCGGTCAGCACATCTGAGTCCTGCGGGGGCGTCCACTGCGCCAGAATCGGTGCGAGACTTGTGCCATTCGCCTGCAGCACCGCTGCGCTGGGATCGTC